>Ga0207869_1000318_pt1 | contig 42550 bp, 32 predicted proteins | sample HigsolmetaAR205D_FD_184837 | JGI IMG/M metagenome (GOLD analysis project Ga0207869, IMG submission 184837) | Ionic liquid and high solid enriched microbial communities from the Joint BioEnergy Institute, USA - AR20-5-D (SPAdes) (version 2) ...
TTCGGCTCGTTGCTGCCTTGCCCGTCACCGAAGTCCCACTGGTAGGCGGCCGCATTCTGGCTGCCACTGCTGTCGAACTGCACCGTCAGCGGCGCGTCCTCCACCTGCTGCGCTACAAACGAGGCTACAGGAGCCGGAGCTTGCACCGTTACCTCACGCTGCGTCGTGTCGGTGCGACCGTCCGCACTCGTCACTGTCAGCGTGACGACATACTGCCCCGCCTGTGCGTAGGTGTGGCGTGGGTTCGGCTCGTTGCCGCCTTGCCCGTCACCGAAGTCCCACTGGTAGGCGGCCGCATTCTGGCTACCACTGCTGTCGAACTGCACCGTCAGCGGCGCATCCTCCACCTGCTGCGCGTTGAAAGCCGCCACTGGGGCCGGAGCCTGCACCGTTACCTCGCGCTGTGTCGTGTCCGTGCGGCCGTCCTGCCCCGTCACCGTCAAGGTCACGATGTACTGTCCCGCCTGCGCGTAGGTGTGACGCGGGTTCGGCTCGTTGCTGCCTTGCCCATCGCCGAAGTCCCACTGGTAAGCCACCGCGTTCTGGCTGCCGCTGCTGTCGAACTGCACCGTCAGCGGCGCGTCCTCCACCTGCTGCGCGTTGAAGGCCGCCACCGGCGCGGGCGGACTCACCGTGATCTGTTGTTGTGTCGTGTCCGTGCGGCCATCCTGCCCCGTCACCGTCAAGGTCACGATGTACTGCCCCGCCTGCGCGTAGGTGTGACGCGGGTTCGGCTCGTTGCTGCCTTGCCCATCGCCGAAGTCCCACTGGTAGGCGACTGCATTCTGGCTGCCACTGCTGTCGAACTGCACCGTCAGCGGCGCGTCCTCCACCTGTTGCGCCACGAACGTGGCCACAGGAGCCGGAAGCGGCGTGTCGGTTGCGGGCGGCAGCGGTGTCTCCGTCGGCACATCGGTTGCCGTCTCAGTGGCCGTGGGCGTCAGCGTCGGCGTTTCGGTTGCCGTCTCGGTGAACGTGGGCGTAGGCGTCGGCGTATCCGTCGGCGTTTCGGTGGATGTCGGCGTGTCTGTCGGTGTATCCGTCGGCACGATCACGACCGCCGTCTCAGTCTCAGTTGGCGTCTCTGTCGGCGTCGGCGTGTCCGTCGGCGGCTGCAGCGGCGTCTCCGTCAGCGTCGGCGTAAGCGTGAAGGTCGCCGTATGTGTCGGTGTGAACGTTGGCGGCGCGTTGACAACCACCGTCGCCTGAGCCGTGCCGAGGCCGCCGGGGCCGGACGCCAGCAGCGTGACGACATACGTTCCCGGCAGCAGGTATTGATGGCTCGGATTGACATCGGTACTCAGCGTGCCGTCACCAAAGTTCCAGATGTAATTCGTGATATTGCCGGTCGACTGGTTGGTGAATTGCACCGTCAGCGGCGCAAGACCGCTGGCGGGATTCAACGTAAAGGCCGCGCGCGGCGCGGGTATCTGTGGATTGACGACGGTGATCTGCCGTGTCGCGGTCGACGAACCGCCCGGTCCAACAACCTGCAGAATCACGTTGTAGGTACCGACGTTGCTGAAGGTGTGACGCGGGTTGATTTCGGTACTGGTCGTGCCATCGCCGAAATACCACAGATAGCTGCTCACCTGCCCGACCGACTGGTTGGTGAATTGCACCGTCAGCGGCGCTGGCCCCGATGTCGGATTGGCGCTGAATGCAGCGACCGGTGGATTGGCGCTGGTTACATTGACCTGACTCGACACGTTTGAAGTACCGCCCGGCCCAATCGCAGTCAGCGTGACCGTGTACAGGCCCGGCGAATTGTACGTATGAATCGGATGGACTTCACGGCTGGTCGTACCATCGCCGAAGTTCCACACAAATTCGGTGATATTGCCAGCCGACTGATTGATGAAACGCACGTTCAACGGCGCTTGCCCGGAAGTCGTGCTCATCGAGAAAGCGGCAATCGGGCGTGGAATGCTCGGCGTCGCCGTAGGCACGGGCGTTGGCGCGCGGTTCTGCACGCGAATATTGCCGACAACGGTCGACAACTGCGTGCCGTCACGCAGCACGACGCGCAGGCGCAACTGGTAGATGCCATCCTGCGTCGAGAACGTACTCCATGTACCGAGGACACCCTGTGTCACCGGAACGGAGGAAACATTGATCGGATACCAGAGATTGCCCGGGTTCGGGTCTGGGCCGAATTCAAGCTGGTATTGCAGAAATTGCGGGTGAATCGCCGTACCGACGACCAGCACGCTCCCCGCCACGACACTTCCCGGCGGCGGTGAGAGAATGACGATCCGCACCGGCTGCGGCGTAGTGACAGGCACAAATGTCGCCGTCGGAACCTGAGCGACGGATGTGGGCGGGAAGATGGACGTTGGCGGCCTCGAAGTCGGCGGCGCAACCTGCGTTAGTGGCAGAGGCGTCGGCGCAATCACGGTGCCGGTCGTTGTCGGCGTCACCGTTGGCGTGGCCGTCGGTGTCGCCGATGGTTCTGGCGCGCCGCCCAGGTTGCAGGCAGAAAGAAACACCGCAGCCAGCACCAGCAGCACCATGACGACGATGTTCCGATGTAATCTATCCATGAACCCCTCCTGAGCCGCGCACGCCGCGCCGATATAACAACTTACATTATAACATTATAAGCGGCTTTGACCTGTCAAGGAAACAACGCCTGACAGGCGCTTCACCAACGTACCGGCCATTTTAACCTGTTGCAAACTTTTTCGCTCATCGCCGGTTGGTCACTTTTGATAAAGTCATTCGACAGATCAGGCAAGATAAACCATAATCTGTAGCATCGGAGCGGCGGGAAATCGTGATGGCATTTCCCCTCCCCGCGTCCGGCATACACCCAAACGGGCAAAGGAACTGGTTACACGTCATGGATCTGTGGCACGAGTTTCACGGCCCAAACGCCGCTTATGTTCTGGAGTTATACGAGCGCTATCGCAACGACCCGAATGCCGTTGACGAACGCACGCGGGCGCTGTTCGCCAGTTGGACGCCGCCGGCTGCCCCCCGGCCGGACGGCGCTGGCGAGGTCGTTACACCGGACATCACCAAGGTCGTTGGAGCCGTCAATCTGGCGCAGTCGATCCGCGAATACGGCCATCTGGCGGCACAGCTCGACCCGCTTGGCAGCGAGCCGCCCGGCGATCCGTCGCTTCTGCCGGAAACCCACGGCATCACCGAAGACGATCTGCACAACCTGCCAGCGAGTCTCGTCGGGGGGCCGGTGGCAGCGCGCACGAATACCGCCTACGAGGCCATCGCCCAACTGCGCGAAATCTACTCGTCGACGATCGGCTATGACTTCGACCATCTGCGTATTCCGGAAGAACGCGAGTGGCTGCGCGACGCAGTTGAAAGTGGCGACTACCGCCCCGAACTGGACGATGAATTCTGCCGCGCGCTGCTCGACCGGCTGACACAGGTCGAGACATTCGAGTTATTCCTACAGCGCAGCTTCCCGACCAAATACCGCTTTTCGATTGAAGGTCTGGACATGATGGTTCCGCTGCTGGACGAGGTGATCGCCAACGCAGCGGAAAACGACGTCAGCAACCTGATTCTGGGCATGGCGCATCGCGGGCGGCTGAACATCCTCGCCCACATCATGCAGAAGCCTTATGAGATGATTCTGGCGGAATTCAAGGACCCGCTCAGGATTCAGGAGCTTCAGCAGGCCATTGGCTGGACGCAGGGCGACGTCAAGTATCATATGGGCACGCGGCGCGCCTATGAAACCGACAATATGCGCAGCCTGTGCGTGACCGTGCCGCCCAATCCCAGCCACCTCGAACTCATCAACCCGGTCGTCGAGGGCATGGCCCGTGCCGCCGGGACGCTGGCCAATCGGGGCGGCGAACCGGTCTTCAATCCCGACCTGACGCTGCCGATTCTCATTCACGGCGACGCGGCATTCCCCGGTCAGGGCATCGTCGCCGAAACGCTGAACCTGTCGCAGCTCGCCGGTTACTGGACCGGCGGAACCATTCACGTTATCGCCAATAACCAGCTTGGCTTCACCACTGGCCCAAATGAAGGTCGCAGCACGCTCTACGCCAGCGACCTCGCCAAAGGCTTCAAAATCCCGATTGTCCACGTCAACGCCGACGATCCGGTCGCTTGTATCGAGGTAGCGCGCATCGCCTACGCCTATCTGGCCCGGTTCGGCAAAGACTTCCTGATCGACCTGATCGGCTATCGCCGCTACGGCCACAACGAACTGGACGAGCCGGGTTTCACGCAGCCGCTGCTTTACCAGCGCATTCGCCAGCACCCGACGGTTCGCAAGTTGTGGGCCGATGAACTGATCGCCAATGGCGTGGTGACTGAAGACGAAGCCAACGCCATGATCGAGCACTACAACCGCACGCTGCAATCCATCCTCGATTCGCTTGAGGATCGGGTCGAGGAACTGGCCGAGCCGTTGCCCGAACCGCCGCCGCCCGGCGAAGCGCGCCGCGCCGAAACCGGCGTTTCCGCCGAGCGCCTGCGCGCCATCAACGACGCGCTGCGGCAATTCCCGAAAGGTTTCACGTTCTTCTCCAGCCGTCTGGAAAACACGTTGCGCGCCCGCCGCGACGCGCTGGAAAGCGAAACGCCGGCGATCGACTGGGCGACCGCCGAAGAACTGGCCTTTGCGACGATCCTCGAAGACGGCATCCCCATCCGCCTGACGGGGCAGGACACGGAGCGCGGCACGTTCAGCCAGCGCCACGCCGTGCTGCACGACGCAAAGACCGGCGAGGAGTTCATTCCGCTGCAGGCGCTTCCACAGGCCAAAGCGGCCTTTGAAATCCGCAACAGCCCGCTGTCCGAAATCGCGACGCTCGGTTTTGAATACGGCTACAACGTGCAGGAACCGGGGCGGCTGGTGATCTGGGAAGCGCAATATGGCGACTTCATCAACGGCGCGCAGTCGATCATCGACGAATTCATCTTCTCGGCGCGGGAAAAGTGGGGGCAAACGCCGTCACTTGTGCTGCTGCTGCCGCACGGCTGGGAAGGCGCGGGGCCGGATCACTCCAGCGGGCGGCTGGAACGCTTCCTGCAACTGGCGGCCAAGACGAACGCGCGCATTGCCAATCCGACGACCGCCGCGCAGTACTTCCACCTGCTGCGGCGGCAGGCCGAACTGCTGAACACCGACCCGCTGCCGCTGGTGGTCATGACGCCCAAGAGCCTGCTGCGCCATCCGGCGGTGGCATCGTCGCTGGATGACCTCGCCAACGGCCGCTGGCAGCCGGTGATTGACGACGCCGGCGTGGAAGCAGATCAGGTTCGCCGGCTGGTGCTGTGCAGCGGTAAGTTCTACTACGACCTTGCGACCAGCGAGTACCGCGAACAGCACCCGGAAGTCGCGCTGGTTCGCGTCGAGCAGTTGTATCCCTTCCCGGTTGACGAGCTGCGGGAAGCCATCGGGCGCTACACCGCGCTGGATGAAATCGTCTGGGCGCAGGAAGAGCCGAAGAACATGGGCGCGTGGGAGTACATGAGCTGGCGACTGGAGCGCCTGATCGAGAACCGCCTGCCGGTGAATTACGTCGGACGCCGGCGCAGTTCGTCGCCCGCGGAAGGCTCGCTGAGCGCGCACAAGGCCAATCAGGCCATGATTGTCGAATACGCATTCCGCTGGAAATTTGAGCGCTAACGCCCGCGCTGGAGGACAGACATGGCAAGCCAGATTGTCGTACCCGATCTTGGAGAATCGGTACTGGAAGCGACCATCGCCCGTTGGCTGAAACAGGAAGGCGACCGCGTCAGCGCGGGCGAGCCCGTACTGGTGCTGGAAACCGATAAGGTCGATCTCGAAGTCAGCGCAGACCGCGACGGCGTACTCGCGCGGATCGAACGAAAGGAGGGCGAGGACGTGCGCGTCGGCGATGTGCTCGGCATCGTCGAAGCCGCCGACGGAGCCACCGAGACGCAACCCGCAGCACAGGCCCAAGCCGCTCCGGCAGAGGCGCGCGAGGCCGCGCGGAGCGAAGTCGCGCCGCCCGATGAATCGCCGCAGGAAGAAAAGGTCACGCCGGTGGCCCGCCGTCTGGCCGAGGAGCACCAGATCGATCTGAAGCGCGTTTCGCCGAAGACACCGGGCGGCCGCATCACCAAGGAGGACGTCGAGCGCTATTTGCAGTCCCAGACGCCCGCCGCCAAGCCCACAGCGGCCCCCGCCCCGCCGCCTGCGCCCGCACCTGCGCCAGCACCGCGCGTCGAAGCGCCCGCCACGAGCGATGGCGCGAAACGCGAGGAACGGATTCGCATGTCGCGCCGCCGCCGCACGATTGCCGAGCGGCTGGTCGAGGCGCAGCGCACCGCCGCCATGCTGACGACTTTCAACGAGATCGACATGACCAACGTCATGGAACTGCGTCAGCGGCGCAAGGAATCATTCCAGCAGCGCTACGGCGTCAGTCTGGGCCTGAGTTCGTTCTTCGTCAAGGCGGCCATCGGCGCGCTGAAAGCATTCCCGCGTCTCAACGCCGAAATTCAGGGCGACGAAATCGTCCTCAAGCATTATTACGACATCGGCGTCGCCATCGGCGCGTCGGAGGGGCTGGTCGTGCCGGTTCTGCGCGATGCCGACCGCATGTCGTTCGCGGAAATCGAGAGGCAGATCAAGGACTTCGCCCGGCAGGCCGAAGACAACACGCTGTCACTGGAAGCGCTGCGCGGCGGCACGTTCACCATTACGAACGGCGGCGTCTTTGGCTCGCTGCTGAGCACGCCGATCCTCAACCCGCCGCAGGTCGGCATTCTCGGCCTGCACAAAATCGAGCAGCGCCCGGTTGCGCTGAACGGCGAGGTCGTCATCCGCCCGATGATGTATGTGGCCCTTAGCTACGATCACCGGATCGTCGACGGGCGCGAAGCGGTGCAATTCCTCGTTCGCGTCAAGGAACTGGTGGAAGACCCGGAAGCCCTGCTGATTGAAGGGTAGGTTAAAACCCTGACCACGCTTCGAAACGGGCGAACGCGCGCCCGCGACCACATTTTCATCACACTCGTCACGCTGTCGTTCGCCCGGCTCGTGCTGAACATGGGCCGGCGCTTCGCCCACCCGTTCCTGCCCGCGCTCAGCCGCGAACTGGCCGTGCCGCTGGCCAGCGTGCAGAACGTCATGGCGCTCAACGCCGGCATCGGCCTGTTTAGCCCGCTCTTCGGGCCGCTGTCCGACCGCTACGGACGCAAGCCGGTCATGATCGGCACGCTGCTGCTGATGAGCGCCGCCGCCCTCATCGGCGCGCTGATGCCGCGCTTCACGGTCTTTGCGGTCGTGGTGCTCATCTTCGGGCTGAGCAAAATGATTTACGACCCGGCGATGCAGGCGGCTGTCGGCGAGCGCGTTCCCTATCACCGCCGGGCGCTGGCAATCGGCGCGACCGAGTTGAGTTGGGCCGGTTCGCTGTTTATCGTCGCGCCGCTGGCGGGATTTCTGCTCGCCCGGTATGGCATCGCCGCGCTGTTTCTGGCGTTCGCCGCGCTGGCGTTCGTATCGGCGGTTGTTGTGTGGCTATTTCTGCCGTCAGACCAACGCGCCGGCACGACGACCACGACCGGCAGGCCGGCGCAGCCGTTGTGGCAGGTGTTCCGCGAGCATCCGGCCGCGCGGGCAATCGTCGGCTATTCGCTGCTGCTTTCGATGGCCAACGAAATTTTCTTCATCAACTATGGCGCGTGGATGCAGGACACGTTCGGGCTGGAACTGGCCGTTCTGGGCGTTGCCACGACGGTCATCGCGCTGGCGGAAATGATGGGGGAAGGCGCGGTCATGGCGATTGCCGACCGCGTCGGTAAGCGGCGCATGGCACTGGCGGGCGCGTTGCTGGCCAGCGCCATGTATGCCCTGCTGCCGCCAGCAGCCAGCAGCCTTCCGATTGCGCTGGGCGGCGTCTTTCTGATGTTTCTGGGATTTGAAATCGCCATTGTTGCGTCAATCCCTCTGTTCACCGAGGTCGTTCCACACGCACGCGGCGTCGTGATGAGCAGCAACATGGCCGCCCATTCGCTTGGCCGCCTGACGGGCGCGGTGCTAGGTGCGGCCCTGTTCCGCGCCGGAGATAGCTTATTGCTGACGGGCGCGGTCGCCATGCTGGTCGGTCTGGGTTCGGCGTTCATCCTGCGCCGCTACCTGCATGAACCGGAAGTTGAAGCGGTGTGAACCTCATCCCCCAACCCCTTCTCCAAATCGCAAAAAACGCGATTTAGACGAAGAGGAGCCAGACAGGTCACGCCGACGCCGGATTCCCCCTCTCTAAAACGTGTTTTTCGTTTTGGAGAGGGGGCTAGGGGGTGAGGTTCCCACTAACCGCCGCCTCGATTACAGACAAAACCCACTCAGGCTGGTTCAATACTTCGTCGTTCGTGAAACGTATCACGCGGAGCTTGAGCGCTTCAAGTTCTGCCTGTCGTTGGGCATCCTCCTCAACGGTGCGCTGGTGTATTTCCCCGTCAACCTCGATCACCAGCCGCGCCTTTGGACAGTAAAAGTCAACAATGCAGCGTCCAATAGGGTGCTGGCGGCGAAACTTGTAACCGCCAAGCGACCGTCCACGCAACAACTGCCAAAGCGCAGCCTCGGCGGGCGTTGGTTCACGGCGCTTCTCGCGTGCCAGCGGCTTGATCTTGCTCCACAAGTTCGGCTCAGATTTTCGTACCAAAACTCGCTCCAGAATTACGTAACAGGCGATGCTGACATTGTAACTGCGATCGGAACCTCATCCCCCACGTTGCGGTCTCGCTGCCGCCCCGACCTGAAACGCGCTCCGCGTTGGCATCCCAAAGGGACGTTTCAGGTCGAGGGCTATAGTCGACTTCGGCCTCGTGCCTCGGCCCGCTGCTGCCTTCTCCAAATCGCAAAAAACGCGATTTAGACGAAGAGGAGCCAGACAGATCACGCCACCGCCGGATTCCCCCTCTCTAAAACGTGTTTTTCGTTTTGGAGAGGGGGTCAGGGGGTGAGGTTCCACACTTTCCTCACCTGCCGGTTTGCGCTACAGTCGCATGGGTGTTTCGCTGTTGCAAGGATGATCGACCACCATGCTCATTGTTGGCCTGATGTCTGGCACGTCCGCCGATGGCATCGACGCCGCGCTGTGCGAAATCAGCGGGCAGCCGCCGCAGCTCAACCTCAGGCTTGTTCACGCGCTGATGTATCCCTACCCCGAAGGCTTCCAGCAGCGCATCCTCAACACCTGCATTCCCGAACTCAGCCGGGTTGATGATATCTGCCAGCTCAATTTCGACATGGGCGAGTTGTTCGCTCAGGCAGCGCTGGCCGTCATCCGCGAGGCGGGCATCGACCCGAAAAGCGTTGACCTGATCGGCTCGCACGGGCAGACGGTGTGGCACATGGTTCGCGGCGAGGGGGAAGTCACCGCGACGCTCCAGATTACTGAGGCGTCGGTGATTGCCGAACGCACCGGCATTACCACCATCAACAATTTCCGCCCACGCGATGTCGCCGCCGGGGGACAGGGCGCGCCGCTGACCGGCTATGCCGACTGGCTGCTGCTGCGCCACCCGACCGAATGGCGGGCCATTCAGAACATCGGTGGCATGGGCAATGTCACCTTCCTGCCACCGCTTTCCGACAGCCAGAGCGAGCCGCTGGCGTTCGATACCGGCCCCGGCAATGCACTGATCGACAGCGCCGTAAGCCTGCTGACGAACGGCGCGCAGGCCTATGATCGGGACGCGCAGATGGCGCGGCGCGGCACGATTGATGAGGACTGGCTGACCGAACTGCTGGCGCATCCCTACTATCGTCTCCAGCCGCCCAAGACGACCGGGCGCGAGTTGTTCGGCGCGGCGATGGCCGAAGACCTGATCCGGCAGGCGCGGGCGCGCGGCCTGAGCGACGAGAGCATTCTGGCGACGCTGACCGTGCTGACCGCGCAGAGCATCGCCGACGCCTATCAGAATTTCGCGCCTGCGCCGGTCGCCGAAGTCATCCTCGGCGGCGGCGGCAGCCACAATCCGATGATCGTCGACCTGCTGCGCGGCCTGCTGCACCCGGCCCGAGTCATGACGCACGAGGACATCGGCCTCGACAGCGACAACAAAGAGGCGCTGGTATTCGCGCTGCTGGCCTACGAAACGTGGCACGGGCGGCCCGGCAACTATCCGGCGCTGACGGGCGCGCGCCGCCCGGTGATCCTCGGTCAGATCACGCCCGGCGATAACTACGCCGACCTGCTACGGCGAACATGGTGTGGCTAGCCATGTCACCGCCCGACAGCCCGGCTTCAAACCCGGTCGCCGTGCGCGCCATGACGGCGGCGGACATTCCCACGATCGCCCGTTGGGTGGTAGAAACACCACTGTGGCAGCGCTACGGGGCCACGATGGATGAGGTAGCGCGGTCGCTCGGCGAAGCGCTGCAAACCGGCGCGATTGCGCTGGCAGCGGATATGGCGGGCGAAACGGCCTGCGGTTTTGCCATCTGCCTTCCCCGCGGTGGCTTCGGGCGCAGCGCCTATCTGCGCCTGATCGGCGTGCGCCCCGGTCTGACGGGTTCCGGCGTCGGCGCGGCGTTGCTGGGCGAAGTCGAACGGCGGGCGCTTGAAATCAGCGCCGACCTGTTCCTGCTCGTCTCGGACTTCAACGAAGGCGCGCAGCGGTTCTACAAGCGTCATGGCTACACCCAGATCGGCGCGATTCCCGGCTACGTTCTGCCCGATGTAACCGAACTGATTTTCCGCAAGGTGTTGCGCGCCCGCGAGTGAACCTCATGCCCACGCTTGCGGTCTCGCTGCCGCTCGACTTCAGCCTCGTGCCTCGGCTCGCTGCTGCCTTCTCTAAAACACGAAAAGCGCGTGTTTTAGAGAAGGGGAGCCAGACAGGTCACGTTGATGTCGCGGGTTCCCCCTCTCTAAATCGGACACGATTTGGAGAGGCGGCAGCGGGTCGGCACAGCCGACCGAAGTCGACTACAGTCCCCGACCTGAAACGTCCCTTTGGGATGCCAACGCGAAGCGCGTTTCAGGTCGGGGAGCGACAGCGAGACCGCAGGCGTAGGGGGTGAGGTTCCACCCAAAATGGTACTCGCAAGCCCATCGCCAGCGCGTTACACTCACTTTACGCCGCGTTATATTTGGCCGCAAAAGGAGCTTACGATGCTAAAGATACGATTTACGCTCGGACTGTGTCTCCTGTTATTGCTCACCGTTGTCGCCCCGGCCTCCGCGCAGGACGGCAATGTGCTGGTCATGGCCCGCGCCGCCGACGCGACCGGCCTCGACCCGCACACGCAGACGGCGTTCGCCTCCTTCCGCCTGCTGGAACTCATCTACGAGCCGCTGGTCACGCTTGACGCCGACCTGAACGTCGTACCCGCGCTGGCTGAAAGCTGGGAGTTCTCCGAAGACGCGATGACGCTCACCTTCCACCTGCGTGAAGGCGTCACCTTCCACGACGGCTCGGAGATGGACGCCGAAGACGTGCGCGCGTCGTTCGAGCGCATTCTGAACGAAGAGACCGGCGCGGCGGCGCGGGCCAACTACCTGTCGATTGAGTCGATTGACACGCCCGACCCGCTGACCGTCGTCTTCAACCTGTCCGAGCCGGACGTGCCGCTGCTGAGTTCGATGGCAACGACCAACGCCGCCATTGTGTCGGCAGACGACATCGAAAACGGCACGGTTGGCACTCAGGCCAACGGCACGGGGCCGTTCGTGCTGGAAAGCTGGACGCCCGAAGAACAGACCATCCTGCGCGCCAATGAAAACTGGTGGGGCGAAGGCCCGTTCGTGGACGGCATCGAAATCCGCATCATCCCCGATGAAACGTCCATTCTGGCAGCCCTGCGCGCCGGCACGATCGACTTTGCGCTGCTCAACGATCCGTTGGTCGCCACGCTGCTGATCGACGACGAGAACATCATTCTGAACCGCGCCCCGGCGATTGCTTACCACGTGTTACAGTTGAACGCGCAGCGCGAACCGCTGAACATTCTCGAAGTCCGGCAGGCGATTTCTTGCGCCATCGACCGTCAGGAAGTGGTCGACACCGCCGCTCTCGGTGAAGGCGAAGTCACCGGCCCGCTGACGATCCCGGCCTACCAGTTGCCGCTGGAAGAATTCTTCTGCTATGAGAAGGACCTCGATCTGGCGCGCGAGCTGATGGCGCAGGCAGGGATGGAAGACGGCTTCACGCTCAAGGTGATCGCTGCCAGCGACGAGCCGCCGACCGCGCTGGCCGAAGCGCAGAGCATTCAGGCGCAGCTTGCCGATATCAACATCAACGTTGAAATCGAATCGCTGGAACTGAGCGTCTACGTCGACCGCTGGCTGGCTGCCGACTTCGACGCAGCGGTGGCGCTCAACGGCGGTCGGCCCGACCCGTACACGATGTACGTGCGTTACTGGACCAGCGACGGCAACCTCAATAAGGTTGCGGGCTACAGCGACGAGAAGCTCGATGAATTGATGGCGCGGGGCCGTGTCGAAACCGACCCCGAAGCGCGTTTCGAAATCTTTGCCGAGTTCCAGCGTCATCTCGTGGAGATGGCCCCGTGGGTGTGGCTGTATGTCAGCCCCGAATACACGGCGCAGCAGCCCTACGTGACCGGCTTCATCCCGAATCCGAGCGACTCGCTTTACACGCTGGCGCAGGTTCGGCTGGAGCGTTAGGTGTTAGAGGCTGCAGCCCTATAACCCGGCAATGCCTGTGATTGTTAGCTGAAGTAAGGGAACCTCACCCCCTAGCCCTCTCTCCAAATCCAAACGACAGGATTTGGAGAGGGGGAACCGACGACATCAACGTGATCTGTCTGGCTCCCCCTCTCTAAAACACGCACTTTTCGTGTTTTGGAGAAGGCAGCAGCGAGACCACAAGCGTGGGGGATGAGGTTCAGGTCTGCCTCGTCTGTGAGAGAAAAGCCACTGCATGGCCCGCTACCTCGCGCAACGCATCGTCGCCTTCATACCTATCCTGCTCGGCGTGTCCATCCTGATCTTTCTGATGATCCGGTTCGTGCCGGGCGATGCGATCATCGCCATGCTCGGGACGGAAGCCGGGATGCTGACCGAGGCACAACGCCGGGCGCTGGAAGCCTATTTCGGCCTCGATAAGCCGGTGATCGAGCAATATTTCGTCTGGCTTGGTAACGCGCTTCAGGGCGACCTCGGCCTGTCGGTGCGCCACGGCGCGCCCGTGCTTCAGGTCATCCTGCAGCGTTTCCCGGTCACGTTGCAGCTTGCCGTCATGGCGATGGTCATTGCGCTGGCCGTCGGCCTGCCGCTTGGCATCCTGTCAGCGGTGCGCCACAATTCGTTGATCGACCTGATCGGGCGGTTGTTCGCGCTCGTCGGGCTGGCGATGCCGAACTTTCTGCTCGGCACGCTCATCATCTACGTGCTGTCGGTCTATTTCCGCATTCTGCCCAATTCGGGTAATTTCGTCAGTCTGACGACCGACCCGGCGCAAAATCTGGGGCAGATGATCTTTCCGGCGATCACGCTCGGCTTCTCGTTCGCAGCGTCCGTCATGCGAACCACACGCTCGGCCATGCTGGAAGTGCTGGGACAGGATTACATCCGCACTGCCCGCAGCAAGGGCCTGCGCGACGCCGTCATCAACCGCCGCCACGCGCTGCGTAACGCGCTCATTCCGGTCATCACGATTGCCGGCGTCGAGATGGGCTATCTGCTCGGCGGTACGGTGATCGTCGAGGAAATCTTCGCGCTGCCAGGGCTGGGCCGGCTGGTCTTTAACGCCATTTCCCAGCGCGATTACGCGCTGGTGCAGGGCATTGCGCTTTTCATCGCCTTTAACTTCGTCGCCATCAATCTGGCGGTTGACCTGCTCTATACGGCAGTTGACCCAAGAATTACCTATGATCGCAAAGCCTGAACTCGCGCTTGAGCGACCGAAGGAAGAGAGCCTGCTGCGCCGCCTGCTCAGGAACAGAAGCGGCGCGGTGGGTCTGGTTCTCGTCGCCGCGTTTTTGATCACCGGCCTGCTCGGAGCACTGGGGGCCACGCCCTATCCATCGCTGGAGCAACACCCGCGCGACCGCCTCAAGGGGCCGAGCGAAACCTACATTCTGGGAACCGATATGTTCGGGCGCGATCTCGCCAGCCGCCTGATAGAAGGCGCGGCCAACTCGCTGCAAGTCGCGCTACTGTCGGTCGGGCTGGCGACGCTCGCCGGGACGACCATCGGCACGATTGCCGGTTATATCGGCGGCACGCTCGACAATATCATCATGCGCGTGATGGACATCTTTTTCGCCCTGCCCGCCCTGCTGCTGGCGCTGCTGGTCGTGACCGTCCTCGGCCCCGGCATCAACAGTACGGTGCTGGCCATCGCGGTCGTCTACACGCCGATTTTCGCCCGTGTCGCGCGGGGGCCGGTGTTAAGCGTCAAAGAGATGGAATTCATCACGGCCACGCGCTGCCTTGGCCTGCCGGAGTCGCGTATCCTCCTCCGTCACGTGCTGCCCAACACGCTCGCGCCGCTGATTGTGCAGGTCAGTCTGGCACTGTCGTGGGCGCTGCTGACTGAAGCGGGGCTGAGTTTCCTCGGCCTCGGCACACAGCCGCCGCGCGCCTCGTGGGGGGTGATGCTGAGCGAATCGCGCGGGTTAGCGGAGCTTGCGCCGTGGCTGATGCTCTATCCCGGCATTGCCATCATGCTCGGCGTGCTCGGCTTCAACCTGCTGGGCGATGGGCTGCGCGACGTGCTCGACCCAAGGATGCGCGGGCGAATGTAAAACGTCACGAAAAACGGATGATGCCGCGGGCAATTTCGCCCGAAAGCATCGTCTCGAACGCCTCGTTAACCTGTTCCAGCCGGTACTCGCGCGAAATCAGTTCGTCCAGCTTCAATTTCCCGGCCATATAGAGATCGAGCAGCATCGGAAAATCCCGGCTGGGATTGACGCTGCCGTAATAGCTGCCTTTGACCGTTTTTTCCTGCCGGGTGATGACCGCGCCGGGAAGGTTGGTCCCGCTGCCCATTTGCGACAATCCAGCAAGCACCGCCGTGCCGCCCGGACGCACGGCCTGAAGCGCCATTTCCTGCAACGCGGGAATGCCCACCGCCTCGAAGGCATAGTCCGCGCCGCGCCCGCCCGTCAGCGCGCGAACAGCCGCCACGGTCTTGTCGTCGGAAAGCAGCGTATTGGTCGCGCCGAACTGCCGGGCCAGCGCCAGTTTTGTCTCGTTCACGTCCACGGCGATGATCGTCTGCGCCCCGGCCAGCGCCGCGCCCTGAACAATGTTCAGACCGACGCCACCACAACCGATGACAACCACACTAGCGCCCGGTCGCACATTCGCCGTGAACAACACAGCGCCAACGCCGGTCGCCACGGCGCAGCCAACCAGCGCAGCGACTTCGAGCGGCACGTCCTTACGCACCGGCACGCAGCTTTGTTCCGGCACGACGACATATTCCGCGAAGGTCGCCAGCCCGCAGTAGTGATAGACCGGATCGCCATCCCGGTAGAGCCGCGTTGTGCCGTCGAGCATCGTCCCCGCCCAGATGGGATCGGTGAAGGTTTCGCACAGATTCGGCATGCCACGTTGGCAGTAGAAGCAGTGGCCGCAGTCCGGCGTCCAGCTCAGCGTAACGTGATCGCCAACGCTCACGCGGGAAACGCCCGGCCCGACCGCCTCGACAACACCCGCGCCCTCATGGCCGCAAACGACCGGCATCGGGTGGCGTGTCGCCCCGGTAACGAGGTGATAGTCGCTGTGGCAGACGCCGGAAGCGACGATACGGACGAGCACTTCGCCCGCTTTTGGCTCGTCCAGCCTCAATGTCTCAACCTGAAAAGCGCGATTGGGCGCTTCCAGAACCGCAGCCTGAATTTTCATTGTCGTATCCAGTGATGTAAGTGAGTCAAAAGCAATCTATGGTTATTGCGAGATTGATTGGGGCTTGGCAACGCTAAGCTTCAGCCCTACTCTGCTCCCTCATGCAGCGTGGCCAAAAGATGTTGTACGAACGTCACGCGCCAGCCCCGCGCTTGTATTCGATTAGCTCTGCCGCGCTGCGCGGCGCATTTCCAGGGCTTCGCGCGCGCCGTCGATCAGGTGCTGGCGTACTTCCGACGACCATTTCACGCCCGCCTGCTCCATGCCCAGAAGAACCGCGCCCACCACCGGCGGAGCATTCAGGCGTACCAACCGCGCGCCGGGCGCAATCGCCTGCACAACCTCCCGAAGCGGCTCGATGAGCATCGGCCCGCCTTTGAAAAGGCTTCCGGCCAGCACCACCTCGAACGTCTCGTTTTCGAGTTGAAGCTGACGGATGACGCCCTCCGCCAGACTGCCAAGCTGGCGTCCTGCCCAGGCAATCGCTTCCCGCGCGACCGGGTCGCCTTCTTCAGCCACTTTGAAGACCAGCGGCGCGGCAGCAGGATTTGGCCGGTAACGACGCCGCGCCAGCCCTTCCAGCAGATCCTCGAGATCGCTCGCCTGATAGTAATCCATGAAAAGCTGTGTCAGGCGTGTGGCCGGACCACGGTGGGTATAGGCCATGCCAACCGCCTGAATAGCGCGAACGACCAGTTCACTCGCGCCGCCATACTCACCGAACAGGCCGCCTTCGCCGGTCACGCGGCCTTCACGGCCCTGCGCGTCCCGACCGCGACAGTTGCAGCCCGTCCCGGCGATAATCGCCACGCCCCAGCCCGCTTCCGCCCCGGCGACCAGCGCGATGGTCGCGTCATTGGTGACGACAAACGGCCCGCCCAGATGCAGGCCATCTACCACCCGGCGCAGCGGCGCGACATCTTTCGGCCAGTCGCAGCCGGAGAGGCCGAAACCCGCTCCGCTGACGTCCTGCGCAGTGATGCCGGCCTGCGCGAAAGCCTCTGACATCGCCTCCGAAAGCACCTTGAACAGGCCGTCATACCCGACCGACTCGTGGTTTCCCGGCCCCGATTCGCCGAAGCCGAGGACATCTCCAGCGGCATTCGCCACCAGCGCATGGCTCTTCGTGCCGCCGACATCCACGCCAAGAAAATACGCGCTCATACCGCCTGCTACGCCTCATCCGGGAAAAACTGGGGCAGATAGCGCCGGTTGGTCTCCAGCATGTCGTTCAACACGGCCTCCACCTGATCGGCAGATGGGCCAAGTGGATGGACCAGTAGCGCCTGATAGGCGGCGTTACGGTCGCCATGCACCGCCGCCTCAACCGTCAGCAATTCGTAAGCCTTGACGGCGGCAAGCAACCCGAAGGGAGCAGGCGGCAGCGGTTCAGCCGGCAACGGGTGCACCCCCTGAGCGTCGATACGGCAGGGCATTTCCAGCACCCAATCGGCAGGCCAACCGGAGACCGCCCCGTTGTGCCGCGTGTTGACGACATGGATTTCGCCCGTGTCGTTATGGTGCGCCTCCAGAACCTGCGTCGCCAACGTTGAGTAGTACGCGCCGCCGCGCTGCATCAGACCTTCCGGCGGCGTCACGCGATCAGGTTCGGCATACTGCGCCAGCAAGGCTTCTTCGATCTCCATCACCCGCTCGGCGCGCGACGGCGGCCACTGATCCTGCTGGGCGATCTTGGCCTCGGTGTAGTAATAGTAGCCCACATAACCGTTCGGAATCATGCCGAGCGCTTCGATCGTGCGCGGGTCGAATTCCGGCTTCTCGGCAGCGCGCTGGCGCTCGATGTAATCCTTCAACACCTGCGGCCACAGGTCTTCACCGTCGAGCGTGAAGCCGCGATGCCAGGTTAGGTGGTTCAGGCCCAGCGTGTCCAGCCGCGCACGCGGCGCTTCCGACTCGTCCAGCCCCAGCCGCTTCAGAATGTTCATGCTGGTCGTGATCGGCACGTTGCACAGGCCTATCGACGTCACTTCAGGCGCATAACGCTGCAACGCTTCGGTGATCAGACCGGCCGGATTGGTGAAATTGACGAGTAACGCGCCCGGCGCAAGTTCGCGAATATCGTTAGCAACGCGCAGGATCACCGGAATAGTTCGCAGCGCCTTGGCCATACCGCCAACGCCGGTCGTCTCCTGCCCCAGTAGACCATGGCGCTTGCCCAGATATTCGTCTTCGCGCCGCGCTGCCATCCAACCGACGCGAAGCTGCGTCAGCACGTAACTCGCGCCACGCACGGCTTCGCGCTGATCACCGGTCAGATGAACGGTGAACGGGCTGCCCGCCGCTTCGACCATGCGCCGCGCAAAGCCGCCGACTATTTCCAGACGTTCAGGCAGAACGTCCATCAGCCATAACTCAGAAACCGGCAGCGTTTCCCGCCGGGCCAAAAAGCCGTTAATCAGTTCAGGTGTGTACGACGAGCCGCCGCCAATGACCGCGATCTTCATCGAAAGACTCTCTCTATTCTGGTGGGAAAAGCGCCACGAGTGTACCCAACGCGCTGAAGCCACTCAAGCGCAGCCGCGCTTTCAGGACGTTGTGCACGGCCAGACGAGGAAACGTGGCATGACACGAGCCGGCCAGCCCGTGTGTTCCAGCCGCTATAATCGGCTTTTTTGAATGCGCCGGCGATGCCGGATCCCGGAGGAGCAGCATGGTGCGGAAACTGATGGCGATTCTCCTGTTATTCACGCTAACGCTGGCAGCCTGTGGCCAGATCGCGCAACCAACTCCGCAATTCGATATCACGCTGGTCGCGCCCGAAGACGTGCCAACAACGACCTTCACCGATCCGGTACTGGCGCAGGGCGAGGAGCTCTACACGCTGATATGCGCGCACTGCCACGGCTATGAAGGCGAAGGCCAGTTAGAGAGCACCATCGAAAACACGCTGGCGCTAGGCATGCACACGGTTCCCGCCCTCAATTCCAGCGGGCACATATGGCAGCATCCCGACCAACTGCTGATCCGCGTGGTGCAGGAAGGGATTCAGAATCCGCTCGATCAGTTTCCGATGGCCAGTTTCTCCCCCGGTCTCTCGGAAGAGGAAATCCGCGCCATACTGGCCTATATCAAACTCTGGTGGACCGACGAACAGCGCCAGCATCAGGCGCAACTAACGGAAAACTGGGCGCGGCGGCTGGAACAACTGGGCATCTCGGAGTCAACGCCTACCTCCGCGACGCCGTCCGCTGAGTAAAGCGGCGCGCCCGCCACAGCAGGCGGCTTTGATCACCGCATTCGCACGCCGGTCAGTCCTGTACGGCGTCGCCTCCCTGCGGCGCGGCGATGAACCGGCTGGCGAAGCGTATGCCCTCCTCGAAGCCGCGCCGCCACAGTTCCCAGTCATGCCCGCCGTCGTAGACACGCAGTTCCGGCACGACTCGCGGCACGCGGCGAATGCGGTTGTAAAGCAGATGCGTTTCCATATCGAGGTCGTGCAACTGGTCGGCAGAATCGGGATGCTTCCATTCGTCGTCGCCCACAGCGAGGAACAGGTACAACGGCAGTTCAGCCGCTTTGAAGCTCTCAATGAGTGCCGGGTAATTCAGGCTTTCGTAGCGGGCCTCGTCGAAAAGCGTGTCGCCGACGCCGAACGCGCCGAACAGGCGGGCGCTCGAATCCAGCGGCGGCTGGGGCGTATAGACGGCCGGGCTAAGCACAATGGCCGACTGAAACACATCCGGGTGCGCCAGCGCGTAGCGAATCGCGCCATAGCCGCCCATCGAATAACCCGCGATGACCCTGCCCGCTCGCGTTGCTATCGTGCGATAGCTGGCGTCGATATGAGGAATCAGGTCGGAGAAAAAGGCCGTCTCGACCTTCTCCGAGGGAAAATCCGCGCCTGTATACTCCGAATCGATGTAGTAGCTCGCCCGGTCGCTGGAAGGCACATCCGGCATGACCGCGATCAGCGGCGGCAACTCCTCAGACGCAATGAGCGTGTCGAGCAAGTCCTTCACATTCCACCACGCGTACATATCGTCGCCGCGGCCGTGCAGCATGTAGACGACCGGATAGCGCAGCTCCGATGCTTCGTAGCCCGCGGGCAGGTAGACGAAATATTCGTAGTCGCGCCCAAGCGTCTCCGACTCAAAGCTACCCTTGACCAGCATGCCTGCCTCATCATCCTGTGCGGCCAGCGGTGAGACGATCACGAGCAAGAGAAGCAACCACAGCACACGTAATCCCATCGCCACCTCCTACACCTGCGTCAAATCGCGGTCTTCCGGGCCATCATAGTCATGCTCGGTTGGGTGAATGATCCGCATCGGTCGTTCCCGCGTCTTTTCCTCATGAATCTGGGCAACCAGCCCCGGCACGCGGGCCATCATGAAGAAGGTGTTTGCCAGTTCGGGCGGCAGCCTGAGGTCTACCAGCAGCGCGGCAATCGCGCCATCGACGTTGACAGGCAGCGGCTTGCTGCCCTGTTCGGCCCAGGCGGCTTCAATCGCGCGGATCATCGCCACGCCATGCCCGGCAATCCCAACCTCCTCAGCCAGTTCGAGCAACCGGCGGGTGCGCGGGTCGGCAGTGTGGAGGCGGTGACCAAAACCGGGCAAGCGGCGTTTGGCCTGCCGGTATTCCGCGACAAGCGCAGCCGCCGCTGCGGCGAAATCGCCGCTATTGGCCGATGCGAGTTCCAGCCCGTGCTGGATCATGCGCATGCTGTTTTCAATCGCGCCGCCATGATACTGGTTGATGCTCAACAGCCCTGCCGCGATAGCCGCGTTGTAAGGCGCGCCTGTGCTGGCCGCCGTCCTCGCCGCCAGCGCCGACGGCGGCGTGACGCCGTGGTCGATGGACGAAACAAAGATCGCGTCGAGCAAGCGGCCAACTTCCGGCGAGGGAAGATCGCCCGTCAGCGCGAGGAAGATCGCCTGACTGAACGTGACGTTGCCCATCAATTCATCAATGCGATAACCGCGCAGTCGAATTTCGTTGGGCCTGATCCGGCTGACTGCCGTGTGCCAGCGCAATGACGGTTCGGGCGCGCTACTGGCATCGGTTGTTGTCATGGCGGGTTGTCCTCCTGAAGTCGTCTGCCCGTTCGGCTGCGCGGGCAGCGAGATGGTTTTGCGGTTAAGCACACGCGCGGTCACAGCGGGAATGTCGGCAAACGAGTCGACGACATGCGCGCCGACTTCGCGCAGCAATGAAACCTTGCCCTCGTAGGTTCCACGGTCGCCTTCGATAATTGCCCCGGCATGGCTGAAACGGGTTCCGCGTTTGGCCGCTTTGCCGCCGATGTAGGCCACCAGCGGCTTCGTAAAGCCGCCCGAAGCAATCAACTCGGCAGCCGTTTCTTCCTGCGACGTGCCGATTTCACCGAACAGAACCACACATTCGGTCTCCGGATCGGCCTCGAAACGCTTCAACACCTCGGCATGTGGCAGGCCGACAATGGAGTCGCCGCCGACATGCACGATGGTGGACAGGCCGAGCCCCGAACGCGCCAGATAATAGGCAATGCTGGTGGTGATGCCACCGCTGCGGCTGGTGACACCGACCGGGCCGGGGAAGAACCACTCGCGCGCGCTGGCGGCGCGCCCGCCCATCATCCCCAGCACGCCCTTACCGGGACTGAGCAAACCGAGCGTATTCGGGCCGACAAACGCCGCGCCACGCGCTTCGGCCTCGGCCACAATTTCGAGCACGTCGTAGAGCGGTACGCGGTCGGGAACGATGACCAGGAGCTTCACGCCCGCCGCCAGCGCCTCGAACGCCGCGCTCTTCACCAGCGGCGCGGGGATGAAAAGAACGCTGACATCGAAAACGCCCAGCGCCTCGGTCGCCTCGGCCACAGTATCGAACACCGGCACGCCTTCGACCTGCTGGCCGCCCCGCCCCGGCGTCACGCCGGCGAGGACATTCGTGCCGTATTCCTTCATCAGTCGTGTCCGGGCCGCGCCTTCGCGCCCGGTGATGCCTTGAACCAGCACCCGTTTGCTTGCGTCAATCAGAATTGCCATGCGCTTTTACTCATCGAGGCCCGGAACCGGCAGCGTGATATAGCCGCCCTTGTTGCCCTGAAAATAGCATTCGACTTCGCAGGCGAGACATTCGATACAGCCGCCGCGTTTGGCTTCCTCGCGCGTGATGTTGAGCACCGGAACCTCGCCATCGAGCGACAGGATTTGCGGGACACACGCTTTGATACAGGCTTTGGTTTCGCAATGGGCGCACAGCGCGTGGTCATAGGCCACCGTGCCGCCTGAGATGGTTTCAAAGGTGTACGGTTCCGCCATCGGCGGCGCTTCGCGGGGCGTGACGGTTTCCGCAGGAGTGTAGTTCTCCACCAGCTTGACGAGCCGCTCGACGCAAAACTCCGGCGAGTCGTCGCGCCCATAGGCTTCGACCGGGCCGGGGAATGCGCCATTCGCGCGCTCAAGAATTTCAATTGCTTGCTCTTCGCCGTTACCGCCAACGCGGATCACGGCGGGCACGTTCAACTGCGCGTCCATAAACGCTTTGACAAGCCCGCGCGCCGAATGGAACTGCTCCTGACTGGCGACACCGCTGCCGCCCATGTAGTAGGCGTCAACGCGCGGTTGGCTGAGGATGATACGCGCAGCGCGATAGACTTTGCTGGCAGGCGGGTTGCCGCTGGTATCGACAAAGTTGGCGATTTTGAAACCACGCGCCAGCAGCGCGTCCATGTTCATCATGCTGCCCCCGCCGCCGCTGCCATGAAAGCCGACAACGCGGTCTTCAGGCCGGAATTCGGATTCAAGCTGGAGGAAATAGAACGTCCCCCGATAGTCGTTCTTTTCGACGTTCCAGGCAATGCGCTCAAGCTCGGTCGGCGGGCGATCCATCTCGCGGGCGATTTCAATACCGAGGTCGGGATGGCGAAACACGGCGTAGTCGTCCACCGTGATGCGGCAGTCCAGCGCGACGAGCTTGCCGTCGGTTGTCAACGCCAGCGGATTGATTTCGGCGGAACGGGCGTCGTAGCTGCGCGCCACGTCATAGAACTTCACCATCAGATTGCTGAGCGCGAGCAGCAGCTTGCCCTGAATGCCCAGCCGCCGCGCCAGATCGCGCGCTTCAAAGTCCTGCAAGCCCTTGCGAATATCGACCGGAAGGCTGGCCACACGGTCGGGATGCTCGCGGGCGATTTCCTCAATGCCGCTGCCGCCGACGCTGCTCAGAATGACGACAGGACGCCGCTCGCGGTCATCAACGATCAAGCCGAGATAAAATTCGCGCTCAACCGGCAGGCGCTCTTCCACCAGCACGGTATCGACGTTGAAATTGCCGACAGGCTGGCCGAGAAGCGCGTTTGCCGCCTGCGCCGCGTCGTCGGGCGTTTCGACAAAGTGAATCAGCTTTTTCGCCGCACGCGACGTCACCCATGCCTGTGCCTTGACAACCGCCGGGACGCCAAGCGATTCGGCGAGCTGCCGCGCCGTGTTTACGTCGCTGGCAGCGCCGCCGCGTGGCACGGCGATCCCGGCCTGTGCCAGAATTTGCTTCCCCTGAAACTCATGCAAGCGCGCCATGATTGCCCTTCTAGGCGGGACTGACTTCGACGTTCAGATAACGTGTATGACCGCCATGCCCGGTAGACAATCCGATTTGTCCGGTCAGATAGGGCGAACCGGCGTCTCGCCAGCGGAGTTCGGCGCGTTCGCCCGCTCCTTCGACCGTCGCAGCCAGTTCGTCACCGCGCGCCTCAACAGTCAGGCGATAGGTTACGCCATGCCGCCATGCAAACGGCGCCGACGCGACTTCGGCGTAGACGCGATCTTTCCTGTACAGCGCGACCTTGCCATCAGGCGCGAGGCCGAAGGCATACGAGCGCAACGCACCTTGCACGCGCACGTTCACGCGATGATGGTCGCCCAGTATGGGGATCAACTCAGCCGACAGACGATAGTCTCCCCAGCGGATGTCGCCGCTGTAGGTTTCGCAATCACCGTTGCCGCTGCCATGATACGCGCCGTTCTCCAGCCGCCAGTAGCCACGCAGGCGCGTCCATCCACTGATGGCGGTCGTTTCAGGCCGGTCTTTGGCGAAGGTCGTACGGTAGTTCGGTTGCCCGTCCCAGTCCAGCCACGCCAGCCCGATGGAGCCGGCCTGCCACAACGGATCGAGCACGCGCAGCAGGATACCCGCCTGCGATAGAATGGCGTCGGTCAGCGGCGGAATCTGGTAAGTTAATTCATGCCACTGCCCCGGCGTCAGCGGCTGGCCTTCCGCCTGATGATACTCGCCAGCGTTGTCGTCGTAGACATAGAGCGCGGCGCGTGCCGAGTCCGGCGCATCTTCCGGCAGGTAAACGCGAGCGCGCAGCGTCTGCCCCGGCGCGACCAGCGGCGTGAACATCGCCGCGTACGAATTGCCGCTGAGTTCTGAGGGACGATAGTAAGTACGCGTGTAGATACGCGCCTCGCCCTTTTTGTTCAGCTTGCGGATGCTGACCTGTAGCGCAGGCTCTCCGGCGATTTCCGTCTGGTGACGATGGGTGGGAATGGCCCGTTCACCCTCGACATGGAAGTTATTGACCGAACCGGGATAGCGGAAGTGATAGCGAGGCCGCGCCTCAATCTCGCTCTCACCCGCAAGCTGCCGTCCCAGACGGCAGAACAGATCGACACACTGAGGAATGGTCAGGATATTGCGCGTGCCGATCACGCTGGCGGCGATCAGCAGGTCGTTGATCGGTTCGCGCCAGCGCGTGTCAATGCCCTCAACGCCGACAGCGACGCCCATAATCGCGCCGACATTGCCGACATTGCAGTCGGTATCCCAACCGCACATGTTGGTGATGCGGATCGCGCGTGAAAAATCGCCCGCGCCATAGAGCAAGCCCAGCGCGACGACGCCCGCGTTCGGGATGATATGAACGACGCCGGGATAGCGGTCGTAACCGAAGTTTTCCTTCAAATAGCCATAAGCCGCGCGCCAGTCATCGGGGCAACTGCGGTGAAAGTCGATCATGGCCCGAACGACACGGGCGTATTCGCTATCCGACGGGATTTGTTCGAGGCCGGTTTCGATCAGCTTGAGCGGGTCGCGCTCGCTAAAGGCCGCGCTGACCAGCGACGCGATGAAACGCCCGCCATAGATGCCGTTGCCATCGTGCGTGACGCTCGATGCGCGCTCGGCCATGTCTGCCGCCAACGCCGGGTTGTTCGGCGTGATCAGGCCCCAGATATCGCTGAAGATTTGCCCGCCAATCTGCTCCGCGACGATGATCCCGTTCAGGTCGATCGAACCGGAACGCGGCGCGGGAATGCCGCTGGCGAGATTAACATAGGCTGTATGCTCGGTCGATACGCCATACCCGCCCCACCAGAACGTGCCATGCTGGTCGCCCAGATAATTGAGCAGCGTATCGCCTAACTGTTCGGCAGTCGGGTGGAGGCCGTAATCTTCCAGCGCGCGAATGTAGACCATCGGCGTCGCCGTGTCATCATCCGGCTTAAAGACCTTGCCCTGTTCCCCATAGGCGTACCATTCCAGTTCGCCCAGATTGTTGCGGATTTCCTCGTAAGTCCAGCTTTCCAGTGGCGCGCCGAAGCGCACACCGATGCACTTGCCAAGCCACCCGGCATAGACGCGAACGTCATAGTCTGCCGGCAGTCTGCCCTTCGTCATAACCCAATCGTTCCTTTGAAGACCGCACTGAAATCGAACCTCATCCCCCGGCCCCACCCAAAACGAACACCGTGTTTGGGAGAAAGCTCTCGAACGGGTGTAATAACGCCCGAATGATCGATATGCCCCTCTCGAAAACCGGCAGATTTGGGAGAGGAGTCAGGGAATGAGGTTATCCCTTAAGCCCCAGTGAGGCGATGCCGCCGATCAAGTGGCGCTGGGCAAAGAAGTAAAGCACCAGCACCGGCAGGATCGAAACCAGCGTCGCCGCCATAAACAAATTCCATTCGACGCTATAACGTCCCCGGAAAAACGCCAGACCAACCGAAATAGGATACGAATAGAAGTCGTTTAGATAGATCAGCGGTTGCAGGAAGTCATTCCAAACCCACAGGAAGGTGAATACGATCATGACCGCCAGCACCGGCTTGCACAGCGGCAGGATAATCCGGTACAGGATCGTCCACGTCCCCGCCCCATCGATGCGCGCCGCCTCATCCAGATCGCGCGGGATCGTCCGTATGTACTGCACCATCAGGAAAATGAAGAACGGATTGCCAAAGAAAGCGGGCAGAACGAGCGGCACGTACGTGTTGACCAGACCCAGCCGGCTGTAGATGGAATAGAGCGGAATCAGCTTGATCTGCCCCGGAATCATCATCGTGCTGAGCATCAGGATAAACAGCACGCGCTTAAAAGGAAAATTGAGCCGGGCGAAGCCATAGGCGATCAACGGCACGGCCAGCAGCTCGCCGATGATGTTGAAAATAACCAGCACGCTGGTGTTCATCATGAAGCGCGCCAACGGGTATTTCTCGAACGCCATCGCGTAATTCGACCAGAGCGGTTGCTCAGGTATCCACGAAGGCGGCCAGGCGAAAATTTCGCTCCGCGATTTCAGCGATGTGGCAAACATCCACAGCAGCGGGATCATGAACACAATCGCAATCGCGGTCAGCACGACATAGACCGCGCCATAGCCGAGCCACCTGCGCGCGGTAACCCCATTGATGGCGCTCGTGATCGCGCGGTTGCGGCTGCCGCCCGCTTCGGCTGCGATCAGCGGACCGAGGTCTTTACTCTGACTCATAGAACACCCACCGCTTTGACGTGTAATTGACGAACACGGTCGCCAACAGAATGATGATCGTCAGCACCAGCGCCAGCGCCGAGGCATAGCCCATGTTGAAGTTCTGGAACGCTTCTTCATAGAAGTACAACAGATAAAAATAGGTGGCCTTCAGCGGCCCACCCTGCGTAATGACAAACGCTTCCGTGAAGACCTTGAACGAGTCGATCATCTCGATGATCAACTGGAAGAACAGCGTCGGCGTGAGCAGCGGCAGGGTGATGCGCCAGAAGCGCGCCCAGCGCCCCGCGCCATCGATCTGCGCGGCCTCGTAAAGATGGGCGGGAATATTCTGAAGCCCTGCCAGATAAATTACCGCGCTTCCCCCCACCTTCCAGACGCTCATCATCGCCACCGATGGCAGCGCCCAGTTGGGATCCCAGAACCAGTTCGGTCCCTGAATGCCGAGGAAGTAAAGCATGGTGTTGACCACGCCGGTGTCGGGCTGCAGCAACCACATCCACATCAGCGACACGGCGACGCCGGAAATCACCGCCGGGATGTAAAACACGGTGCGGAAGAAGTTCATGCCCGGAATTTTAAGGTTGAGCAGCAGCGCCAGCCCCAGCCCAAAAACCAGTTTGAGCGGCAGCGACAGCGCGACAAAACCCAGCGTGACCTTCAGCGCCTGCCAGAACAACGGATCGCGCGTGAACATCCGCACGTAGTTATCCAGTCCGATCCATTGCGGCGGCTCGATAATGTTCCACTGCGTGAAGCCGAGATAAACCGATGCGGCCAGAGGAATGGCCGTGAAGCCCACAAAGCCGATCATCCACGGCAGAAGGCTGATATAGCCTTCGATTGCTTCCCGCCTGGCCTGCGGCTTCGCGGTTCGCCAGGTCGCTGTTGCCATAACGCTACATTTCTCCACAAATCACGGCACGCACGAGAGGCTACCGCATGAATATCGCCAACGAGGATGAAGCAGTCTTTCGAGCGGCGTTGGGCTGGCAGGCGGAGCGCCGCAAGCAGCGCCCCGCCCTTGTCTGCGAAGTTGCCTATGTTTCAGCGGAAACCGTCAGCCACCAAGCCGGCCAACGCATTCCTGCAGCGCGGCGTCGGCAGCCGGAACCAGACCATCGAGCGTCGCCGGAATGTCTTCGCGCGCGATCTGGTTCAGGTTGATCAGATCCCAGATATCCTCCACGGCACGCAGGACGGTGGCCTTGCACGGATGCTCGTTGTCCCAGGCTGCGACCTGCTCCAGTTCGAGCACGTCGAGGAAAGCCTGACCGTACTCCGTCTCCGCGCCTTCCCACTCCTCCAGCACCGACGGAATCGACGGGATCAGGTTACCGTTTTCCATCAGGAACCGCTGGCCTTCGGGGCCGGCCCAGTACTTCAGCCATTTCCACGCGGCTTCCGGATGCTCGGTGCCTGCCCAGATCGAAGCGGTGAGCGACCAGGCGTTGACATGGCGCGTGTTGCCGGGAATGTGAGGCTCTGGCACAATGCCGAAGTTCTTGCCCTCCGCCATGGCATTGAGCATGTGGCCCTGATTGAGCGTCGCCATCGCCAGCCGGTCGGCAAGGAACAGATCCACCGGCCCCGTGCCTTCAGTGCCGAGCACTTCCAGATCGGCGGGCGTCGGCGTGCCGTTGGTATTCACCAGATCCCACAGCCACTGGTATGCCGCAACCGATTCAGGGCTGTTCAGATAACCTTCGGTTGTGCTGCTGTCATCGGCGTAAAGACGCGCGCCCATGTTGTACCAGATGGCGCGGTACGGCCCACGCGGGCGGTCACCGCCCCACACGCGCTGTTCTGCGTTCGCCAGTTCTGCGACAAGGCGATTATAGTCCTCCGGCGTCCAGTCCGGGTCCGGATACTCGACACCGGCGGCGTCGAACATATCCTTGTTGTACATGACGAAGTTCGCGCCGACGCCAAGCGGCAGGCCGATGATCTTATCTTCCCAGACGACGCGGGTGTTCCAGAAACCCGGCAGGTACATGTCGGGGTCGATGTCCGGGTCGTTCTCGATCAACTCGGTCAGGTCGAGCGCCTGCGGATACCAGTTGGTGATCCAGAACAGCGCCACATCCGGCGCGCCCTGCCCTGCGCCCAGAGTCGTCTGCATACGTTCGTCATAACCCGACGAGGGCAGCAGCGTCATATTGACCTGAACGTCGGTGTGTTCCGAATTGAACTTCTCAACCAATGCCCGCTGAACTTCCTCGTCGAACTCCTCGGACGCAACCGTCCACCATTCGATTGTCACCGGCTCTTGCGCCAGGACACCGAGCGAGGTGACTGTGAGCAACGCGACGCTCAAAAGCGCCAGCGCTGCCATACGACCATAAATTCTCATTGAAAACTCCTTGACTCGAAAACCTGCTTCTATACAGATTTGTTGATATCGCCCGCGCAGCAGCGTCAGGCGCGCGCGTAAGCGATCTCGACCAGTTGTTGGGCCAGCGCCGGAATATCGCGCTGGGCGGCGAATTTCAGGCACACTCCTGCCGGACGGCGCACTTTTTCGATCCAGTCGGGCGGAATGACGCCGGTTCCGTGCATCGCGCCGCTGAGCGCGCCAACCAGCGCGCTGATCGTGTCAGCGTCGCGCCCGAAGTTACAGGCCCAGAACATGCCCTTGCGGAAGTCGCCGCCGGTCAGCAGATAGATGGCATAAGCCTGTGGCACGGCCTCGGCAGCCATCGAATGGACCGGCGTCCACAAATCGACATGCAGGTGATGCCAGGCGTCTTCAATCGCGCCGTGCTCGCGACAGATGTCGAGCGCGCGCTTCATCGCCCGGCCCAGCCAGCTATCCTGTGGAATGTAGTTGAGGCCGGTTGCGACAACGTCATCGACAGAAGCGCCATCTAAAGCGACCGCAACGCTGGCGGCCACAGCCTGAGCAGCCCAGACGCCATCTCTGGCATGGCTGATCTGCGCCTCGATCCCTGCGATTTCGGCGGCAAGCGCAGGATTGCCGGCGCACAGGATGCCAACCGGAGCAATCCGCATGGCCGCCCCATCATCGTCGTTCTGCACGTTGTCGAGACCCGTCTGCGGTGGTTCAAGACCACGCTCGAGGTTGGCGACAGCGCCGTACAATGGCTTGCCGCCCCGGTCGCCCATGCCGCCCTGCCCCAGAATGTATTTACGCCACGACTCGGCCAGCCGCTCAAAGGTCAGCTCGCCGCGCCAGTCGATCAGAGTCTGGGCCGTGAGGATCGCGAACTCGGTATCGTCGGTGCTCTTCCCGCCCTCATACATCTGCGTCACGATGCCATAGCGCTGGCGGTAGTAATCCATGCGCCCCAGATCACCCATTGCATCGCCAACAGCCAGACCCAAAAGGCAGCCGGTAGCACGATCAGCGAGTCCGCCGCGATCCTGCACGTCTATGGGGGAAGCATTGGTCATTTTCAATCCTGAGATACAGGCCGCCGCACATCAATGAGAACGTTCTCATTTCTACTATAACGCCTTTTCTGTGCGGCGCAACTATTTCATTAAAAATTGACGGGATCAGGCGCGAGGCGGCGCAGTCGTGCCGCGAACGATCAGCTCGCACGGCAGCGCGACCTTCTGGGGCGGGCCCTGCTCTCCTGCAAGACGCTTCAACAGCAGGTCGGCGGCGACACGGCCAATTTCATACTTGGGCTTTGAAACCGTTGTCAGCGGTGGGGAGGTGATCGACGCAGCGTAAATATCGTCCATGCCCATGATCGAGAGGTCGCATGGGACGTTGTAGCCGCGCTCCTGTGCCGCACGCAGCCCGCCAATCGCCAGCAGATCGTTCGCGGCGAACACGGCAGTCGGAGGCTGGTCGAGGTCGAGTAATTTCATCATTGCATCATAACCCGCCTGCTCCGTGAATTCGGTCTGCACGACCAGTTCGTCCAGCAGCGGCAAGTGCTTGCGCGCATGGAAAGCGACATAACTGTGATAACGGCTGTAAATTTTGTTGCGTCGGGGATGCCCCGCCAACAGCCCGATGCGGCGATGGCCAAGTTCGTACAGGTACGTCAGGCTTTGCTCAACGCCCTGCTCGGTGGCGCTGCCGACCGCGTCGAAGTCGGGAAAGGACATCCCCATGCCGAGGATAACAACCGGAATACGCAGGCTTTTCAGTTCGGCGTTCGATACAGCCGCCGGATTGATGATGAGACCGTCGAAGCGGTTGCGGCGCACGAGACGCAGATACTCCTGCTCGCGTTCGGCGTTCCAATCGGTGTTGACGGTGACCGTAGCATACTTCTGGAGTTCAAGCCCGTCCTGAACGCCGCGCGCCACACCGGGCCAGAAGGGATTGGTGATATCAGGGATGGACAACGCCACCATCTGTGTGCGGTCGGTACGCAAACTCCCGGCAATCGCATTACGCTCGTAGCCGAGTTGCGCCGCGGCCTCCCGCACGCGCTGGCGCGTCTCGGGGCGAACAAGCTGCTCGTTACCGCCCAACACACGCGCCGCAGTCGCCTTGGAGACACCTGCCAGCCGCGCCACGTCGATAATCGTCGGTCGCCTCGCCACACCACACTCCTGCGCGATTTTGAAACCGTTCTCATACGATGGTACTCGCGCACGGTTCTCAAGTCAAAGTCAGGCGTCTTAAGGCAAAGGCTCGTAACAACGCCCGCCCCACCTCGCCGCGCGCTTCACCACTCCGCGATTGCGCCGTCGTCCAGACGCCAGACCGGGTTGCGCCAGGCGTGCCCCCGTTCCGCCGCTTCGCGCACGACATCCTCATTCACCTCAATGCCAAGGCCCGGCCCATCGGGCAGGCGCACATAGCCATCGTCATAAGCGAAGACAGTAGGATCGACCAGATAATCGAGCAAGTCGTTGCCGACATTGTAGTGAATGCCCAGACTTTGTTCCTGAATGAAGGCATTATGCGCGACAGCATCGAGTTGCAGACACGCCGCCAGCGCTATCGGGCCAAGCGGGCAATGTGGCGCAATGGCCACATCGTAGGCTTCGGCCATGGCCGCAATCTTAAACACTTCGGTGATGCCGCCTGCGTGGGAAAGATCGGGCTGCAGGATGTCGGCATAGCCTGCTTCGAGCAGCGACTTGAAATCCCAGCGCGAATACATGCGCTCGCCAGTCGCGATAGGCGTCGAAGTCGCACTGGCGATATCGCGCAGCGCTTCATTGTTCTCCGGCAAAACCGGCTCTTCAATAAACAGCAGGTGATATGGTTCAAGCTCTCGCGCCAGCACTTTAGCCATCGGCTTATGAACCCGCCCGTGAAAGTCCACCGCAATGCCAAAGGCCTCCCCTGCCGCCTCGCGCACGGCCTGAACGCGGCGCAGCACCATATCGACATGAGCGTGGCTGTCGACATAATGAAGCTCCTCGGTGGCGTTCATTTTGACAGCGGTGAAACCGGCGTTTTTACGCTCAAGCGCCGCTTCGGCAACATCTGCGGGACGGTCGCCGCCGATCCACGAATAGACGCGCATCCGGTTGCGAACTGGCCCACCAAGCAGGCTGTAAACCGGCACACCGTGACGCTTGCCCTTAATATCCCACAATGCCTGATCAACGCCGGCGATGGCGCTCATCATCACCGGTCCGCCACGATAAAAACGCGCCCGGTACAGCGTTTGCCAGATATCCTGAATGTGTTCCGGGTTCTGGCCGATGAGATAAGGTTCCATCTCGCGAACGGCAGCCGCAACCGTCGCGGCATGGCCTTCAACGACCGGTTCGCCCCACCCGGCCAGCCCATCATCGGTCGAAATTTTGAGAAACAGCCAGCGCGGCGGCACGGTGAACAGTTCAAGACTAGTGATCTTCATAACGCACTCGATTCACTTCAGTGAAAGTCGCAATGCCATCGAGTGTACCAGAGGCACACGGATTCAAGTTGTGCCGGTTATGGCCGGCGACCCTGAATCATAACGGCTGGTGAGGTGTGCCAGAGCGCCCGGCTTCAGGGCCGGACGCTCTGGGCAGGGAAAGGGGCAATTAGCTTGCGGTTACGTCGATCTGAACTTTTACCGACGTTGGCGGCATGTTGGCGGCATACTCAAATGCCTTCACGCTTTCGCGGAAACTGAAGGTATCCGTAATCAGTGGCTTGACGTCGAGTTTGCCGCTGCCCATCAACGCAAGCACACGCGGAAAGACATGGGCATAGCGGAAAACATGCTCGACCCGCGCCTCGCGAACCATGGCTTCCTGCACGTCGTAGGCAATCGGCCCGCCCGGAAGGCCGATGAAAACGACGCGCCCGCCGGGACATAACGGCGCAAACACAGACGCCGCCGCGCGCTCGTTACCACTCGCCTCAAAGACAATATCGGCTCCCCAGCCATCGGTCAGATCCATCACGACCTGAACAAGATCATCTCGCGTCACATTGACCGGCGTGATCGGCCCCAGCGAGGCGGCGAGATCCAGCTTGGGTTGCTGTACGTCTGTGATGATGACCTGACTACACCCTCCGGCGAGCGCCGATAGCGCCGTAACGATGCCAATCGTACCTGCCCCCAGAACGACCGCCACATCCCCCGGCTTAATCTGCGCCTTGTTGGCAGCATGCATACCTACGGCCACCGGCTCGACCATCGCGCCCTCGGCATAGCTGACGTTGTCCGGCAGCTTGAAGGTAAACGCCTCAGGATGCACGACCGTCGGGCGCAGGACACCGTGAACGGGCGGCGTTGCCCAGAAGCGCACCGCCGGATCGAGGTTATAGATGCCAAGCCGTGTCGCCCGGCTGTTTGGATCGGGAATACCCGGCTCCATACACACACGGTCGCCGACCCGCAACCGCGTCACTTCCGAACCGACTTCGACCACTTCGCCAGAAGCCTCATGTCCCAGAATCATCGGCTCGCGCACGACGAAACTGCCGATCCTGCCATGCAGGTAATAGTGCACATCGCTACCGCACACGCCCACCGTTCGCAAAGCGATACGAACATCATGCGGGCCAAGCGGTTCATCGAGCGCGATGTCGCGCAAATTCAACTCGCCCGCCCGTTCAAGCACCAGCGCTTCCACGTTTTTAACCTCCGGTATGAGCCACGCAACGCCGCGCGATTTGTGGCTTGCTTTCGACGAACAACAATCAAATCACAACAGAATGAGTGGCAGAATCGCAGCCACCCATAACAACAGCCAGACGATAAACGAAACCGCCTGCACAACCACGATTACCACCGGGAGAAGCCCCGGTCAAACGCATTGGTATCAATAGGCTTTAGCGAATCTCAGGCCGTATGAATTCATGACATCAGCTTGAATATTCATCGGGCACAAAATCGTGAGAATTGTCATTTCCTCGTTGTTACCGGGCCGCTTGGAATTTGCAAGGCTTTGAGCTATGCTTCGCGCAAGTCCTGCCAGCGCGCCGCATCTGAAGACGCTCGTGACAGCCGTGAACGCCGGGCGGGCCTGTAGCAAAAATTGCGCCGAATTACGACTATTTCATTGGAGGACATATGAAACGCCTTTTGATCGCCGTTCTGGCGCTAGCCCTGGTTCTTGGTATGCTGCCGGTGGCTGCTCAGGACACGGCTCTCGAGGCCCCGGAGGGCACGCTCCTCGGCACGTGGCCCTACGTACTGCCACCTGAGCACAATTTCAATTCCTTCGTCACAACCGGCGGCGTCAACACCAATCTGAACCTTGCGCTCTATCGCAACATCGTTCAGCTTCCGCCGGCCCTGTTCATGTGGGCTACCGGCGAATATGTGCCGTTGCTGGCCGAAAGCTGGGGCTTCACCGAAGACAACAGCGCCTATGAAATCACTCTGGTCGAGGGCGCAACATGGAGCAACGGCGAACCGATTACCGCCGACGACGTGGTCAACACCTACGCCTTCGGTCGCGTTATGAACTGGGCGCACTTCGCCTACATTTCGGACGTCGAAAAAGTGGACGACCGCACGGTGCGCTTCGTGTTCACCACCGAGCCGTCGCTGCTTGCCGAGCGGCTGATCCTGAAGGAACCGATTGTCTATACGCCAAGCTACGGCGATCTGGTTGACCGGGCGCTTGAACTGATCGCCAACGAGAACGCCACCGCCGAAGACTATGCCGCTCTACAGGCCGAACTGACCAGCTTCCGCCCCGACGAACTCATCGCCAGCGGTCCGTATACCTACACAATGGATGATGTTGGCGACGCCTACATGACGCTGCGCTGGCATCCGAACAGCATCTTCTCTGACGATGTGAAGTTTGGCGAAATCCGGCTGTGGGCAGGTGAAACGGAAGCGACGACCCCGCTGGTGCTCAGCGGCGAGCTTGGCCATTCGACCAACGTCTATCCGGCGTCGACCATTGAAGCCTTCCAGGCGCAGGGCATCCGGATGATCGCGCTGCCGCGCGGTTATGGTGCAGCGCTGCTCTTCAACCACGGCGTCGAACCGCTCAACATCAAGGAAGTCCGTCAGGCCATGGCCTACGCCATCGAGCGCGAGGAAAACGCCTTCCTGACCAACGGCATTGGCGCAACCGCGACCCAGTACATGGCCGGTATTCTGGACGAGCAGGTCCCGCTGCTGATGACGGAAGAGGGTATTGCTGCTCTTAACCGCTATGAATATGACCTTGAGCGCGCGGCCGAACTGATGGAAGCTGCCGGTTTCACCCGCAACGATGAAGGCAAGTGGGTTGACGCCGATGGCAATACCATCCGTCTGGAATACACCTTCCCGGCCGAATTTGCCGACTTCGCCGGCGCGGCCCAGAACGCCATTGACCAGTTGAACCGTTTCGGTTTCGACATCACGGCGCGGGCGCTGCCATGGCAGGAAGCCGCCGAGGCCATTCGCCAGAGCGACTTTGAGCTGTCGGTGTGGTCATGGGGCTCGGCATCGCCGTTCGCTTCGCGCCACTTCTTCGCGCCTACCCAGCGCTTCAACTACACCGACCTGCCGGAAGGCCAGCGCGGCATCAACTTCGAGATGGAATTCGAATGGGAAGGCGAGCTGATCAACCTCGACACCATGATCGACGAAGTCAGCAACGGACTGGACGCTGAAGAACAGCGCCGTCGCGCCGACAAGGTCGCCAAGATCATCAACGAACTGCTGCCGTTCATTCCGCTGAATGTCGAGCTGAGCATCGAGCCGCTCAACGAGGACCTGATCGCGGGTGCTCCGCCGGATGGCGATCCGATCCTGCAAAACCCGGCGGGTGGCGGCGACCACTGGATGATCTGGTACATCCTGAACGGTCTGGTCGAACCGACCGACATCACCCGGAATTACGCGGGCTAGGTCTGCAAGCGAATCTGTCCGGCAGGGGCGTGCATTGCCCCTGCCGGCAGGTCATAGCCCGCGAACTCCTAGAAGGGTTTGAATGTCAACCGTTCCCGCGCAGTCTCCCACAACGCCCGTGCCCATGGCGGTTATCAAGCCGTGGCACACACGCCTCCGCGAACGTCTCTTCGGCTATGCCATTCGCGTCATTCTTCAGGGCCTGATCACAGTCTGGGCGGTCACGACATTTACTTTCTTCCTCATCCGCCTGATGCCCGGCAACCCGGTTGACATCAAGATCGACCAGCTTATGCAACAGGGCATCCCCTATGAAATCGCCCGCAATCAGGCGATGGGCCTCTTTGCCTTCAACCCTGACGAGCCGTTGCCGGTCCAGTATCTTGCATATCTGGGCAATCTGCTGCGGTTTGATCTGGGGAACTCGATCACCAATCCCGGCGTTCGCGTTATCGACCAGATCGCGGCGTTTCTGCCGTGGACGTTGTTCAGCGTGGGTTCAGGGCTGCTCATCAGCTTCGCGCTCGGCGTCACGCTCGGTACGGCAATGGCCTACTGGCGCGGCAGCGTCTTCGACAATGTGCTGACGGCGATTGCCTCCATCCTGTACGGCATCCCCGACTACATCATCGCGCTATTGCTGTTGATTGTCGGTGGCGTGCAGTTACGGCTGTTTCAGATCGGCGAGCTGCGCGGCGCGGTCGACCCCGGCATCGCGCCGGGCCTGACACTGGAATATATCGGCAGCGTACTCAAACACGCGCTGCTGCCCGTGTCTACCTACGTGCTGGCGTCTGTCGGCGGGTGGATTCTGACGATGAAGAGCAGCACCATTGCGACGCTGGGCGAGGATTACATCGCCGTAGCGAAGGCGCGCGGCCTGCCGGAGCGCCGCATCCTGACCGCCTATGTCGCACGCAACGCCATGCTGCCGCTGGTAACCCGTCTGGCGATCAGCATCGGTTTTGTCGTCGGCGGCAGCGTCATCGTCGAAGAACTGTTCCAGTATCCCGGTCTAGGGCGCAGCCTGCTTCGAGCGATCAACAGCCGTGACTACACGACCATGCAGGGCATTTTTCTGGTGATTTCAATCTCCGTCGTGGTTTCCAACATGCTGGCCGACCTGATGATGGGCTGGCTTGATCCGCGCATCCGCCTCGGGAAAGGTCATCGGGACTGATGGGGCTGGACGCGGTAGCAAGCCCGACCGGGTTGGTCATCGGCTTTGTTCTCGGGTTAATTCCCTTGCTGGTGGGCTGGCGCTACAGACAGTGGAAGTGGGGCGTCATTGGCTGGCTGGTCTGCCTTTTCAGCAGCTTCGGCTGTGGCCTCATCGGCGGTTTGCCGGTCGCCGTCCTCGCCACCAGCCTCGTCATATCGTACGCCTTCGCCACCCGTGAAGACCCCTATACGTCGCAGGCATCGCTCGATGAAGTGACCTTCGACGAAACGTGGCAGGAATACCTTCTGCGCCAGATGGCGGCACTGGGCCATGGCGTACGAACATCGGCACGTATGCTGGCCCGCAATAAAGTCGGGTTCATCGGTTTTGCCGGCGTCATGTTCTTCGTGTTGATGTCGGCATTTGGCCCGCTGTTTATCGAATATGAAGGCGAAGCCAATTTCAGCCGGCGACAGCCGGGCGCGAGTTCGCTGTTTCAGCCACCTTCGGCGGAATTTCCGCTGGGCCTTGACTGGCAGGGCCGCAGCGTGCTCTCGCATATCGTCTATGGCGGGCGCACCTTAATCCTGACGTCGATTCAGGCCGGTCTGATCGCGACGGTGATCGCCGTCGCGCTCGGTTCGCTGGCGGCGTTGCTGGGCGGCTTTGTTGACCAGGCAATCTCATTTCTGGGCAATTTTGTGCTCACCATACCGCAGTTCCCGCTTCTGTTGGTACTCGCCTCGCTCATCTCGTTCAATAGCAGTCTGGGGCTGGCATTGCTGTTTGCGGCGCTGAATTGGCCGGCGTTGATGCGAGCCGTGCGGGCGCAGGCGCTCAGTCTACGCAAGCGCGACTATGTGGAAGCCGCAGTTGCCCTCGATTTGGGCCTCGGCCATGTCATCATGCGGGAAGTTTTCCCGAACATGGTGAGCTACATCGCAGTCAACTTCATCTTCTCGGTGCGGTCGGCCATGTACGCGCTGGTTGGTCTGGTCGTGCTGGGGATCGTGCCGCTTAGCGAGCCGGACTGGGGTGTGATGATCTTCATGGGCCGCCAGCAGGGCGCGCTCTTCAACCCGGCTGCGGCCAGCATGTTGCTATCGCCGATCATCGCCATTGCGGTGTTCCAGCTTTCGCTGGTGCTGTTCGCGCGCTCGCTGGAAGAAATCTTCAACCCGCGGCTGCGGAGCGGAGTCTGAGCCATGGCAGAGCGCCCTGTCCTCCAGGTACGCAACGTATCCATCAGCTATCTCGCGCGCCGCGGGCGCGTCCGCGCCGTAAGCGACGTTTCGTTTGACCTGCACGAAGGAGAAACGCTCGCGCTGATCGGCGAAAGCGGCTGTGGCAAATCCACTCTGAATCTCGGTCTGATCCGCCAGCTTCCAGCCAATGCCACAATCGACAGCGGCAGCATCCTCTATACGCGCCGCGATGGCCAGATAGTTGACGTGTTGAAACTCAGGCCGCAGGAACTACGTCGTTTTCTCTGGTCAGAAGTGTCGATGGTGTTTCAGGGCGCGCTGAACGCCCTGAACCCGGTGCTGCGTGTTTCCGACGTGGTTTACGATACGGCAAGCGCGCACGGCATGCCCCGCGCCGAAGCGAAACGCCGGGCGCTGGATCTGTTTGCCCGTGTGCGGCTCGATCCTGAACGAGTCTTCAACGCCTACCCGCATGAACTCAGTGGCGGCATGCGCCAGCGCGTGCTGCTGGCGATCAGCCTGCTGCTGCGCCCGCAGATTGTCCTGATGGACGAGCCGACAACCGCAGTCGACATCCTGACACAGCGCTCGATACTGGACGTGCTGGAAAAACTGCGCGACGAACTCAACTTCAGCGTGATTTTCGTCAGCCACGATTTAGCGGTAGCAGCGGAAATCGCCGACACCGTGGCCACCATGTACGCGGGGAAAATCGTCGAACACGGGCCGGTCAACGACGTGTTTTACCGCCCGCGCCATGCCTATACGCTCAGTTTGCTGAATGCCGCGCCCCGCCTCAGCGCCGGCGCGGAAGAACTAGCGAGTATTCCCGGCAGCCCGCCTGACCTCATCCAACCACCGCCGGGCTGCAAATTTCACCCGCGCTGCCGGTTCGCAAGCGATCTTTGCCGCGATAAGGAACCGGAACTGGTCTCCAAAGAGGCGGGCCATCTGGTGGCCTGCCACCACAGCGACGAGGTGCTGGCAACAAGCAGAGAAGTGCGGGCATGACGTCGAAGCCACTTATCGAATTACGCAATGTTTATCGTTCATTCGAGGTCGACGGGCAACACCTTCCGGTTTTGCAGGACATCAACCTCGAGATTCAGCCGAACGAGATTTTGTGCCTCGTCGGCGAAAGCGGCTGCGGCAAGACCACAACCGGCAGGATCATCGCCGGATTGCTGCCCCAGAGCAGCGGCGAAGTGCTGGTGAACGGCCAGCCTCTTAGCGCGTATTCGCGCCAGCAGCAGGCCGAACTCCGTCGTTCGCTCCAGATCGTGCATCAGGACCCGTTCGCATCCCTGAACCCGGCACATACCATCGGCCAGATACTCAGTTATCCGCTCAAACGCCACCGGATGGTTAAAGGCCGGGCCGAGTTACGCCGTCGCATCTGGGAATTGCTGACGCTGGTAGACCTGACGCCGCCCGGCGACATCGTGACGAAATACCCGCACCAGCTTAGCGGCGGCCAGCGGCAGCGCGTCAGCATCGCGCGCGCGCTGACTGTCAACCCGAAGCTGATCGTCGCCGACGAAGCCGTTAGCATGGTCGACGTCAGCATTCGCATCGGTCTGCTGAAAATGCTGCACCGCCTGCGCGAGCAACTGGGCCTGGCGATCATCTTCATTACCCACGATCTGGCGCTTGCCAAATATTTCGCGTGGGAAGGTCGCATCGCAGTCATGTATCTGGGCCGCATCGTGGAAATCGGGCCAACGCCTGAAGTCATCGCGCACCCGGCGCATCCTTACACACGGGCGCTGCTCGCCGCCGTCCCGGAAGCCGATCCGGAAGTGACGCGTCACAAGCAGCATCTGGCGCTGCGTTCCGAAGAAATACCGCGCCTGTCGGAAATCCCCCAGGGCTGCTCGTTCCATCCACGCTGCCCGTTCTTTCTACCGGGCATCTGCGATGCTAAAACGCCGGAATTGCTTCAACCGCCAAATTTCATCCAGTTGGCGCGCTGCACGCCATTGAACGATCAGGGCACGCTGATTCCTTATGAACCGGCACAATATCGTTAGCACAGCGCCCGGCTTTCTGGCGCTCGGTATCCTGATCGGCGGTTGCGGTCTGGCGCTGCTCCTGTTCCAGCAGCCCAACACGCCTGAATTCACGCTTAGCCTGTGCAGCGCCGGCATGGGACTGGCGCTGACGCTGGGCGCGGCCATCCTTATCCGCCGCGGCGCGCGCAACCAGTCTCACTCATAAAACAACAGCCCCGTCTCGGCGATCGGGCTGTTGTCGCTAGCGCTACACGCCGTACGGCGGACATATCAGCGCATCACATCAGAAGGGGCGGCGGACGAACTGGAGCGAGCCTTCCTCAACCCAGCCTGTGACGCCGATGCCTGCGACCGCGACGCGCATCCAGTTCTGTACGCCGTCATGCACCGGCCCCTGTTGAATGATCATCTCACGCCCCGGCTGCACCGTGTAGCCCCATGGGCTGGTCGAGCTTGGCGTATAGCGCAGCCAGGCAAACGGAACGCCAGCGCGCAGGCGAACCACATCGCCAATCTGCCACGTTGGCGGCGGAACCGGCGTCTGATTGCCGGTCACCAGTTCAACAGAATTCTGCTCCACCCAGCCGGTCATGCCATTGCGCGGGTCGCGCATTAGCCACCACCACTGGCCAAACGAGTCCTGGGCCGAACCGCCGACAATGACAAGCTGCCAGCCGGGAAACACGGTATAAATCGGCTCGGTGTTCGGCGTGGGCGCGCCGCGGAACCAGACAAACGGCACGCTCGATCGCACGCGGACGATGTTACCGGCCTGCCAGGGTGCAGCGCCAGGACCGGGTGTGACCGGCGTAGGCGGCGGTGTGGTCGGCGTATGCGTGGGCGTCGCAGTAGCGCACTGCTCCTGCAGCGAGCTAAGCTCCACCCAGTAGTAACCATGGCTCCCCGGCGTGGCGTTCGGCCAGACATATACCCACCACTGCACACCGTCCCAGGCGAGAATCGGCGGGTTATTCAGCGTAACCGTCTGGCCGGGCAGCACGGTTACGGCATGGCGCGAAAACGAAGATGGTTCAAAGCGTAACCAGGCGAATGGAACGCCCGGTCGCAGCGTGTGCGGGCATTGCGCGTTCACAGCCGGCTGTGGCGGTATTTCCTGCGCCGCAACAGCCAGCGCGCCGCCCAGCACGACGAACAGCAGCAAGGAAACGAGAAGCAGACGCGTTCGCACAAGTGAGGTCATGGCAATCGCCTTTCACGTAACACACTTTATCCTATTATGCGATAAAGTTGCGCTTTCTGCTTAACGCTCGGCCTATGTGGAATAACCGCCTCACCGTCGCGCTTCCGGTGTGAAGCCATCTCGTTACCCAGTCTCAGCCGGGCGAGTTGCGCCCGCGTTTCCCGGCGACATTGAAGAAGCCCGGACAATGCCGGGCTTCTCTGTTATTGGACGTCTGATGCTGACGGCGAGGACTGGGGTCTAGCTGGGCACGCACATCGTCTCGGAGAAGTTGAAGTAGTACATCTTGGCCGGATCGTTCACTTCCGGCGCCATGATCTGAAGCATGCCATCGCCAAGATAGTTGAGCGTGTTGCCAAGACCGCTAAATGGCACGCGATTGCGGATGTCCTCCGGGCTGGCTACAAATGCCAGTGTCCCAACACCGTCCGGCCCAACATCCCATACTTCGATACCGCCACCCGCCGCGCAGTAAACCACAAACGGCGCTGCGATATCCTGACCGTTCAGCCGCCCGCTGGTGACAAAGACCAGCGTCACGCTGTTGCCGTTGCTATCGGTCACAACCACTTCCTTCGCGCCACCGCCGTCACTGCCGGTATCGCCGCTGCCAGTGTCACCACCCGTGTTGTCGCCGCCACCAGTGTTGTCACCACCGCTAGTGTCACCACCAGCGTTATCGCCACCACCCGTGTTGTCGCCGCCGGTATTATCTCCACCGCCAGTGTCGTCACCACCGCCGGTATCACCGCCGCCACCGGTGTCTCCACCGCCACCCTGAATGATGTAGTTGATCATATCGACGAGGCTTTCAAAGCCCGTCCACTTGTAGGTATTGCCGTTGACAGTCACCGTACCGCTGTTGGAAGTAATCGCGGAATTGATGGCCTGCTTTTCCGCCTCGGTGACCGTCGTATTCATCATAAACGTCAGCGTATCGTTGCCGGTGTCATCGATATTGTCGTTGGGCCGGCCACCACCGTAGATGGTTCCCGGCACAATCGCACCATCATAGAGGATGATATGGTCATCGCCATCATGGCCGACAATGTCCGTAGACACTCGCCCGTAGTTGTGAATTTCATCGTTGCCCTGATTGCCGTCGATACGCCCGCCATCGGCATCGCCAACGATTCCATAGAAATTGCGCCAGGGGACACCGGGCTTTAGCCCGGTGGGGAATGGCGCTTGCCTCCTTTCCCTTCCCGTGATATAATTAGATTGCTATG
>Ga0207869_1000335_pt1 | contig 40995 bp, 38 predicted proteins | sample HigsolmetaAR205D_FD_184837 | JGI IMG/M metagenome (GOLD analysis project Ga0207869, IMG submission 184837) | Ionic liquid and high solid enriched microbial communities from the Joint BioEnergy Institute, USA - AR20-5-D (SPAdes) (version 2) ...
CTCCTGTTATGGATTGGTTTGGTAGACCTAATCCTTACATCGGTATTACCGTGGCTTTTATTGATATTTACCTGTTGCATTTCATTTTACAATGAACCACCGGAAAAAAGTAGAACGAAGAAGGATATACTGGTAGATGTTGCTGTTTTTTTCTACTATAATTATGATGTTAGGGGTTGTTTACCTTGCATCGTTCACATCGGCTCAAGAAGAATGAGCAATTTCAGGCTGTGTTTCAACAGGGAAAGTCGGCTGCGAACAAGCAATTTGTCGTCTACCTGGCTGCCCAGGAGGAGCAAGGAGCTTTTCGGGCTGGCATTTCCGTCAGCAAGAAAATAGGAAACGCCGTGATTCGCAACAGGGTAAAACGGCTCATTCGCGAGGCGGTAGCTCGATTGGAAACAGTGATTCCGTCAGGATTGGACCTGGTGATTATTGCAAGACCAGGCGTCGAGACGATGTCGCTGCAGGAAATCGAACAGTCGCTTTTGCACGTATTGAAGCGGGCAAAAGTGATCAAGCAAGCCCCCGTACATAACGGAAAAAGAGGGTGAAGACTGTGGCGAAAATCATGGTCTGGCTTGTCAGGGGGTACCAATTGTTCTTGTCCCCATTGAAACCGCCAACATGCCGATTTGCGCCTACGTGTTCCCATTACGCCATAGAAGCGATTTTACGTTTTGGAGCGTTGAAGGGAGGATGGCTGGCGTTGCGCCGCATTCTCAAATGCCATCCGTTTCACCCAGGGGGGGTTGATCCGGTCCCGGATCAGCGAAAATAACCTCATCTTATTTTGAAGCGGGGAAAAGGAGGATCATCCCTTGAGTAAACGTACCCTCAGCATGTTGTTGATGGGCTGCGTGGTTTTGCTCTTGGCGGGGTGCAACCCTGTGGAGGCAGAGCCGATCAGCCCGGAGGCAACCGGAATATGGGACAAGTACTTTGTGTATCCCTTGTCCTGGCTCATTTCAGAAAGCGCGTATCTGTTGGGCAACAACTTCGGACTTGGCATTCTGGTCGCCACGATTATCATTCGCCTGATTGTTCTGCCGCTGATGATCAAGCAGATCAAGAGCTCCAAGAAAATGCAGGAGCTGCAGCCTGAACTGCAAAGCATCCGGGAGAAGTACAAGAACGATCCGCAAAAGATGCAGATGGAAACCATGGCAGTGTTTCAGCGGGAAGGCGTAAACCCGCTGGCCGGCTGCCTGCCCATTTTGATACAGATGCCGATTCTGATTGCGTTCTATCACGCGATCATTCGCACTCCTGAAATCAAGACCCAAACCTTCCTGTGGATGCAGTTGGGGGAGATCGACCCGTATTACATCCTGCCGATCATTGCCGCCATCACGACGTATCTGCAGTCCAAGATGACACCGCAAATGAATACGCAAATGCAGGCGCAGATGCAGTTGATGATGGTGATTATGCCGCTCATGGTTTTGGCCATCGGGGTGACCTTGCCGTCGGCGCTTTCCCTGTACTGGGTGTACGGCAACCTGTTTACCATTGTGCAGACGTATTTCCTGTACCGCGACTGGTCGAACAAGAGTTCTAAGGACAAGCAGGAGACAAAACCAAACCAAGGCAGCAAGTCCCACAACAAGCAAAAATCCAAGCAAACTCCCAAGGGGGGAACCTCCAAGTGAAAAAGGTGGTTGCTACGGCGAAAACAGTGGAAGAGGCTGTTCAAAAAGCTTTGCTGGAGCTGGGTGTTCCTCGTGAAAAGGTGAAGATCCGCGTATTGGAGGAGCCGAGCAGGGGCCTGTTTGGACTGATCGGCGCCAAAGATGCCAAAGTCGAGGTTGAATATCATTTTGACCCGGTAAAAGCGGGGCTTGAATTTTTGCAGGATGTGCTGGCTGAAATGAAGGTAGACGCCAGGGTAGAAGTGCGTTCCATCGAGGAAGGCGTACTGTTTGACATCCAAGGGTCCAATTTGGGGATTGTCATTGGACGAAGAGGACAAACTCTTGATTCACTGCAGTATCTTGTTAACGTCGTAGCAAACCGTCATGCGGACAAACACGTTCGCATCACTTTGGACGCTGAAAATTACCGGCTTCGCCGGAAAGAAACACTGGAGCAGCTGGCTGACCGGATTGCCAGAAAGGCTTTGTCTACCAGGCAAAACGTCCGTCTGGAACCGATGTCTGCCGCAGAGCGAAAAGTGATTCATTCCTTTTTGCAGAAGCGCACCGATGTGGTTACCTTCAGTGAAGGGGAGGAACCCAACCGTTACATTGTCATTGCGCCAAAAGGAGCCTCGCGGTAGGCTCTTTTTTTTTTTGCCCTTTTTTCGTTTATCCACTGTGGATAACAGCTTCGAGGGTTGGCGCTAAAACAATCCGTGCATACTGTGGATAAGATGTGGCGCCAGCAACCTTGAGACAGGGTTGCTTTTTCCTTTTGACTGTGGATAAAAGTGCAGTTTTTCTTTGTTTTTACGGATGGATCTGTTAAGCTAATAAGTTAGTGGCTTGCATGCCGGTTGGGAAAGCTTGAGGTGAGCGAGATGGAATTCGATACGATTGCGGCTGTCTCCACGCCGATGGGGGAAGGCGGCATTGCCGTCATTCGCGTGAGCGGCCCGGAATCGATTGAAATTGTGGATAAAATTTTCAAAGGAAAGCAACGGCTGTCCACTGTGGACAGCCATACCATTCACTACGGGCACCTGTTTGATCCGCGCACGGGAGAGAGAGTTGAAGAAGTTCTGGTATCCGTCATGAGAGCGCCGCGCACCTTCACCCGAGAAGATGTGGTGGAGGTCAACTGCCATGGCGGGATTGTCTCTGTGGAACGGGTGTTGGGATTGATTTTGGACAATGGCGCCCGGCTGGCTGAACCGGGAGAGTTTACGAAACGGGCGTTTTTAAACGGGCGAATTGATTTGTCCCAGGCGGAAGCGGTCATCGACTTGATTCGCGCCAAGACGGACAAGGCGATGAAAGTGGCGCTTCATCAGGTGGAAGGAAGGCTTTCCAGGCTGATACGCCGGTTGCGGCAAAACCTGATTGAAGCGATGGCTCATATCGAGGTGACACTGGATTACCCGGAACACGACGTAGAGGAATTTACCCAGAACTTTTTGCGGGAAAAGTGCCTGGAAGTGAAAGAAGAAATCAAACGGCTGCTGCAGACGGCCAAACAAGGAAAGATTTTGCGGGAAGGGCTGTCTACGGCCATTGTGGGGCGGCCCAACGTGGGCAAATCCTCCTTGCTGAACAGCCTGGTGCAGGAAGAAAAAGCGATTGTGACCGATGTAGCGGGCACGACTCGCGATGTGATTGAAGAATACGTCAATGTTCGCGGCGTCCCGCTTCGACTGATCGACACGGCTGGCATACGGGAAACGGAAGACGTCGTGGAGAAGATCGGCGTGGAGAAATCCAGGCAGCTTTTGAAGCAGGCAGATCTGATTCTGCTTGTGGTCAATTATAACGAGCCGCTTACCGCGGACGATTATGCGATTTTTGAAGCGGCCAAGGACTTTCAGGTCATTGTGATCGTCAACAAGACCGACCTCCCGCAGCGGATTGACCTGGAGGAAGTAAAACGGCATTTTCCCGGGCGGCCGCTGATCATGACATCGGCCAAAACGGAAACGGGCATTGAAGAGCTGGAGCAGGCCATCGCCGACACTTTTTTCTCCGGCCGCGTGCAGCAGGATGATTTGACTTACGTCAGCAATGCGCGCCACATTCATTTGCTCCGCCAGGCGGAACAGGCAATGGATGACGCTTTGGCGGCCATTGAGCAATCCATGCCTGTCGATATGGTCCAAATCGACATCAGAAAGGCGTGGGAACTGCTGGGTGAAGTGATCGGGGAAAGTGTCGGGGAAGAGTTGATTGACCAGATTTTCTCACAGTTTTGTCTGGGCAAGTAGAAACCGTGAAAAGCCGAAGAGAAGAATGGATTGCGAAAAGACCCGGACAGGGGCCTTTTAAGATGAAGGAGGATGCTAACCATGAGTGCGGTACCACAATATGACGCGGGCACATTTGACGTGATCGTGATTGGTGCTGGACATGCCGGTTGCGAAGCTGCCCTGGCTGCGGCTCGTCTGGGATGCAGCACGCTTCTTTTGACAATCAATCTGGACGCCGTTGCCTATATGCCATGCAATCCTTCTGTCGGGGGACCGGCAAAGGGACATGTCGTGCGGGAAATTGACGCGCTTGGCGGAGAAATGGGCAAAAATACGGACAAGACGCATATTCAGATGAGGATGCTGAACACAGGCAAAGGTCCTGCCGTCCACGCCTTGCGGGCACAAGCGGACAAGGTTGCGTACCAGCGGGAAATGAAGAAGACAATTGAAAACACTCCCAATTTGCTGTTGCGTCAGGCCATGGTGGAAGAACTGATTGTCAACAACGGCGTGTGTGAAGGTGTCGTGACGCAGACGGGAGCCCGTTACAAGGCGAAAGCGGTCGTCCTGACCACCGGAACCTACTTGCGGGGAAAAATCATCATTGGGGACTTGCAGTACGAGAGCGGCCCCAACAACATGCGTCCGTCCGTGCGTTTGGCCTACCACTTGCAGGAACTGGGCTTTGAAATGACGCGCTTCAAGACGGGTACGCCGCCTCGTGTGCACAAAAGCAGCGTTGACTTCAGCCAAATGGAAATTCAGCCGGGCGACGACGTGCCGCGTGCTTTCTCCTACGAGACGACGGAATTTATCATGGATCAACTGCCATGCTGGCTGACGTATACAAATGAAAAAACACATGAGCTGATTAACAGCAATTTGCACCGCGCCCCCATGTACTCCGGTGCGATCAAGGGAATGGGGCCGCGCTATTGTCCGTCCATCGAGGACAAGGTCGTCCGGTTCCACGACAAGCCTCGCCATCAGATTTTCCTTGAGCCGGAAGGGCGCAATACGGAGGAAATGTACGTGCAGGGGCTGTCCACCAGCCTTCCGGAAGATGTGCAACTGGCCATGCTGCGTTCGATGAAAGGCATGGAACAGGTGCAAATGATGCGGCCGGGGTATGCGATTGAGTACGATGCCATCGTGCCGACACAACTGTGGCCGTCGCTGGAAACAAAGCTCTTGCCCGGTTTGTTTACGGCCGGACAAATCAACGGGACTTCCGGTTATGAAGAGGCTGCCGGCCAGGGATTGATGGCCGGGATCAACGCCGCACGCAAGGTGCAGGGAAAACCGCCGATCATTTTGAGACGGGATCAGGCGTACATCGGCGTGCTGATTGACGATCTGGTCACCAAAGGTGTGCGGGAACCGTACCGGCTGCTTACTTCCCGTGCGGAGTACCGCTTGTTGCTGCGGCATGACAACGCGGACCTTCGCCTTACCGAGTTGGGGTATGAGATTGGTTTGATTTCGCCGGAGCGCTACCAGCGATTCCTGAGAAAACGGGAACTGATTGAAAAGGAAAAAGAACGCGTGATGAATACGCGCGTCCGTCCCGATATGGAACACGTTCAGGCAGTGTTGCGCGCAGCCGGCTCGCCGGAACTTACGGAAGTGATGGATTTGGCCCAGTTGCTGCGCCGGCCGGAGCTTTCCTATTCCCACATTGCCCAAATGGTGCCGGCTCCCGAGGAGTTGCCTTCGGAAGTATGCGAACAGGTGGAAATTCAAATCAAGTACGACGGATATATCCGCAAGGCACTGCAAGAAGTGGAGCGGATGAAAAAGATGGAGGAACGGCTCATTCCGGAAGATCTCGACTACAGCAAAATTTCCGGGATGTCCAAAGAGGCAAGGGAAAACATGAGCAAGGTTCGTCCTTTGAATATCGGTCAGGCCGCGCGCATTTCCGGCGTGAATCCCGCGGATATTTCGGTGCTGATGATTTATCTGGAACAGTACAATCGCGTGGGAGTGGCCGAGTAAGGAGACAAAGGGTATGACGAGAGAAGAATTTGCCCAGGAACTTTTGGCACGGGGAATCGAGCTTTCCACGCAGCAGCTGGATCAGTTTGACCAGTATTTCCGGCTGCTGGTGGAGTGGAATGAGAAGATAAATCTGACCGCGATTACGGAAGAGGGACAGGTTTACCTCAAGCATTTTTACGATTCGCTTACCCCGGCTTTCTTTTTTCCGTTTGATTCGGTCCGCACGGTGGTGGATATCGGGGGAGGTGCCGGTTTTCCCAGTATCCCCTTGAAGATTTGTTTTCCCCATCTGCAGATGACGATTATCGATTCGTTGAACAAAAGGATCGGATTTTTGCAGCACGTCGCCAGGGAACTGGGTTTGCAGGAAGTATATCCGGTTCACGGAAGAGCCGAGGAGTGCGGTCAGGATCAGGCTTACCGCGAGGCATTTCAGGTTGTCGTGGCGCGCGCCGTCGCCAGGATGAACCTCCTGTCCGAGTATTGTCTTCCGTTTGCCCAGGTAGGCGGGCACTTTCTTGCGCTCAAAGGCTCCAACATCGCTTTCGAACTGAATGAAGCGAAAAAGGCGATCAAGACGTTGGGCGGCAAGACGCGCAAGGTGGAGACGCTGGAGTTGATGGAGGAAGCAGGCGAACGAAATATCATCATCATCGAGAAAGTGGAAAGCACACCGCGAAAGTATCCGCGGAAACCCGGCATCCCTGCCAAAAAACCTTTGCTGTAAGTTTCGCATGGTTTTCATCAGGCCGCAGCATGACTGGCTGCGGTCTTTTTTCATGCAGAGATTTTAATGGCCTCCGGCTGATACATTTGGAGACGCAGGAAAACATCAACCGGAACGCATTTCTTGAAAAGGCTTCGGTGAGAGGCTTTCTTTTGTGTGGATAAGGCTTCGGGCTGCCAGATTGCGGAAGGGAGCGGGATCCACGGGAGCCAATCTGTTGTCAGGGCTGAAAAAGTCATCTTTTTGAACTGTCGGGAAAAGTTGTTTCATATCATTACTGCATAACGGTCAGCAGAAAGCTTACTGGACAGCATTTTGTCGTGCAGGGACAGGGAAGGGATGTGACGGATGAAATGCGGGAAACCATGGCCACGTTTTTTCCTTCGGAGCTTTTCGTCATATTGTTGCGGTTGTTTCTTGCCTTTGTGGCGGGAGCGGTCATGGGATGGGAGCGGGAGCGATTCAACAAGGATGTGAATCGTCAGAGAGGAGCCGGTTTTCGCACTTACAGTCTGGTTTGCTTTGGTTCCTGTCTGTTTGGATTGGTCTCCATTTACGGTTTTCCAACCACCGGGGCGAATTACGATCCTGGAAGGGTGGCTGCACAGGTTGTGACCGGGATGGGATTTCTGGGGGCGGGAGCCATTATCAAATCGAATGGGAGTGTGAAAGGACTTACGACTGCTGCCGGAATGTGGGTTGCTTCAGCGATCGGCCTTATGTTCAGCGCGGGCATGTACGTAACGGCCATCATTGCGTCATTGCTTGCCTATTTGATCCTGGATCTGCACAAGTTGTTTCCCCGCCTGTTTTCGGATGCACGGCCTGGAAAAGAGAAGCGCGAAGACGGGGAGAACGGAAAATCGTTTGGGCAGAGAAGGCTGGAGAGCGGGCAAACGTCGGGAAGAGAACGAGATTAATGTTTCACGTGAAACGTTATTGATTCGATTAGCAGGAATTGCACTTGTTTCGCAGAATACCAAATAGTAGGCGAAAAAGTTTATCGGGTCGGTCAATCGTCTCTGCGGCAGGAGAAAGTTGCTGGGATGAATGGCAAGGAATTTGTGAGTATCATGGGATGACGTGAATTTTTCTGGGCCAGGCTGTGGAAGTCCGGAAAATTCAGTTCGGTTTTGCCAGGTGTATATACTGGCGCACAAAAAAATGGACAGATCTCCCTTGCTTCTGCCGCCGGAAGCGGAAGTTGGGGTTTTCATTGGTATTATGGAAAAGAAGTTTTCTTCCATTTCCATGCCTGGCGGTTGATGGGCATGCGAGAAAAGGGGCATTTTGTGCTTCAGATCAACAACGAACAGCCGGTTATTTGCGTAAAGCGAAACATATTTGGAGCAACTGCTTTCATTTTGCCTTTCTGCCAAAGCATTCGTTCATGGGATGATGGCGCCAAACTTGCGCAACATTTGTGTATGTGCATGAAGAACGGCAGAAACAGCGGATGGACCGGTTAGAAGTGGGGGAATTTCAATGGCAGTTAAAGACTCACTTTCACGTATTTTTGGAATCAATGAGAAAACAGAAAATGAAGAAGTGAAGCAGATACCGGTTGATCAGATTGTGCCCAATCCCTACCAGCCACGCACGGTATTTGATGATGAAAAATTGGATGAGCTTTGTCAAACCATTCGCACACATGGATTGATTCAGCCAATTCTGGTGCGCATGAAAAATGGCAAGTATGAGCTGATTGCCGGTGAACGCAGACTGCGCGCGACGAAAAAGTTGGGGATGGAGCGGATCCCTGCGATTGTCAAAAATTTCAACGATGCGCAGACCGCTTCGATTGCCTTGATTGAAAATCTGCAGCGGGAAGGTTTAACCGCTATTGAAGAGGCACTGGCCTATCAAAAGTTGATTGATTTGCACAATCTTACACAGGAAAGCCTCGCGCAACGGTTGGGAAAAGGACAATCCACAGTCGCCAACAAACTGCGGCTGCTTCATCTGCCGCAACAGGTTCAGGACGCCTTGCTGAATCGGCAGTTAACCGAGCGGCATGCGAGGGCGTTGATTCCCCTGAAGGACAGCGAGCTGCAGATTAAAGTGATGAACGAAATTCTGGAGCGGGATTGGAGCGTAAAGCAAACAGAGGTGCGTGTGAAACAGCTGTTGGAAGCCGCCGAAAAGCCGAAGGAGGAGAAAGAAACCAAGCCCCGCTGGAAGGCGTTTTCCCGGGATGCGCGAATTGCCATCAATACGGTGCGCCAATCGATTGATATGGTGTTAAAGACAGGCCTTGCCGTTGAAACGAACGAAGAAGATCACGAAGAATACTATCAGTTCACCATACGCATTCCCAAATACAAGGGAACTGGTAAAAACGATAGCAGTAGCTGAAAAGTCGGTGGCACCCAGGCCACCGTTCTTTTTGAAAACCAGCCAATGTTTTCAAGCTTTCTGCTATTCCGGATGTGTGGAAGCGTTTTGGATGCAGCTGTTCCCTCCTTCCTCATCAACCAGGCGGCACTTGCGCCGGTGTGCCCTGGCTGGCGGGAAGTCGCGCCACGAACCGACGGGGGAGAGGGTGCGGTGAGAGTTCTTTTCATGTGCGGCATGCAAAAAAATTACGACGACATGACGAGTTATCTGGTAACATAAGAAGTAAATACGGTTGTCATACAACCGTGACAGGAATTTGAAAAGTACCGGGAAGGACATAAGTCTGCTGTAACTTTAACACTTTTCAACATGAAACGAATGAGGTGGAGAAGTTGGGAAAAATTATTGCGGTAGCAAATCAAAAAGGCGGCGTGGGAAAGACAACTACATCTGTTAATCTCAGCGCTTGTCTTGCCGCATTGGGGAAAAAGGTGCTGCTGGTGGATATCGACCCGCAGGGGAACGCAACCAGCGGAATCGGGATAAATAAAGCAGATGTAAAGTATTGCATATACGATGTCCTCATTAACGACGTCAGCCCTGTGGATGCCATTTTGCCGACAGGGATCGAGGGGTTAATGATTATTCCCGCTACCATTCAATTGGCAGGCGCCGAAATTGAGCTTGTCCCCACCATTTCCCGTGAGGTTCGTTTGAAAAAAGCGCTTGAAGTCGTAAAAGACAATTACGATTTCATCATTATTGACTGCCCTCCTTCGCTGGGAATCCTGACAGTCAACTCCTTGACAGCAGCCGATTCGGTTCTCATTCCCATTCAGTGCGAATATTACGCGTTGGAAGGCTTGAGCCAACTGTTGAATACGATTCGGCTTGTGCAGAAACACTTGAATTCGCAGCTTTCCATTGAGGGTGTCGTCCTGACCATGCTGGATGCGCGAACCAATCTTGGCATTCAGGTCATTGAAGAAGTGAAGAAATATTTTCGGGAAAAAGTGTACAAGACGATTATTCCGCGGAATGTGCGCTTGAGCGAAGCTCCTTCTCATGGACAGGCCATCATCACGTATGACCCGCGTTCAAGAGGGGCGGAAGTTTACTCTGATCTGGCGAAGGAAGTGGTGGGAGCATGAGCAGAGGCTTGGGGAAAGGCCTGAATGCGCTGATTACGTCAAACCTCATTGAAGAAGGAGAACAAGTTCGTGAGGTTTTTGTCAGTGAAATCCGTCCCAATCCGTATCAGCCCCGCAAGGAATTTGAACCAACAGCCATACAAGAGTTGGCAACATCCATTTCGGAACACGGGATCATTCAACCCCTGATCGTTCGAAAAAGCATCAAAGGGTTTGAATTGGTGGCCGGTGAAAGGCGGTTGCGCGCTGCAAAGACGGTTGGATTGAAAAAGGTTCCGGTCGTTGTAAAAGAGTATACGGACGAGCAGTTGATGGAGATCGCCCTGATTGAAAACCTGCAGCGTGAAAATCTGAATCCGCTGGAAGAGGCGGAAGCGTACGAAAAATTGATCGCCCGTCATGAATACACACAGGAAATGCTTGCACAAAGGATTGGAAAAAGCCGTTCCCATGTGGCCAATATGCTGCGGTTGCTGCAACTGCCGGAAAAAATCCGCCAGATGCTGACTTCATCGGCGCTCACGATGGGACATGCCCGCGCATTGTTGACGGTGGAAAATGAACAGCTTCAGTTGCGCCTGGCGGAAGACGTGATCCGCAGGGGATTGAATGTCCGGCAGTTGGAAGAGATGGTCAAGCAACTGAATGTTTCACGTGAAACAAAAAAGAAAAAGCCGGCCAAGAAGGAGCCCATTTTGCTGGAGATGGAGGAGCGGCTCCGCAGGTACTTTGGAACATCTGTCAAAATTAAAAAGGGAACAAAACGGGGCAAGATTGAAATTGATTTTTACTCGACAGAGGATTTACAGCGAATTTTGGACATGCTGCAGTTAGAAATGAAAGCATAGGAGGCAGCCATGGAGATTATCTATCTTGACAATGCTGCTTCTACCTGGCCAAAACCGCCTGGCGTAAAGGAAAAAATGGCGGAAGTTATCGAAGGCTATGCGGCCAATCCGGGCAGGGGAAGCCATGCATTGGCAATGAAGGCGAACAAAGTGGTATTTCAAACGCGGGTACAGCTGGCGCGGTTGTTTGGAATTCAAAATCCGAATAACCTCTTTTTTTATCTGAATGCGACACAGGCGCTGAACCAGGCCATCAAGGGCTTCCTGAAAGAGGGAGACCACGTGATTACATCGTCCATTGAACACAATTCCGTGCGCCGTCCGCTTGAGTACTTGAGAAAAACCAAACAAGTGGAAATTACCTATGTAAAACCGCGGGAGGATCATCTCTTCTACGCAGAGGATTTCGCGCGGGAAATTCGCCCCAATACGAGATTGATTGTGACAAGTCATGCGTCCAATCTGACGGGTGTGATTCTGCCAATTGCCGAATTGGGCAGCCTGGCGAAGAAACACAATCTCCGTTTTCTGGTCGATGCCTCGCAAACAGCGGGCGTGCTGCCAATAGACGTTGAAGCGATGAACATCGACATGCTTGCATTTCCTGGCCACAAAGGCTTGTACGGCCCTCAGGGGACCGGCGGTTTGTACGTGCGGCCGGACATCGACCTGGAACCCTTGTTCCACGGCGGAACGGGAAGTCATTCGGAAGCCGTCGATCAACCTGACACGCGCCCGGACCGGTACGAGAGCGGTACGGTCAATGCGGTTGGCTTGGCAGGTCTTTTGGCAGGCGTTACCTTTATTATGGAAAAAGGGATCGAAAACATTGAAAAACACGAGTGGGAGCTCGCTCAAAAAACAATCCGCGAATTGAGTGAGATTCCCGGAGTGAAAGTGTACGGTCCGGGAATCAACACGAAACGGGTTGGGGTGGTCTCCTTTACGGTTGCCGGAGTGGATGCTTCGGAGGTATCTTTTATTCTGGACCAAACGTATGGAATAGCAACGCGTGCCGGTTTTCATTGCAGTCCGCTTGGACATGAAACGGCTGGAACGGAACAGACGGGCTCTGTTCGCGCCAGTTTCGGCGTGTTTAATACAGAAAAAGATGCAGAGGCTCTGGTACAGGCAGTGAGGGAAATAGCGGAAGTATTTCGTTAGAGCCGAATGGTGGGGGAGAAAGCATGATCTTTTTGGGGACCCTGGTCAATGCTGCCGCGATTGTCGCGGGGGGATTGCTGGGGCGGCTGTTGACCCGGATTCCAGAGTCGATTCGTCAGACGGTCATGCAGGGAATCGGGCTAGCCGTTATTTTGCTGGGCTTGCAGATGGGATTGGAAACCAAAAATTTTCTGATCGTCATTATCAGCATTGTAGCGGGCACGATCATCGGAGAACTGCTGGGAGTTGATAAAGGATTGAACCTGGCAGGAAAGTGGTTGGAAAGCAAAGTGGGCAACAACAGACAAGGGAGTGTGGCAGCAGGCTTTGTCACTGCCACGCTGGTCTACTGTGTCGGGGCGATGAGCGTACTGGGATCATTGGACAGCGGCTTGCGCAACAACCACGACATTTTGTTCACGAAATCATTGTTGGACGGGTTTTCCGCCATCATTTTCACATCTACGCTGGGGATCGGCGTGCTGTTTTCCGCAATCCCTGTCCTGTTGTACCAAGGAGGGCTCGTGCTGCTTTCCACACAAATTTACAATTTGCTTAGCCCGGAAATGTTGGATGCGATTTTGGTTGAAGTGACGGCGACAGGGGGGGTGCTGATTGTGGCCATTGGCCTGAACATCCTGGAGTTGACGAAAATCAAGGTGGCCAACATGCTTCCTGCCTTGGTGATTGCTGCCGTCGCCGTACCGGTTTTTGAAAAGTTGTCCGGTTTGGTTTGAAAGAGGAAAGAAGCTGTTTCAGAGCCTGGTTTGACGGCGAAGAAACAGCTTTTCGCTTTGCGGGAAGTTTCCATTCTCTTTGTCAGCAGTGTTTTCCCAGGCGTTTGCACACAGTAAAACATTCTCAACTTTAAAGAGTGTTTGCTTCTGAACTGGTATCGCCGTCAGCCTCGCAATGGGAAGGCAGAGGGGGATACGGAAGACAGATTAAGAAACTCAGTCAGGGGGCGCTGGTGCCGATTTGCGGGTCAGGGAGACATCTGAAGAGGGGGAAATGGAACAATGGGCTTTCGAGCGGATCCCAAAAGAGGGAGGAAAAAAGGCCAAAACTTGTGTATGGTGGATGGATGCTGGTTCAGGCAATGATTTTCCAAAAGGATGGTTCATAAACCGGTGCAGCCATTGAAATGCATACGGGAAGCCGGTAAAATCACGGGCTGGCGAAAGTTTCTCCAACGCTTTCCCGTTTTTGTGACCGGATCGGATCATGGGTTGACGGGAAAATGGTCAATTTCTTCAAGATGGAGAGGAGGGAGAAAAGTTGCCCGGGTGCCGCTTCTGACGATGGACAAGCGGAGTGGACAAGCGGAAAGGGGCATGGCAGGAAAGGAAACCCGCTGATGTCATGCTGAAACTGGCGGAAAGCGGCTTTTGCCCTTGCCCTTATGGCTTGTGGAACATCAGCGTTGCATCGGGTAAAAAGGAGGACACCCGGGAATGTCGCGGGAATCCGCTTCCCGAAACGGATCCTTAGTCATGAAAAACTTTCCCCAGCTTCTGTTCTTCCGAGATGAGGGCAGATGCTTTGTGCAACCCGGATGCGATGACGTCTGCCATTTTCATGACCAGGGAGAGACGGGTGTTTTGCAGCACAAAATACTCCATAAAGCCGCCAACGTTGACAATGCCGGTGATGTGGAGGCTGCCGACCGGAGGAAGTTCCTTTTTCACACCGGCGCCCGGTTTCAGCGGACCATCGGCGACGTTGATGTTGCCCACGTTGCTGAACTGACCCAGACAGGCATCGACGGCGATCACTGTGGCAAAGGGGTGGGATCGCTCAATTTGCTCTATTTTTTCGCTTAAATTCATGGCGTGCACAGGTTCATCCAGCGTTCCGTATACCTGCAGATGCCGCGATTGCCGATCTATTAGTTTGCTTCCCACCAAGGGCCCCAAGGCATCACCGGTGGAACGGTCCGTTCCGATACAGACGATGACCAGCTCATCTTCAATCCGCTTCTGACGAAAACGCTTCGCGAGGTGTTCGGCAAGGAGGTCATCCGCGTTTTCCATACGGTATTCCACTTTAAAAGGGGACAGCACGTCGTTTTTGTCCTGATTGAAAATGGTCATGGCTACCTCCACGCTAGCAGTTTATCGCCGGGGAAATGTTGCATCCCATGCGCATCCGGCAAGGCGGTCTTGCCGGAAATGACAAAAGAAATACTGGGCGTTTTTTGAGTGGAACCGACGACAGACAATGATTTTTCGATAGAGTATTCACAGTATAGTATTCAACCGCGATTTTTATACCAGATAATGGGAAGGTTGCGGAGGTTTCGAAAATGCGCGAAACTGGCAAGAGAAAACCGGAACGGGTAAAATAAAAGAAGCTGCGTTCTTCCGCAAGCGGGAAAGATAATGGCTGTTCAGCGGGGCTTGGAGGACGCCGGTTTTCGTCGGTATCGCAGCACCGGGCAGTGCCGATGAAATGGGAATAGCTGAGGTGGGGAAATTGAAAGATTCTTCCTTATGGGTTCCAGTGTTTGGTGTTCTGGAAGCTGTCTACTCTAGAATGGTGCAATACCTCACCGATGTTGAGTTGTGGATTGGCATCGGGATCATAGCGGCGAAGATTTTGGCGGTTCTTGTGTTGGCCAAAATTCTGATAACGATTGCGCAGTCGGCCGTAAACCGTATTTTCCGGAACCGAAGAGGAAGCAAGCTGCAATTGGAACAGCGGCGTGTGGATACGATACGAGTTTTGGTCAACAACGTGGTCAGGTACGTCATCAAATTCCTGGCTGTGCTGATTATCCTGCAGTTGCTGGGAATTGATTTGCGTCCTGTATTGGTAAGCGCGGGTGTGCTGGGGTTGGCGGTCGGCTTTGGCGCGCAAAGTCTGGTGCGCGATGTCATTACCGGCTTTTTTATTATTTTTGAAGATCAGTTCGCAGTTGGCGACTATGTAACGATCAACAACAACATCACCGGTACCGTGCAGGAAATCGGCCTTCGCGTCACAAAGATCAGCAGTTGGACAGGCGAGGTGCACATTTTTGCCAACGGAACGATCAATCAGGTGACCAACTACTCTCTGCAAAACACAATGGCGGTTGTCGATGTTACCATTGGTTACAAGGAAGACCTGGAGAAAGTTAAGGAGATCTTGGAAGGAGTGCTGCAGCGGGCGCAGGTGCAGATTTCGGACATTGTGAGAAAGCCGGATTTCCTTGGGGTACAGGCATTAAGCCCATCGGAAGTCGTCCTTCGTGTGACGGCTGAGTGCAAACCAAACACGCATCAATCGGTGGCGAGGGAACTGAGGGGGTTGATTCGGACTGAGTTTGCCAAGCATGGCATTTGAATGCCATCACCCAAGCGGAAAACCATGTCGGCGAAAGAACTGCCGTACGACATTGGAAGGGAGGGGAGGAAAATGGAAAGAAAACAATTCGCGCTTGGTGACATCGTTCAGATGAAAAAGCCTCATCCATGCGGGACCAATGCGTGGAGGGTGATCCGCATGGGAATGGATATCCGCATAAAATGTACGGGATGTGAGCACAGCGTGCTGATCCCCCGCCTTGAATTTGAGCGGAAAATGAAAAAGATTCTGGTCAAGGCTGATGCCGGGGACGCGGCGGATGGCCAGGAGAAGCAATCGTAAATAGGGAGACGGAAAGAAAGGATGCTGCCTGTCGACAGGCAGCATCCTTTTTCAGTTGCACGCGCAAAAAAGTCATCGGAAGCTCGTGCAACTTTATGGCTGAACGAAGCCAATTGGGCGGAGTGGTCAAATGAACTGTGTTGCCCGTTTGTGAGTAGAGGTCATGCAGAGGTTGTTATGGCGGTCGGGAGGGCAATGAGGCAGTGATTTGCCTTCCGTTGGCCGAAGCGCTGGGGAAAAGCTCTAGTCGCAGTCACAACCAACGATCACGAGCAAGATGAAGAGGACCAAAATCAGCGCGAAGTCGTCGAAACCGTTAAAGATACCCACTTGCTAAACACCTCCTACCCTGGATTCAATACCTATGCTATGTGGGTGGGGAAAATGAGGTATAGGCGGGTATCACGGGTAAGGAAAAAATAGGTTACACACAAGATATTCACAAGAAACTGTGGATAACATGTTGGGAATCTGGATATCCCTGTGGGTTTTTAAGAAATTAATCAGGTTATCCACTGTTTTATCCACAACTGTGACGAAATTGGGAAAATTTTTGGCTGTTTTCGCTTTGACAACTAACTTTGGCCGGACAGTTCAAAACGGCGAACTTAACCGGCAGCCGCCTAGTTTTCCAAAAAAACAGAGAGGGAGAAAACCAGTCATGCATGAGGGTAATAACTTCCTCCATGATTTGGAAAACTTAATGGCAGAAAGGGGCGGATCTTCTTTGAAAAAGCTTTATCTGCTTTCTGTATTGGCTGCGGCGATCTCCCTGCCTGCCACAGCGGTTGCCTTTCCCTTTTCCGCTGCCGCTGTCGCATATGCGGCCGCGGGCGGGCCTGTTTACCAGTCGCGCGCGGAGATTCCGGAAGCGTACAAATGGAGACTGGACCATATCTACCCCAGTGTGCAGGACTGGGAAAAGGACGTGGCCCGGGCGGAAAAGCTGGCGCGCGCATTTACCCGTCACCAGGGCAAGCTGGGCAGTTCAGCCGCTGCCATGGCGAACGCTTTCCGCGATCTCGTGGAGTTGATGCGCATCAGAGACAAGGCCTATGTATATGCAAACCTGTCGCTGGATGTAAACGCAGCCAACCCGGATGCCCAGAGCCTGGCTGACCGCGCGGAGAAGATGCATGCTCTGGTTGCCGAGAAAACAGCATGGGTGCGGCCGGAGATTGCCGCCATTCCCGATGCCAGGCTGAAGCGCATGCTGGCGGACAAAAACCTTGCTCCTTACCGGAAGGCCGTGGAAGAGATGATTCGCACGAAACCTCATTCGCTGTCAGCGGAAATGGAAGAGATGCTGGCCAAAACGCAAGCGTTGGGCAGCTCGCCTTCCAACATTTACAACATGCTTTCGAAAGATGTGAAATTCCCTTCGATCCGGAATGAGAAAGGAGAGGAGGTTCCGCTGACCCGAGCCAATTTCGTGACGTATTTGAAAAGCAAGGACCGGCGCGTGCGGCAGGATGCCTTCAAGGCCTTCTACAATTCCCTGCTCAACTTTCAGGACAGCTTTGCCCAGATCCTGGGGGCGAAAGTGAAGGCTGACAATTTTTACGCTGAGGTGCGCCATTACAAGTCCGCTCTGGAAGCAAGCCTCACACCCAACAACATACCGGCCAAGGTGTACGACGAGCTGATCGAGACGGTAAACCGCCATCTGCCGCTTTTGCACCGGTACATTTCGTTGAAGAAAAAGATGCTGGGTGTGGACGAACTGCACATGTATGACATGTACGTTCCCGTTGTTGAAGCGGACAGCCGCTATATCCCGTTTGAGGAAGCCAGGCAGATGGTGCTGGATGGACTGAAGGTGCTGGGCGACGATTATGTCAGCATCCTGGCGGAAGGCATGGAGGACGGTTGGGTGGACGTCTTTTCCACGGAAGACAAGTGTTCCGGGGCTTACCAGTGGGGAGCGTACGACACGCATCCGTACGTCCTCTTGAACTACCAGGGAACGCTGGACGACGTGTTTACGCTCGCCCACGAAATGGGGCACGCGATGCAGTCTTATTTCACCAACAAAAAGCAGCCGTACTTCACTTCCGACTATCCGACCTTTACCGCTGAAGTGGCTTCCACCATGAACGAGACGCTGCTGTTCAAGAACATGTACGGCAAAGCCAAAACAAAAGAACAAAAGATGTACCTCCTCAATCAATATTTGGAGGGTTTTCGTTCCACCCTGTTCCGGCAGACCCAGTTTGCGGAATTTGAGAAGGCGATTCATGAGCGGGAGCAGGCAGGGGAGTCGCTCAACGCCGAAGCGATCAAGAAGATTTACCTGGACATCAACAAGAAGTATTACGGTGGGGACGCCGTTTCCGACGCGGAAATCGCGATGGAATGGGCACGTATCCCGCATTTCTACAACCACCGGTATTACGTCTACCAATACGCCACCAGCTTTGCCGCCGCACAGGCCCTGGCCCGGCAGATTTTCGAGGAAGGAGAGCCGGCGGTGAAGCGGATTCGCTCCACGTTTTTGGAAGCGGGGAGTTCCGTTCCGCCCATCGAGGTGCTCAAGGCTGCCGGGGTGGACATGTCCAGCTCCAGGCCGATTGAAGAAGCCATGGGGGTTTTTGCAGACGCCTTGAGTGAATTGGAGAAGCTCGTCAATTGAGCCGTAAGCGAAGGCTTGGAAAAGGCAATATCGCGTTTTGAAACACAAGGGTGCGCCAATAGGCAAGGACAAACCTTTTGACGCACCCTTTGCTTTCGCGTGGACTGTTTGGCTTGGCTGAATCCGCTTTTGGGGCTGTTTGAACGGCAACGTTGCCCGCAACAGCCTGACAATTCCGCGCAGATTGGTAGTGCGAAGGATCAATAGGCAATCCCGACGCGAGCTTTCCGATAGTCCTGGCTGAACAACAGGGAATAGACAAACGCAGCGGTGTCGGGAACGGAAATTTCCCTGCCGTTCTCAGGCAGAAAGTCCTTTTCGATGCGGTATTTGCCCGTCTCGGCGCCGTCGGGCAGATACGCCGGACAGACGATCGTCCAGTCCAGTCGGGAGTTCGCCAGCGTTTGATACGCCAGGTGATGCTCCCGGTTAGCGCGCAACAATTTGGGGCTTGACTCGCCGGACTGGTAGCGGAGCAGTCCAGAGGAAGTCCGGCTTTGCAAAATGCCAGCCGTACCCACCGTGATGATTCGCGATACGCCGGCTTTTTGCATTGCTTCCACGATCAGCGGCATTCCTTTTGACAGGGTATCGGCGCCATCCGTGCTCAAGGCGCTGATCACCGCGTCCGCACCCGGCATGGCTGCCTGCAGGTCATGTGGATTCAGCGCGTTTCCGGTAATCACGCGAAGACGGCCATTCGCGGTTTGCAGGAGTTTTTCCGGCGAACGGACCAAGGCGGTTACGTTATGTCCATCGGCGAGGGCCCGGGAGAGAATTTGGCTTCCCACGCGTCCCGTGCCCCCCAACAACAACAGGTTCATGAAAACACCTCATTTGCCGGCGGTGCATGCTTGTTTCATTTTCTCAAGTCTAGCACGGCTTTTTTTGTCCCGCCAGTCTGGCAAATGATAACAGCAGACAAAAGGAAAGGGGGGAAGAAGTTCCTTCGGCGGCGCCGTTGCCAAAAGCAGACAATTGTATTCCACTTGACAAATCTATATACTAATAAGGATGTTAAGATGCAAGTTAGGAGTGTATATAGATGGGTGCATCATGTGGGATTGTGGGACTGCCCAACGTAGGAAAATCAACGCTTTTCAACGCGATTACGCAGGCAGGCGCAGAGTCGGCCAACTATCCGTTCTGCACCATTGACCCAAATGTGGGAATTGTGGAGGTGCCGGATCCCAGACTGCAGAAATTGGCGGAAATCGTCGTCCCGAACAAGATCGTGCCGACTTCGTTTGAATTCGTGGACATCGCCGGTCTGGTAAAAGGGGCAAGCAAGGGAGAAGGGCTGGGCAACCAGTTTCTTGGCCATATTCGCGAAGTAGACGCGATCGCCCATGTGGTCCGCTGCTTCGAGGATGAGAATATCACCCACGTTGCCGGCCGGGTGGATCCGCTGAGCGACATGGAGACAATCAACCTGGAACTGATTTTTGCCGACCTGGAATCGGTGGAGCGGCGCATTGACCGCATTGGGCGCAAGGTAAAAGCAGGCGACAAGGATTCCAAGCAGGAACTGGACGTGCTGCTGAAGCTGAAGGCCGCCTTTGAAGAAGGAAAACCTGCGCGCAGTGTGGAACTGGATGACGAAGAGCGTAAATGGGTTCGCGATTTGCACCTGCTCACCATCAAACCGGTGCTCTACGTCTGCAACGTGGCCGAGGACGGAATTGCCGACGCAGATTCCAACCCGCACGTGCAGGCAGTGCGGCAAAAAGCGGCTGAAGAAGGGGCAAAAGCGATCGTCATCAGTGCCAAGGTGGAAGCGGAAATCGCCGAGCTTGAGGGCGAGGACAAGGAATTGTTCCTAAAGGAGCTGGGGCTGGAGGAATCCGGCCTCAACCGGCTGATTCGCGCTGCTTACGACTTGCTCGGGCTGATCACCTACTTTACCGCTGGCGTGCAGGAAGTCCGCGCCTGGACCGTCCGCCGCGGAACCAAGGCGCCGCAAGCGGCTGGCGTGATTCACTCCGATTTTGAACGGGGCTTCATCCGCGCCGAAGTGATAGCCTACGACGACCTGGTGGAAGCGGGATCGGTGGCAGCAGCGCGGGAACGCGGCAAGTACCGTTTGGAAGGAAAGGATTACGTGGTGCAGGACGGAGATGTCATGCATTTTCGATTTAATGTGTAAAGTCTGACCTTGATATGAGAGAGTCTATTTGTTATAATGCGAGAATGCGAGTATTTATGGGTGCATTTACTGCGTTCAATGAAGCACTCGCTCCTTGCCCGTTACGGGCCGTTAAAGTCCATAAGGAGGTGAAAAGGTATGCGTCAATACGAAGTGATGTACGTATTGCGCCCAGACCTTGAAGAAGAAAAAATCAAAGCCACTGTTGCCCGTTACAGCGATGTTGTAACCAACTTTGGCGGTGAAGTGACAAAACTTCAGGAATTGGGCAAACGTCGTCTTGCGTACGAGATCAAAAAGTTCCGTGAAGGTTACTACGTTTTGATGAACTTTAAGGCGAATCCGGATGCTGTTGCGGAAGCAGAGCGTCTCATGAAAATCAACGACGACATCATTCGCTTCTTGTTTGTTCGTGACGAGAAGTAATTGTCGCCGTCTCGATCAGAGGGGGGACCCTAGATGAATAAAGTCATTCTCATCGGCAACCTGACGAGAGATCCAGAACTTCGCTATACGCCAAACGGCATTGCAGTTGCGACGTTTACCCTGGCGGTCAACCGGCCCCGTCCCAACCAGGCGGGAGAGCGGGAAGCCGACTTCATCAATATCGTCGCCTGGCAAAAGCTTGCCGACCTGTGCGCTACCTATCTGCGCAAGGGAAGACAGGCTGCTGTCGAAGGACGCCTGCAAACGCGCTCCTACGACAACAAGGAAGGCAAACGGGTATACGTCACCGAAGTCGTCGCGGAGAATGTGCAGTTTTTGGGCGGCAGAGGCAGTGACAGCAACAGCGGAGACAGCTTTGGTTTTGATCCGGGGTCAGGTTTTGGCGGCAGCAAGCCGTCTGCGAGAAACGACGATCCGTTCGGGGATCCCTTCGCGAACGCCGGCAAGCCGATCAACATTTCGGACGACGACTTGCCGTTCTGAGTTCCGTAAGTTTTCATAACATCGAAAAGGAGGGACTGACATGGCACGCAAAGGACGTCCGAACAAACGCCGCAAAGTTTGCTACTTCAAGGTAAACAAAATCAAACACATTGATTATAAAGACGTGGACTTGCTCAAGAAGTTCATCAGCGAGCGCGGCAAAATTCTGCCTCGCCGCGTAACCGGCACTTCTGCCAAGTACCAACGCATGTTGACTACGGCGATCAAAAGAGCTCGTCAACTGGCACTTCTGCCGTACACGGCTGAATAATCTGCGAGATGTAAAAAGGGGGACACAATTTCGTGGCCCTCTTTTTTCCATATTCAAGTTTCGCAAAGAGGTGTTGACATGCCTTCCAAAACCAAGCAATTGGCCGAGAATGCCTTGATGTTGGGAATCGCGCTGATCTTGTTGTTTCTCAGTACATATACTGTTCTTGGCGTTGTGACTGTCCTGCTGCTGCCGCTTCCGTTTCTGCTGTTGGGATTGAACCGGAACGTGTCCACGATGGTGTGGATTACCCTGGCATTTGCCGTGTTGGGCAGCGTCATTGCAGGGATTGTCTCCGCCGTGTTGGCATGCATGGCTGCGATAACCGGTTCGGTGATGGGCATTGTCTACACGAAAAAGGGAAAAGCCCTCTTTGCAATCGCTGCAGGAGCAGCCGCCGTTTTTTTGGGTTACATGCTGATGCTCGCCACCATGACATTCGGGATGAACATCAGCTTTGAGGAAATGTTAAAACAGGCAGACAGCTACCGTCCCGAGTTCATGCCGAAAGAGCAGTACGATCAGATCATGGACATGGTAAAACTGGTAATGCCGGCGTTTTTTGTGGTCTCCAGCTTCATGCAGAGCGCGATTACACACGGATTTGCGCGGTTGATCGGCAAACGGTTGAAAAGGCCTGTGCCTGCTTTGCCGCCAATCCGCAATTGGAACTTTCCTCGTTCCCTGCTGTACTACTACTTTTTCACCATGATCGTCATGCTGCTGTTTTCAGAAAGCCTCAAGGGAACCTTTTGGGAAAGCGCGGTTTACAACGTCAAAACCGTCCTGGACCTCGTCTTCATCCTCCAGGGACTCAGTTTTTGCCTGTTTGCCGCGGATTTGTACGGCTGGAAGAGATTGGCTCCTGTGCTCGTCGTCTCTCTATTTATTTTTCCGTTTCTAACCACTATACTTAGTTTGATAGGCATTTTCGACATGGGTATTCGCTTGCGTGACAAGTTGGAAACAAGAGTAAAGAGGGGCTGAGGAAATGCCCAAATTCCTGTTAAAACGTTGGTACGGGATCCATATGATCCTTACTCTCGTCTTTAGCTTTCTGTTGTTGGGAATTCTGTCCCTGCAGCACTGGCTGTACGGGGCGATTGGAGCCGTTTTCCTGATTGCGCTGGTGGGATTCGCCTACCGGGCGGAAAAGGGATTTCAGCGGGATTTGCGAATCTACCTGACCAACGTTTCCTACCGTGTGAAAAAGGCGGGAGATGGCGTCATTTCGGAATTGCCAATCGGGATTCTTTTGTACAACGAAGAAAAGGCAATCGAGTGGGTCAATCCGTTCATGACCGAGATGACCGGCGACGAAAATCTGGTCGGCAAAAACCTGCAGGAAGTATTTCCACAACTGAACTGGAAGGCGGAGCAGAAAAGGATTGAGTTCCCTTACAACCAACGGGTATACGAGGTGTTGATCCGCTCCGAGGAGCGCCTTTTGTATTTTTGCGACATCACGGAGGTAAAGGAGATCACCAGCCGTTACCATCGGGAAAAGGCCGCTTTGGCCATCATACACCTGGACAATTTGGATGAGGTTGGGCAGGTGATGGATGAACAAAGCCGTACGCTGCTCTCCACCAGTGTGGCCGGTGTCATTAACGATTGGGCCAACAAGCACGGCATTTACCTGCGCCGGATCACGTCAGACAAGTTCCTGGCGTTGATGGAGCGGGAAAAACTCGACAAGCTGGAAGAGACGCGTTTTGAAATACTGGACGTGGTGCGGGAAATGACAGCGGACAACAAGATCCCGATCACGTTGAGCATCGGCGTGGGAGCTGCCGCCAATAACTACGTTGAGCTGGGACAAATGGCGCAGTCCAGCCTTGACATTGCGCTGGGGCGCGGCGGAGACCAGGCTGCGGTGAAGGTCGGGAACAAACTGACGTTCTTTGGCGGCAAGTCCAACGCCGTGGAAAAGCGGACGAGAGTGCGGGCGCGGGTTATCGCCCACGCATTGCGCGACCTGATTTACGAGGCGGACCATGTCGTGGTCATGGGACACAAGCAGCCGGACATGGACTCCATCGGCGCTTCCCTGGGCGTACTGAAAGCCGTTCAGGTGCACGACAAGCAGGCATATGTTGTCATGGACGAGGGAAATGATTCGGTTGAGCGGCTGATGCGGGAAATTTACGCCAACGAGGAATTGGCGGAGTGCTTCGTCACGCCGGAACAGGCGATTCGCCTCATGACCAGCCGCACCCTGCTCGTGGTTGTCGATACGCACCGTCCATCCCTGGTTATCGAGCCCAGGCTGCTGGAATTGACCAGCCGCATTGTGGTGATTGACCACCATCGCCGTTCCGAGGAGTTTATCGAACCGGTGCTGCTCTATCTGGAGCCGTACGCTTCTTCGACGTCGGAGCTGGTCACCGAGCTTTTGCAGTACCAGAGCGACCGCTTCAACATCGACAATTTGATTGCCACGGCACTGTTGGCCGGAATCGTCGTCGACACGAAAAGCTTTGCGTTCCGGACTGGTTCGCGCACCTTTGAGGCGGCGTCGTTCCTGCGCCGCAATGGAGCGGACACGGCGGCGGTGCAGCGTTTGCTGAAGGAAGATCTGAACCAGTACGTCAAGCGGGCGCGCATCATCATGAACACGGAAACGTACCGGGACAAGATGGCCATTGCGGTTGGCAACCCGTCGGAGGATTACACGCAGGTGCAGGTGGCGCAGGCGGCGGAACAGCTGCTGACGCTTTCCGGCATCCAGGCTTCCTTTGTCGTGGCCAGACGGGTTGACAATACGATTTTGATCAGCGCCCGTTCACTGGGAGACATCAACGTCCAGTCGATCATGGAAAAGCTGGGCGGAGGCGGACACTTGACCGGTGCGGCCACCCAGATCGAGGGCATCTCTATTCAGGAAGCCGTGGCCCGCTTGAAGAAAGCCATTGATGAGGTTGTGTAAGGCCAACGGAAAAGGAGGAAATGGTGATGAAAGTCATTTTTCTTCAAGATGTAAAAGGCCAGGGGAAAAAAGGCGAGATCAAGGACCTTTCGGAAGGATATGTGCGCAATTACCTGTTGCCGCGCGGCCTGGTAAAGGAAGCGACCGAAGGCAATCTGAAAATGCTTGAAGTGCAAAAGCGCAGCGATGCGAAGCGCAAGGAGCAGGAAAAGCAGGAGGCGCAACAGCTGGCTGCCAGGTTGGAGGAAATTACATTGAAAATCACAGGCAAAGCCGGAGAGGGCGGACGCCTGTTTGGGGCGATTTCCAGCAAGCAGGTGGCCCAAGCGCTGGAAGAGCAGTTTCAAATCAAGCTGGACAAACGCAAGCTGGAGATGGAGCCGATTCGCGCGCTGGGCGTGACGCAAATCAAGGCCAAGCTGCACAATGAAGTGACGGCAACCTTGAAGGTGCACGTAGTGGAAGAGTAAGATGACGAGGATTTGGAGGAAGTGAAGTGAGCGACCTGTTTTTGGATCGAGTACCTCCGCAAAATAAGGAAGCAGAACAGTCGGTGCTGGGGGCCGCTTTCTTGTCCAAGGAAGCTCTCGTCACGGCCATTGAAATCCTCAAGCCAGAGGACTTTTACAAAACGGCGCATCAGCGCATCTTTCAGACCATGGTGGACCTGTACGAAAAAGGGGAGCCTGTCGACCTGGTTACGGTGACGGCTGAACTGCAGGACCACAAGCTGTTGGATGAAGTGGGCGGCGTCACGTATTTGACGGAAATCGCCAGTTCCGTTCCCACCGCGGCCAACATCGAGTATTACGCCAAGATTGTGGAAGAAAAATCGCTGTTGAGGCGATTGATTCAAACGGCGACGAAAATTGCCAATGACGGCTATTCGCGGGATGACGACGTCGGCGAAATTTTGGCTGACGCTGAGAGGTACATCATGGAGGTCGGACGGAGCCGCAGCAGCGGCGGCTTTGTTCCGATCCGGGACGTGCTGTTGGAAACGTATGAACGGATTGAGTTTTTGAGCCAGCGCCGCGGCGACATTACCGGTATCCCATCGGGGTATCCCGATCTGGACAAAATGACATCCGGATTTCAGCGCAGCGACCTGATCATCCTGGCGGCGCGCCCTTCTGTGGGGAAAACCGCGTTTGCCCTGAACGTGGCGCAAAATGTGGCGGCACGCGCGGGAGAGACCGTGGCGATTTTTTCCCTGGAGATGGGAGCGTCACAACTGGTCCAGCGGATGATTTGCGCCGAAGGCAACCTGGACGCCTCCCGGTTGCGCAGCGGGATGTTGGAAGAGGACGACTGGCAGAAGCTGACCATGGCCATCGGGACGCTGGCCAAGGCGCCGATCTATATCGACGATTCGCCGTCGGTTACCGTGGCCGACATCCGCGCCAAATGCCGCCGTCTGCAGGCGGAAAAAGGGCTGGGCTTGGTCGTGATCGACTACCTGCAGCTGATTCGCGGGCGCGGCAAGGGAGACAACCGTCAGCAGGAAGTATCGGAAATTTCCCGAACGTTAAAGGGAATTGCGCGAGAACTGAATGTGCCGGTGATTGCGCTCTCCCAGCTCAGCCGTTCGGTCGAGCAGCGGCAGGATAAGCGCCCCATGATGTCCGACATTCGGGAATCGGGGTCGATTGAGCAGGATGCGGACATCGTCGCGTTCTTGTATCGGGACGATTATTACGACAAGGAAACGGAAAACAAAAACGTGGTGGAGGTCATTATCGCCAAACAGCGGAATGGCCCTACCGGCACGGTGCAGCTTTTTTTCCTGAAGGAGTACAACAAGTTTCTCAGTCTGGACAACCGTTTTCGTGATGTTGCCGGTTAAATCCGGACAAAACGAAAAAAGTCGGACCAATTCCGGCTTTTTCTTGTTTAATTTGGACAAATACCGAACAAATATGGATTCCATAGCCCAATTGTTCGTGTATAAATTGACAGCAGGAAAACGTTTTAGTAAACTTAGATTGTTTCAAGCCCAAAAGGACATGATGAGATCAGGGAGGTGTTTTTCGATGTCAACAGTCGTTGTCGTCGGAACCCAGTGGGGCGATGAAGGAAAAGGAAAAATCACCGATTTTTTGGCAGAGAGCGCAGAGGTAGTGGCACGTTACCAAGGTGGTAACAATGCGGGCCACACCATTATTTTTGACGGAAAAAAATACAAACTGCACTTGATCCCTTCCGGCATTTTTTATAAAGACAAGATTTGCGTCATCGGCAATGGCATGGTGATCGATCCCAAGGCATTGATCGAGGAATTGAAATACATTCACAGCTTCGGTTTTTCCACGAAAAACCTGAAAATCAGCGACAGGGCGCACGTGATTATGCCGTATCACATCAAACTGGACAACGTGGAAGAAGACAGCCGCGGGTCAAACAAGATCGGCACGACGCGCAAGGGGATCGGTCCGGCATACATGGACAAGGCGGCGCGTATCGGCATTCGCATCGCCGATCTGCTGGACCGCGAGGAGTTTACGCGCAAGCTGGAGCGCAATCTGGCCGAGAAGAACATGCTTCTGGAGAAGATGTACAATACGGCCGGATTTGATCTCAACGAAATCTTGGAAGAGTACCTGGGCTATGCGGAAATCATTCGTCCGTACGTAACCGATACCTCGGTCGTGCTCAACGATGCGATTGACCGGGGCAGCCGTGTCCTGTTCGAAGGAGCCCAAGGGGTCCTGCTTGACATCGATCAGGGCACCTATCCGTTTGTCACCTCTTCCAACCCGATTGCAGGCGGCGTGACCATCGGTTCCGGGGTGGGCCCGACGAAAATCCATCAGGTAATTGGCGTCGCCAAGGCCTATACTTCCCGTGTAGGGGATGGTCCGTTCCTGACCGAGCTGAAAGACGAGATCGGCGATCACATCCGCGAAGTCGGGGCGGAATACGGCACGACAACCGGCCGTCCGCGCCGTGTCGGCTGGTTCGACAGCGTCGTGGTGCGTCACGCCCGCCGCGTCAGCGGGGTTACCGGTCTGGCGATCACCAAGCTGGATACGCTGACCGGACTTGATACGCTGCGCATTTGCACCGCCTACAAGTACAACGGGCAAATCATCGAATCCTTCCCGGCCAACCTGAACGTGCTGTCGAAATGCGAACCAATTTACGAGGAGCTTCCGGGCTGGAAGGAAGACATCAGCGGCGTTCGCAGCATCAATGATCTGCCGGAAAACGCTCGTCACTACATCGAACGCATTACCCAGCTGACAGGGATTCCGCTTTCCATTTTCTCCGTGGGTCCCGATCGCGAACAGACCGTCGTCGTGCGCGGCATTTACGGATGAGTTGCTTAAAAACAGGTGTTGCCGCAAGCAGTTTTGCTTGCCGGCGGCACTTTTTTTATGCCGTATGGGAACGAGGGCAAGGGATTGGATCGCTTGAAAAAATTTGTTTTTTTCAGTCGGACAGACACGAAATCCGGCCTTCTGGGCATATGGTAAAACATAGGCGAACGGGAGAGGTGAATGTGTATGACGGGATTTGACGAGAAAGCCATGAAGCTGCTGGGGAAAAACGTACAGGTAAAAACGTTTAATGGCTGCGTCATCAAGGGGACCATGACTCATTATACCAATGGATACCTCTGCTTCATCACCTCGTACAAGAAAAAGGATTCGGAGAAAACAACCATACGCCGCCTGGCGCTGAAAGATGTCACGTCCATGGTTGAGGTTTGAACAGGCAGGAAAGCCACCTTTCCATTGCGGAACAGGTGGCTGTATTTGTCTTTTCCTGGTTTTACACCATTCCCCCCTGGGAACGGACGATGTTGAGCGCTTCCTCGTAGCGGTTTTCCGGGACGACGGCCGTCAGCAAATAGGAGGAGTCCATGTTGTCCAGGTCGCGGTCTGCCATTCCGCTCGCGTCCGGGTGGACTGCCGCCAAAGCGCCGGCATCGCGGTGATCGGAAAAATCGCCGGACAAGACGAGGTTGCCCAGGCTGGAAAATCTGCCTTGAGCGGGATTGACAATTGTGTCGACGCCACTGCCCGGAAACTGCTCGATGAAGTCCACCTGAACCGTGGAAAAGCCAGCCTGCTGGAGTGTCTGTTTGGCCTTGACAGCCGCTTCCTCCGTTGAAAATCCCGCCAAAATATTTCGTTCTTTCACAAAAAAATCCCTCCGTACCGTAACGCGGTGAGAAATACTTCAAGCCTGTCCATATCATGGCTAAGCAGTGAACTTTTTATTCAACGGCATTTTACCCTTGCAGGTTTCGATAATATTGTGGTAAAGTCGACATAGTTGGGTGTCTTTTGGCAATTTGGAATTCGACTGGATATGCGTTAAACAGGAGGAAGGATCTGGTTCCTTCGCATATATTTTAAAAATTTTGTAAAAAAGTGAGAAGTTACATAAAAGATACGTACGGGTATACATACAGACAGATACATAGAACGGTTAACAATCGGGGGTTGAATCAAATCAACGGGTAAGGAAGTTGTTTATTCGTTTCGGGAGGGACAAGTTATGCAATGGGCCAAATGGAAGGCCGACCTGCAGGAACGGTCGAAACGGGTTGTTCGCAAGTGCAGCGAACTGGCGAAACGCTCGAAAGAGATGGCAAGCTCGTACATCGGTGCCCATAAAAAGCAAGTGGTTACCGCAGCGGCTGCGTTGCTCCTCACGGCAACGGGGGGAGTGTCTGCGCATTCCTATTACATAAGCAATATCAACACCATCTACCATGTGTTTGTGAACGGACAAGAGATCGGCGTAGTGGACAACCCTGCCGTCGTCCACGAGTGGACTAAGGCAAAGTTGAAAGAGGAACAGGAAAAGAGCGGACTTACCTTTACCCTTACCGACAGGATCACCTTCCAGGAAGAACGGTTGTTCAAGGGCAAATACGACAATGCAGCGGCCATCGACGCGTTGAAGCAAATTGCCAGTATCAAGGTGGAAGCGGTCAAGCTGGTGGTGGACGGAAAAGTGATCGGCTACGCGCCGAATGAGAAGACCGCCAAACAGGTGCTGTTGGATGTGCAATCGGCCTACTCCGGTGTGCCGGCCAATCAGTTGGCGTCCATGGCGGAGAACGGCAAGTTGAGCGGAGGCAAAAAGAATGTGGTGCAAGCCGCTTCGCTCTCCGCGGAGTCTCCCGTGAAGGAAGTGGCCTTCAAGGAGAAGGTGGAAGTGGAAAAGGCGACGGTGTCCGCTGCCGAGGTGCTGACGGCTGACGAACTGAAAACCCTGATTACCAAGGGCACCGCGCAACAGGTGATTCACACTGTGGTCGAAGGTGATTGCATCAGCTGCATCGCCAAAAAGTACGGCATCACCTCCAAGGAGATTTACGCCAACAATCCGGGCATTACGGAAAACACCGTCTTGCAGTTGGGACAAGAAATCAATGTCACGGCGGTTCGGCCGTTGGTGACGGTGCAGGTAAAGGAAATCCTTACCCAGGAAGAAGCCATTCCTTTCAATACGCAAATCAACAACAACGCTTCGCTGCCAAAAGGCGAAACCAAGGTCGTGCAGGAAGGCAGAAACGGCAGGAAGAAGGTTGAATACGAAGTCATCAAGGAAAATGGACAAGTCGTCCAAAAGAAGATTTTGAAACAGGAAGTGCTCCAGGAACCGGTGTTGAAAATCATCGAGCGGGGCACCAAGGTGATTCCCTCCCGTGGGACAGGCCGTCTCGCCTGGCCGGCAAGAGGACCGATCAGCAGCGGTTTTGGCCAGCGCTGGGGCAAGCTCCACAAGGGGATCGACATCGCCGGGGCCGGAAATGTGATGGCTGCCGATAATGGGCGCGTCACGTTTGTCGGTTGGGACGGCGGTTACGGAAAATCAATCGAAATTGATCACGGCAATGGCATGAAGACCAAGTACGGCCACTTGAGCAGCTACAGCGTGAAAGTGGGCGACGTGGTACAGAAAGGGCAGAAAATCGGAGTGAAAGGTTCAACCGGCAACTCGACCGGTGTTCACCTGCACTTTGAAGTGATCAAAAACGGCGTGGTTCAAAACCCGTTGCGATACCTGCCGTAAAATCTGAAATCAAGAGAATAATATAGAAGGGCGGCTCTTTTCCGAAGAGCGCCCTTTTTTCATGTTGTGCGGGAGGTTCTCTGCTGTTTCCTCGTCAAAGAGGCGGCGCACCACGCAAAATGCTGCGAAGAAAAAGCTTGGCGGAAGGAGCAGCAGTCCGCGGCAACTTTTTTGCGGCAGAACCATGTATAATGAAAAAAGGAAGAAAGGTTCGCAAAGAAGAAATTCTTTTCCTGAGAGGAGGGAGCAGGTTGGCAAAACTCCTGGTTGTGGATGACGAGAAACCGATTGCCGATATATTGAAATTTACCTTGGAAAAGGAAGGTTATCAGGTGGTTTGCGCCTATGACGGAGAAGAGGCGCTGCAAGCCGTGCAGCAGGAGCAGCCGGATCTGATCCTGTTGGATGTGATGTTGCCGGGACGGGACGGCATGGAGGTGTGCCGGGTGGTGCGCCAAAGCCACAATATGCCGATTATCATGCTGACCGCGCGGGATTCCGAAGTGGACAAGGTCTTGGGGCTGGAGCTGGGAGCGGATGATTACGTGACCAAGCCGTTCAGTTCGCGGGAACTGGTCGCCCGGGTAAAAGCCCACTTGCGCCGGAATCAGCAGAAGCCGGATGAGCAGGAGATCCGGGTGCTGCGCGTCCATGAGCTGGAGATAGACTTGAATTCATATACGGTGGTGAAGGCCGGGGAACAGCTGGAACTTACCCACCGGGAGTTTGAGCTGCTGGCGTATCTGGCCCGCCATCAGGGGCAGGTTTTGACTCGCGAGCATTTGCTGCAGTCGGTGTGGGGCTTTGATTATTTCGGCGATGTGCGCACGGTGGATGTGACCATTCGCCGGCTGCGGGAAAAAATTGAAGACGATCCCAGCCAGCCGCGCTACATCATTACGCGGCGCGGCCTGGGCTACACGCTGCGCAACCCGGGGCAGGGAGGAACGCCTTGATGAGGCGGCTGTTCAAGACCATCCAGTGGAAGATGGTCGTCATTTACATGCTGCTGATCCTGCTTGCGATGCAGTTTATCGGGGCCTACTTTGCCCGTCAGGTGGAGAGCTACTATCTCAACAGTTTTTCGGAGGCGTTGAACGCCCAAGGCAGCCTTTTGGCCAGTCTGCTGGAGGCCGACATGCGGTCGCTGGAAGGCGAAGAGCGAAACGCCGAACAGTTGCGGCAGGACATCGACAACCTGATTCACAACCTGGTGAAAATCAACGGGACGCATGTGCAGGTGATCGATCAGACCGGGACGGTTCTCAGTGCCACGGAAGACCGCAGCATCGTCGGCCAGCGGACTTCTCAGCCGGAAGTAACGGTGGCTTTGCTTGGGACACGCAACGAAGCGATGCGGATTGACCCGCGCACCGGGGCACGCGTCAAGGTGCTGGTGTTGCCGATCAAAGGGGAGCAGATCGTGTATGGAGCTGTCTACATGGTGGCTTCCATGGAGGAAACTTATACGACCATTCGCAAAATGAACGCGATTCTCGCTTCCGGGACGATGATTGCCCTGGTCATGACGGCCGTCCTGGGATTTGTGCTGGCGCGCACCATCACCCGGCCGGTGAAGGATATGACCCGTCAGGCCAGGGCGGTTGCGGAAGGTGACTTTGATAGAAGTGTAAAAATTTATAGTGATGATGAAATCGGGCAGTTGGGAATGGCCTTTAACCACATGACACACCGCCTCAAGGAAGCAATCCTGCAGGAGGAGGAAGAGCGGGAAAAGCTGGCCAGCATTCTTCGCAACATGACGGACGGCGTGATCGCCGCCAATCGGGATGGGCAAATCATTTTGCTCAACCGTTCTGCTGAAGAGATGCTGCAGGTGAAAATGGAGGACGTGGTCGAGGGCAAGCGCACCTTGCACGATTTGCTGGGGCTTCCCCCTGAGGAGGAGATGCCGCTTCACCGGCAGCAGGAGCCGCTGTTGATCAAGATGACGCTGAAAGATCGGGAAGAGGTGATCTTGCGCGTCACGTTCACGCCGCTTCAGCATGACAGCGGGAAAAAGGGAGGCATCATCGCCGTCGTCTCCGATGTTACCGAACAGCAGCGCATGGAGCAGCAGCGCAAGGAGTTCGTGGCCAACGTGTCGCATGAACTGCGCACGCCGCTGACGACGATCAAAAGCTATCTGGAAGCGCTGCTGGAGGGGGCGGTCGAAGACAAGGAATTGTCCAACCGTTTTTTGCGTGTCACGATGTCCGAGACGGAGCGGATGATTCGACTGGTCAACGATTTGTTGCAACTCTCCCGCTTTGATTCGCAGAAACTGCAGTTGCACCGCAAGCAAGTCGATGTGAACCAGCTGCTGCGTTATGCCGCCGATCGCTTTTCCATGCAGAGCGAGCAGCAGGAGGTCAGTCTCAGTTTAGACATCCCCGAACCGCTGCCCCCGGTGTTTATCGACCCGGACGCGATCAATCAGGTGTTGGACAACCTTCTGTCCAATGCGGTCAAGTACACGCCAAAGGGCGGCAAGGTCGTCCTGCATGCCTCCCTCAATCCCTCCAGACAGGCGGTTCAGATCACCATTTCCGATACCGGGATCGGCATTCCCAGCCGTGACTTGAAGCGGATCTTTGAACGTTTCTACCGCGTGGACAAAGCGCGTTCGCGCGCACAGGGGGGCACGGGACTCGGTCTGGCTATTGCCAAAGAACTGGTTCAGGCCCATGGATCGGAAATTGAAATCAGCAGCGAATTGAACGTGGGAACGACCGTGTCGTTTTGCGTTCCGCTGGCGCAAGGGGGCGAAGCGTAAATGATGCGGTGGCTGGAACCTGCCAAATCTGTGCTGCTCATTCTGCTGGTGGCGATCAGCTTTCTTTTGACCTGGATGATCTGGACGAATCAGCCCAATTTTCAGCTGATCGAGCCGCCCAAGTATACGGAGTCAAAACCGGTGCTGGAACATCCGCTGGAAAAGCTGGTGGCTCCGGAATCCGTGATATTTCATTATGGAAAAGACCGGCATACGAAAGCTTTATCGACAGATGCGCAGTACAACGTCATCCGGCGGGAAATGTCGAAGTGGATTTTCCTTGATTTTTCCGCGCACACGTTAAGCGATGAAGAATGGGAGGAAATTGCCCGGGAAAAGTTTGGGGTGGAAGTTCGTTTCCGCACGTCGATTCCCATTTCCGTAGTGGGAAAACTGGTGACATTTCGCGATGAACTGGACAGCAAACTGAACGAGGCGGACCGGATCTGGCTTTACTACGAACCGGAGGAAGATCTGGTGTACGGGCTTCTCCTTTCCAAAAAGGAAGACAAAGTGGTGCGCTCCCGCACTTCCATCAGCCCGAAGGATTTGCGCAAGTCGTATTTGGCTACGGGCGAACTGATGCCAGAACAGATCATGAAAGTGGTAAAACGGGAAGCGGACGCCGCGCCTTCCAGTCATGGAAAAACGGTTTATTGGGACATGTACTACCTGCCGAAAAACCAGGTGAAAATGCTGCATTATCGTTACAGCTATGCACGGGTCGACAACGAACAGATGATGGAAGCTTTCTTTTTGGACCAGTCGCTGGTTCGGCAGATTGTCGAGCGGGACAAGACCGTGATCTTCACTGATGGGAGCCGTTCCATTCAGTACCGGCCGGAACAGCTTGCGATCACCTTTACCGATCCGTCCGATCAGAAGAGCAAGGAAAAGTTGTCCGATGAGGAAAAGCTGCAAGGGGCGGTCAGCTTTATCAACAAGCATCTCGGCTGGATGGATGATTTTTACCTGGAAAGCATCAGGGAGAGCTTCAACGAAAAAGACATCTTCACCTTCCGGCAGTATCTGGGGGCGTATCCGTTGGTCAGCCAGGGGAACATGCGCATTGATACGCTTCAGGTGATTTCCGAGGCCGGTCAGGTGGTCGTCATGCATCGCTCCCTGCTGGACTTGGAAAAGTACCAGGATTATGAGGAACAAATCGTCATGTCCGGACCGGAGCTGTTCCAGCTGATTCGGGAGAGACAGCTGGCTGACACGGAAAAGATTCGCAATGCCTATCTGGCTTATCAAACGACGATTACTGACAAGTACGTGGATCTGAATCCGGTCTGGGTTGTGGAAGTGGAAAACAACCCTACGCTGTACGTGCCGGCGCGGACTGGACAGGGAGGAGGCGATGCGGATGGACTGGAGTAGGACCAAAACCATCCTGATCGCGGCATTTCTTTTGCTCGACCTGTTTTTGGGGTACCAGGTGTACGAGACGCGAATCAACAGTTGGAGCGGACAGGAGATTGTCCAGAGCGACAAGGGGGAAGTGGAGCTTTACCTCAGCGAGCACGAAATCTCGTTGGAGACGGAAGTTCCCCGTGAGACACCGGAAATGGGTTATCTCCATGCGGAATACTTGGGGATCAATCCGTTTCACTCACAGGAACATCCGGGGATTGAGGCGAAACTGGAAGAGATGTCCCTGGTGGTCACGCTGGACCCCCCTTTGCAAATCAAGGGGCAGATTTTGCCGAACGATTTGTTGCGTCAGCTGGGTTCGCTTTTGATGTACAAGGAGGAGTATGGCGCCGATTTGTACCAGTCCAGCCAGGGCAGGCTGTTGTACTGGCAGACATATGGGAAGCGGCCAGTATTCGTCGCTCCGCTGGAAGTTTACCTGGACAAGGGCAACATTGTGGGGTACAGCCAGACGTATCTGCACTTGCGCGAACTGGAGGGAGCACGGAAGGTGATCTCCGGCTATACCGCGCTGCGTTCCTTGGTGGAAAAGAAAATCATCCTGCCGGGAGAGCGGATTGAAAGCGTCAGTCTGGGTTATTACGGTTCCCACGAGGCCGATATCCAGTCGCTCGTGCCGGCGTGGCGGGTGATTCACGATGGGCAGGTTCACTTTGTCAACGCCTTTACCGGTGCATTGGAGCGATCCATGGTGCCCTGACGGCGGGACAATTGGCCGGTTGGCCACGTCAACAAGACAGTGAGGCAAGATGCAGGGAGAGGGATAACGGGTGAGATTTAGCATATTGGCAAGCGGAAGTACGGGAAACGCGATCTACGTGGCGACTGATCGCGTTTCGCTCTTGATTGATGTCGGGATCACGGGAAAACAGGCAGAGGCGGCGCTGCAGTCCATCGGGGTGAAAGCGGAGGAACTGAGCGCGATCCTGGTGACGCATGAACACATCGATCACATCAAGGGGGTGGGCGTGCTGGCGCGCCGCTACGGTCTGCCGATCTACGCCAACGCCAAAACGTGGAAAGAACTGGACGGCCAGATTGGAACCATCCCGGAGGACCAGCGGCGGCTGTTTGAAGTGGGGGAAAAGCGGGAGCTGGAGGATTTGGGCATCGAATCGTTCGGCATCTCTCACGACGCGGCTGAACCGATGGGCTTCTGCTTTTACCACGGCAACAAAAAGTTAAGCCTGGCCACCGATCTGGGCTACGTCAGCGAGCGGATCAAGGAAACCATCCGCGGCGCCGATGCCTATATATTTGAAACCAATCACGATGTGGAGATGCTGCGCATGTCCCAGTATCCCTGGAGCATCAAACGGCGGATTTTAAGCGATGTGGGCCATCTTTCCAACGAAGCGGCCGGAGAAGCGCTGCTCGATTGCCTGCGGGGAGAGGGGGAACGGGTCTTTCTCGCCCACCTGAGCAAGGAAAACAACATGATCGATCTGGCGCGTTTGACGGTCAAAAACATTTTGGAAGAGCAGGGCCTCCGGGTGGGCGATGACGTGTATCTGCATGATACCTATCCGGATCGGCCCACGAAACTGGAGGAGCTTTGAGGGGGGCCTGTTGAACCATGCGGCCAGGCAGGGGAGCGAAACGGACAGCGCCGCAATCGGGCGCAACGAAAGAGAAGCGGATGTCCCTTTCGTTCTGTTCCACAACCTTTCCATAATTCTCACGCCACTTTGCCGAAATGGCTTCGTATAATGAAAAGTGGAAAAGGGACGGAATCCAATGTGTCTCCCTGTACGTAAAAAGGACAGGGGCAGCGGGAAGGAAAGGATCGAGTATATCGATGGAAAAAACCTGCTACCCTAAGAAATAGAGGAAGGAGTGTGCTTGCATGGGGTATTATAATGATTTGTCTCAAGTGGAACGGAAACGCAGCGGTTCCGGGTTGAGACGGTTGATTCTCACGTCCGTCACCTCGGCTGTAATCGGGGGGCTGGTGGTTCTGCTGATGGTGCCCACGCTGTCAAGCTCCGGTTACATCCAATTGCCGGAAGCAAATGAACCGGATGCGGCGGGCGATATATCCGGAACACCTGCGCAAAAGCTGGTGGCCCAGCCGATTTCCGTCAGTGTGAATATGAGCACGGTCGAAGCGGTGGAAAAGGTGGAAGATTCCGTTGTCGGGATCATCAACATCGGACGGGCTCGAACCAATCCCTGGTTTTATTCCACCCAGGAAGTGGAGCGCGGACAGGGCTCCGGTGTGATTTTTGAAAAGAAGAACGGAAAAGCGCATATCATCACCAACTATCACGTGATTAGCGGCGCGGAAAAACTGGAAGTGGCGCTGCCCTCAGGGGAAAAGGTGTCGGCCAAGGTGCTGGGTTACGACATGTTTACCGACCTGGCCGTGCTGGAGATTGACGGTTCCAAAGTCATGACCGTGGCGGAGCTGGGCGATTCCTCCACGCTGCGGGTGGGCGAGCCGGCGATCGCCATCGGGAACCCGCTGGGGCTGGAATTTTCCCGAACTGTCACACAGGGCATTATCAGCTCGCTGCAACGTTCGATGCCGATGGATCTGGACGGCGATGGGCAGGACGACTGGGAGCTGGACGTGCTGCAAACCGATGCAGCGATCAACCCCGGGAACAGCGGCGGTGCGCTGGTGAACATCTACGGCCAAGTGATCGGGATCAATACGCTGAAAATCTCCAAGGAAGGGATCGAAGGTCTGGGATTTGCCATCCCGATCAACGACGTCAAGAAGATCGTGGCCGAACTGCTGGAAAACGGCAAGTTGACCCGGGCCTACCTGGGCATTCAACCTTATGATTTGACCAACGTGCCGCGGTACAGCTGGAAGGAAGTCCTGAACCTGCCCAATGAAGTGGTGGCGGGCGTAGTTGTCCGCAATGAGGTGGATCCATTCTCCCCGGCTGGAAAGGCGGGACTGCGCATGTACGATGTCATCGTCCAACTGGACAACAAGCCCATCAACAACGGGGCGCAGCTGCGCAAGTTCCTGACCCTGGAGAAAAAGCCGGGTGACAAGGTGAAAGTCACCTTCTACCGCGACGGTGTGAAGAAGACAGTGGATGTTCAACTGAGCAGAACACCGGAACAGTAAAAAACGCGCAAGGAGATGCATCCGGGGCTTTGCCCCGTTTGCATAAATCTTTTACCCCCTAAAAAGGAATGTGCCTTCAGGCGCCGAGGAATCGGCGCTGCTTTTTTTTGGGCGAAAGACCGGCCGGGCGGACCGAACGCCAAAAGGGGTGTTGCCGGTTTTGCCGTTTGCCCGGCAAGCAGGGATGGCGAACCGCAATCTTGTACCCCGGGAAAAGCTCTTCCAAGCCAAACGGATGGTGCGGCGCAAATCAGCAACTCATGGTTGTTTTCCGCAGCGGCTGGGGTAGAATAGAGAGCAGCAGAACAGCAACGGGAAAGGGAGCGGCGAAGATGGAGAAGACAGTCAAGACCGTGCGGATTGACGGCAAGGAGACAGAACTTTTGGCGGAATACCCTGTTCGTTTTGCCTGCATGGAGCATGTGGAAGAGGAGCTGGACGAGTACGTCAACGAGTACGAAGCGGCTCCCGATACATACAAGGCGGATTCCGTCGAGGGAGATGGCCTGGACAAGCGTTGCCGGCAGTGCGAGGCAACGGCACAGGTCGCGCTGCTGCGCGTGAACGAGCGGTAGAATTTTCCCGGAAAGGACGGCAACAACGTGCAGATTACGATCATTACCGTGGGGAAGTTGAAGGAAAAATACCTGCGCGAAGGCATCGCCGAGTACAGCAAGCGGCTTTCCGCCTACTGCAAGTTGCAGATCGTGGAAGTAAACGACGAGAAGGCCCCGGAAGAATTGAGCGCGGCCGAGATGGAGCAGGTGAAGAAAAAGGAAGGCGAGCGCATCCTGACGCACATCAAGCAGGATCAGCACGTGATCGCGCTGGCCATCGAAGGACAGATGTGGTCGTCGGAAAAGCTGTCCGCCGAGCTGGCAAAACTGGCCCTGCACGGCAAAAGCCAAGTGGCGTTCGTGATCGGCGGCTCGCTCGGGCTCTCCCAGGAAGTCCTGAAGCGGGCCGATGTGCTGCTCTCGTTTTCCCGGATGACGTTTCCCCATCAGCTGGTGAGGCTGATTTTGTTAGAGCAGCTGTACCGGGCGTTCCGGATCGAGCGGGGGGAACCTTATCATAAGTAAGGGTAAAATATTCAGTATAGAAATGGCGAAACTCACCGCTTTGCACAGCCGGTAGGCAAACAGTACGAATATGGGAATGGACAGAGTTTGCCTCTGAAGTTGAAAGGGGTGAGAAAAGGAGTGGAAAGGAAGCGTCACCAGAAACTCTATTCCAGTGGATGGATTCTTAAAGGGGAAAAGTCTCTGTAAAACAAGCATGAAAATGGCTACCATCGATGGAAAAATCAATGAAAGACACAGCAGACTGCCAACCCCAACGTTATTCTAATTTGAGAGTTATGCACAACCCATAATTTTCTTTATGGAAACAAAAAAATCACTGCTGCGTTAAGGAGACCCAGATAAACGGATCAACGAATCATGAGAGAAGATGGCTTACAGTGGGTGAAAAAGCGAAAGTGAACGTGGTGGCAACAGTACCAGGTTGCCGGCAACTGGTGCTTAAAAACGAAGGAGTTTTGATTCCTGTCCTACAGATGGGGTCAGCGTCAGCCCCGAATAATCTCCCTCCTTGTTTTTTACTATATCATTAATACTGAATTGAATAACTTCGCATGTTTACTAACGGCTTCAATATGAACTCAATCAGAAGTATTCAATCCAGAAGTTACAAAAAATCTAGCTCTACGCCGGTTTTCTAAACGCCCCAAATACTTAAAAACGCAGAAAAGACGCCGTGTTAGGTGTCTTTTTTGATTTATATGGCTGAGGCGAATCGTGTTCGATAAATCCACGATTCGCCTAACCGCTCAATATTCTCATGTGAGTTCCATCCTAATAAATATGCATATTAGGATCTTTGTACTCCATGTACAACTCACAACCAACCGGTGCTTTCCATTGAATAGAGTAGTTTTATGTGGTCTAACTAAGATTTAAAGAAGGTAATTATAACATTGGCTAATTGATGTTCAGTCGGTTTCTCTTTAACTAAATCTGCATACGTTCTAGCAATTTTATACTTATTTCTTCTATCACTAACAAAAGATTTCAACTCCGTTTTCTTTCTATATTCTGGATCATTTGGGATCAAAAAAGAATCGTCACCAGAGATCTTTGAAATGGATGCTGTATCATCAAAGCTATACGTGTTAAAAATCTCTTTCATTGACTCGTTATCGCTCGAGTCAATAACTTGCTTTAATGCACAATAATATATTTTAGGATCTAGACAGTCTTCTATAACAGTTCTATCATAAACTTCCCCTTGTCTACCTGGGTTTAGAAGCCTTATTACGTGTTTTTCATGTTCATAACATATTTGGAGCCTAAACAGTTGAATCGGATCATTTCTATTATCTGATCCGTAGTAGTTAAATTTCTTTTCATCAGTATCAATTAAGCATAAAACTTTATTGCAATTATCTTTATCTCTAATTAGATCTTCGTTATTCAGTGGATTAGAAAGTAAATGATAAAGTTTCACAACGTTATTAATACCACCAACGGGTAATATCCTGACCTTTAGCCCTTCCGGCAATATAGATTCCAAGTATATTTTATCATCACTGCCCTCGCATATAATCCAGTTAGATTCTTTGGAACTTTTCATGTAGCTTAAAATAGTCGCAGCGAGATCAAACATACTTTTTAATTCAATATCGTCAGGAAATCTTCTTCTCTCTTCCAAATAATTAAAAAAATTGAAAGTGGATATTTTCAAATTATTCTCTTCCGTCTTACTAAGATGATACAAATATCCTCTGCTCGTTGTCGGTAAAAATCCATACCAATGGGTTGTAATAAGCACCTGATTTCCATATTTATTGGCTAATTCTTCAAGCCTTTCAAATTGCATAAAACGGTACCGTCAAGAATTTTGTGTAATGTAAGATAGAGGTTCATTGTAAAATGAAATGCAACAGGTAAATATCAATAAAAGCCACGGTAATACCGATGTAAGGATTAGGTCTACCAAACCAATCCATAACAGGAG
>Ga0207869_1000362_pt1 | contig 38931 bp, 27 predicted proteins | sample HigsolmetaAR205D_FD_184837 | JGI IMG/M metagenome (GOLD analysis project Ga0207869, IMG submission 184837) | Ionic liquid and high solid enriched microbial communities from the Joint BioEnergy Institute, USA - AR20-5-D (SPAdes) (version 2) ...
GAGCTGAGCGAGCGCTTTGCCAAACTGTATCCATATGAGATGAGCGGGGGACAATTGCAGCGAGCTGCACTCGCCCGGGCGCTGGCCCCGGATCCGGACGATCGATCACCGGTGCGATTGGAGCCACAACGGCATGGATACCGAATCATTGTATGGAACCGTCATGGTATCCATTGGGCGCAACATTTTCGATGCACCCGCGCCGTACAGCGGCATGAAGGGAGAAAACTACTCCAACGCTCATTTTGACATTTGCTGTCGACGAAAAAATCTCTATCTGGATGGCGAGTTGATCGTCCGCGATGATGAGACTTTCGCCGTTCCAGAGTTGGCTTTTTAGTCCTGTTGTGCGACAACCAGTTCCGTCGATACTGCGCGGAGGTGCTCCTGGAAGGCGCGATCCGGCATTCGTTCAGTCACGATGATGTCAACGCTGCTCAAGGGGGCGAGGCACGGAAGCGGATGTGCAGGCGGCGCTTGACGCAGCAATGGAAGAAATTCGCTTCTCGATGGAGTAACTGCTATCGGTTTGCGAGTGGAATGCCGCACCCTGTACAGTAGCGTACAGGGTGCAGCGTCCTACTGTGTTAGAAGCGCTGTTCAACAGGAATTGCATCTCCTGTTGCTGCTGACTTGAATATCGCGTCAAGGACAGCGATCACCCCTTCGGCTTCGGCCATCCAGACGGCGTTGTCTGTGTCCCAGCGGCGGACACGGTCGAGCATATGACGGATTTCAGCCGAGTAGTTGTTATCGACCACCAGCGAGTTACCTATGCCAAGGCTGTCGAGCGCTTCCCATGAATGCCAGCCGGGTTGGTAGCTGCCGTGTGGATTGCGGACATAGAGCCGGTACCATGCCGGGTTCAGGCCGGCATGTAGCGTGCCGTTAGTGCCGTATAACTCGACGCGCCATGCTTCGACCCACGGGTGCGCTTCCCAGCCGGTCACGTCGAACACGGCCAGCTTGTCCCCAAAGTCGAGCGTGGCAACGCCCGCGTCCTCGTACATCAGGTCGCCGATGGGCATTTCTACGGTCACATCGAGTTCGGAAAGCGTGTCTCGCTTGAAGCCGTGCGCCAGCACCGTCTCGCCCTTGGGCAGCTTTAGCAGCATCCCCTTGGCCGATTTGGGCATACCGAGCAGGTGGACAATGATGTCGACCAAATGACAGCCATCGGTAAAGACGACGCCGCCCATGTCGCCGGGAACACTCTGCCAGATTTCGGCTGCACCGCCAACCGGCGCGGCAGCATGAAAGCGCGCCAGCGTAATCTGGCCGAGCACGCCGTCCGTTAGAAAGCGACGGATGTGCGCGACCGCTTGCGAAAAGCGCAGCATATAACCTACCTGAAAGGGTACGGCGATATCGCGAATGTCGTCGATCAGGCGCTGCATCTCGGCAAGGTTGGGCGCGCCCGGTTTTTCCACCATGACCGCGTACCCTCGCCTGGCGGCAGCGCGCACATAGTCGGGATTGGCGGTGTCCCAGCCTTCAATGAGCACGAAGTTGACACCGGGCGAGTCGAGCAGCGCCTCAACGCTTTCGAACACCGGGATATTGCAGCGGCGTGAGATGCCTTCGGCCAGCGCGCGGTCAGGATCGTAGCAACCGGCAATCGTGACGTCCGGCTCCGCTTGTAGTAGTTCGATGCGAGGGAAGATATGCGGGTGAGCGCAGCCGACAATGGCGACATGAATGCGGTCTGACATAACGTTCTCCTGTGTGGATTGTGGTAAGGGTGACTCTGGGACGGCCCTGTTAAGTATGTCTCTATCCTCCCGCCGTATTGGCTTCCTGCTTCAGCATCAACGAGGTTGCCCGCGCTGGCAGATCGGTGCGGAAACAGTACATATCCCCGCGTATGTACGTCTGGCCAAGGTGCAGAATCACGTCGTTCGTGGTAAAGGCAAGACGCTCAACATAGAGGACGGGAACGCGGCGCGAGATTTTGAGCAGGCGACTGGTTGTTGTGTTCGGCAGGCGGGCTTCAAACCGATCGGTAGCGCGCACGACAGGCAAACCGTAGTGGTCATGCAGCCGTTGGTAAAGCGAGGAGTCGAAGACGTCATGCACGAGGTCGGGACACAACGCATAGGGGAAATAATGGACGCTCAACATCATCGGCACGTTGTTGGCCGAACGAAGGCGCTTCAGGTGAATGAGCTTTGAGCCTGTTTCAACCTGAAGCCGGGCGGCGATATTTTCCGGCGCGTCGATGAGTTCACGTGTCAGCACCTGATCCTGCAGGTGAACGCCTTCAGCCGAGAGTTGCTCGTAAAAGCTATAGGCATGGTAAATCGTGTGTTCATACTTGGTTTGTTTGACGAACGTGCCGCGCCCGTGAATCCGTTCAATGGCTCCGGCAAGCGCGAGCGCGTTCAGCCCTTGCCGCACGGTCGCTCGGCTGATGTTCGCCTGCTGCATCAGGCTACGCTCGGATGGGATGCGGTCACCCGGTTTCCACAGGCCCGTTTCTATTTTCTCAAGCAGACAGTTCGCAAACTGAACGTGCAGTGGCGTGCGGCTGGTCGGGTCGAGCGGCCATTCTTCCAACAAGGTCGGTCGATTGCTCATAAGCGAGTATGCGAGTTCGTGTTATTGTTTGCGCTGGTACGTACCACTCATGCTATAATACATTCTAGCATCAAATTACTTTGCACAATTGCATCTCAGAGTGGCACCCGTCGTATGCAGGTTCCGGGTGTCAACGTGTTTATCCGGGGTTTATGAGGAAAGGAGGCGCTGCCGGTCGACTCAATGCCGCGTTTTTGCATTCGCAGCTTTAGAAAATAGCAGTCTTAAGGAGAGAGAGTATGTCCTTCAAGCCATCCGCTTTTCGCGTGCTGCTTACTGCCCTCTTCATTTCACTCCTCGCTCTATCCGTAGCTGCCCAGGACGCTGAGGAAGAGGCCACCGAAGAATACTCGTATTTGAACCCGATGGGGCGGGTTCCCGAGCTCTGGACGGACGAGCAAACCGATTGCGCGGCTGCCGGAGTGGCGCGGGAAGGCCCGTGGACCATCGGCGTCTCCAACTTCAGCCTCGGCAATTCGTGGCGTGTGCAAATGATCGCCGAGCTTGAAGCCGCTGCCGCCGGTAATCCCGACATCGAAGAACTGATCATCACCAATGCGGACGGGAACGTCGCCAAGCAGATCAGCGACATTGACGACCTGATTGCACGCGGTGTCGATGCCATCCTCATTACACCCGGCTCGCCGGAAGGGATTGCGCCGAGCGTTGAGGATGCCTATAACGCGGGTATCGTGACGATCGTCTTCAACGACTTCGTTGATACCGACCAGTTCCACTCGATCCTGTGGGCCGACCAGTTTAAGTTTGGCTACATCGGTGGCGCGTGGCTGCGCGAGCAGTTGGGCGGTCAGGGCAACATCGTCATCCTGGAGGGCATCGCCGGAATGGGCGTGAGCGACCTGCGCTCTGAGGGCGCGATTGCCGGTTTGGGCGAGGGCATCAACATTCTGGCGCGGCAGCCGGCCGGCTGGGATTACGCTCAGGGCAAGGCTGCGATGGAAGACTTCATCGCTGCGTACCCCGGACAGATCGATGGCGTGTATTCTCAGGGGGGCGCGATGTCTCAGGGCGCGATTGACGCCTTCCTCGCTGCTGGTCTGGATCCTGTGCCGGTTCCCGGTGAGGGCTATAACGGCTTCCTGAAATACTGGGCCGCGAACCTCGAAAATGGCTTTAGCTCGATAGGGCCGGATGAACCAACGTGGCAGAGCGTGGCCGCGCTGGAGGTGGCGATTGACTGCCTCAACGGCGAGACGGTGGCGAAGTGGACCGAACTTGAGCACCCGCTGATCACCGACGAAAACGTCCATGAGTATGTGCGCTTTGACTGCCCGGACGGCGTCTGGTCGAACACGCTGATGTCTCCTGAAGCCATCACCGAAATGTATGACTGCGAAGGCACGGGCGAAGCGACCGAAGAAGCTTCATCCTGATTTGATGCAGGATGAGGCGTGAGCGCTGCGCCTCAGAAGTTTTCGCTCGACACGCCTCTCCCTGCCTTCGGAAGCCTGAGGGCAGGGAGAGGGCAATGTGAGCGGACACAGCCTCATATTTGAGGTTATAGCTTATGTCTGAACCCTTTTTGGAAATGCGTAATATTGTTAAGACGTATCCCGGTGTCCGCGCCGTGGATAACGTCACGCTGTCTGTGGGGCGTGGCGAAATTCGGGCGCTCGTCGGGGAAAACGGCGCGGGCAAGTCAACCCTCATCAAAATTCTTGCCGGCGCGGAGCAGGCTGATGCAGGCGAAATCTGGCTTGGCGGTCAGCGGGTGCGCTATGACAGCCCGGTCGAAGCGCTCAGACTCGGTATCGGCGCAATCTATCAGGAATTCAACCTTGTTCCCCAGCTCAATGTCGCACAGAACATCATGCTAGGGCAGGTTCCGAAAAAATGGGGCGGGCAAGTCGATACAGAGGCCATGCACCGGCGGGCGCGCGAAATGCTGGCGCGTCTCAACGTATCGCTGGATACGCGGCGGCTGGTAGCTGATCTGGACGTGGCGCAGCAACAGGTCGTCGAGATTGCCAAGGGGCTGGCGCGCGATCTGCGAGTGTTCATCATGGATGAGCCGACGGCGGCGTTAAGCGCCGTCGAAACCGAGCATCTTTTGGATGTCGTTCGCGCGCTCAAACAGCAGGGCGTTGCCATCATCTATATCACCCACCGCATGCGCGAAATTTTCCAGATTGCGGACTCGGTCACGATTTTGAAGGATGGCCGCCATGTCGAAACCAGTCCGGCGCGGTCCCTGACCAGCGATGCCATTGTTGCCAAAATGATCGGTCGTGATCTCACCGATTACTATCCGCCGCGCGGTACGCCCGCCAGCGAGGTGCTGTTCAGCGTCCGCGACCTGAATGTTGCGGGCAAGCTGTTCGATATCAACCTCGATGTGCGCCGGGGTGAAATTCTGGGCATTGCCGGTCTGGAGGGGCAGGGCCAGCGCGAGTTGGCGCGGATTATGTTTGGCGCGCTGCCGTATGACCGGGGAACCTTTCTACGCAATGGCCAGCCCATACGCTTGTCCTCGCCGTCCGACGCTATCCGCGCGGGCATCGCCTATGTTTCTGATGACCGCAAGCGCGATGGGCTGGTGTTGATACGCTCGGCCAATGAAAATATCGCGTTGCCGAGTCTGTCCCGGCGGACAAACGGCAAGATCCTGATCGATGAAAAGACCGAGCGCTCGTTCGTGCATCACCTGATCGACAGGCTGGCGATCAAGGTGACGCATCGCTCGCAAAAAGTGAACAACCTGTCCGGCGGCAACCAGCAGAAGATCGTCGTCGGCAAGTGGCTCGGTATGGAACCGCAGATACTTATCGTGTCCGAACCGACTCGCGGGATCGACGTGGGCTCCAAAAGCGAAATACATCATATTCTGCGCGATCTGGCAAATCAGGGTGTCGGTATCGTCATGGTGTCGAGCGAACTGCCAGAAATACTCGGCATGAGTGACCGCATTCTGGTCATGGCTGAAGGTCGAATCGTCGCGGAAATGGACGGCACGACCGCGACCGAGGAGCAGTTGATGGCCGCGGCTGCTATCCATAGCGTATCCGATACTTCCGTACCCGTTACATCATGAGCAGCTCTGTGACAACACTGACGCAACAACCGTTTTCCGTCCGGTCTGTAACCCGGTTGCTGGGGCGAATTGGCCCGGCGTATTACGCGCTCCTCATTCTGCTGATCGTGGCTGCCGCGTCGCAAGAGCGCTTTTTGACCGGCCCAAACCTGACCAACCTGATACGTAACTCGACGGTACTCGGCATTGTCACCATCGGGCAGATTGCGACCATGCTGGTGGCCGGGATCGATCTGTCGGTAGGTTCGGTCATCAGCCTGACAACGGTGATCGCCGCGCTGCAAATGGAGAGTCATCCCGAAGCGACGCCGGGTATCGTGTTGCTGTGCTTGCTCATCGGCCTGCTGATCGGCGCAGTAAACGGCTTTGGGATCGGCTACCTGCGCCTGAACCCGCTGATCTTCACGCTGGCGAGTGGGACGGCGATACAGGGGCTTACGCTGCATCTGCTTTATTCACCGGGCGGGTCGGTTACGCGTGAATTTCGCGAGCTTTCACGCGGGGCAATTGGCCCGTTTGACTGTTCGTTTTGTCCCGGCGGCACGCTCGGCCCGATTCCCTACGCCGCGATTTACCTGCTGGTTCTGTATGTGGTGGGAACCTGGGTACTCAAGCGCACGGTTTTCGGTTTGGCGGTCTACGCTGTGGGCGGTAACGAGGCCAGCGCGCGGTTGTCCGGGCTGCGAACCGAGCGCATCAAGCTGGCCGTTTACATACTATCGAGCATATTTGCGGTGCTCGGCGGGCTCTTCCTCGCGTCTCGTATCGGTTCGGGCGACCCGCTGGTGGGCGATCCTTACACCCTCGACTCGATTACAGCCGGTGTACTGGGCGGCACAAGCCTGTTCGGTGGCGTTGGCGACCTGTGGGGTGGGCTGGCGGCGGTGCTGACGCTTGGCGTCCTCAGTACGATGCTCAATTTCAACAACGTCAGCCCGTTTTATCAGTTCATCATCAAAGGTGTCATTCTTATCGGCGCTCTGGCAATCGGCTACCTGCGGACACGAAGGAAAACGGTATGACGGCAAAATCGGTCCAGTCATCGGCGCGCCGGGCGCTGCTACAACTCAGTCTCCCTCCGGCGGCGATTATCTGGATTGCGGTCGGGTTGTTGCTGCTGCTCGCACGATCGGTGTCGGCCTCGTTCTGGGAGCTTTCGCATTTGCTCAACGTTGCGCGCCAGGCGTCAGCGCTGGGCATTCTCGCCATCGGCCAGACATACGTGCTGATTACCGGCGGCATCGACCTGTCGAACGCCATGGTAGTGACGCTCGTCAACGTCGTCGCGGCGACGCTGTTGCGCGGCAGCGACGAGACGTTAGGGGGGACGTTGCTCATTTGCCTCGGTATTGGCCTTTTGACCGGGCTGGCGAACGGACTGCTCATCACCCGGCTCAAGGTCCCGCCGCTGGTGGTGACGCTTGGCATGTTCAGCATTTTGCGAGGCGCGGCCTACGTTTACACCGATGGCGCGCCGAGGGGCGATATCTCGCCAGCGCTTGAATTTGTTGGAACCGGCTTCGTTGGCCCGATCCCTACGGCGGTCATCTTCTGGGTCGTCCTGACGGCGCTTGCCGCTGTCGCGCTGCAAAAGACCGTTTTTGGCCGCCAGTTGTATGCTGTTGGAGGTAACGAAAAAGCGTCGCGGTTGTCCGGCGTTCCTGCTGATCGCGTGATTGTGTTGGCGTATGTTGTGTCCGGGCTGATGGCGGCGATTGCCGGCCTTATTCTGTCCGGTTACGCGGGAACGGGTACTCTGACGCTGGGCGACGGACGCAATCTCGACTCGATTGCGGCAGCAGTTGTCGGTGGAACGTCTCTGTCGGGCGGTTCAGGATCGGTGATCGGTTCGGCGGGCGGTGCGTTATTTCTGGCGCTGTTGTTTAGCTTTCTGCGCTTCATCGGTTTGCCTTACACGATTCAATTGATGGTGCAGGGGCTTATTCTCGCTGTCGCGGTTTATTTGCATGTGCGTTCGCAGCGCGCTTCATGAGAATAGTGAGACGTTCATCATGAAATATGAGGTTGAGAACTTATTAACGCTTGGTCACGAGTTGGGCGAAGGCCCGTTGTGGTCTGCGGAAGAACGAGCGCTTTACTGGGTCGATATTCTCGCCGGCAACGTTCACCGCATGAAGTACGGCGAGAGCAGCTATGAGACATTTTCGCTTGGCGCGCCTGTCGGGTCGATAGGCTTTCGCGAGCGTGGCGGGTTTATTGCGGCGCTCAAGAACGGGCTGCATTTCTGGAATGTAGGGCAGGAAACACCTGAGTTCCTCTGTAACCCCGAAGCGCATAAGCCGCATATCCGCTTCAATGACGGCGCTGTCGACCGCAAAGGCCGTTTCTGGACCGGCACTACGGACGACAACGGCAATAGCTGCCTGTATCGTTATGATCCTGACGGCACGCTGCACACGATGGAAACCGGCATTACCTGCTCAAACGGCATCGGCTGGAGCCCTGATAACCGGACGATGTATTACAGCGATTCGCAGGTGTTCACGGTCTATGCCTATGACTTTGACCTCGAAAGCGGCGAAATTGCCAACCGGCGCGTCTTTCTGCGACCGGAGCAGGGCGAGCCGGACGGCCTGACGGTGGATAGCGAGGGTTGCGTCTGGATCGCGATGTGGGATGGCTGGCGTGTCGACCGCTATGACCCGGACGGTAAACTCATGGTGAGTATTCCAATGCCGGTGCAGTATCCGACCTGCCCGATGTTCGGCGGCGACAATCTCGACGAGCTATTTGTAACGTCGGCGTGGCTGCTACTTGGCGAGGAACGCCGCCATACGCAGCCGCAGGCGGGCGATCTGTTCCGTATTCGGACAGACGTCAAGGGCATTCCGGAACCAAAGTTCGCAGGGTAGAGGCAAAACATGCTGTATCTGCTCGGTATCGACGTCGGAACGTCGGTTGTCAAGAGTGTGCTGTTTAATCTACGCGGCGAGGAAATTGTCGTCAGCCGCCGCACGCCGGCTATTATTCGGGAACGACAGGGCTGGTCGGAAATGTCGATGGAAGCGCTGTGGCAAGACGTACTTGCCACGTTGCGCGAGGTGGCGTCCAGCGAGGCGCTACGACATGGCGAGATCGCAGGCATTGGCCTCAGCGGAATGTGCTGTAGTAGCTGGCTGCTGGACGACGCTGGCCGTCCGGTACGCAACGCTATTCTCTGGAATGATGGTCGCGCGGCGTCGATCATCGCTGACTGGCAGCGCGAAGGCGTGATGGACGAGGTGTTCCGCATTGGCGGTAACATCATGTTCCCCGGTTATACAGTCGCCGTTCTGCGCTGGCTTCAGGAAAATGAACCTGAAACACTGGAGCGGGCGCGCTGGTCGGTTTTCTGCAAAGACTGGATTCGCTTTAAGCTGACGGGCAAAATCGCGACCGAGCATTCCGATGCAGGCTATACGCCCTACGACCTGCGCGCGAGCGCCTACTCTGATACGTTGCTTCGCGCCTGCGGCATCGAATCGACACGGCGACTGCTTCCCGAAGTGCTCGACTCCGACGAGATCACCGGCGAATTGCTGCCGGAAGTTGCCCAGGTAACGGGCCTGCGAGCGGGCATTCCAGTCGTTGCCGGGTTGGTCGATGTGGCGGCGTCGACGTTAGGGGCAGGAGCATACCGGCCCGGTCAGGCATGTACCATCGTCGGCACAAGCTTTCTCAACAATTTCATCTATGCCGAACCGTCATTTGAGCCAGCGGGCATTGGCGTGCAAACGCGCGCTGGAAATGGTGGTTGGGTGCGCTCGTTGGTGAATACGGCGGGAACGATGAACCTAGAGTGGTTCCTGCAAGAGTTCTGTGCCGCCGAGCGTGCGGCTGCCGAGGCGGAGGGCCGCAATATCTACGAATGGGCGGAAGCGGTAGCCGCGGAGATTCCAATTGGCTGCGAAGGCGTGATCTACCATCCGTACCTGAACACAGCCGGTGTGATCGCGCCGTTTTTGAATCCGGTGGCGCGGGCGCAGTTTTTCGGCATTAGCGTAGAGCACACGCGAGCGCATCTGCTGCGCGCCGTTTACGAGGGTACGGCGCTGGCGATGCTCGACAATTATATGCGGGTTAACCTCGAAGTCGATGAATGGTACATTGCAGGAGGCGGGAAGCGCAGTCCCTTCTGGACGCAGATGTTCGCCGACGCAACCGGCCGCGCGATTCTGGTTCCCGCGGGTGAAGAATTGGGCGCGCGCGGCGTAGCTGTTCTGGCGGGTGTTGCGTCGGGCGTGTACAGCAGCGTTGAAGACGCCATGCGCCAGGTGATTCACGTGACGCGTGAGCATCAACCGAACCCCGAAGCGCATGAAAAGTACCTGAAAGTCTACCAGCTCTACCGGCGCATCTACGAACACGTTATGGACGACTGGTGGGAACGCTACCACTTGCTAAACGAGTTGTGAGCGGAAGGCCACAGACGCTGAGGGCTCTCAATTAAATAGTTCTGGCTCCTACATACCTCCTGTGCGGTGGTACATCGAATTTACAGATTAGCTCTAGCGCTCCTTGCAGGGCTGATCGGCCCGCTAAGTAGCTAAATTGCGCGTTCACTTGCCAGTTGTAGGCGCGGCAATGGCTCTATAGTCCTGTAAATCTTTCCCTTTACGGAACTATCGAGCTTAATCGCCTATAATTGAACTGAGTTTATAGATTAGTATGAGGATTTGACGTATTTTCCTATGAAGGTACTCCACTTTTCAGATCTTCATCTCGATCATGCGTTCCTTGACGATGATTTTTCCATTCTGACTGGGCGTGAGCGGCGCGAGACGCTGAAAGCGATTCTTGCCGATATTTGTGCATTGGCGCGGTCTGAATCAGCCGACGTAGTCACTGTCGCTGGCGATTTGTTTGATGCGGAAACGATCATGCCTGCAACGCTCACGATGTTGAGCGAGGCATTTGCGGATCTGGCACCAATACCTGTGTTGATCGCACCAGGACTGTCCGATCTTTATGGTGCGGATTCGCTTTATGCTCGCTGGAGCTTTCCAGATAACGTTCATGTTTTTCGCTCTGAAATGCCTACCGCTTACAACGTGGAGCCGGGGTTTACAGTATGGGGCATGGCTGTGGCTAAAGCGCCGCTGTACGAAAACCTGCATAGGATCCGCTTGCAATCGGGAGTCAACCTATTCCTGGCACATATTGCCGAGGCGTCCTCCCTTAAAACCGAGTTAGCTGCGGTAGGCATCGATTACGCGTTGCTTGGCGGTGAGCATTGCTATCGCGAATTCGACGGTGGCGTCTACCCGGGTAGCCCAGAAGTTTTGGAACCTCATCTGCAGGCATGTTCGCATGGTGTTGCCGTCCTAACGATAACTCCGGATAGCGTGTCGGTCAGGCATATTGAAACAGGACGCTGGAGCTATGCTACGCACGAAATTGATGTGTCTAACTGTGCCAATGAGAATGACCTCGAGCAGTTGATCCAGGCGACGATTGACCAGGATGGCGATGACCAGCGACTTCATACGGTCATTTTGACTGGCGAGCCGCGCTGTGCCATTCGTATCGACCAACTCCAGAATCGCCTTCGCGGCTATGTCACTTTTTCCATGCGTCTCCGACCACCGTATGACCTTGATGCATTGGCGTCCGAGCCAACAGTGCGTGGGCTACTTGTGAGCCGGTGTATGGAACAGATGGCTGCGATGCCTTCCGACCAACACGCACATCTGCTCAATAAACTGCAGTTAGCGCTGCAAGCCCTCGACGGAATTGAGGTGCCTTACAATGCGATTGATCCAGACTAATCTCTATGGATTTCGTCAACTCGTTAACCGGACATTTGATTTTGCGCCCGGACTAAACCTTATTTTTGGGCCGAACGAAGCGGGTAAGTCATCGCTAATGGAGGCCCTTACTATTCTGCTTTACGGTTTTTTCGGGGAAGGGCGTATTTCTGCAGCAGATCGCGCCTTGCTTGAACAGCTTATGCCGTGGTCCAGCCAGGAAGCATTGGGCGGTAGTCTGCGCTACCAGTTGGACACTGGCGACGCTTATCAGGTGGAGCGGTTATTTGCCCCGTACCAGTCCGTCAAGGTGATACGTTTATCGGATGGGCGCGATATTACAAAACAATTCCGGTCAGAGTCTGAGGGGCGGCTCTATGTTGCCGAAGATCACCTAGGCATTCGGAAGGATGTCTTTGAGAACCTGTGTCGTGTTCGCCAGTCTGAACTGGCGTTGCTGGAGCAGTCGGCAAAGCCGATCTCCGAGACCATCATGCGGCTGTCTGCATCCATGGGCGTCGAAGGGCTTACGGTGCCTAAGGCGTTGGAATCGCTTGAGTCGACATACAGGGAAAAAGTCGGTACGCCGCGTATGTCCGCAAAACCGTTCGTGCGAACGAAGAAACAAATCGATTCGCTTGAACAGGAGATTGAACGGACACGCAGAATGCGGCAGGCTGCATGGGAACTTGTGGTTTCAGTTCAAACTCACGATGAGCAGCATGGTGAGGAGGAACTCGCCCAGCTTGATGTACTTATGAAAAAGGCGCAGCTTGCCGATGTTACAGCGAAATTACAACAGCAGCAGCGATGGGAGCAAGAGGCCCAGGAACTGCAGGCACAGGCCGATGAATTGTCAGAATGGGCGTCTTTCCGGCACGATTTGTACGAAGACTTAGTGAGCTTGACTACGCAAGTCAAGGCACTGAAAGCCGAGGTAGCTGCCGAGCCCCAGATCACGCAAGAATCCCTTGAGGCGCTGGAAAAAGAACGCGAACGCCTCCTGACCGAACGTTCCGCGATCGCGCACATTACACAGGATGTGGTTGAGAAATACCAGAAAAAACGTGCCATCTTTCTTGATGCGGAGCGAAATGTTGAAGCTGCTCAACTTCATCTTGAAAACGCTCGCGCGGAGGTAGAAAAGACCCGCGCCGCGCTCGATGCCCTTGAGAGTGACCGGCCTTTATACGAGCTTGGGCAGAGCGGCGTCGCCAAACTTCAACAGCAGTACGAGACAGCGCGATCCAATAACGAGCAGGCTTTGCATAAGTTTCAGGCTGCAGAGGCGGAGTGGAAGCGCGCTAACATGGAGGAAGCTGCCTTCCTTGCTCTGAAAGACACGCCGCCTTCAACGCCCCCCAAGAAGGGCTGTAGATTGATTGGGCGTAAGGGTAGCGATCCAAACGGCGTTCCTACCGAACTCGTCATCTACAATGACCTGCTGCCGATCTATACACGCTGGAAAGAGACGCAGACGGAACTTGAAGAGGCACGACGTGCTGTCGAGACGCTTGAAACCACGATCCGGCGCAGTCTGCTGTTGAATGACGATCGCGTTGGCAACGAGACGTTCGCTAGCGCAGAACAGAGGATTGAGCGCTATACCAGTGCTGTCGCGGCGTATGAGGCGGCCTCTCGAACGCTCGAACGCGCAGAGCAAACACTTGCTGAAGCACAGGAGCGGCAGAAACGCACGCACGCTGAAATGGTCGCTGTGCTGCCCGATGGGGTTTCGAATGAAGCTGAATTGGAGACCCATCAGAAGCGGCTGGACGATCTGGAACGGCGACTGACTGAGATCGACAAACAGATCAGCCAGGCGAAGACTGAATTGTCGCGGTGGCAGGATAAGCAGGATGCATACCAGCAGGCGCTTGCCCGGTTGCACAACCTGTACCAGGAAGCCGGAATTGATATGGGGCTCACGCTTGATGAAATGATGCAGCAATATCGCCATGGGCGTGAGCAATATGAGTCCTGGAAGAAGGTATCTGCAGAAGCTCGTGCTGCTCTGGAACGCGTCAAAGAACACGAGGCGGATGTTGAACAGCTACAGGCGCGGTTGCAAACATTGCAACGCCAGTTGGAATTCCTTCTTGACGAGCATCCAGAGTTTGCTGATCTTGAACCGTCTCAGACTGCAGAGCAATATCAGCAGCAGATAAATGAGACGAAGGAGCGGATTCAGCAGCGTAAGCTGGATCAGCATGTCCGACAGCGAGACGCACGTGATGCTGCAGACAATATGCCTGACCTTGCATCGCTTCTGGAAAAGCGTGCCGCTGCTGAAAAGCGGCTGGCTTCGCTGTCTTGGTTCGGCGAAGCGCTTCAGGCGGCACAGGTCGAACTTAGACAGGCTGCTACCGATTATCAGCGGCAGTTTGCGCCACGCTTGCAGTCGCTGCTCGATGAAGGACTCAACCATGCAACTGGTGGGCGTTACAGCAAGAGCGAGATTGACCCCGAAACACTGACCGTTCGACTGCTCAGCCCGGAAACCAAAGAGTGGATCAGCGCCAATCAACTTAGCACCGGCACACGGGACCTGGTTTATCTTTTGCTTCGCTTTAGCATTGCGCGCTTGATGAGCGATTCTGGCGAACGTCTGCCGATGCTACTTGATGACCCCTTTGTCCATTGCGACCGTATGCGCAAGGCGAATATTCTCGATTATCTTGCCCGGCAGTCGAAGGACATGCAATTTCTGCTGTTTACGCAGGATGACTGGACGCGCGACTGGCTTTTAAGTCAGTATCCGGACTGTAACGTCATTATGATGCTGCCCCAGAATGCCCCTGTCATCGATTATGATCGGGTGCGGACGCTTGCTTCCCAGTCTCGCGAGATACGCGAAAGACTACAGGTTGCAGAGGAGGAAGAAGAAATTTTGTCACCTCCTGTGCCTGGAGTCCAGAAGGTTGAAAAACCAATGCCTTCGTCACCATCTGTGCCGACATTCGTGCGCGACACCCCACCGGCTTTCAATACCAACCGTATTGATGTTATGGAAAGTGTCCTGGCTGATGACGAGACAGCCATTCGACTTATACGCCTTCTACAGCGTAATGCTTGGGAATTGGAAGAAGCAAAGGCCAATGATCTAGATATCCTGCAAGGCGAATTTCTCAACCTCGTTCTAGACCGATTGAACGAGCGTGCGTTGGATGTTCTTGGGGATCAGCTCGTCTACACGGATAACGGGAAGTTTATTGTGACGGAAGAGTTTCGTGACGTTCTTCAGGAACTTCTTGGCATGGATTTGTAATCCGGCTCTTAGGTCTCCTGCTTAAAGCACAGTCTCGAAGGGCTGCTGTTTCAGCAGCCCTAAATACATTCTTGTTAGTAGGATAGGATGATGGAAATAGCCATGTCGACAAACCACATCCCGAAGCGCGTTCTCTCGGCCATTCTTCAGTCTCTGAGCGCTGGCGTTGTACCTCGCATCGGGCTGGAGCATATTGCCGTTGGTCGCAAGCATGAAATCGAAGCGCTTTTGCATGACATTGATGAGGTTGTAGCCGAAGGTGGAGCAAGCTTTCGCTTTATCCTTGGGCGCTATGGGTCTGGCAAGAGTTTTCTTTGCCAATTGATCCGCAATTATGCGCTTCAGCGCAATTTTGTCGTGATGGACGCGGATTTAAGCCCGACACGACGCCTAACCGGTCCACAGGGTCAGGGCCTAAGCCTGTATCGCGAACTGCTGACGAATGCCGCGACCAAAACCCGTCCGGATGGCGGTGCTTTTAGCGCTTTGCTGGAGAGGTGGATTAGTGATTTACAGGAGCAGGTAGTCTATGAGGATGGCGTCCAGCCCCATGAGCCGCGATTTCGCATGATGGTAGAGCGGCGCATACGCAGTACGATCAACCAAATGGAAGGTATGGTTCATGGATTCGATTTCGCAACGGTGATCAGCGAATACTGGCGTGGGCATATCACGGGTGAGGATGCTCGAAAGTCTGCAGCATTACGCTGGTTGCGCGGTGAGTACAGCACGAAGGGCGAAGCGCGGCAGGCGCTTGGCGTGCGCGTCATCATTGACGACAGTTCTTGGTACGACTACATCAAGTTGCTGGCGCACTTCGTAACCAGTATTGGCTATAGAGGCTTGATCCTGTTTATCGACGAGGCGGTGAATCTCTACAAAATTAGCCATAAGGCTTCGCGAAACAGCAATTACGAGCGATTGTTAACCCTGTTTAATGATACGACGCAGGGCAAAGCACGTTATCTCGGAATCATCATGGGTGTGACGCCACAAATGGTGGAGGACGAGCGGCGGGGCCTGTACAGTTATGAAGCGTTACGCTCGCGACTTGAAGAGAGCCGATTTGTGCGGGATGGTCTCAGAGACCTCACGGGGCCAATCATCCGACTCCAGCCGCTCACTGCCGAAGAAACGTTTGTGTTGCTTCAGCGTATTCGTGAGCTGCATGCTATGTTTCATCGCTCTGATGTAGGCGTTTCGGATCAGGAGATTGAGTATTTCATTCGTGAGCTTCACCAGCGCCTGGGCGCAGACCAACTGCTTACACCTCGGGAAATTGTGCGCGATTTTCTTTCCATCCTGAACATTATGGTGCAAAACCCTGGTGTCGAGTTTATGGATGTGCTGGGCAGTGATGAGTTTGCTCCTGCTCGCTTAACCGCAGACCCTGAAGCGTTGGTTGCAGAAGTAGCTGACAGTGGTGAGGATGACGCGGCATCACGCTATAAGACCTTTGAGCTATGAGTAGCGCGTTTGCACGATTAGCTCCTTTCATTCAGGAGTATATCTACCGCGAAAAGTGGACCGATCTGCGGCCCGTGCAGGTACAGTCAATTGCAGCTGTGCTTGACACATCCAACCATATCCTGATTACAAGCGGAACTGCCAGCGGAAAGACCGAAGCGGCATTTCTCCCCATCCTTACCGAGTTGTACGAACGACCTTCGGCCTCAATTGGCGTAATCTACATCGGCCCACTTAAAGCGCTGATCAATGATCAATTTGAGCGGCTCGAAAGTCTCTTGCAGGAGGCCGATATTCCGGTCCAAAGCTGGCACGGCGATATTGACCAATCCAAAAAGCGGCGTTTTGTGCGCGAGGCACGGGGCATTTTGCAGATTACGCCCGAATCACTGGAAGCTATGCTCATCAACCGGGAGGCCGATCTGAGGCGACTCTTTGGTGACCTGCGGTTTGTCGTCCTGGATGAAGTGCATGCCTTGATTGGTAGCGACCGAGGATTGCAGGTTCTTTGCCAGCTTCAACGACTGGCACGTTATCAGACTCGTCCGGCTCGCCGTATTGGCCTGTCGGCAACGCTTGGACAGCCTGAGTTAGCGATGGAGTGGCTCGCTGGTGGAACAAATATTCCTGTGACACTCATAGCCGACCAATCAGGTCGTCGCAAGGTCATGTTGAGTGTTGAACACTTTGTTCGGGCTAGTGACGAAGACGAACTGAACCTTTTGGTCGGAGAACAGCGCTTTCTCCAAAAACGTCGTCATCCGAAGGTGGAAGGCGACTTGCCGATTCCTGTCACAGACGGTGTCGACGAAATGTTCCATCATATGGCAGCTATGTTGAATAGCTGTCGCAAGACGTTGATCTTCACCAACAGTCGTAATGACGCAGAAGAGATTATCCACAATCTGCGTAGGTTGACAGGTGTTGAGCGTGATGACGAGGACAGCTACTTCGTGCATCACGGCAGTATATCGGCAGCACTCCGGGAACGCGCCGAACAAGAAATGCGAGATCCTGAGAAACCTGCCTGTGTTGCCGCGACTGTCACGCTTGAACTGGGAATCGACATAGGCAAGCTTGATCAGGTGCTTCAACTGAACGCCACGAATTCTGTCTCAAGTTTCGTGCAGCGCCTCGGACGGACCGGAAGACGCGGCGGCCCGGCTAGGATGTTCTTCTACGTACGGGAAGACGAGTTGGACCCGAATGCTAAGGTCGGAAGGCAGATGCCGTGGGAGTTGCTTCAGACCATTGCTATTATCCAGCTATACCTAGAAGAGAAATGGATTGAGCCGCCAGATATTCCGTCACTTCCGTTTAGCCTTCTTTACCATCAGACCATGAGTGCTATTGCCACTCATACGGAACTTACGCCACCGGAACTGGCAGAAAAAGTCCTGTCGTTATCCCCGTTCAAAAAAGTAACCTTCGAACAGTATCGCATGCTGTTACGTCATTTGCTTGAGATCGAGCATTTGGAGCGTATCGAAGGCGGTGGGTTGATCATTGGTCCGGCGGCCGAGAAGCTCGTCAACAGTTTCCATTTCTATGCCACATTCGAGACTGAAAAAGTCTATGTCGTCCGAGAGGGCAGTCGCGATATTGGCACCATTCAAATGCTTCCAGATGTTGGAGACCGTATTCGCCTGGCTGGAAGAGCCTGGAAGGTCTTGACGGTAGATGAGGAAAGCAATGTTATTCATGTGGAGCGGGTGACGGGCAAGGCTGAAGGGCGCTGGAGTGGTGATGGCGGGGTCATTCACTCTCGAATTGTTCAGCGCGTTCGGCAGGTTCTGGCGGAAAAGGTCGAATACGGATATCTTCAGCCGCGAGCTGTTGAACGGCTTTTCGGCGCCCGTCAGATTGCAGATTTAAGCGACATAACGAGGGAACCGATAGTTCCTCTTGGCGGTAACCGTTATATGCTGCTGCCGTGGCTCGGAACCCGCGAGACACGGACCATCTGTCTCCTGCTCGAACATGCAGGGCTTGATGTACGTGGCGGTAGGCAGCCGTTTTATATTGAAGTGATTGCGCCGAGTGAACAGCATATAAGGAAGTGTATTGATGTCGTGCTTGCTCACCCGCCGCAGCCCGACGCGCTGATCGAAGCAATTCCTCGGTATAGGCTTCACGTTCATAAGTACGACCGCTATCTGCCAGAAGACCTCCTCCGTACTGCTTACTGCGCGGATCAACTGAATATGAGCGCCGCTATGGCCGGGCTGCAAGGTTTGGTTCGCTAGGAAGATGAGCGTCGATCCCGGCAACGAGAACCCGTGTTGAACCTGAGCACGACCTATACCGTCAATTGCATGTTGTACAGGCTGGCATAGGTTCCTCCCATCGCGATCAGTTCCTCGTGCGTGCCCTGTTCGGCGACGCCGTTGTCTGTGAGCACGATGATGCGGTCCGCGTTACGTATCGTTGAGAGACGGTGTGCGATAACCAGCGTCGTTCGCTGGGCGCTCAGCGTTTCCAGCGCTTCCTGAATTGCCTTTTCACTCTCGTTGTCGAGCGCGCTGGTGGCCTCGTCAAAGATGAGGATGGGCGGATTCTTCAGAAAGACGCGCGCAATGCTCAACCGCTGTTTCTGCCCGCCGGATAGCCTGACGCCGCGCTGCCCGATATGCGTGTCATACCCATGTGGCAGCGCCATGATGAAGTCATGGGCGTTTGCCTTGTGCGCCGCGTCAATGATCTCGTCTAGGCTGGCATCGGGTTTCCCATAACGAATGTTGTCGGCGACTGTCCCCGAAAACAGATAGACATCCTGCTGTACCATGCCGATGTGACGCCTGAGGGAGCGCAGGCTTATCGTGCGAATATCGCGCCCGTCGAGCAGGATTGCCCCCCGGCTGACTTCGTAGAAACGCGGGATGAGCGAGCACAGGGTTGTCTTTCCAACACCCGATGAGCCTACCAGAGCGACATATTCCCCTGCACTGATTTTGAGAGACAGGTTTTTGACGACATCGTAACCCTCATGTCTGTACTTGAAGCTGACATTGCAGAATTCAATGTCTCCGCGCACGTGGGATAGTTCAATGGCTCCGGGTGTGTCCTCGATGTCTGGCCTGACTTCCAGCAGATCCATGAAACGGCTGAAGCCAGTGATTCCTTCCTGATATAACCGCGCGAAGTTGACCAGTCGCTGAATTGGGTCGACAAGGATGCCAACACACATCAGGTAGGTCACAAGATCGGCCAGTTCCAGCGAGGCGTTCAAAATGGCGATGCCGCCAAACACAACGACTGCAATCGTCAACAGTTGGGTGAAGGCGATCATGCCGCCGTAGAAATACGCTTCGCTCCGGTAGCCGTCGCGCCTGCTGTCGACAAAGCGGTTGTTGGCATGCGCGAATTTCGCCTGCTCAATGGCCTCGTTGGTGAAAGACTGGACAACGCGAATGCCGGATAGCGTGTCTTCTACCTGCGCGTTGATGTCGCCGATGCGGTCACGACTCGCGCGCAGCGTCCGGTTCATACGCTGATTGAAGTAGAATGCGTAGATCGCCATTACCGGGAGGAAGGCGAACGTGATCAGCGTCAGTTTGACGTTGATGCCGAGGAGCAAAATAAACACACCCGCGCCCTTGAACAGTGCGATGGCAAGGTCTTCCGGGCCGTGATGGTAGAACTCGGACAGTGACATCAGGTCGCTGGTGATGAGCGTCATCAACTGCCCGGTATTGCGCTCGTCGTAGAAGCTGAACGAAAGCCGCTGATAGTGATCGAACAGCTCGCGGCGCATATCGCGCTCCATTAGCGTGCCCATCATATGGCCCTGATAGTCGACAAAGGTGTTGCAGGCGGTATACAGCGCCATCAGACCGAGCATCAGCGCGCCGATCAGGTAGATTTGGTTGAGTGCGTCGGGGCCCTGCGCTTCCTCAAGCACTGATTTCGTGATGTGGCTCGTGAAGAGTGGCAGCGCCAGCGTGATCGCTGAAACGGCGAATGCACAGATCAGGTCCGTGATCAGCAAGCCCAGATACGGCTTGTAGTACGAGAAGAACTTCCGTAAACGCAAAAGCCCCTGCGAATTGGCTGAAAACATACGAGAAGTGCACCCTGTATGGCTGGCTTGTGTTTTGGCGCAACGCAGCGGTCAAAACCGCGGCAGGCACAGAGGCGACAGGGGGCAGCGAACGATGATCGGTTATGGAAATTACCGCATCGCCAGACAGCACAAGCCCATCACCTCACGACAGAGGGGGACAGGGGCTTCTGCGCGGCACAATGCTAAGTGGCGGCTGTAACCAGAAGGTTCAGGCGGATGAACAGCAGCGCAAACGAACTGTCAGGGAAAAGCTCAGGTTAGCTCTGGTTTGAGCCTAAGCGGGGACGCGTTCAGAAGAACCTGTCTCGACGGGAATATGTGTGATTGTCGATAGCATCGTCAGGTTCCTCCTAAAAGCGATAACGACAAACAGGGTAGCACAAAGACGCTTCGCTGGCAAGCAGGAGGGGGCAGAAGGTGCGTAGTTGAGGTTGTTGCGTTTTATGATAGTGCTGACATGGGGCGCAGCGGGGTTGTGAAAAGCTGTGTATGCCCGCGCATGCCCGGTAATTAGACTTGAGTATAATCTGCCTTTCACTAAGTGATTGGGCTAACGAATCATGGGCCGCACCGACACAGCTTTTGCACAGCGCAGCCAGAAGAAGTTGCATTTCGACCATAAGGACATGGATTACTATCTCGCCTGGATCATGGGGCGAACGATCTATGGCGGTTGCAATCCAACCGAGTGTCTTGATGTCGCCAAGACCATAACGAACGGTGATGTCATAAGCTGGCAGAAGCAGTGGCTTGCGCTGGCGCAGCGCGTTGAAGCGGAGGCGGATACCGCTTATCACAACGGTGACCTGGAGCACGCCCGGAGTCGCTATCTACACGCGTGTACCTACTATCGTGCTCCTCTGTTCATTATGAAGCCGGCGGCGCCAGATTTCGATGTCTGTGAACAGAAAATGCGATCCTGTTTCCGAATGGCCCTCCCGTTGTTTGACTCGCCTATCGAGCCGGTTGAGGTTCCGTTCAAGGCGCAGACATTGTCGGGCTATCTGTGGAAGGGCGACGCCAGCGCCGAAAAGCGCCCGACACTGGTGGTGTTCGGCGGCATTGAAACCTATGCCGAGGACTGCTATTTCATGATCGGCTCCAGTGGCTCTCAGCGCGGCTACAATGTGGTGACTATTGATCTACCCGGACAGGGGATGACACCAAAGCACGGGTTGTACTTTGGAGCAAAAATGGAACGCCCGGTGACAGCAGTGCTGGACTACCTGTTAGGCTTTCCTGAAGTCGATGCCGATCGGGTGGCGATTTACGGCTTCAGTTGGGGTGGGCATATTGTTTTCAAAGCTGCGTACAGTGACAGACGCATTAAGGCGATGATCGCCAACCCGCCGATGCCGAACGTGTTTCGCGCCGTGCTGGCCCAGCAGCAGGGCCACGACCGGAGCGATCCCGTTGCCCGAACTGTTTTCGAACAGATTGCCTGGCGTATGGGCGTGAAAATCAGCTTTAACCCTCGCGACATCGCCCGCCGTTTCGGCAAAGCCTACGATTATTTCTTTTACGGCAAGGTCGATCCGGCTGGCATTACCTGTCCAGTATTGTGCCTTGCCGGAGAAGGTGAAGCTGCAATAACGCTTCAAATCACTCAGGAATGTTATGAGCGTCTGCCTCACCCTCAGAAGATGATGCGTATTTTTACAGCGGAAGAGGGTGGCGAGGCTCACTGCCAGGTCAACAACCTCGCGTTGCCCAACAGTGTGATTTTTGATTGGCTCGATCAGGTGCTGGTGTAGCGGTTTAATTTACCAGCCACTGACAGTTGTCCCCGAAGCGCCGAACGAGCGACAAGCCGGGAGCAACGGCCTGATCAATCCTGAGGATCGTGTCCTGTACCCGGAAGCGGAACGTATTGCGACATCATGGCCGGGCTGCAAGGCTCGGTTCGAAAGAGATGGACGTCTCTTTACCAATCATGCGTCTTTGGCGGCAGATCGTCCTGAATCTCGAACAACCGCGTCAGCAAGCGTTTGCGTAGTTCTGCAATGACATCGGCGTATGCTGGATCGCCGGCTCGGTCAAAGACCTCGCGCGGGTCGTCGCACAGGTCGTAGAGCACTTCGCGCCCGTCTGCATAGTAGAAGTATTTGTAGCGCTCGGTACGCAGGGTTTTGACGTGGATGCCGGTGCGAGTGTCCTTGTGTTCAATTAGCACATCGTCGCGGGTTACTTCTGATTCACCGCGCAACACCGCGCTCCAGTCGCGTCCCTTGACTCCGTCGTCCAGCCGAATTCCACATAAAGAGGCTAACGTCGGGAAAATGTCGATCGCCTCTACCAGCCCGGCGACCCGGCGTCCTCTGGGCAGCAGCCATGGAGCGTAGAATACGCATGGTACGTGAATTTCTTCCTCGTAGTTCGTCGGCCCTTTGCTCGTGCGGCCATGATCGCCGAGCATCTCGCCGTGATCGCTCATAAAGACGATGATTGTGTTGTTTGCCTGCCCGCTGGCTTCAAGTGCATCGAGCAAGCGCTGTAGCGAACGGTCGACCTGAGTCACAAGCGCGTAGTAATAGGCCTTCATGCGCCGCCAGATATCAGGCGATACCTCTTTGAACGGGCTGCGCGCCATATCTTCGGGATGCTGGTTTGGCAGCGGCAGCGTATCCATATCGTACAAGTCGACATATTCGCGCGGCGGATTGAGCGGTGGGTGAGGGTAGAAGTGGCCGAGCGACAGGAAGAACGGTCTTGGGTCGCGATAGGTTGTCAGAAATTCGACCGCTTTGTCCGTGATCCACGTCGTGTAGTGAACGCTTTCCGGCGCCTGGAAATCCCACATATCGAACAAGCTCTCCGGCCCGAGCGCGTGTGGAAGACGGTAGCGAACACGATCAATGTGTTGGGGCGCGGTTTCCTGCACCCAGCTTAGATAGTCATCGGGATAGGGGCCGGGCGCTTCGCTCACAAGGTTCATCTCATAGCCATAGCCCGCGTAAACCACACTGTTGATTGTATGATCACGACCTGCGCCCTTATGCGGGACGAAATGCAGCTTGCCGATGTTGGCCGTGTGATAGCCGTTCTGCAGGAAGGTGTGCGCCATCGTGACCTCGGTTTTCGGCAGTTGAATGCCGTTGGTGGTCACGCCGTGGTTTTGCGGGTAGCGCCCAGTCCAGATGCTGGCCCGGCTTGGCATGCAGACGGCATTCTGCACATAGCAGTTATCGAGACTCACGCCGTTTGCGATCATGCGGTCGAGCGTGGGCGTCTGGATATGCGGGTTGCCGTTCGCGCCGACGGCGTCATAGCGCTGCTGATCGGTGGTGATAAAGATGACGTTGGGCTTTGACATGATTAGGCTGGCTGGCGGCGGAAAGCGCTTTGCTGAGCATCCCCCGCTCGTTGCTACAAGCGGGGGATGCTGTAAAGTCTGCTGCGTTACTGCGCCGGTTCAAGCGCGGCGATGTTCAGCAGGAAGCCATCCCATGGCGGGAAGGGATGGTTGTACGGATTGGCGGCAGTTGGCCAGCCTGTCCAGTACTGGGTGCTGAACGGAATGACCTGAAGCTCCTCGGCCAGCGTGATGTCTGGCAGGTCTTGCAGATAGATCTGTAGTGCCTGGCTGACGAGTTCCATGTATTCCGGGTCGCTCGGTGATGGAACCGAAGTTTCCATCTGGTCGAGCAATGCATCCAGTTCGGGGTTGGCATACCGCGTGTAAGCGCGGACATTTGCCACCGATTCGCCTTCCGGCACGGCGAATTTGCTGTGGTAATTCTGGAACGTCAGGTAGGGATCATAGGTGCTGCCGCAATGGACCCACAGGTGCAGATCAAACGTGCCGGCGGCGGCGTTGCCGGTGAAAGCTGCGCCCTGAAGCGCTTCAGTCGTGACGTCGAAGCCGGCTTCCTGAAGCTGCTGGGCCAGCACCGGGCCTGCAGGGTTGCCAGCCTCCATCTGAATGTTGAGTTGCAGCGTGTTTCCGTCGCCATCCGTCCAACGTCCGGCGTCGTTACGGGTATAGCCCTTGCCTTCGAGGATAGCCGCCGTCCGAGCCGGGTCATAAGTCGCAACGCCGGATGCGTCGATCATGCTTTGCAATGGTTCGATATATGCCTGCACGCCAGTGAACGACGATAGCGGGACAACCGCTGGTGTTGTTGAACCTTCGTAGGCAAGCGCCACGATCTCATCGCGGTCAATAGCGTGGTTGACGGCCCAGCGGATTTCGGGGTCGTCAAACGGTGGATGCTGGTTGTTGAAGGTCAGGCGATAGACACATGCGTCCGGCGCGCCCCAAACCGGCCCCTCCGCGTTCCAGGTGATGAGCGCGGGATTCTGCAAGCGGGCGGCTTCCCAGGCACCAATCGGCAGCGAGCGGCCCATGTCGAGGCTGTTGCTGATATAAAGCTGTGGCATCGCTTCAACCGTCGCCGGTACGTAGACAATCCGCTCCGGTGCGGGCAGGCGCTCTACCAGTCCGGCGTCCACGGCCCACCAGCTATCGCGGCGGTCGAAGACAACGCTATCCTCTCCGGTACGGACCAGCCTGTACGGCCCGGTTCCGACCGGCCAGCCCTGTTCAATATCGAGATTGCTGAAGGTCTTGGCGTCCTGGCCTTCCCAGATATGTTGTGGGACGACCATGAAACGGGCCGTTTGACCTGTAGCGAACGTGTCGACCACCCAGCGCGGTCCGGGGCGAGAGAGTTCGATCTCTACGGTACGCTCGTCGCTGGCTGTGGCAGACGTTACCCAGTCATTCATGGCGCTCGATAGCTGCAACTCCGGTGCGTTTGCCTTGAGCATGTCGATGGTGAAGACGACATCATCGGCGGTTAGCGCTTCGCCATCGCTCCAGGTAACGCCCTCACGCAGCGTGATCGTGACGCCAGTATAGTCGTCGTTGTACTCGTAACTTTCGGCAATCCAGGGAATGACTTCGCCCCGGAAGTAATCATAGTAAAAGAGGCTTTCGTAAACTGTGTAATGCAGATTATTGCGGTTGTGCAGCAGTGCGCCGAGATAGGGATTGAAGTTGTCTGGGGATGGAACCTGATTGTAGAAATCCCAGCCTTGCGTAATGAGCGTTCGCTCGCGTGGCACGTCTGGTATCTCATCCTGCGCCAGCAGCGGGACGCTGCTTCCGAGAACGGAGATGAGCGCGGCGACAAGCCCTAAGCGTCGCCAATGGCGAAATAGTGACGACATTGAAAGCTCCTCTTTTCAATAATGGCGAAGAAGTGAAAAGCACGCTGTATACGCCGGGTGTCAGTCTGACTCCTTTCTCTGCAAGCTCGCAGGGTGGTGCTCCGTCGGGCAAGTGCTGAACGATGAACAGATTGTGACATAACTATCTTTTTCTTGTCAATTCACCGGGAAAATGACAAATTACTGATAGGTTTTCTGTGCATTTTCTTTGCATTTGCTTGACAATTGTTCAAGAACAGTGTTCATTTGACGAAAAATAGAAGCAACGTGGCCGGATGACCACCGGCGTTTTTTGCGAGAGGATTTCGCCAGATGAGTTTTCAGTATCTTGTGCGGCGAACCGGCACTTTTTTGCTGGTGATCGTGCTCGCCGTAAGCGTCAACTTTCTCATCCCCCGGCTGATCCCCGGTGACCCGATTGAGGACAGGCTGACCCAGTTATCAGCGACTAGCAGCGGCGGCGCGTCAATCGACATTGCCGCGACGGCTGCAGCCTATCGCGAGCGTTTCGGCCTCGATAAATCGCTGGTCGAGCAATACCTCAACTACTGGTGGGACATTCTGCACCTCGATTTTGGCTATTCGCTGGCGAACTACCCGGAGACCGTTGGCGCATCAATTTCCGCGGCGTTGCCGTGGACGCTTGGATTAGTCGGCACTTCAACATTGATCGCGTTCGTCATCGGCTCGCTGCTCGGCGGGCTGCTGGCCTGGCCTCGCGTGCCGCGCGCTCTGCGTGGCTTCATTCCGCTGCTGATGGTCATATCGGCGATACCGTACTTCCTGCTTGGCATCATCCTGATTTACGTGCTGGTGATTGTGGCGCGCGCGTTTCCTGCTGGTGGCGCTTATACCTTCGGCTCGACGCTGCGCTTCGATCTGAACGGCATTGCCGACGTGCTCCGCCATGCCACGCTGCCAGCCGCGTCGATCATTCTGGCGGGTATCGGTAGTTGGGCGTTGAGCATGCGCGGCATGATGATCAGCGTGCTGGGCGAGGACTTCATCAAGCTGGCACACGCCAAGGGTTTGAAGCAACGGCGTATTTTTCTGTGGTATGGCATGCGTAACAGCCTGCTGCCACAGTTGACCTCGCTGGCGCTGGTGCTGGGCTATGTGGTTTCCGGCTCGATTCTGGTCGAAGTGATCTTTTCTTACCCTGGCATCGGCTACAAGCTGTACCAGGCGATCCAGAGCAAGGATTATTTCGTCGTTCAGGGAATCGTGCTGATTCTGGTCGTTTCCATCGGCTTCGCGCTGTATGTGATGGACCTCATCTATCCTTTGATTGATCCGCGTATTCGCTACCAGCAGGCGTAGGGGGGCAGATGGCGACTATTCAGACAGCGCTCCCACGCCAGACTGCGCGCCGCGCGTTTCGGCTCCGCAAAGTGAATCCGTTGCTGGCAAGCGGTATGGTCATCCTGCTTGCACTCATCCTGTTTGCTGTAGGCGGAGGCCTGCTCATTGACCATTCGTATGCCGAAGTCGGGGCTTTCCTTCCGCGACAGACGCCAAATGCCGAGCGCGTGCTCGGAACCGACTCGCAGGGGCGCGATGTTCTGGCAGTGCTCATTTTGTCCACGCCGAACACGCTGATGATTGGGCTGGTGGCCGGAATTGCCGGTATTGCGACTGGCACAATCCTCGGTTTGCTGTCGGGCTTCTTCGGCGGCTGGGTGGATACCGTGATCCGCACCATCACCGATGTCTTTATCACCATTCCGGGCATCGCAATCCTGATCGTGATCGCCACCAATATTCGCAATATCGATGTGGCGGTTATGGCGCTCATCGTGGCATCGCTGGCGTGGCGCTTTCCGGCGCGGGCCATTCGCGCGCAGACGCTGTCGCTGCGCGAGCGCGGTTACATTCAGATTGCGCGCCTGAATGGCGTCGGCGGGCTGGAGTTGGTCGTCAGAGAAGTTCTGCCGAACCTGCTACCGTACATCGCCGCATCGTTCGTGTCGACGGTCTCCCAGTCGATTCTGGCGACGATTGGGCTGGAGGCGCTCGGTCTTGGCCCGCAGAACGAATACACGCTGGGCATGATGATCTACTGGGCGCAGTTCTATGGCGCGATTCTGCGAGGTATGTGGTGGTGGTGGACGCCGCCCATCGTCGTGATCGTGCTGATTTTTGTCGGCCTGCTGCTGACATCCGCAGGTCTGGATGAATTCGTGAACACCCGATTGAGGAAAGTGAAATGACAACGCCGGTTTTGCGGGTTCAGGACCTGCACGTTCATTACCGTACCGCAGCCGGGCCGGTCAAAGCCGTCAACGGCGTCAGTTTCGATCTCGCGCCGGGCGAACGGCTCGGGTTGGTTGGTGAAAGCGGCTCTGGCAAAACAACCATGGCGCTGGCGTTGATGCGTATGCTCGAACAGCCGGCGCGCATTGAAGGCGGCCGCGTGCTGCTCGACGGTGTCGACTTGCTGGCGCTATCCGAGGAACAGATGCGGCGCATTCGCTTCGACCGGCTGTCGATGGTTCCGCAGGGCGCGATGAACTCGCTGAATCCTGTGATGCGGATACGCGATCAGATGATCGAAATTTTCAACGCCCACGGCCGGCATCCGGACAAAGCGGAACGACGCGAACGAATCGGCCATTTACTCGAACGGGTTGGGCTGAAGCGCGACGTTGCTGACAGGTATCCGCATGAGCTCAGCGGCGGCATGAAGCAACGTGTATGCATTGCCATGGCAATTGCTCTGCGTCCACAGGTCATTATCGCTGATGAGCCGACGAGCGCGCTGGATGTTGTCGTTCAGCGGCAGGTGATGGAGACCCTCGGCGCGGTTCAGAAAGACCTGAACGCGGCGGTCATTCTCGTCGGTCACGATATGGGGCTGATGGCGCAGTTTGCGGATCGCATTGGCGTGATGTATGCCGGGCGACTGGTGGAACTAGCGCCGGTCAGGCAGATTTTCAGCGCTCCACAGCATCCCTACACACAGATGCTCATTGCCAGTATTCCGTCGCTGGAGGAGAAGCGGCTGTTTAAAGGTATTCCGGGCGTCGCGCCGTCATTGCTGAATCCGCCGTCCGGTTGCCCGTTCCACCCGCGCTGTCCCGCTGCGTTTGCTCCATGCCCGACTATTAACCCTGCTCTTGAAGAAACAGACGCAGGTCGCTGGGTTGCGTGTCACCTGCATAGCGAGGCGGTGTTGCATGACTCCCGTGCTTGAAGTTCGCGCTGTTGGCAAGGTTTTCAGGGCCGGCGGTTTTTTCAAACGGGACGCAACGGTCGCGCTTAAGGACTTTTCCATGACCATTGCCGGGGATCGTCCGGTGATTACGGCGATTGCCGGTGAAAGCGGTTCCGGAAAAACGACACTCGCACGCCTCCTCCTCGGCATCATCGAGCCGTCCATGGGCGAGATTCGCTATCACGGTGTCAATTTGAAGGCGATGAATGGCGACCAGCGCCGGCGTTTTCGACAGGAGGTGCAGGCTGTTTTTCAGGACCCGTTCGAGGTCTACAATCCGTTTTATCATGTCGATCATGTGCTGACCACGCCGGTAGCCAAATTTGGGCTGGCGCGCACCAGAGACGAAGCATATACGCTCATTGAAACGGCTCTGCATCAGGTCGGCTTGCGTCCGGAAGAGACGCTTGGGCGCTATCCACACCAACTGAGCGGCGGTCAGCGCCAGCGGATCATGATCGCGCGAGCGCTACTCCTGCGGCCAAAGATAATTGTTGCCGACGAACCTGTGTCGATGGTCGATGCCTCGCTGCGTGCCACCATCCTTGAATCGTTGCTGAAGCTCAAGCAGGAATTCGGCATCTCATTGATCTACATCACGCATGACCTGACAACTGCCTACCAGTTGTGTGATGACATCTACATTCTTTACCGGGGAACGGTTGCCGAAACCGGCAGCGTCGAGCAGGTCATCAAGCAGCCGAAGCATCCCTACACGCAATTGCTTGTCAGCTCGATACCGTTGCCGAATCCGGACCAGCGCTGGGGCGGCGACGTGCCGGCGATGAGCGAGCGCAACAATGGCAGCGGGGGCGGTTGCCCATTCGCCGCGCGCTGTCCTCATGTCATGGAACGTTGCCACATCGCGCCGCCGCCGCTCTATCAGACCAGCGCGGAAAGCGCCGCCGCCTGTTATCTATACGACGATCAACCTGAGTTGCGGCAGCGCCCTGTCGCAGCGCACGACTTACTTAACCCTCATTGAGATGAAAGTCAGAGGCAGAGAATGACCACCGCGAACGTGCTAGGGGATGACAAACAGCAGTTGACAATGGCCGATCTGTTCAAGCGCGACTATGGCAGCGCGAAGATCGGCGTGTTTGGCTGCGGTTGCTGGTTCTATTGGGATCAGTTTCCCGGGTTGAAAGAGAAGCTGGAAGGCCATCAGCGCTATTTTGAGGATCAACTGCGCGCCAAAGGCATGGATATTGTCTCTGGTGGGCTGGTCGACAGGCCACAGCTTGCAACGCAGGTTGGCGATATGTTCCGGCGCGAGGGCGTTGACTTCCTGATGTGCTACATGAGCACTTATGCCCTTAGCAGCACCGTACTTCCGGTTGTCCAGCGGGCTGGCGTACCTGTTGTGGTGATCTCGTTGCAGCCGAACAAGGCGATGGACTATGCCAACGGCACGACATTCATGCAGTTGGAGCATGACAATGCCACCAGCCTGCCAGAAGTCTGCAATGCCCTGCGCCGCGCCAATATCGAACCGGCGGGGATGGTCGTCGGCACGCTGTATGACGACGAGCGCGCATGGAGCCGCATTTACGACTGGTGCAAGGTAGCGCGCGCGTACGCGACTGTACGTAAGGCGCGCATTGGCGTCATGGGCCATGTCTATGAGGGTATGCTGGATATGAATAGCGACCCGACGATGTTTGATGCCATCTTTGGCCTGCACGCCGAGCATTTGGAACTGGACGATCTGGCTGTCCGTGTCGAAGCGGTTACGGATGAACAGGTCGAGCGCAAGCTGGAAGAAATTCACGCCCTGTTCGACTTTCCTGAACCCGGATCGGACCCGATTGCCGGCCCTGCCAAGCCGGAAGATGTGCGCTGGGCGGCGAAGGTCGCGTGCGGACTGGACCAACTCGTCAACGACTTCGAACTGACGGGGCTGGCGTACTACTATCGCGGTCTTAACGGCAACGCCAACGAACGGCTTGGATCAACATTCATCGTCGGCAGCTCGCTGCTGACTGGTCGCGGGACGCCCATTGCCGGTGAACTTGACATCAAAAACTGTTTGGCGATGCTTATCGTCGACCGTCTGGAAGCTGGCGGGAGCTTTGCGGAAATTCACCCATGCGACTTCGAGAATAATATCATCCTCGTTGGTCACGACGGTCCGCACCATATCGGCGTCGCGGAAGGAAGGCCGGTGCTGCGCGGCCTGAGCGTCTATCACGGCAAGCGTGGCTATGGCGTCAGTGTTGAATTCCAGTTGAAAGTCGGGCCCGTGACCATCGTTGGCCTGACGCAAACCTATGATGGTCGCTTCAAATTCGTTGTCGCGGAAGGCGAGTCGCTTCCCGGGCCCATTCCGCCAACGGGCAACACGAATACGCGCTGCCGCTTTCCGCCTGATGTGGCAACCTTCATCGAGAATTGGAGTCTCGAAGGCCCGACACACCATTTTGCTCTTGGTGTGGGGCATATTGCCCATATGATCGAGGGCTTTGCCCGCTGTTGGGGTATTGAGTGTGTCAACGTCACGGATCCGCTATATCGCCGGCCACAGTACATCCGGCGATAACTGAAACTGTCAGGCTGTCGATGAAGACTTACGAACGGCGTCAGGAAATACTGGCTGCGCTGCGCGAGCAGCCGGAAATGAAGATCGCTGCGCTTGCCGAGCGTCTTGGCGTGTCGCCAGGGACGATACGCAATGATCTAAATTTTCTGGCGAAGCAGCGGCAGGTGAGGCGAACGCGTGGTGGCGCCACTCTCGCCAACAGCCACTCAATTGCCAATCCTGAGTTCGCCGCTCGTGCCAATAGCAATGCGTCGGGCAAGCGTGCCATTGCTCGTTGGGCGGCTGACCTTGTGAAAGATGGGGATGCGATTTTTCTGGATGACAGCACCACTGCATTTCATATGGTGGCCTATCTTCAGGACCGGCGTGACCTGACTGTCGTAACCAATGGCATTGAGACGGCGGCTGCCGCAGCGCGTAACCCGAACGCAACGGTCGTGTTGCTTGGAGGCATCGTCCGCCCAAAAACCAATTCCGTTTTCGGCAAGCTGGGCGAAGACGCGCTTGACGGCCTGCACATTCGTACTGCGTTTGTCTCGTGTAGCGGCTTCTCGACGCGCGCGGGTTTTACGGAGATGGACATGGAGACAGCGCAGTTGAAGAGCAAGGTGATCGCTATCGCTCAGCGTACGGTCGCGCTGGTCGAGTCCAGCAAGTTTGGCGTCGTCCATCTGAGTTCGTTCGCGCAGGCCGATCAGATCGCCCAGATCCTGACCGACGCGCAGATAGACGCCGCAACGATTGAGCAAATCCGGCAGACAACCACGCTGACGGTATGTGGCGACCGATCAACATCCTCATATACGCCGGTCGATGCCGACACACGCCACTACCGGCTTGGATTCGCCAATTTGGGCGAGAACAGGCCGTTTGCGGTGGCGGTGCGGCAGAGTCTGGAAGCTGCGGCTTTGGATGCGCGGCATATCGACCTCGTCATTGGCGACAATCAGTACAACAGCGAGGTCGCGCTGGAAGTAGCCGACGCGCTGATTCAGTCGGGCATCGATCTGGCGATTGAATTTCATTATGACGAGAAGATCGGTAGCATGCTGGTCAGCAAGTACAACCGGGCTGGAATCCCGGTGATCGCGGTCGATATTCCGATGATTGGCGCGACTTTCTTCGGCGTCGACAACTATCGCGCTGGCTGGGATGGCGGGGTCGCGTTAGGCCAGTGGATCAAAGAGCGCTGGGATGGTCATATCGACCGGCTGATCGTGTTCGAGCGCCCGGCTTCAGGGCCGGTTCCGGCAACGCGCACCCTGAGTCAGATTGAGGGGCTGGAATCTGTCATCGGGCGTGTGCCGGAAGCAAAACGCATTTATCTGGCGGACGAAGAAGGCAGTGTCGACGCAATCGCCGATTTGCTGGCTGACGTGCTGGACACGCTGCCACACACAGCGCGCGTGGCGGTCATTTGCTTTAACGACCCGACCGTCGAAGGCATGCTGAGGGCGGCGCGTGTCACCGGGCGTGAAAAGTCCGTTGTCTGCGCCAGCCTTGGCGCGGGTACGCGCACTATTCGCGATGAGCTTCGGCGACCGGATTCGATGATTGCCGCGGCGATTCTGTTTCCTCCGGACGAGTACGGGCGCGGGCTGGTCGATCTCGCAGTGCGTATCCTGCGAGGTGAACGCGTGCCGCCTGCGGTTTACATCGAACACGTCTTGCTGGACAGCAGTAACATATCCACCCTGCATCCTGAGCCGTGATGGAAATGGCTTGCCGGGAGTGTGGCGATCTGCTGTCTGGCAGTCACAATACGCCATGGCTTAAGCTAACAGCGCCTCGCCTGCCAGGACAGGAAGGCGCTATGTTGGATTCATGCCGCCGGCCTGGTTTTATCGTTCCAACCGCAGCAGGTCGTCCCATGTCTCGCGGCGGCGGGCGATTTGCCAGCGTTCGCCATCCACGATGATTTCTGCCGGGCGCGGGCGCGCATTGTAATTGCTCGCCATGACCATGCCATACGCGCCCGCCGTCATGATCGCCAGCAGGTCGTCCGGCGCGGGGCGTGGCAGGCTGACATCGCGGCCCAGCACGTCGGTGGTTTCGCAGACCGGGCCGACGATCTGCACGGTCTGCGCGGGCGCGTTGCGCCGCAGCACCGGCACGATCTCATGGTGCGCTTCATAGAGTGCGGGGCGGATTAACTCGGTCATACCTGCGTCAACCATCACGAAGGTGACGTCGCCCTGCGTCTTGGTATACAGTACGCGCGTCACCAGTATGCCGGCGTCGGCGACGATGGCCCGGCCCGGCTCCAGAATGACCTGATAACCCTCCAGCAGCGGGCGCAACGCCTGCGCGAAGGCTTCAGGCGGCGGTAGCTCTTCACCGGCATGGTAGGCTACAGGTATACCGCCGCCGATATTCAGCGTGCGGATCGACGGGTAGGGACGTACCAGTTCGAGCGCCTTTCTGACCGCCGCGACTGTCTCGGCTGTGTCGTGGAGTTGGCTGCCGATATGCAGGTGCAGGCCTGCAAAGCGCAGGGCCGGGTAGTCTGCCTGGCTTTCGAGCAGATGGCGCACCGTTTCGGCGCTCAGCCCGAATTTCGCGCCGCCATGGCCTGTGGCGATGTGGCGGTGCGTTTGGGCGACGATGCCGGGATTGAGGCGCAGCGCCACCTGTGCTGTCAGGCCGCGTCCGGCGGCCAGATGGTTGAGTATCCGGCATTCCTCGACGTTTTCGACGTTGAACCAGCTAACGCCGTTGTCAAGCGCGTAGGCGAGTTCGTCGGGCGTTTTGCCGACTCCGGCGAAGATCATACGCTCGCCCGGTACGCCCGCCGCCAGCGCCCGATGGATTTCGCCCGCGCTCACGGCGTCCATGCCTACGCCTGCCTCGCCCAGCGCGCGCAGCAGCGCAAGATTGCCGTTGGCTTTGATACTGTAATGGACGCGCCCGCCAAGTGGGGCGAAGGCGGCCCGCACGCGCTCCAGGTTATGCAAAACCCGCGGCAGGCTATAAACGTATAAAGGTGTACCGGCCCCGGCTGCGATGTCCGCCACCGGGACCGAATCACAGTAGAGCGCCTCGCCCACGTAGCGAAGCGAATCGTTAAAGATCATTGGCTTACAGGTCACCTTTCGTCGCCGCGCTCGTATTGTCCGGCCAGTCGAAGCGCGGTATTCTACACGAGTATAACGGGTTCTTGAGCAGCCCCAATGCGTGTGTCACCGGGCTGTGCGAACCAGATAGATGGGCAGGTAATCCATTGGTGGAAGAGACGGACGTCAAGGTCGCAACGGCCTATGAGGCCCTTCGCCGCAGGGAATATGAACTCATCACCGACTTGCTCGAAGTGCTGCCGAAGATCGATACGCTCGATCAGGAGCGCGTTGCCCAGGTCCGTGATGCGCTTTTTCATGCCGATCATCCCTATCTGATGGTCTTTGTCGGCCCGTTTAGCTCCGGCAAGTCGAGCCTGATAAACGTGCTGCTGGGTGAAACCGACCTGCTGCCGGTGGGACCGACGCCGACGACCGACCGCATCAGTATTCTGCGCTGGGGCGAAGAAGCCGGTCGCATGCGTTCCGGCGATGTCGATACCGTGTTTCACCCGTCTCCGCTTTTGAAAAAGGTCAGCTTCGTTGATACGCCGGGGCTGGAATCCATCTTCAAGGAACACGAAGAGACCACGCGCAAATTCCTGCACCGCAGCGACACCGTACTGCTGGTGATGCTGGCGACGCAGGCGATGACGCAGCGTAATCTCGAATACCTGCGGATGCTGCGCGAATATGGCAAGCACATCATCGTCATCATCAACCAGGCCGACCTGCTAACCCCGGAGGAAGCCGAGACCGTCAGGAATTACGTGCTCGAACAAAGCCAGGAACAGCTTGGCTTCAAGCCCGATGTCTGGCTGGTATCGGCGCGGCGCGGGCTGGAAGCGCGGGCCGGCGCGGAACTGGACGAGGAGCTTTGGCGGCAAAGCGGCCTATATAAGATCGAGGAGTATGTTGACGAGCAACTGAGCGATGTGACGCGGCTGCGGCACAAGCTGCAAACGCCGTTGCAGATCACCCAGCGCGTGCATCAGGCCGCGCTCGACGCCGTGCGCGCCAACCAGGCCGCGCTCGACCACTACCAGAAGATCGCCGACAATATCGACCAGCAGTTGCAAGCGCAGCGGCGCGAGCAGGAACGCACCGTGCGCGAAATCAACGACGAGGTTAGCAGCAAGTTTGGCGAAGCGGCCATGCGCGGCAGCGAGGCCATTCGCGATATGTTCCGGCTGTCGCGGGCGCTCGGTTCGACGGCGCGCGGGGCGCTGGAACTGATCGGCCTCGGCGGGCTGGCGCGGCGTTCGCAGGGCGGGTCGTATACGCGCACCGCCTTTGAGGCCCGTCGGGCTTTCGAGCCGATCAATGCGCTGCCGCTTGTTTCGGGCAAGCTGGGGCCGCGCCTGGAAGGCCGGGACGTGCAGGATTTTGACGATTTGGTCAAATATGCCCGGCGCGAAATCGACTCGCTGCCGCCGTCGATTCAGGAAAAACTGATTGGGACGGTGCAGGCCCCGGTTCAGTATGACCGCAGCCACCTTCTCAACGCGCGCGAGGCGCTGGAAGAAATCGAGAACGAGGCGCGCGTCTTCGAAGTCGAGCAACTGGAGCGCACCGTCCGTAACACGCTGCTCTATCTGGCGGCTTGGGAAGCGATTGCGATTGTGCTGATCGCGCTACTGTTCGGCTCGTGGGAAGCGGTTGCCGCCGCCGAACCGACCACGCCGGTTGTATTGCTGATGTTGCTGCTGGCGTTCGCGCTGCTTGGGTTCCTGATCTTGCCGCTGCGCGGGCGCATGTTGGAACATGCCTATACCAATCGCATGCTCAAGTTGCAGGCTCGGTATATTGAAACGCTGACCAAAGCCGCCGACGAACAGATTGAGTACAGTATGGGCCTGCGGCGACAGGTCGTGCAGCCTCTGACGCGACTGGTCGAGGCTCAGACGCAGATCCAGACCGATCAGTTGAACCGCCTGCAAAAGGCCCAGCAGGAAATGGCGAAAATTGAGGCCGATCTGGCCACGCTTGGCCGGAAGCGGCTGGTTGGATTGCGAGGCTAATGTGATCTCTACGCTTGAAGGACCGATCGCCGCGCTGCGCGAGGCTGAAATTCGCCTGCTGACCGAGATTGCCGATACACTGGCCGAGGTCGGCGATTCGGCCGGCGACGACCGCAAACGGCTGCTGGATGTTGCCAGCGATTTGCGCGACGCATTTTTTCTGGTGGTCGTCATTGGCGAGTTCAACGCCGGCAAGTCGTCGTTTATCAACGCGCTGCTGGGCGCGGAGCTGCTGCCGGTGGGCATCACGCCGACGACCGAGGCGATTGAAGTCATCAAATATGCTGAAACGCCCAATCACAGGCCGGTTCTGCGCGAGGACGGGATTCGCGAGTGGGCGCATCCCGGCACAGGCGCGCCCGGCGTTGCGATTGTCGATACACCCGGAACCGGGTCGGTATTTCACCGGCATGAAAAGACGGCCAAGTCTTTTCTGCATCGCGCCGATCTGGTGATTTTCATCATTTCGGCAAAGCGGGCGCTGGCCGATACCGAACGCTTATATCTGGAGCTGGCGCGCGACTTTGGCAAGAAGATCATTTTGGTGCTGAACCAGATCGACTTGCTGGAGCCGAACGAGCAGGCCGAAGTGCGGCGCTTCATCGAGCGACAGGTGAAGGACCTGCTCGACCTGCAACCGCTGCTGTTCCCGGTCTCCGCGCGCGAAGCGCTGAACGCCCTCAAAAACGGCGCAACTCATCCCGACGCCGGGAATATGAACGCCGTTCGGGCGCACCTGCGTGGCGTGTTCAGCGAAGCGCCGCCCGCGAAACAGAAATTGCTGGCCCAGCTTGATCTGGCCGAGCGCATCGTCAACCGCTATCTGTCGAACGTGAAGGGGAAGGTCGATCTGGTCGCTCTGGACACCTCCAAGGTGCGCGACGTGCAAAGCGAACTGGAGCGGCAGGCGCTGGGACTGGAACTCCAGCTTCGCGGCGCGCGGGCCGAAATCGACCGTGTTTTCGACGGCCTGCGGCAGCGCGGCATCAACTTCATCGAAACGCATCTTTCCGTTCGCCGCATTGGCCGCCCGCTGGATCGTAACGCGCTGCAAGCCGAGTTTCAGGATGTCGTTGTGGGCCGGGCGCTACGCGATATCAACGAAGCGACGGGCGATTATATCAACGCACTGGTGGACCACAGCCGCCTGTACTGGCGCGGCGTCATCGAGCGCCTGAACCAGCTCCGCGACCTGATGGAACAGGAACTGAGCGGCCTCGACTCGGCGGTCTACGCCGAGCAGCGCGAGACGCTGGAACAGGCGATTCATCTGGCGCAAACCGAGCTCAAGAGTTATTCCAGCGGCCAGGTGCTGAACGAGCTTGAAGAAACTTTCAAGTCGAATATCGGCGGTTTCATGACCAGCACCGTCGCCGCGGTCGGCGGCTTGCTGGTGGCGGCTGCGGCGGTGGCGGCGCAGGGGCCGCTGGTCGGCGCTGCTGCGGCGGCTTTCGTGGTCGCGCTGCCGGTCGCCGTGGGCGGCAGCTTCCTCGCGTGGCGCTATTATCGCCGCGTCACGGCCGAGGCCAAGCGCGAACTGAACGAGCGCGTCGATCATCTGCAGAAAGCCTATCACGAGGCGCTGAACAACCTGACGCAAAAGGAGCGCGCCCGTCTGACACAGTATGGCAATCAGGTGCTCACGCCGGTGTTCAGCCGCCTTGAAGTGCTGGCGAAGCGTTATAACGAGCAGCAAGACCTGTTACGGCGCCATCTGGAACAGATCGAAAGCCTGCGCGAAGAAATCCGCAAGAGCTAGTCATCGCCCCGTGTTGAGCAGCGGGCGCGAGAAGGGATGCTGCATGCTCAAGCACGTACTGGTGCCACTGGACGGCTCCGCTTTGGCAGAAAAGGCGCTGGATTTTGCCCAACGAATGCTCGCTCCAGGGAGCAAGCTGACGCTGCTGGCGACTTTGGAGGGCGGCGCGTCCTTCCCCGCGCCGGGACAGGACGCGGCGGGCCGTTCTGCCGAGGAACAGGCGAAGCTCTATCTGGAACACGAAGCGAAGAATTTAAAGCTGAAAGGCTTCGAGGCTGATACCGTTGTTGGCAAGGGCGATCCGGCGGCGCTGATCGTGGATCGGGCGCTCCGGCTGGGGGTCGAGGCTATTGTCATGGCGACGCAGGAGCGTTCCGATCTGGGGCGGCTGTTGTTTGGCAGTGTGACCCGCGCCGTGTTGAACGATACGCCGTGCCCGGTCGTCATCGTCCCGAATCGAGAGCAGCAGCGGGTCGAGGATGAAGCGCTCACCACCGATGCCGACCTCGGTTTCGATACGTTGGCCCCGGAATAGGGCGCGGCCAGAAACTTTCCTCATGATTGCCATGATGACGAGTCTATTGTCGCAGTCTGCACAGGGGGGATGATCCCATGCGCTCTGGGCCGTCTGTCCTACATCAACAGCACAGTAAAACTTGCGAGAGGCGAAGTACACCAGCTTCCACGCGAGAGCCTCTCGCAAGTTTTTTGGCTGCCTACGGGAAGAATTTAGTAGTAGCGGCTAAGAACGCTTGCAAAACGCCGTTGATCGGAGTTATACTACGCGAGAATCAGGGGGTTCGAACCCTACTTACGCCGATTGAGGCATTGAAACATCGTAGCGCTTGCCCCAGTGTTCCAGCCTCTTTAGGTTCGAACCCTACTTACGCCGATTGAGGCATTGAAACTCGTAAAGCCCCCAAATCTCCTTAGGACGCCACCACCGTTCGAACCCTACTTACGCCGATTGAGGCATTGAAACCTCTCCTTATCGTGTGC
>Ga0207869_1000377_pt1 | contig 37989 bp, 34 predicted proteins | sample HigsolmetaAR205D_FD_184837 | JGI IMG/M metagenome (GOLD analysis project Ga0207869, IMG submission 184837) | Ionic liquid and high solid enriched microbial communities from the Joint BioEnergy Institute, USA - AR20-5-D (SPAdes) (version 2) ...
TGCTGCCATGAGCAGAGAAACTCACAAAATTCGCATATGATATTTTCCTGTGATTTGAGATGAGAACCCGCCTGTGGAAAGGGAGGACACGGTGGCGGTGCGGAGATTGTTGCTGGTTGTCATGGTAGTGCTGGGGCTGAGCGCCGGGGTGCTGCCGGCGCAAGCGGTGGAATGTGTCATCGTTGATGGAACGCCGCCGAACCAGACCTACGAGTGCGAGGGGTCGGAGGGGGTGAATGTCGGCGATGGGGATGACATCGTCTACGTGATCGGTGAGGTCACCAATACGATCGTAAGTAATGGCGGCACGGTGACGGTGTACATCGTCGGCCCGGACGGAGCGCTCAACGTGCTCGCCGGCGACGGTATTTACATGAGTGGCGATGGCAACGTGACGAGCGCGGGCGACATCACCGCCGACAGCGATGGCATCCGCATCGATGGCAGCGGGAATGTGACGAGCGCGGGCGATATCACGGCCGGTGGGGATGGCATCTTCATCTGGTTCGTTGGCAACGTGAACAGCACGGGCGACATCAGCGCCGGTGAGAGTGGCATCGTCATCGGCGGCAGCGGGGATGTGAGCAGCACGGGTAACATCACGGCCAATGGGGATGGCATCTTCGTCTGGTACGATGGGGATGTGACGAGCGCGGGCGACATCAACGCCGGTGTGTATGGCATCGTCATCGGCGGCAGCGGGGATGTGACGAGCGCGGGCAACATCAGCGCTGGTGCGAGTGGCATCTACATCAATGGCAGCGGGAATGTGACGAGCGCGGGCGACATCAGCGCCGGCGGCTGGGGCATCTCCATCGTGGGCGATGGCAACGTGAGCAGCGCGGGCAACATCACGGCCGGTGGGTATGGCATCTATATCAATGGCAGCGGGGATGTGACGAGCGCGGGCGACATCAGCGCCTACTGGTATGGCATCGTCATCGGCGGCAGCGGGGATGTGAGCAGCGCGGGTAACATCACGGCCAATGGGGCTGGCATCTTCATCTGGTACGATGGGAACGTGACGAGCGTGGGCAACATCACCGCCGCCAATGGGGCTGGCATCTACATCGTTGGCGGTGGGAATGTGACGAGCGCAGGCGACATTACTGCCGATTGGGATGGCATCTATATCGGCGGTGGCAACGTGAACAGCACGGGAGACATCAGCGCTGCCAATGGGTCTGGCATCTTCATCTGGTACGATGGGGATGTGAAGAGTGAGGGCAACATCGACGCCGGTGCGAATGGCATCTACGTCGGCGGCAACGGGGTCATCGACGTGCTGGGCAGCGTGCACGGCGACGACGTTGGCATCGCGGGCGGCGAAGGCGAACAGGTGGTGCTGATCGAGGCGGTCGTGTCCGGGGGCAGCGGGGTGGCGGTGTCGACCGGCGGCGGGAACGACCGGGTGTACCTGAGCGGGAACGCGGTGGTGTCGGGCGACATCCGCATGGGCAGCGGCGATGACGTGGTGCAGATCGCCAGCGGTGCGCGGGTTAGCGGCGTGATCGACGGCGGCGCGGAGAATGTTGAGGATGTGCTGATCGTGGGCGACGCGGTGTACTGCCGGGACCTGCCGGGAGGGCTGGACACGGTGCTGGGGCATCGGGCGCTGGTCGCAGGGCTGGACGCGGCGGAGGCGGCGTTCGTGTCGGAAGGCGAGCGGTACGAGGTGCGCGACTTTGAGCGTGCGGTGAGCGGGTTGAGCTTGCGGCAGTGTGTGGGGCGGATCGACGACGGGCGGATCAACGCCTACGACCTTGGGGCGTGGGTGGCAGGGTACTGCAACGTCGAAGAAGGCGTGAACCTGTGGGCGATTGGAGAGGATGGCCACGGGCAGGCGGACGTGAGCGTGGACGGCGCGACGATGCGGGCGGCGCTGGAGGCGGCGGTGAGCAGCGGGCAGAACGTGGAGATTGCGCGCGGGCCGCGGGGGACGAGCCTGTGGGCGCTGGCGAGCGGGGAGTACCAGATGATGGGGCCGGACGCGCGGCAGCCTGGGGAGAGCTACGTGTATGTGTTCGCGCCGGGCACGTGCGGGATGAGCAACGTGCTGAGCTAGCCGATGTGTTTGCCCAACGACACGCCCGTGAAAATTTGCGCGGGCGTTTTTCATTTTGAAAACAATCGCGCTGCGTTGGCGTTTGCGACCGGCTGCTGTACACTTGTTCCCCATGTCACAACCACATCGAGGGAAGCAGGAGATCCATGAGCCGTAGTCGCACTACCGAACGCAAGCGCGAGCGCCAGCGCCAGCAGCGCCGGCAGCAACTGATGACACTTGGCATTCTGGCAATCGCCGTTGTGCTCTTGCTGGTCGTATTCGCCATCATTGCCAACCAACCGGCGGAAGCGCCGATTCCCGACGCGGCGCGCACCCGCTACGATGGCCTGCAGCAAAGCCGGACTACCGAGGGTTATCCGCGTCTGGGGGCGATCAACGCGCCGCTGCAAGTGGCATGGTACTGCAACTTCGACAGCCTTGATTGCGCGGCCTTCCACGACGAGGCGATCGACGAACTGGTGGCCCGCGTGCGCGACGGCGCAATCGCGCTGACCTACGTGCCGCTTTTCGGTCAGATTGGCAATTCGCAGGGCGCGGCGCGCGCGGCGATGTGTGCGGCCGAACAAAATGCTTTCTGGCCGCTGCACGATGCGTTCTACCAGTGGCGGCAGATGTATGGCGAGGTTCAGGCGTTCACCAACAACCGTATTGTTTCGGGGATCGCACAGCTCGACATCAACCGCGCGCGTTACGATGGCTGCATTAGCAGCGGCGCTCCCGATGCCGTGCTGCAGGAAGCCGCGACCGATGCGCGCGGGCTGGTGAATTTCACGACGACGCCGGCGGTGACCGTGAACGGCGTCGTTCTGGTGAACGATTCCAACGTTCAGTTGACGACCGCCTCCGAGATTCTCGCCGCGCTTGACGAGGCCATTGCCAGCCGCGCCGCGCCGGCTGCGCCAACCGAGGAGGCCGGCATGGAACAACCCGAAGCTGCCGAAGCGCCGGAAGTTACGGAGACGCCGGTTGAGCCAACTGCCGAAGCGACGGCGGAAGCCTAGCTAGCTATCAGACCATGAACGCGAAACCCGCCGGAAACATCGTCTTTCCGGCGGGTTTTTTTGCCATCACGGGATCAGTGCTTTCGCGCGGCTACGCCGCCGCGCCGCCTAACGCTGCACCATTGGCCCCAGCGGGCGGCCTCCCAGCAGATGCAGATGGAGATGGAAGACTTCCTGCCCGCCGTCTGCATTGGTGTTGATGATCAGACGGTAGCCGCTTTCGGCGATATTGTGCTCGCGGGCGATCTGCGCGGCGACAAGCAGCATGTGGCCGAGCACGCCTTCGTCTTCCGGCGTCGCGTCGTTCATCGTCGGGATTTCCTTATTCGGCACGATCAGAATGTGCACCGGCGCGGCCGGATTGATATCGTGAAAGGCCGTCACCCGGTCATCCTGATAGACGATGTTTGCCGGGACTTCCCGCGCGATGATCTTCGAGAAAATCGTGCTCACCGTGTTTCCTCCTCTGGTTTGCGAGCCGGTTCTACATGGCCATGCCGCCATCAACCTGCAGGACGTGGCCGGTAATATAGCTGGCGTCGTCCGAGGCCAGAAAGGCCGTCGCGGCGGCGACGTCTTCCGGCGTGCCCCAGCGACCGAGCGGGATATGCTCGTCAAGACGCTGCCTGATTTCTTCCGGCAGGTTGGCGGTGAGGTCGGTTTTCACAAAGCCGGGGGCCACCGCGTTGACCGTGATATTGCGGGCGGCGACTTCTCTGGCGAGCGCTTTGGTCAGCCCGATGATGCCCGCCTTGCTGGCGCTGTAGTTGGTCTGCCCGGCGTTTCCGGCGACGCCGCTGATGCTGGTCATGTTGATGATGCGCCCGTAACGCTTGCGCATCATCGAGCGGACCGCCGCCTTCGAGCACAGCCACGCGCTGCGTAGGTTGGTGTTCACAACGGCGTCAAAGTCGTCGGCGCTCATCATCATGATGACGTTGTCGCGCGTGACGCCCGCGTTGTTCACCAGAATGTCGATTTTGCCATAGGCGTCGATGGCCGCTTTGATCAGGCTGTTCGCCCCTTCTTCCTGCGACACATCCGCCTGAAACGCCATGGCCGTGCCACCCGCGCTGACGATTTCGTTGACAACCGCTTCGGCGGCTTCCGCGTTGCGCTGGTAGTTGACGACGACGGTTGCGCCTCGCGCCGCCAGTTCAAGCGCGACGGCCCGGCCAATCCCCCTGCTGGCGCCGGTGACAACGGCAATGCGGTCGGTGAGTTGTGTCATGGTCTTCTGTCTTTCCGTTTGCAACTAAATGCTGTCTGCCATCAATCGATCACGTAATCGACCACGCGGGATTCGCTGCACAGGTGCGCCGCCATGTCCTTGACCGGAATGTGATCGGGATGATCGCTGTATTCCGCCAGCGCTTTCTCATCGTCCAGATCGACGATCAGGACGATGTCGGCGGCGCGTGGCGACTGCGTGAAATTCTGACCGATCTCCAGCGCGCGAATGACGTCGATGTCTTCGGCAAGCCGCTGCAGGCTGCGAACAAAATCGACGCGGGACTGGGTATCCACTTCCGGCTTGAATTTGAACATCACAACATGACGAACCATGGGCAATCGCTCCATTCAGGCGGCAAGGCCAGACCAGTGCAGGGCGCGCGGTATCAGCGCGTTCCATGTATAGTTGACGTGTTCCGGCTGGTAAAGCCCGATCTCGCCCGGGCCAAGCCAGAGCACTTCTTTCGACTGGCCATCTGTGGCCAGTTCGTTTTCAACCAGTATGGCGACGATGGACGTATAGCGTTCGGACGGCGCAACCTGATAGGCCAGCGCCAGCGCGACCAGAGTGTAAAGCGGCCAGTAACCGCCGTTCTGATAGCGCCCCGGCACGTTCAGCGATGGCGCGAAAAACCAGTCCGGCGGTAGAAATTCACCCTGCGCGCCCGAAATGACCTTGACGCCAGCCAGCCGCCCATCGTCGCGATAGCGATATACGGAGGCGTTGCCGAGCAGACGCTCAATGTGGTTGTGCAGCATGGCGTCGGTCAGGATCGGTTCGTCGTACAGATAGCGGCTCAGAAACTCCGGGAAGATGGCCGAGATATCCTGCGCCAGCGCGAAATTCGATGTCCGGCCAAGTGGAATATAGCCGTGGTCGGGCAGGTAGCTCTGGCGGTAGCGTTCCTGCGCGGCGCGGATGTCGGCCTGTGTGACGCCGCCCAGTTCAAGATTGGCCAGCGCGCGCAGCGCCAGACAGTACAGTCCCTGATTGTGCGCGATCACATCATCGCGGTCGGGGCTGACGGTATCGGCCCAATAGCGGAAGGGCCCGGCCTTCGAGACGTAATGATGGTCGGTGACGTGCGCGCGTACCCACGCCCACGCCGCTTCGAGACGCGCCGCCTGAACCGGATAACCGTGCTGGGCCAGCCAGTCAGACGCGATTAGGAACAGCAGCGTGCCTTCGTCGTCCTGCGGGACGAGCAAGGGAGCTTCTTCAGGCGCGAGGGGGACGGCTGTCGGAATCTGGCCACTGGGGAGCTGGTTCTCTTCAAACCATGAATAGCACTCATAGCCGAGCGCCGGGTCTTCAAGCGCCAGCGGCCCCCAGAAAACGGCGTCGCGCACGTATGTGCCGGGATAGGGCCGGCTGGAAAGCAGGGCGCGGCGGCCATTGACCGTGACGATATTCCGGCGCGCCGAACCCAGATAGTTGGGGAGCAGATCACGCCAGTCGACAGCCTGAGCTGTCGCCGGCAGCGCGGCGAACGCGCCTAACGCGGCGACACAGCCCAAAAACTGACGTCGCGTGACCTGCCACGACATTAACGTTCGCCTCCTACCCAGCCAAGCAATTGAACCGTGCCGCGAAGATTCGCGGTCAGGTTGCTCGCACCGAAGCCATTCGGGCCGGCCACGTAAACGTCGACGCGGCCATCGGCGCTGCCGGCAGCGCGCGGCGTCACGCCGGTAAACGCGAGGAAGTTGCCATCGGGCGACCACATCGGTTCGCACATGCTGGGCGGCGGATTGCCCTGCGCGATGATGTCAAACGTGTTCGACATGACGAGCACACCATACGGGCATTGCCCGCGCGCGCCGCCAATGGCAACCCGATCCCCGTTCGGCGACCACGCAGCGCGCATGCCATAACGCGGAAACGTGAAGTTCGCCGTGCGGCCGAGCGGCGTACCGTCAGCGGTCATCATCACGATTTCAGTGCGCGTTCCGGCGGCCTGATAGAGCACCAGATTGCCATCGGGCGACCAGGCTTCCGCGAGCTTGAAGGCGTCATCCGGCCCGGTGGCTGCCTCAACTTTAATCTCGCTGCCGCTGCGGACGTCCACCAGATACAGGCCGACTTCCGTGTCGCCAAACAGCGGGTTGCCGCTGGAGAACGCGATCAGATTTTCGTTGATCCAGCGCGGCGGCTCGCTGATGAAGCGGTTGGAGAGTTTGCGAACGTTGCCGGTGGCCAGATCGAGGACGTGCAGATGCCCGCCGGTCGGCGGCGGCGCGCCGGTCCCGTCACAGGTTCCGGGATCGCCCGGACGCCAGCTTGGGCAGATGTCGCGGTCGGAGACAAACAGCAACCGCTGGCCGTCTGGCGACCACGAAGGCCAGACGTCGTAAGCCCCATGCCGGGTCAGGTTACGCGGGTTGGAGCCATCGACGCGCACGGTAAAAATGTCGATGTCGTAGCCGGTCGGCACGGCGATGGCGAGTTCGGTTCCATCCGGCTTCCATGTCGGCGGGTTGAAGAAGCCGTTCTGGGCCATCGACGTCAGCGGCAGAATACGCCCGCTGATGCCGTTGGCGAAATCCACGACATAAAGACCTGTGATCGCGCTGCTCGCGCCGGCGCGGAAATAAGCGAGCGTAGAGCCGGTCGGCGACAGATAGATCTGGTCGGCGGTCGACGCGTCGAGGTTCAGGACCGCCAGGCGGCTTCCGCCGGTTGGGGAGACATAGTAGAGCGTTTCGCGTCCCGTGCCGGGCTGTGGCGTCAGGACATTGCCCTGACTGTCACGGTCGTTGGCGCTCAGGAATGCGATGAGCGGGCGATTCAGCGCCTCGATCAGATTGCTCGGTGTGTCGATCAGTTCAAAGTTGTCATAGGTAAACGAGAAGGCCGGGCCCGGTGTATTCGTCGCTGTGGGAACCGGCGTTGGCGTCTCGGTATCCGTTGGCGTTGGCGTGATGGTGGGCGTGGCGGTCTCTGTTGGAGTCGCCGTCGGTGTGGCCGTCGGCGGCTCCGGCGTTGGCGTGGGCGAATTCGTCGGCGTCTCGGTCGCCGTCGCCGTCGGTGTCGCGGTCGGCGTTGGGGTGGGAGCGTTCAGCGCCCCACAACCGGTGGCAACAAACAACAGGATGGCGATAGACAATCGGGCAAAACGCATACTGATTGGTTCCATGTCGGCGAAATCAGCGTTTTAGAATACCACAGCGACACGGCACTATCCACGCGCTTGCCCTACGCTAAGGCAATCGCGCCCAAACCGGCTTTCAAGCGCCCGCGCTCTGGCGCGGCCAACACCGGGACGTATGGCCCGGTCACTATACGGGCTTGCAGTAAACGACCTCGTAAGTTTCGCCCATCAGGGGCATACGGCTGATCGCGGCCTCGATCTGGACCAGATGCGCGGCCATGGCGTGCCGGTCGATTTCTTCCAGACTGATCTGGGCGGTTGGCTCGCGCACACACAGACGTCCGTTACGGATTAGCTGGCCGGCCAAGTGTCGCATTACATCATCGCGTTCTTCCGGGGGAATGAGGTGCAGCACAAAATGCACGAGCACGATGTCCTGCGATTGCGCCGACGGGGAGAGTTCCGAGAAGTGGCCGAGATGATAATAGCGAACGTTGGGAAAATGCTTCAGACGGCGTTGTAACAGGCGCATCCAGCGCTCGGAAATGTCGACGCAGGTCAACGTGCCGCCGCCTACCAGCAGGCGTTCCGCAACGATTCGCGCCAGCGTGCCGCCACCCGAACCGAAGTCCATCACGCGTTCGTTGCCGTGCAGGTTTAAACGGTCGATATAGTCGCGATAGACGGCTGCCAGCAGTTGGCCAGTTATAACGGAAAAAAAGAATTTCAAGAGAGCTTGGTTCGTAACTAACCACAGTATTTCCTAAATGGAGGCTTCCGGGTTTCGGGAAGTAGTCGTGATAACGCTGGCAGGGAGCCTGAGCGCGGATTGGTTAAGCGAACGCGGGCAAACTACTCACGATCCCGGATCGACCGGCCCATCAGCGTCGAGAGTTTGCGCGCGCATGTAGACCTGGAACCGCTCCCGGTCCCCCTGTCGCATCAGCCCGAGACGTTCCCGTATGGCGATCAGTTTTTCAAGTTCGCCAGCCGGTATGGTCCTCGGGCTGCCGATCTGTGTGGCCAGATACAGCACTTTTGCGTGCTGCTCCAATGTTTCCAGACGCAAATAAGCGTCCCAGACGTTTGAAGCCAGCGTGAGCGAGCCATGATGTTGAAGCATGATGATATCGTGTTCCGGCGCAAAGTCTGCGACTACCTGACGGCTTTCCGAGCTTCCGGGCGTTGCGTAAGGCGCGGTCGGAATCAGGCCGAGCACGATAACCGACTCTGGCATGATAGGTAGCGCAAGGTCGATTCCGGCAACGGTGAGCGCCGTCGCCATCGGCGGATGCGCGTGGACCACACCATGAACGTCTGGCCGCCTGAAAAAGCATTCCAGATGCATGCCCAGTTCAGACGTGGGGCGCAGGGCGCGGTTTTCCTCGGTTGGCTCGTCAACACGCTCGCCGTCCATATTGACAACGATCAACTGCCCCGGCGTCATGAAGCCTTTGCATAAACCGCTCGGTGTCGTCAGAATGTCGCCATTGGGCAAACGCGCGCTGATGTTTCCGGCCTTGCCATCCACGTAGCCACGTTCGTGCATCAGGCGACCTATCAGGCAGATTTGCTCGCGAAGTGTTTGCTCTGTCACTTTACGATCCGGCTATCGACATCAACGAGCGGAAAGCGCCTTTATCCACGGTGACTGTCGCGCTTGCAAGTAATTCTGCTCACCTCATCACTCACGGAATGAATTTGTTCAGCTTGGCCGCTAGCTCGCGCAGATTGATCGGCTTGGAAATATAATCGTCACAGCCTGCTTCCAAGGCTCGTTCGCGGTCGCCAACCATGGCATGTGCCGTCAACGCAATCACCGGAATAGCCCGCAACTCCGGATTGCTCTTAAGCAGTCGTGTGGCGCTCCAGCCGTCCAGCCGGGGTAGCGACAGATCCATCAAAATCAGATCAGGGCGAAATTCTTCGGCCATTTGCAGGCCCTGCTCGCCATCAACCGCTTGCAGAACTTCATATTGAAGCGACACCAGAACATCGGAAATCAGGGTCATGTTATCCGGATTATCTTCAATGACAAGAATGCGAGCGCGGCTCATACGACTGCTTCGATCCCTTCGAGAAAATGCGCTGGCTCAGTCTCCGGTATTGAACGACGAGAGCATACGGGAAAAGTGCCAGCTCATTCCGTGTTACAATTTTGTACTGTATGCAATTATAGCCCCTTAAGGGGAAAAAAAGCCCGGTCCATAAACCGGGCGATGGAAGCTCAAATTCATACTGGCCGTTACCGCTTTAGGCCATGGCGCACATTCACATCCCAGAATGTCGGCTTCACCGACTGGCGATGAATGCCCGACGAGGCGCGCTCAGACCCAATGAGCGTGTCCACATGCGCCAGCGCGGCGTAGTCGAATTCCTGGAAGCCGCAGACATCGCAGGTGTAGGCGGTCGTGTCTGGCATGCTGATGACCATGCCGTTGACCACCCGCACGTAAGTCTGCATGCCCTCCTGTAGATGCCCGATCTGGCAATGTGGACAGAGCAGTGTTGCCTTGTCAGACATGGTTTCCTCCGTTCCAGCTCAAGGCTCGGGGTAACGGTAGTGTTCGACGATACCCCAATCCGACGGCGGCCAATAGCGTATCAACGCTTCGCCGACAATTCGCTCGCCCGGTACTGGGCCAAACGCCCGGGAATCCCGGCTGTTATTGCGGTTATCGCCCAGTAAAAAGTATTCATTTGGGCCGAGCGTCCAGACTGCATCTCGACACCGACTCTCGCGGCAGGCCTCCTTGATATATGGTTCGTTCATCCGCTGGTTGTTGACATACACCTCGGTATTCCGAATTTCAACCGTATCACCCGGCATACCGATCAGACGCTTAATCAGGGGTGGGTCGTCATTGTCCGACCCCGGCGCATTGAAAACCACGACATCTCCACGCTCAGGGCTGCCGAGCAGATAATTGACGCGGCTGACGACCAGAAACTGACCCGCCTCGAAGTTCGGTTCCATACTCGGACCATCGATAAAAAAGCGTACGGTCGCCAGATTCACCAGCGCGTAAATCGCGGCGATCAGCACGCCGGTTTCCAAAAGCTCTACCAGCAGGCTCTGCTGGCGCAACTTTGGCCGCGCAATGGTTTCGGCTGTCGTGTCCACCATTCAGATTCTCACTCCACAGTGCTAACTTCGGGCGTACGCAGGCGGTGGATAACGCCCCAATCCTCCGGCGGCCAGTAACGAAATACCGCCTCGCCGACGAGGAACCTGCGCTCAACCGCTCCGAACGAGCGCGAGTCGCTGCTCTCGTTCCGGTTGTCGCCCATCACAAAATAGGTATCCGGCTCTATCCGCCACGTGCGATCCGGGCAGTGGAGTGGCGAACACGGCTCGTTGATGTAAGGCTCATCGAGTTCAATTCCATTCACGAACACGCGTTGCGCGCGCAATTCGACTGTATCGCCGGGAATCCCGATGACGCGCTTGATGTAATCGTTCTGCGGGTCTCGTGGATAATGAAACACAATAATGTCCCCACGCTCCGGCTCGCCGAGCAGATAATTGACGCGGCTGACGATCAGGTATTGGCCGGTGCGAAAGTTGGGCAGCATACTGTTGCCCTCGACGATGAACCGCGCGCTGGCGAGGTTTACGAGCGCGTAGATCGTGACCATGAGCACCACGGTCTCGAGAAGCTCGCGGAAAACCCGCAGAGGCCCACGCTGGCGTAAATTCGGGCGTGCCTGGATCATGGAAAGTGCAGCATTGGTGAATGAAAGGCGCTGCAATGAGTCCGCTCATCGTCGTGGTAGATCACATCTGCATTATAGCCCCACACCCCTCAGATCACAATCCGGCGCGGGCAACTCTAACGCGATGATTACAATCCTCCCGGCGTGCTGTGTGGCTAGGTTCCCAGCCCTCCATCGCGCGGGCGGAAACTCATCCGCAGCGGCGTTCCGGGAAAGGGATACGCTTCGCGGATACGGTTTTCCAGATACCGTTTGAAGGTGAAGTGAACCAGCCGCACGTCGTTCACGTGGAAGAGCAGCACCGGCGGATCGACCGCTACCTGAGCCCCGAAATAGATCTTAAGGCGCTTACCGCCGCGCACGGGCGGCGCATGCTGTGCCAGCGCTTCACGCAACAGCCGGTTCAATTCGCCTGTCGAGATGCGGAAGTGGCGGTTCTCCCAGACATCATGCGCCGTTTGGAGCACTTCGTGAATGCGCTGCCCGGTCAGCGCGCTGATGAAGATGACCGGCGGATCGGGCAGAAAGTCGAATTTCTCGCGGATGCGCTTCATGAACTCGGTATGTGTGTACGAGTCTTTTTCGATGGCATCCCACTTGTTCACGATCAGGACGATGCTGCGGCCTGCTTCCATGACATAGCCGGCGATGTGCTGATCCTGCTCGGTAATGCCGGTGGTGGCGTCCAGCATGAGCAGCACCACGTCCGACCGTTCGATAGCCTTCATCGAGCGCACGACGCTGTACTTCTCGACGCCAGCCTCGATCTTGCCGCGTTTGCGGATTCCCGCTGTGTCGATCAGCGTGACGGGCTTGCCATGCCAGATAACCTGCTCGTCAATGGCGTCGCGCGTCGTGCCGGCAACCGGGCTGACGATGACACGCTCCTCGCCAAGCAACTTGTTCAACAGGCTGCTCTTGCCGACGTTCGGACGGCCCACAATCGCGACGCGCAGGTGGTCGCTTTCGTCTTCCTCTTCCATCGACACGGGCAATTTCCTGAGTTCGGCAACCACCGCGTCGAGCATATCGCCAATGCCAAGCCCGTGAATCGCGCTGATGGGAAACACTTCGCCAAGACCGAGCGCGTAGAATTCAACGACATCGTTGAAGCGATCCATGTTGTCGGCCTTGTTGGCCGCCACGATTACCGGTTTGCTGCCGCGACGCAGGATCTCGGCGACTTCTTCATCGGCAGACGTGACGCCCGTAACTGCGTCGACGACCATGATGACGACATCGGCTTCTTCCACGGCCAGCAGCGCCTGCGCGCGAATCTGCGGGATGAAGTCGGCGCTTCCTTCCGCCAACGGCGATTCGTCCCGCGCGCCTTTCGGCTGATAGACCTCGATACCGCCGGTATCTACCACCACAAATACATTCGTCAGCCACTCGGCTTCAGCCTGTATCCGGTCGCGTGTCGTGCCGGGAATATCGTCAATAACCGCCATGCGCTCACCGACAAGGCGGTTAAACAGCGTACTCTTGCCTACATTAGGCCGCCCTACCAGGGCAACCATCGGTCTTCTTGCCATTTGGGAATATCTCACCGTACAACTTAAACAATTAATTTTAGCAGACGCCTTCCCTCCTGCGTAGGCGGAAAGCCGGCGTTTGTAATTCGATTTTTCAGACAATCAGCCTAATTCAGGAAGCCGTCGATCAGACGGGCTGCCACCGAATGCAGCCAGACGGGCAACTTTTGCCGCAGCGCCCATTCGGTCAGTTCGTGACGCCATGCCAGCGGTAACTGGCGAAAGATGGCATTGCCGCTCTGATTTGCCAGACTCGGTGCGCCCGGCTTGTCAAAGACTTTCATGCCGAGCTTCGGGTCGAATTTCCACGGATAGCCGCGCGGGCGGCTAAGCGGCCGGAACGGGCGGCTGTAGCGATTGGTCGCCAGCGTTTGCCCGTCACCATCCCGGATTTCGAGTTCAACACGTTCGCACGCCGGTGGAGCAACCGGCCATGCCGTGTCGCCAGCCCATTGCGCCTCATTGGGCCGGATGTCGATTGAACGATACCCGGACAGCCGGCAATGGCCGCCAGCGTCGAAAATACGCCAGTGCAGGGTCGCTCTCGGATAGCCTTCCGGCGTATCGTTCAGAATCCACAGGGCGCGTGGCTTGCGCCCGTCGTGTTCGAGCATCGGCAGCAGCGGTTGGGATGCCTGCTGGAGCGCGGCATAACCGGCCTTCGGAACCCGGTGCACATCGAGCACGCCACAGCCCACCTGAGGCGCGAGGTCGGCCAGCCAGAAGTGGATGTAGCCTCCGCTGGTCGTCGAGCGCAAGCGGCGCAGGTGTTCGACCTGAAACTGGATCAGCGCTGCCTGATAAGCCCACAGGTCGTCGAGTTGTTGTTCCAGATGTTGCAGCGCCTCCCACACCGGTGGATATGTCCGAAGTGTCTCGAGGGCGGCGGGTGCTTCGAAGCCGAACTCGGTATTGAGCCGGAACGTGTGGCGATAGATGTCGGTGTAGCGTCGTGACCAGATGGCCCCGTAATAGGAATGCACGTCGCCCGCTCGTCGCCAGTCGTCTTCCATTTGCCCCGAACACATGAAAACGGGCCGCGTCGAATCCTGAGCGCAGGCGTCGGCATACAGCGCGGGATCGGGACGCTTTTCCAAGTTGTGACGCCGCGTGAACACCATCGTCGGTTCGTTGTGGCAGGCCCACGTGATCACGCTGGGATGGTGGCCGAGCTGGTCGATCATCTCGCGCTGGAGCGCTCTGGCACGGTTCTCGAAATCGGCGGTGGTTTCCTGTATCCAGTTCAGCTCGAAGTCCTGCCAGAGGAGCATCCCCATGCGGTCGCACAGGTCGTAGAGTTCGGGCGGCGAAACGTGAACGTGAACGCGCAGCAGGTTCAGGTTGGCGTCTCGCGCCAGTTCGATGTCCCGCCGCAGATGCTGCTCGGTCGCCTGTGAGAGATAGAGCGCGGGCATGTAGGACGAGCCGCGAATGAAAACCGGGCGCTCGTTAATCAGGTAGGTAAAACGCTGTGGCGAGCGTTCCAATCGCACGGTTCGCACACCGAAGACAAGCTCCCGTTCGGCACGGGTTTCGTCTTCGCCCTCCAGTGTTGCCTGCAAGCGGTAGAGGTTGGGTACGCCGTGATCCCACGGCCACCACCACTGTGGTTTGGGGATATATACATCGCGCTCGACCGTGTGTGTGCCCGGGGGCAGGCGCAGCCTGTCGAGGGCTTCAACGCCGGGACCGTTGTGGTTTTCGGCGGCGATAACGAGCGAAAGCTGCCCGTGCCAGATCGTCGATGTGGCGTTGGCCACCCGCAGCCGTAAACGTACTCGCCCGTCGAGGCCGGTTTCCAGCCGGATGTGCTCGATGCTGATGCCATCATCGAGCAGCAGCCATGTGGGCCGCCAGATACCGAGCGGATTGACGTCCGGAGGAATGACGCCTTCGCCATGCTCGTACTGGCCTTTGACCAGACCACGAATCACGTGGTCGGACGGATAACTGCCACGCGGATTCGGCGCGTCCCACGGTGAGGAGACGGCCACCAGCAATTCGTTATCGCCATGACGTCTAAGAACGCCGGTTACGTCAAAGCTGAACGGCGCGAAATGGCCTTCGTGGTCACCCAGATAATGCCCGTTGAGCCATACCGAAGCGAAGTAATCTACGCCGTCGAAACGTAGCCGTGCCCGGTGAAAGACGCCCTCAGGCGTAGGAAAGGTGCGCCGGTAAAGCCAAACGCTGTCATTCAGTTCGCGCAGGTGGCTGCCCCAGTAGGGCTGGTCGGGAAAGAAGGCCACTTGCAAATGAGCGCATTCAGGAACCGTTCGCCACTCACCTTCGGAATGCTCGTGCGGGTAGCTGTGAGCGTGCAGCGGAATTGGCCGCACCTGCCACTCGCCAGAGAGACGGTGCGTGCGCTGGCTGGTTCTGGTGTCCGCATGGAATGTGCTGGTCATTTGCCTGACGTCTGAATGCAATCAAGACTCGCGCTGAACTGTACCTCAGTCTACTGGCCCCGTACAGTTGCCGGATGGGCGGCAATGTGACCTTCGGCTGGCATCCGCCGGATGATAGGCATCTCGACAAAAATTACGACTGGGCGAGAATAACATGGAAAGAAGATGGAGGAGCCAGCAACGCAATGACACCCGAGATGATAATCACGCTGATCGTTATGGTCGCAGCGACCGTGCTGTTCGTCACCGAATGGATACGCATCGATCTGGTTGCGCTGCTGGTTTTGATCGCCCTCGTCGTGACCGGCGTGCTGACGATCGAGGAAGCCGTCGCCGGTTTCTCCAGCACTGCGGTGCTCAGCATCGGATTTCTGTTTGTCGTCGGTGGCGCCATCTTTCAGACCGGTCTGGCAGCAATGGCAAGCGACCGCATTCTGCGGATCGCGGGCACGAGCGAGACGCGACTGATCATCGTACTGATGATCTTTGTCGGCACGATTGGCGCGTTTATCAGTTCGACCGGCGTTGTCGCCCTGATGATGCCCGCTGTTTTGAACCTGGCGTCGCGGTCGAAAATCCCCGTCTCTCGATTGCTCATGCCGCTGGCGTTCGCCGCGCTGCTCAGCGGGACCATGTCGCTGATCGCCACGCCGCCCAATATTATCGCGTCTGAGGCGCTGGAGAACGCGGGCTACGCGCCGTTCGACTTTTTTAGCTTCACGCCGCTGGGAATTTTGCTACTCGTCTCGGGTACGGCGGTCATGGTTCTGCTCGGACGGCGGTTATTGCCAGAGCGCAGATCAACTCAAGTCATCCAGCGCATGGAGACGCCAGCGGAGTTATTCGCGCTCTATCGCCTGCCCGAAAACCTGCTGCGGTTGCGTGTACGCAAAACATCGCCGTTGGTGGGCAAGACCGTCGCCGACTCGCGCCTGCGCAGTGATTTCAACGTCAACATCGTCCATATCAAACGCAACAACGCTCGCTCCGAGCTGTTTCCGGGGCCGTGGGGAAATGGCCGCACGACGACGCTGGAGCCGACGCCGGACACCCGGCTGGAACAGAACGACGTGCTGCTGGTCGAAGGCGACCTGACCGATGTGACTCAGGCTGCCGCCCACTGGAACCTCGGCGTTATGTCAAATCTCCCTCCCATCAAGGAAGGCGACGTCATTACGCATGAACTGGGCATCGCCGAAGTCCTGCTGCGCCCCCGTTCGTCACTTATCGGCAAAACACTGACAGAACTGCGTTTCGGTTCGCGCTATAACCTGACGGTGTTGAGCATCCGCCGGCCCGGCGTTGAAGAAGCGCTCGATCTGAAAACGACGCCACTCAAACTGGGCGACATTCTGCTGGTGCAGGGCAAGTGGAAAGACATCTTCGCGCTCAAGCAGCTTCGCCATGATTTCGTCGTGATGGGCGAACCCGAGGCGCTCGAAATGGGCGCGTTTACGAAGCCGACCCACGCGCCCATTGCTCTGCTCATCATGGTTGGCATGGTGGTCGCAATCGCCTTCAACATCATGTCGCTGACGCTGGCTTCCATTGTGGCTGCCGTCGCCGTGGTGCTTACGGGCTGCATCGACATCGAAGACGCCTACGAGTCTGTGAACTGGAGCAGCCTCATCCTGATCGCCGGGATGATGCCGCTTGGCACTGCGCTGGTCAAAGTTGGGCTGGTTGAGACGATGGCGAACGGCATTGGCCAGCTTTTGGGCGCTTACGGTCCTATGGCGGTCATCGCCGGATTGTTCCTGCTGACGACCGTCATGACGCAAATCGCCTCAAATACGGCCGCCGCGCTGCTTATCGCGCCGATTGCTCTGGCTACGGCTGAAAACCTCGGAATAAGCCCGCATGCCGTGCTCATGGCCGTTGCCGTGGCTGCGTCGATGGCTTTCCTCACGCCGGTTGCCTCGCCGGTCAACGCCCTCGTGATGTCGGCCGGCAACTATCGCTTTCTGGACTTCGCACGGGCAGGCGCTCCGATGCTCCTTGTCGCGTTCATCATCACCATGATCCTGCTTCCAATCCTCTGGCCGCTTTAGACGATGGTATGCGGCAGACAGGGGCGACCGAGCCTGAACGGTCGCTCCTGTCGTTGTACGCTTGCCAGAAATGTTGTCGTATTCGGGCGACCTTATATACTTATTCCAACGCGCCCACCGGCCTGCGTGCAGCGCCGGCGGCGTGATGATGTGTTTGGCTCGAACTACAAATAAAGGAACATGATATGAAGAAGTTAAGTCTGCTTATCGCGACTCTTGTGCTGCTGGCGCTCGGTGCGCCGCTGGCCGCGCAGGAGGACACCCTTACGGTGCTGTGTACGCCTCAGGAAGACTGGTGCCAGGCGATGGTTCAGGCTTTCCAGGAGGAAACCGGCATCAACACTTCCTATGTGCGTATGTCGTCGGGTGAATCGCTGGCGCGTATCCGCGCGACGGCAGACAACCCTGAGTTCTCCGTCTGGTGGGGCGGCCCGGCTGACGCATTTATTGCCGGTGCGGAAGAAGGGCTGGTTGAGCCGTATGAGTCGCCCAATGCGGCGGCTATTCCCGACGCCTACAAGGGCGAGAACAATAGCTGGATCGGCGTTTATGTTGGCGCGCTCGGTTTCTGCTCCAACGTGGAGATTTTGGAAGAACTGGGCGTCGAACCGCCGACCTCGTGGGAAGACCTGCTTGATCCCGCCTATCAGGGCATGATCGCCATGGCGCACCCGGCTACGTCCGGCACGGCCTTCACGGCGTTCTGGACGGTCGTGACGCTGGAAGCCGACAAGCTCGAATATCCTGATGGCCGTCCCGCCGAGGGCGAAGAGGTCGAGGGCACGGGCGAAGGCTATGACGAAAACGGCATGCCGACGCAGCAGGCTATCGACAACGCGTTTGAATACTTCACCAAGTTGAACCAGAACATCCTGCAGTACACCCGCTCTGGCGCCGCTCCGGGCCGCATGGCTGGCGGCGGCGAGATCGCGGTTGCGATCATCTTCTCGCATGACTGCGTGAAGCTGCAGGAGGAAGGTTTCCGCGATATTCTGGTCAGTACCTTCCCCGAGGAAGGCACGGGCTACGAAATCGGCGGTATGGCGATCATCGCCAACGCGCCGGAGCCGGAAGCCGCTCGCATGTGGTACGACTGGGCGCTGACCCCCGAAGCGCAGGCAATCGCGCAGACGGTGAATTCGCTGCAACTGCCGACCAATCCCGAAACACCGGTGTCAGAACTGTCGGTCAAGCTGGAAGAGGTCAATCTGGTCGATTACGACTTCCTGGCAGCGGGGCTGAATCGCAATGCCATTGTCGAACGCTTCGATAACGAAGTTGCTCCGGAGCCGGCGGAATAGCCAGGTGATACCGGAAATAATCGAATAAACGTTTGCCCCCGCCAGTGTTATCTGGCGGGGGTTGCCTGTTATTTTACTACCGGAGGCTTCATTGGCTGTTCTGCCGCAACAGGTGATTAAACCTGCACGCCGCGTCATTCGAGACCCTATTCTCGCAATCACGCTCGTGGTCATCGTGCTTTTTGTCGGCGTGAGTATCATTCTGCCGATCTTCGCCATGGTGCGTGAGAGCTTGTCCGAACAGGGGCTTTCCCTGTTCAGTCGCTATCTCAGCGAAACGAGCTATCAGACGATCATCAGCAACACTGTCATACTTGGTCTGGCGGTAGCCACCCTCGGCACGCTGATTGGCTTTCTGTTCGCCTATGTTCAGGTCAAAGTGCGCGTGCCGTTCAAGCGCTTCATGCATATTCTGGCGCTGGTGCCGATCATCTCACCGCCCTTCGCGCTGGCCAGCGCGCTGATTATCCTTTTCGGGCGCAACGGCATGATCCTGCGCGGGATTTTCGGTACGCGTTGTCTGTGGGGCAGCGGACGAACCTGCAACGACATTTATGGCCTCGATGGCCTGACCATCGTGCTGGCGTTGTCGCTGTTCACGGTCGCCTATCTCAACCTCAAGGGCATGTTAGAGGCGCTCGATCCGGCGCTGGACGAAGCGGCGACCAATCTTGGCGGAAGCAAGTGGCACATTTTCCGCACGGTGACCGTGCCGATGCTCGTGCCGGGTATCGCCAGTTCGTTCCTGCTGCTCTTTGTTGAGGCCATCGCCGATCTGGGTAACCCGCTGGTTCTGGGCGGCAACTATGAAGTGCTGGCGACCCGCATTTACATCTCCGTGATCGGCATGTACGACACTACCGCCGCTGCCGTGCTGTCGGTTGTGCTGTTGGTTCCATCGCTGACCGTGTTTATCGTGCAGCGCTACTGGATCAGCCGGGCGACTGTGGTTTCGGTCACCGGCAAGCCGAGCGGTACGCCGCAACAGATCACGCACCCGCTGGTGTGCCTGCCGCTGTTCGTGCTGGTCATGGCGGTGTGCCTGTTGATCATTCTGCTATATGCGACGATTTTCGTCGGCGCGTTCACGAACGTGCTCGGCGTTGACAACACGTTCACGCTGAAGAACTTCGATTTCGTCATCAACGGCTATGGCTCGGAAGCGATGGTCGATACCACCACACTGTCGGCGCTGGCGACGCCGCTGGCGGGGATCATCGGCATGATTATCGCTTTTCTGGTCGTCCGTAAGTCGTTCGCCGGGCGCGCTGCGCTGGACTTCGCCGCTATGTTGGGTATTGCCGTGCCGGGAACGATCCTCGGCATCGGTTACCTGCTCATGTTCAACAATGACATTCAGATCATGCTTCCCGGAATCGGCCCGGTCACGCTGATTCCCAAGCTGACGGGCGGGCGAGCGATTTTCGCGGGCGCGGCAGCCATCGTACTGGTTTATGTCGTTCGCAGCGTGCCCGCCGCGTTGCGTTCCGGCGTCGCGCTACTGACGCAGATCGACCCGGCCATCGAGGAAGCATCCACCAGTCTGGGGGCCAACAGCGAGCAGACCTTCCGCCACATCACCCTGCCGCTTATTCGTCCGGCGTTCCTGTCTGGCTTGATCTTCGCTTTTGCCCGCTCGATGACGACGATTTCGGCGATTGTATTTCTCACGACGCCACAGACACGCATTATGACGGCACAAATCCTGAATGAAGTCGAGAATGGCCGTTTTGGCAACGCATTCGCCTACTGCGTCATTCTCATTTTGATTGTTCTACTCACCATCGGCATTTTGTACGCGGCTGTCGGCTCGACCAGCGGCGCGGATCGTGGTTTGGAAGGAGGCGCCTAAATGGCCGCAACCGAGAGCCTCGTACTCAACGACGTCACCAAAATCTTTCAGCAGCGCGGCGGCGCAGGCGTGGTCAAAGCGGTCGATCGCGTTTCGCTCACGATCCGCAAAGGCGAATTCGTCACGCTGCTGGGGCCATCCGGTTGCGGTAAAACGACGACTCTGCGCCTGATTGCCGGCTTTGAAATGCCGTCCAGCGGGCGCATTGTTCTGGATGGAACCGACATTACGTACCAGCCGCCGAACAAGCGCGACATGGCCATGGTGTTCCAGAGTTACGCGCTGTTCCCGCATATGAATGTCTTTGACAATGTCGCCTACGGGTTGCGTATTCGCAAGCTATCCCGATCCGACATTCAGACGCGCGTCGAAAATGCTCTGGCGCTGGTCGGCCTGTCCGGGCTGGGCAACCGCAAACCCAACCAGTTGTCGGGTGGCCAGCAGCAGCGCGTGGCGCTGGCGCGCGCGCTCGTCATGGAGCCACAGGTGTTGCTGTTCGACGAGCCACTCTCCAACCTCGACGCCAAACTGCGCGTGCAGATGCGCGGTGAAATCCACGCCCTGCAACGCCGGCTGAATATCACCAGCGTCTACGTGACGCACGATCAGGTGGAGGCGATGGCGCTTTCTGACCGGATCGTCGTCATGAACGCTGGCCGTATCGAGCAGATTGGCACGCCCGACGAAATTTATCGCCGCCCGAACACGCGCTTTGTGGCCGACTTCATCGGTCGCGCCAACTTCATCGACACGACCGTGGTCCAGGCGCAGGGCGAGCGCGTGACGGTCGAACTGTTTGGGACGCGAGTGGAGCTTCAGAGCAACGGTCGATCCGTCAAACCGGGCGAACGGCAGACCGCCGTCGTACGACCGGAAGGCCTGAAACTGCGCGCCGACCCCACGCTGGAACAGGTGCTCATCGAACAGGCGATGTATCTCGGCTCCGAAATCGAGTATATCGTCCGCGCCGGGGACCAACGTCTGGTCGTGGTTGACAGCGATCCTCGCACCAGCCAGATCTTCCCCGAAGGCGAAACCGTTGGGCTGGATATCATCGGCGAAGCGGTGCATCTGCTGCCGCCGGAAGAAACCTCTGCCCGCGCCTGAGCCGCCGAAGCAGCGAATAAAAGCCGGCGCTTGCCACAGATGGTCAAGCGCCGGCTGTACCGTTCTTAACCTGCATCATGAAGTGCGCCAGCAGTGGCCATGGCGATAACGCTCGCGTCCAGCCGGCGCGAGACTGAAATGGCAGCAGGGCCTAGTTGCCGGTGCTGCCCGTGTTATCCAGCCGGAAGCCGTGACCTCGCACGGTGATGATGTACTGCCAGTCTGGATCGACTTCGGCGAGGCGGTCGCGCAGGCGGCGTACGAGCGCGTCGATTGCCTGTTCGCTCACGCCCTCACCGACAGCGTCGGGCCAGACGGTTTCGACGACGGTATCGCGAGTACAGATGCGCCCGGCGTTGACGTACAGCAATTCGAGCAGGCGATACTGCGGCGGGCTGAGCGGCGGGTCAATCTCGACATCGCCAATGAACACCCGTCTCGCCTCGCGGTCGAGGCGCAGCCTGCCGCCGATGGATCGAGGCACTTCAAAGGGAAGTGGGGCGGTCGCGCCGCTGCCGAGGAAGGTGATCCGGGCTGCCAGCGCTAGCTGAATTTCATCGTTGTCGTGAAGGCGGTGCGCGCCCTTAATCTGCGTGCCGTTAAGCCATGTGCCGTTGCGGCTTTCCAGATCTTCAACGTAATAACTGTCGCCCTGCCGGTAGATACGGATGTGGTGGCGTGAAATCTGGCGTTCGGGCAGAACAATATCACAATCTTCACCGCGACCGAGCACGATGCTGTCTTTTGTGATCGGCAATTGCTTTTGCTCGGGATTGTGGCCGTCCTGAATAATCAGAATGGGACGATCCCCGGCCGCTTCAGGCATACATCGACTCCTGTCGAGTTGTTCGTTTCAGTGTGACAGCCAGTCGTTATTATACCGCGTTTGCCCCTACTGACCAGCGATGGTCAGCGTCACGGGGTCGGACTCGACATAGCCAACCCAAAGGCCCTGATCGCGATAAATCGGCGTTGGCACGATGCCCGGCGTTGGCAGAACCTGTCCCGGCGTAGTTGCGCGATAGTAGGCGCGAACCGAGGCATTGCCGCTGGTCACGGCAGGATCGACCAGCACATTGCCGTTCGGAAATTCCGCCCGGTGAACGCAGCTCTGCCGTGGCGCGAGAAGCCGGATCATCGTTTCGGGGAAAGTTGCCGGATCGCTGGTTCGCGTGCCGCCGGTCGTCAGGCTGTTGGGCGGGTTGAAGATCAGGCCCAGCCCGCTGGTGCCGTTATCGCCGACGATAACCTGATTCGGGTCGTAAATGAACGGCACCGTGCCAAGCGACTCGTTGGTGACAACGATGGTGATGACCAGCATGCCTGCCGGATCGCTGGTGATCGGCCCGGCGCGTACGCGCAGGCTGAAGGGAGCCGTGGCTGCACGACCGATGAGTGACTGGTGATTGCCCCGGTCGCTTGCTCTGGGCAGCCATTCACATGGCACACCCTCGTCAAAGCCCGGAATAACCGACGATGCCAGTCTGGGAATCAGGTTCGGCCCTGCCAGCATGAGCAGCAGAATGAGCAGGAAAAGCCCGACAATGGCGTTTGGGCGTCCACCGCGCATAAGCCTTCGCTAGCCTTCCCTGTGTTCCAGCCAGTCCCGGATCATCTCGACCAGCGTCTCTGCCGGCGTCTCTTCGACGTCGAACCAGTGGATGCCGTCGTCGTGGCCGCGGAACCAGGTGTATTGCCGGCGGATGAAATCGCGGTTGGCGCGTTTTGTCGCCGCCAGCGCTGCTTCCAGCGAGCACTCGCCGCGCAGATGGGCCGCCAGTTGGCGGTAGCCCAGCCCGCTCATCGACGGGAGGTGCGGATCGTAGCCCGCAGCGAGCAATGCGCTGACCTCCTCAAGAAAACCGGCGCGCATCATGTCCTCCAGCCGGCGGTCGGCGCGCGCGTAGAGCCGTTCTCTGTTCATCGTCAAACCGAGCTGCAGAATATCATAGGGCGGCGGTTGCTTGTGTCGCTGGCCCGCGAGTGGCTGCCCGGTTGCGGCGACGATTTCAATAGCCCGTATCACACGCCGGGGATTGCGCTGGTCGATGTTTTCGAGCGCGGTTGGGTCGAGCGCCTGCAGTCTTTCGACCACGGCGCCAAGCCCTTCGCGCGCTGCCAGTTGTTCCAGTTCGGCACGCAGCGCCGGGTTCGGCGGCACTTCGGGAATTGTCCAGCCTTCGACGACTGCGCTGATGTACTGGCCTGTGCCTCCAACGAGCAGCGGAAGGCGACCGCGCTGCCAGATGCCGTCAATTGCTCGATAGGCCAGCCGCTGAAATTCGGCGGCGGACAGCGTTTCGTCCGGTTCGACAACGTCGATCAAATGATGGGGGACGAGCGCCTGCTGCTCGGCGGTAGGTTTCGCCGTGCCGATGTCCATGTGACGATAAATCTGGCGGCTGTCCGCGCTGACGATTTCGCCATTCAGCGCCTGCGCTACAGCAATCGCATAGGCTGTCTTGCCGACGGCTGTTGGGCCAAGGATGACGACGAGCGGGGTTTTACCAGTCAAGCGCGTTCTCCGCGTGTTCGATGAGCGGCGGCGCGGATGGGCGCAGCCCAACCGCTACGATATCGACGCGCCAGTTTGCGTCCTCCAGCTCATGCTCGCTCAGGTAGGCATGTGCCAGTCGCGCCAGCCGCTCCTGCTTGACGGGGCCAACACTCTCGAACGCCGCCGCAGTTGCGCCACCGGAACGCGCGCGCACCTCGACAAAAACCAGCGTTTCGCCATGCCGGGCGATAATGTCAATCTCGCCCTGACGGCAACGCCAGTTCGTTTCGACAATGCGATAGCCGCGCTGATGTAAATATTCCGCAGCGGCGCGTTCGGCCTGCGCTCCGCGCTCCCGGCGCTGGGTCATCGTTTGCAAAAGTCTCCTTCAAATGTGGGCGAAATAAGGTGTTAATTAGTATAATGCTAGCGCCCTTCCGGGCATGTCTTGTTTCCACTACTGGCTACACACAAATACCATGTCCTGGTTGGTTGTGTTTCATTATGGCTCGGGTTGCAGCGGGGCGTGTTTGTGCCGCGCTGCCAGCTCTATCTCTGGAGAGGATACATGGATTTTATCATAGCCAACGCGAATTGGGTTTCGCTCGTCGTCAGCGTCTTCGGCGTCGTGTTTGCGCTTGTGCTAAGAAGCTGGATTCTTTCACAGGACAGCGGCAACGAACGCATGATGAAGATTTCTGGCGCGGTCCAGAAGGGGGCGCAGGCATTTCTGTCCCGTGAGTATCGCGCCGTTGCGATTTTCGTCGGTGTGGTCGCCGTGCTGCTGCTGGTGCTGGGCCTGCTGCCCGGCAGCGGCATGAGTCCGTGGACGGTGCTGGCCTTCGTTTCCGGCGCGGTTGCTTCGGCGCTCGCCGGTTACATCGGCATGAACGTCGCTGTACGTTCCAATGTCCGCACGGCGGCGGCGGCTTCTCGGAGCCTCAATCAGGGTCTGCGCGTGGCGTTCGCCAGCGGGACCGTCATGGGAACGATGGTTGTGGCGCTGGCGCTGCTCGGCATCAGCATTCTGATCTTCGTGCTCAACAGCGTGATTCCAGACCGCGCAGCGGCGGCGAACGCGCTGGCGGGCTTCGGCTTTGGCGCGACCTCCATCGCCATCTTCGCTCGTGTCGGCGGCGGTATCTTTACCAAGGCGGCGGACGTTGGAGCTGACCTCGTGGGCAAGACCGAGGCCAATATTCCCGAAGATGACCCGCGCAATCCGGCTGTGATCGCCGACAATGTGGGCGACAACGTGGGTGACGTCGCGGGAATGGGCTCGGACCTGTTCGAAAGCTATGCGAGTTCGATCATTGCTGCCATCGCCATCGCAACGCTGGGGCAGGGCGTCGCTGCCGACCGCATCGCCGCGGGCGCAGCGTTTCCGTTGCTGGTGGCGGCGGCCGGTTTGCTGATCGGGGTCGGCTGCACCTATCTGGTGCGTACTGAAGAAAATGCCACTCAGGAAAACCTGCTGGCCAGCCTGCGCCGGGGCGTTTACACCGCCAGCGCGCTGGTCGTGGTCGCCGTGGTGGTTCTTGGGCTGCTGCTTGATCTCGGTCTGGGCGTTGTGATCGCTACCATTGCCGGCCTCGCCGCGGGCGTGGCAATCGGTTATTCGACCGAATACTTCACGTCGGATACTTATCGTCCGACTCAGGAGCTGGCTGAAAGCTCGACGGGTGGCCCGGCCATCATTATCATTCGCGGTCTGGCGCTTGGCATGCGCAGCACGGTTCCGCCTGTGGCGATCGTCGTGGTGGCAGTGCTCATCGCGGCCTATGCAGCGGGCCTGTATGGCGTCGCAATGGCGGCGGTAGGCATGTTGGCGACGCTCGGTATCACGCTGGCGACGGACGCTTACGGCCCGGTGGCCGACAACGCGGGCGGTATCGCCGAAATGGCCGAGCTGGAAGACACGGTTCGCGAGCGTACTGACGCGCTTGACAGCCTCGGCAATACGACCGCCGCGACCGGCAAGGGCTTTGCCATCGGTAGCGCCGTCATGACTGCACTCGCGCTAACCTCGGCGTTTGTGACGGCGACAGGTATGGGCACTGAGGTCAACATCCTCGATCCGCGCCTGTCAACCGGCCTGCTGATCGGCGCGGTGCTGCCTTTCCTGTTCAGCGCGCAGACCATGCTGGCGGTCGGCAAGGCCGCGCAACAGATCGTGGTTGAGGTGCGCCGCCAGTTCCGGGAAATTCCCGGTCTGATGGAAGGCAAGGCTGATCCGGATTATGAAACCTGCGTTGCGATCAGCACCGACAGCGCCATCCGCGAGATGGTCGCGCCTGCGGCCATCGCCGTGGCGACGCCGATCGTTATCGCGCTGCTGGCGATCATCGGCCGTGGTGGCAACGTGATCGGCAATTTCGTCGGCGTGGAAACGCTGATTGGCGTGCTGCTTGGTTCGTTGATTTCCGCCTTCACGCTGGCTGTTATGATGGCCAATTCGGGCGGCGCGTGGGACAACGCCAAGAAGTACATCGAGCGCGGCAATCTGGGCGGCAAGGGCAGCGATGCCCACAAGGCGGCGGTCGTCGGCGACACGGTGGGCGACCCGTTCAAGGATACCTCCGGCCCGTCGCTGAACATCCTGCTGAAGCTGCTGGCGATTGTATCGCTGGTGATCGCGCCGTTGCTGGCGACCGGCGCTTAACCCGGAGAACCGGATGTGAATCAAAAGGGCGGCTCGTTATCGAGCCGCCCTTCTTTTAGTCAGTTTCGGGGAAGGACCGGGCGAAACTTATAACCGTAGACGATGACACCTTTAGGGCCTTCGGTGGTCAACCTGCGGGTGACCATCTCAACGCGGTCGCCAATCGCGACTGGCCCATCGACGTCGGTGATCTGAGCGGTGATGATCGGGCCTTCATCAAGCCGGACCAGGGCCAGAACGTACGGGCTTTGCTCCTCAAAGCCTTCCGGCGGGTCCTGAACAACCGTGTAGCTGTAAATCTCTCCGGTTCCGGAAAACGCAAATCGTTCGCCCGGAGGCAGGCTGGCATCTTTCTGAGGTAGCGTCACCATAGCTACCGGCCCGCTACCATGGCGTGTTCCCGGTTCGACGCTGCCGGGCGCGGCGCTGTCCGCACGATTTCAACAGCCGGGGCAGGCCGAGTCTGCAGGCAAACTTCACCGTTCTGGAACCGCATCCCCTCAAGACGATAGCGCTGTGAATTCATACGCCAGTGACGTGAAATCTGCATGTTGGATACCTCTCGCTTACGTTCAATTGCTTGTGCGATTCCGCACGATTTGCCTCGCATTGTAGGTTTCTGGCGCTATCAAAACCTATCAGGGGCGGCCTGAGAGCTATCAAACGCTCTCGTAAACCGCTGTTTTCGTTCAAACCAGCGCCTGTAGAACGTGGGTTACCGCAGTGCTTCCAAGCCCGCCAAGACTCTGAATCAGCGCCGTGCGCGCGCCCGATACCTGATTCGGACCGGCCTCGCCACGCAGTTGCAGACAGGCTTCAACTGCCTGATAGACGCCGGCAGCGCCGACCGGGTTGCCGCGACTTTTCAGACCGCCGAAGGTGCTGATCGGCAGCCTGCCATCCAGACCAATCGCGCCCTCCTGTGCCAGGCGCCAGCCCTGTCCGCGTTCGGCGAACCCGCAGGCTTCCAATGACAGCGCCGCCAGAATGGTGAAGGCGTCGTGCAGTTCGAACAGATTGACGTCATCCGGGCTGATGCCGGCCTGAGCATAGGCCAGGCTGGCCGATTGGCTGGCAGCGCTCAGGAACAGCATGTCCTGGCGATCCTGCAGGGCAAACCGGCTCGTGGCGACGGCGCTTGCGCTCAGCCGTACCGGATGCGGCGAGAGGTCAGCCGCCCGTTCGGCGGTTGTCAGCACAACCGCCGCCGCGCCATCTGCGTCGGGCGCGCTGTCGAACAGGCCAACAGGTTCGGCTACCATCGGTGAACGCGCGAAACTGCCCGGTTTGAGGGTGTTGCGGAACATGGCATTGGCATTCTTCGAGCCGTTAGCGTGCGCGTTAACGCTAAAGCCCTCGAATGCGCTCAGTTCCACGCCGTATTCCTCCATGTAACGGCGCATGAGCAGCGCCGCCAGCGCGGTCAGCGTTGCGCCGTGGATTGCTTCGTAATCCGCATCGAGCGCGGTATTGCGCGCGCGTACGCGCGCGCTGCCCAGCATGTCCGTTGACTTTTCGACGCCGACGACAATGGCTGTGTCCACTGCGCCGGAGGCAACGGCCAGATAACCCGCGCGTAGGGCGGCCCCACCCGAAGCATCAGCGGCGTCGACAGCCCAGGCTTCAATCCCCGCTAGACCAGCATGGTCTGCTATTAACGCGCCGAGATGAGACTGGCTGCTGATAGTCGCGCCGAAGGCGTTGCCTACGTAGAGCGCGTCAACCTGATCCGTGCCGGCGTCTTCCAGCGCGGCGTGGATGGCATCGGTTGCGAGCGAGCGCAGGCTGCTTTCCCAGTGTTCTCCGACCGGCGTCTGTCCGACGCCAATAATGGCAACATCACGCATGGTCAATTCCTCAAAAGGCCGCGGTAGCGGCAGTAGGTTCCATAATCAATCAACGTGCGGCGGGCGATGTAGTCGCGGGTTTTGGGCGCGCGTTCGGCCATTCCCCGAATGCGTTCGGTGACCAGCAGATCGAAGGCGTCCGAACCTGCCCCGCTGCCATAGCTCACCATCAGAATACGGTCGCCCGGTTCGGCAATATCCAGAATGGCGGTCAGCCCCAGCATGCAGGAACCGGAATAAACGTTGCCGACTTCTCCGGCCAGCAGCCCGGGTTTAATCTGCTCGGCGCTGAATCCGAGCATGGTCGCCGCGCGCTGCGGGAATTTGACGTTGGGCTGGTGGAAAACGGCATACGTGTAGTCAGACGCCGAAGTGCCCATCAGTTCCATCAGCGTTCGCGCTGCCGTAAGCGTATGATTGAAGTACGCCGGTTCGCCCGTGAACCGTTCGCCGTGGCTGGGATAGCTTTCGTCTGCCCGCCGCCAGAAATCCGGCGTATCGGTGACGAAGCTGTAGCTACCCTGATAAACGGCGCATGCTTCATCCGCCGGGCCGATGATGAACGCCGCGCCGCCGGACGCAGCCGTGTATTCCAGCGCGTCTCCGGGCCGGGATTGCGCCGTATCCATGCCAATGCTCAAGGTATACGCGCCCATGCCGCTGCCTACCAGACCAATCGACGCCTGAACTGCTTCAGTGCCGGCCTTGCACGCGAACTCCCAGTCCGCGGCCTGAATGTTGGGCGACGCGCCGATGCTTTCGGCGACAATGGTGCTGGTGGGTTTGACCGCGTAAGGGTGGCTTTCGCTGCCAACCCAGACGGCCCGAATCTGGCGCACATCAATTTGCGCGCGCGCCAGCGCATTACGGGCGGCTTCGATGGACATCGTGGTGACGTCCTCGTCGGGGCCGGCGACCGCTTTTTCCGTTACCGGGCTGGGGCTAAGGCCGTTGGTCCAGATGCGAGAGACTTCGGAACCGGGCAGACGATAACGTGGCACGTAAGCGCCGTAACCCACGATGCCGACCTGCCGGTCAGGCCGTAGCAGATAGGTTGAGCGGCCGTGATGGTTGTTGGTGTTGTGTTCCATAGGCTTAGGTTTCCTGTAGCGTTTCCACGAGCGCGCGCGCTCGTTCCAGGCGAATGTTGTTTTCCCGGATCATCTGCTCGACCACGCGGCCAACCAGCGCGCCGGACGCGCCAGCAGCAACGGCCAGTTGGCGGGCATGCATTCGCATATGACCGCGCTGAATGCCATCGGTTGCCAGAGCGCGGATGGCGGCCAGATTTTGTGCCAGCCCCACGGCGGCCATGACCTCCGCCAGTTCGCGGGCGGAAGTGACGCCGAGAATCTGGAGCGCGACCTGCGCCGCGGGATGCACGCGCGTAGCGCCGCCGACGATGCCCACCGCCAGCGGTAGCTCTATCTCGCCATGCAGATTGCCGTCGCTGTTCTGTCGCCAGCGGGTGAGGCTGGTGTAGCTGCCGTTTCTGGCGGCGTAGGCATGCGCGCCTGCCTCGACCGCTCGCCAGTCGTTGCCGGTAGCGATGACAACCGCGTCGATGCCGTTCATGATGCCCTTGTTATGCGTCGTCGCGCGGTAGGGATCGGCTTCGGCAAACGCGCTTGCTTCGACAATGGCGCGCACGACAGCCGCTCCATCGAGGGTATCGGTCGCCAGTTCCGCGGCCGGGATCACGCATTCGGCGCGCGCTTTTCGCTGGTCGCTGAGGTTGCTCAGGATGCGGAGATTGACGCGGCCACCCGTGATCTCTTCGACCGCCGGCGCAAGATGTTCGACGGCGGTGTTGATGGCATTCGCGCCCATCGCGTCCCGCGTATCGTACAGCAGATGCACGACCAGCATCGGGCCGGCCGGCGTTTCGGCCAGCACCCGCACCTGTATGTCGCGCGCGCCGCCGCCGTGCCTGACGATGCTGCCGCCGGTAGCGTTGGCCTGTTCCAGCAGCGCTGCTTTGTTCGCCAGCACCGCGTTCGCCGCAGCTTCCATGTCCGGCACATCCAGAACCTGAATTTGGCCGATCATGATCGGCTCGTCGCTCCGGGTTGTGAAACCTCCGCCGGCGCGGGCCAGTCTGGCGGCATTGCTCACCGCCGCGACGACCGATGGCTCTTCAATGACCATCGGGATCAGGTAGTCCCTGCCGTTGATCAGGAAGTTGGTGGCGATTCCGAGCGGCAGCGGGTATACGCCCACCGCATTCTCGATCATCAGGTCGGCCTGTGCCGCGCTGAGGCTGTTGATGCCGAGCAACACGGTTTGCTGCTCTGGAGACAACTGCGCCCATTCTGCTGTCAGTGCGGCCCGTTCGGCCAGTGGTCGCTTGTAAAAGCCGGGAAGTCGTGAGGTGTTTTTATTCTGCATATCCGAACTCTAGTCTGAGGAGGCTCTCAAAAGCTATCAGAGCGGGCGATTGTCGTGAAAAGAGGTACAAAATTTCACGGTTGGCTAATCTGCTCGCAGAACCAGATGGAAGTCTGTGGGATACGTCTCCGCGCCGAGCGCGACACCCCATTCAGCGGGAGCGCTGCCAATAAGCTGCCCCTGCCAGGCGATTTCGCCATTTAACCGCAGCGTGGCGTTGCCGGAGCGGTCTACATGAAGATAAACCCGATTGAGGCCGCTGCGTAGATGGAGGAATGGACGCCAGTCGTTCAACCCGATCGAAAAATAGCTCTCGTTATCCAGCAGGATGTACACCGGCGCAGCCGCAGCTCCAAGCCATAATCCCCATACCGGCGCAGGCCCGGCAGGCAGCATTTGTGCTTCGATCGTATAGGGTGGGGATGGCAACGGCCCGGCCCCATATCGTGCGATGCCAGCGCGCTCGTCCAGCCGGCTGAGTCCGGCCAATTCTCGTATCGAAAGCATGACCGTCGCCGCTTGTGGCGGATTGGCAACACCGGCAATCGAGACCGCGATCAGAATCAGGCTGCCAGCCAGCAGCGCGAGTAACACGCGCTTCATCAAAAGGAGTTTTGAAGCCGTGGAGCCTCCGTTGACACTGGACGAGCCGGGACGTATGCTAATGGGCATGATCGTCAGACCACTTCGCGTTTACGTCTCGCCCGTCTTTCGGCGGATTGGGCTGATGCTTTTGGCTGCGGTTGTGACGCTTGCCAGCCCGGCCTTGCCCGCCGGTGGGCAGGATGCCCCGGCAACGCCGGAAGTGGCGGTTACGGATCGGGTGGCCCCGGTCTGGGATGGAACCTACCGGCGCATTCGCGTGCCGATTCTGATGTATCACTATGTGAGTCCGCTGCCTGAAAACGCGGACGAATACCGGCGCGAACTGACGATTTCCCCCGACACTTTCCGCGCGCATCTGGAATATCTCTTTTTTGAAGGGTTCACGCCAATTTCGCTCTATGATCTTGACGAGGCGCTGCTGACAGGGCGCGAGTTGCCGGCAAAGCCGGTCGTCCTGACCTTCGACGACGGGTATATCGATCACTACACACACGTTTTTCCGCTGCTCAAACAGTACGGTTTCACCGGAACCTTCTTCATTATCACAGGGCGTGTCGATGCGCGCGATCCCAATTACGTCAGTTGGGAGCAGGTCGGCGAAATGGCTGCGGCGGGCATGGACATGGAACCGCATACCAAAAATCATGTCAGCCTGCAGGGGCGCGACTATGATTTTCTGGTCTATGAAATGCTGGGCAGCATCGAGAGCATCAAGGCGCACACCGGGCGGCAACCGCACCTTTTCTCCTATCCGGTCGGCCAGTATGACGCCGACACGCTGGCTGTCGCGCGTACATTGCCGATCTGGCGGGCAGTTACTACCGCCAATGGCCGCTACCATACCACCGACAACCGGCTGGAGATGCCGCGGGTCCGCATTACAGGGGGCATGAGCGCGCCGGCGCTGGCTTCCGTTCTTCGCGGCGACTAAAACAAAAACCCGCACGCAGCGGGCTTTTAACAGGGTGGTTCAGGCTGGTTAGTCGGGGAGAATGCGCGTATCCAGGAAGTAATCCAGCCAGACGACAAACACCAGACCCATCGGAATTGCCGTCGTCACAAAATAGAGCGTGCCGTATTTTTCAATGGTGATGGGGACGCCGGCATTAGGCCCCATCCACGGCAGGATGAGCGTCACAAAGGCGGCGGTGACGAGAAAACCGAGCGCCATGGATACCACCCAGACAATAATACGGCGAAGGGTAAGCGAGGACATGCCGAATTGTCTCCTAACGTCCGTAGAGAATTTGTACCTGTCTATTGTAAACGGGAAAGGGGGCAGGCTGCAAGTCGAAGCCGGAACGGTGGTTGTGAAAGCCGCTGAAGTCCAGTATTATCTGGCGAATGTTTGAAATCTTTGTGCGCTGTATGGTGTTTTCACTATATAAGCAAGCAATCGTTCGTACAGGCGGCGCTCTGTCGTACGCCTTTGCTTTTCACACCTGAAACCAGTGGGTAATGACTGGGGGGAATTTGCGTGGCTGATCTTTTTGACAAGCTCGGAACCTTTACCCAGGCCAAGGAGGCCATGGCGCTGGGAATATACCCTTATTTCCGCGCCTTAAGCGTGTCCGAGGGGACCACGGCTATTTTTGAAGGCAAAGAAGTGGTCATGATCGGCTCCAACAACTATCTTGGCCTGACGACCGACGAGCGCGTGCGGCAAGCGGCCATTGAAGCGGTGGAGCGATATGGGACGAGCGTAACCGGTTCGCGGTTTTTGAACGGTACGCTCGAACTACACCTGGAACTGGATCGCCGTCTGGCGAAATTTGTTGGGAAAGAGGCCGCGCTCGTATTCCCGACCGGCTATCAGACCAACGTCGGCACGATTACGGCGCTGGTTCAAAAAGGCGATTACGTCATCATCGACAAGGATGACCACGCCAGCATCGTCGATGGTTGCATGATGTGCCGTGGCGAAATGAGGCGCTTCCGGCACAATGATCTGGATAGCCTGGATGAGGTGCTGAGCAAGTTGCCTGCGTCGGCGGGCAAGCTGGTGGTCGTTGACGGCGTCTACAGTATGGGCGGCGATCTGGCGCCGCTGCCGGAGTTGGTCGCGATTTGCAAGAAGCATGGCGCGCGGATCATGGTCGATGACGCGCACGGGATCGGCGTGACCGGCGGCGGGCGCGGCACGGCAGCGCACTTTGGGCTGACCGACGAAGTTGATCTGATCATGGGGACGTTCAGCAAGAGCTTTGCCTCGATCGGCGGGTTCATCGCCGGCAGCGCGGACGTCATTCACTATATTCAGCATCACGCGCGTTCGCTCATTTTCTCGGCAGCGCTGCCCGCGCCCAACGCGGCGGCGGTTCTCCGCGCGCTGGAGATCATCGAAACCGAGCCGCAGCATGTGGAACGGCTGTGGGAAAACGCCAATTACATGCGCGATGGCCTGAAGCAGCTTGGCTATGATGTCGGCGGCAGCAACACGCCGATCATTCCCGTCATCCTGCGCGACGACTACCGCACGGTTCTGGCATGGCACGCGCTGATCGAAGAAGGCGTGTATACCAATCCGGTTGTGCCGCCCGGTGTGCCGCCGAACCAGAGTCTGCTACGAACCAGCTATATGGCGACGCACCAGCGCGAACATCTGGACCGCGCGCTGGCAGCGTTCAAGGTGGTTGGGGAGCGGCTCGATTTGGTGTCGTCAAGCCAGGCACTGGCCTCAACCGAGGCAGAAGCTGCACCCTGACGGAAGCAGAGCAGATGGCGTAAGGAAAGGGCAGCACTGGCTGCCCTTTTTCGTTTCCGCTTCAGGCTACAGTTCCCTGAAGTTTCCCTTGACACTCGTAGGCTGAGCTGGTATCCTTCGGCTTATTGAAAGGGGACGTGGTGTAGCGGTTAACATACTGCCCTGTCAAGGCAGAGATCGCGGGTTCGAACCCCGTCGTCCCCGTCCGGCGTATCATTAGAGCCTACGAATATCCGTAGGCTCTTTTGATTCATTTTCCCCTCGAATTTTCTGGTTCACAAGCCGCACTTGTTATCACTATCGGGGTAATATCAGCATTTCCGCGTATAGCACGCGGGCTCTTGCAAGGACGCTCGTTCTGGTGTGCGCCGTAACGCCGGCTGGCACAGTGCGAGAGGGAATCAGCATATACTGTAGGCATCATTGAGGCAGCTAGAGGCGGGCTCTCACTGCGCGTAGCCGCAGCGGTAAAGCACGACCAGATAATCTGGTTTCAGTTCGAGCGATTTCCTGAACCAAGGGATCGCACTCTCGTAGTTCTGCTGCGCATAATACTGGTAACCTAACATATAAGGATACTTGGGGTTGTCTGGCGCATCCTGAACGAGAAGAGCATACACTTCGATCGCGTCAGCATACTCTTCGGCGCGCGACAAGTACCAACCGAGTTTGTCCTTGGCTCGGCGATTTTCAGGTGCTGCTTCAACGGCTTGACGAGCTGTGATGGCTGCCTCATTCCACCGTTGCTGCCCTGCAAATCCCTCCGCTTTTTCTAAGAGACCGTCGATATCAGCCATGACCATCCTATCCTTCTGTTATCGATGTCTGATTGGGTTCAGGCAAGGAGCCGATGACAACCACATGATGGCGCGCGCGTGACAGGCCGACATACGTCAACTGATCGCTGATGTCCGGATGCGCCTGCTGCATCTCCGTTAAAATCACGACGCCGCGTTCGAGGCCCTTGTAGCGGTAGATAGTCGAAACGTCGACCGTGTTAGCCGCGTTGCCTGCGCCAAGCCACGACAGGCGGAAGTTCCCCAGGGTTTCCCCTTCCTTCCACTGCGACTTGCGCTCGCTTGACGGCGTCAGCACGACGATCTCGCTGAGCGGAATGCCATCCTCGTTCACGAGCCGGTGGAGCAGGCGCTGAAGCTCCCGGCGCGTCTCCTGTCGATCCTTCGCCAGGATGATCTCGACCGGGCGTCCCTCGGGGCCGTTAGCGACGGTCTCTTCGCTGGTGACCTTGTAGGGCAGCAGCGAGGCGTGAATGTGCCGCGTGTTACGGCAGTTTTCGTCCAGGACGAGTGGGTCGGCTTCGATGGGAATGTTGCCGATTTGCGTGTAGAGCCGCTGGTTGTCGTCGAAGAAGATATAGAAGATGCCGTGTTCCGGGTCTTTCAGCAGGTCGGGCAGGGGAATCCACCAGGCGGCTTCAAAATCCTGCGCCTCGTCGACGATGATCGCGTCGAAGAACCTGTCCTGAACGCCAGAGTCGGGCGAGCGCATGACATGGATCGCGTCGAGCAGCAGGTCGGGTGCTTTTTCGTTGAACGCATCCCAATCAAGCTGGCGTCCCTCTGTTAGTTTTGCCCAGCCTCGCGCCTGTCCGACAAGGCCGTGAAACGTGGCGACGTGAATCATCTCGCTCTGAAGGTTCTTGCCAAGCCACGTTGCGAGGTGGCGGTTAAAGCACAGGAACAGCACCCGCATACCGGAATCGGCCAGTTGCTGCGCCTTCTCCATCGCCAGCATCGTCTTGCCGGTTCCCGCGCCGCCGACAATCGCGGCCCGGCGATGGTTGCGGAGCAGCCGCAGCACGCGGAACTGCTGCTGCGTCAGCTCCTCAATCTTACGGCGCTCGCGCTCGAAGATATCGGCGATGCGTGGGCGTAACTGTCGCGTCGGCACGACCAGGTCGACCAGCCCATCGACCGCCGCTTTGCCGTCCATGCGCTCGTTGGCGCGGTCGGCGCGCTGTTTCCAGAAGGCGTAGATGTCGAGAATTCTCTGCTCCAGATTATCGATCTGGGTACAGTCGATAAACATCTCCTCGACGCAGTCCATCCGCAGGTCACTATCGACATACGAGTCGGGCAGGGCGACGGCGGGGAAGATGGCATAGCGGAAGTTGCGCGTTCGCAGGTCGTTTTCGAGCCAGTCGTGCAGCGCGCGGCAGCTCCGTTCGGCCTGGCTGCATGGGTCGTTGATCTTATTCACCCGGCCACCGCGCGAGCGGCTGTACCACTGTGCCTGGTTGCCGTCGCGCTCGATGATAATTTCGCCGCCTTTGACTTCCAGCACCAGCACGCCGTGTTCGGGATGCGCGATCAGGAAGTCGGCTTCGCCCACGCTGCCATGCATCCGCGAGTCGTGGGTAATCCACCTGACGCTGTGAATGACCGTGAACGGCGGCGGCAGCGCTTCCAGCCGTTCCTTGAGTTCGATTTCGGCGTCGCTGGTCGTGTCGTCCGCGCCGGAGCCGCGCAGCACCCTGCCGCGATAGAAGCCCTGCAGGTAGCCGACGGTGATCTGCCCCGGATTGCGCTGGAGTTCGCGCAGGCCGAGCGAGGTGATGCGGAAGCTGTCGTGGATCGACTCGCGGTGGTGCTGCTGCTTTTCGACAAAGCCTGCTTTGCAGAAGTGGATATCGCACCAGGCGACGCGGCTGACGATGGCAAGCTGGTTGCCCGCCATCTCCTGCAGGTCGTCCTCGCTGAGACTGAAGTACCTGCCGAGCCGGAACATCAACTGACCGCGGGTATAGCTGTTGCCGTCGCTGAGCAGGCGCAGGAACGGCACCAGGAACTCGTTTTGGGTTGGGATGGGCATGCGTTCGGAACCTCACTCCTGTGTTCCGAACAGTTCGTGAACAGTCATCTTTGTTGGCTGCATGGTGGCGCATCTCCGGTGTTTGCTAGAAGCATTTAGAGCCTTATTTTTCGTTAGGCCCTAGGATGCAGACTGAAGTGTAGCGATCAACACCTCAATCATCTGCTCATAGTGATCGCTAAAACTAAGATTCGGCCGCAATCCTTGTTCGCTAGAAAGATACAGTGGCACAGCGGCCTCCAGATACTTGAGTGGAATAATCTGGGTAGGAAACTGCCTTGCGAAAAGATACTCTTTCGCAACCCATTCCGACTGCCGCATTGCAGGGCTTATAATGAACAAGCATACTTTTGACCTTTGTATTGCACGCTCAACTTCATGTACCCAGACGGCCGTTCCTGGTTCCAGGTTCTCGTCGATCCAGGTATCAATACCTGCATCACGTAAGGCATGAGTCAGCCTCAATGCGAATTCTTCCGCATCTTTACGGGCGTAGCTGATAAAGACTGGTCCACCAGTCGCGCTTCGGCGCGGTTCTCGACGTTGGAGAAGCTGATGCAGTCTAAGAGCCAAAGAGGCGACCGCTCTTACCTCTGAGGAAGGGTCACGCAGTGCAGCCCGGAGCATTCCCGGCTGAGCACGTAGTTCTCCTAGCTGTGCAATTGCTCTTACTCGCACGCTGGCGCTCGCTAGATCGCGCATGGCGGCAAGGCAGCAGTGTATAACAAGGTCGATATTGGGGTGAGGATTTTCAAGTTGCTCGAGACCGTACTCTATTTGTCTAGACCCATCGATACTCTTGATCGGTGGATAAGTAGGATTGGCTTGGCGCAATATTGAAGCCAACGTCGCAAATGCCGCGTCGTGGTTGTCGCGAAAGTCCACAATGGTTCGGTCATAGAAAATCCCGGCGGAGACACCCCGCTTCAGCGGGGTGAGGAAGCCGGATACTCCTTTCGCTTCAACAGGTTGACGGTATAGAAATTCTATGCTATGCTTAGGGCATGAAACTGACCGCGACGATTAAGCTTCAGCCCACCGAAGAACAGCGCGACTTGCTGTATGCCACGCTGGAACGCGCCAATGCC
>Ga0207869_1000379_pt1 | contig 37807 bp, 37 predicted proteins | sample HigsolmetaAR205D_FD_184837 | JGI IMG/M metagenome (GOLD analysis project Ga0207869, IMG submission 184837) | Ionic liquid and high solid enriched microbial communities from the Joint BioEnergy Institute, USA - AR20-5-D (SPAdes) (version 2) ...
ACTTGCATGTATTAGGCACGCCGCCAGCGTTCGTCCTGAGCCAGGATCAAACTCTCCAATAAAGTTTGGTTCTGGTTCGAAAATCGTTGGTCAATCATTGATGATCGACGGGTCAACGCGTTCGCTGTTCAGTTTTCAAGGAGCGTTTTTGTGCCGCCCTCAAGAGGCGACTTTTATAGTCTAGCACATCCAGACGTGCTAGTCAAGAGTTTTTTGTTCAAGAAGTTGATGATGTTTCCCTCGCTCAACGGCGACAGTGAATACTCTAGCATATTGAGTTTTTAAATTCAAGAGTTACTTTATAAAAAACGCACTGTTGCCCCAAAACCCCGCTATGCCTAAACCAGCTCTTTCATGTCCTTCGCAGGGAGTTCGCGATGTTTCCCATTACTGCGCCGTGTACCCTCCGTCGATGACCACGGCCTGCCCGGTGATGCCCTGCGCTTTCTTGCTGGCGAGAAAGACGGCATATTCCGCCACTTCCTCCGCTTCAAGCAAACGTTTTTGCGGGACCAGGGGGTAAATGACCTCTTCCAGCACTTTTTCCAACGGAACGTTGCGGGTTTTGGCCAGATCGGCCAATTGATTCCGCACCAGGGGCGTATTGACGTAGCCTGGGCAAAGCGCGTTTACGGTGATGCCATGAGCGGCAACTTCCAGCGCTGCCACCTTGGTCAAGCCAATAACGCCATGCTTGGCGCTGTTGTAGGCAGCTTTTCCGGCGAAGCCAACCAACCCATTGATGGATGCCATGTTCAGGACGCGGCCATAGCCTTGCTTCTTCATAATCGGAAAGGCGTATTTCATCGCCACAAACGGCGCTGTCAGCATGACCGCCAGCATTTGTTCAAACTTGGCCACAGGAAAATCCTCGATGGGCGACACGTGTTGCAATCCGGCATTGTTAACCAGAATATCAAGCCTGCCAAATGCCTCAACGGCCTTTCCGATTCCAGCCCCAATCTGCTCTTCATCCGTAACATCACAGCCCATACCGACCGCTTCATACCCTTCCTGCTGCAGCCGGCAAGCTGCCTCATGCGCCCCATCCCGGTTCAAGTCAAGGATCACCACCTTGGCCCCTTCCCGGGCAAACGTACGGGCAATCTCCAAACCGATTCCGCTTGCCGCCCCGGTGACAACCGCCACATTTTGCTGCAATTGTTTTTCCATTCCTCCGTTACTCCCCTCGAACAACATGAGAAAAATGGAACGTTTCAAACAGAGCGAACCAAAGGCGCCGCAAACCGCAATGAAAGAAACGGAAAACTTGCAGATAGCGCGAAGAAGCGATTCAACCAGATATGATCAACGAAGATCAAAACACAGAAGAGGGATGCATTGATCCTGAATTCGCAACGAATGGAAAGAGTCAGCGGTTGATGCCGTTACCCCCATATCCATATAATACCAACTTGAGTTGCAAAAATATTGCCCCGGGCATGAATCCAGGGCAAATCTTTTTTTACATGCTTGTTGCCTGAACAGGAACAGAAAACTCCTTACCGCCCGTTTTCGGACAGAAGGCACCGCATGCGCAAAATGCTTCATTCCTTTTGCTGTTTTTTCTGCCAACTGTGCCGGCAGTCCAGACAGGTGTAGGAATACACTTTTCGCCTTTCCAGGTTGAGGCGGACAAGGGCCAAAATGAACGCAGCCGTCAGCCCCAAAAACAGAAAGGCGACCGGCGTCGCATTCAGACGAATCCCGATCCAGGCGGCGGTCATCAGGACAAGCGAGTAGATGACAAGGTAAAGAATGCGGTTATAAGACTCTTTTATGTCAATCTTCTTCGACTTGCATTGGGGACACTTGATTTCGGCCATTTTTACCTCCCGTCAGAATCATTTGAAAAAAAGCGACGAGCTCCTACCTGTCTGCAAAGTCAGTCCCTTCCCGGATGCGCCGGTAGTCTTCCCGAGTATCCACATCCCACCCCCACTCCGCCTGTTCAAACGGAATGGTCAAAAGAGACTGCCGGTGTCTGGCCACGACCTCCTTGCCGCCTTGATCTCCGGCAATCCGGCACAACTCCTTGAAAAGGGATGCGTCAAACAGCACGGGGTGACCCGCCTCTCCGGCATATTGCGGCCGTACAATCCTGACGCCATTGGGCCGATGCTTGCGATACCCGTCCATCAGCGCCTGAACGACGCGATCGGGAACGTTGGGCTGGTCGGCCAGAAACACCATCCCGGCCTCCGCTCTTCCCTTCAATCTGCCGATGCCCAAAGCCAGGGAAGAGGCCATGCCCATTGCGTAATCCGGGTTGTGCAGCACCTCCACCTGCGGGATGTCGCTTGTGAGCGAAAGCAGTTTTTCGCAGTGCTCCCCGCCTACCAGCAGGATGGGAAAAAGTCCGTTGGCTTGGGCCCGCTCCACGGCGTAACGAAACAGCGGTTTTCCCCGCAGAGGCAAAAACAGCTTCGCCGTTCCCATGCGCCGGGACATGCCGGCCGCCAAAACAATCGCGCCGATTTGCGGCATGCTCCCTGAATCCTCCTTGCGCAAAATACCCATGCAGGTATACTAACAACCGCTTTTTTGCCTGTCAAGCTGTTGCCTCTTCTTTTATCTCCCCCCGCTTATCTCCCCCGCTTGCGCTCCTGCAAAACGAAGAGGATACGCGTCCGCCCATGGACAACGTATCCTCTCCGAACGGTTACTCCTGATGCGCCCCTTCACCTGCCGCACTATTCGTTCGACATGCTTTCCGCGTTTTTCAGCGCATGTTCCCAACTGGGAAAATAAAACAACGCGCTGCGCATTAACTCGGGATCTGTTTGCTTTACGTGTTTTTTGCTGACCGGCCTTCCGCTGGACTGAAGCTGCCGAATCCGGCTGATGACTTCATCCGCCCCCATGGATACCTGCATTGGCCAAAACCCCTTTCCTGTATGGGATGTACATTTCTATTTTCCGCATTGCCAGTTTTTTCTATACTATCGTTGTCTTGCGCAACAACGACAGCCAATGCACAGGAAAGCCCCTTGCCGAAAGACTGCCCAAGGGAGCAGCCGCATAATGAGAAAAGCACACCCTTGACAAGGATGTGCTTTTTCCAACCTGGAGAAAAAAGCGGAAAGCGAGGCGAAAAGGCCGCGTATACAGGATCTCAGGAAAGCAGCGCGGCAAACACCTGCTCGTCGAGCGCTTTCGCCTTTTCCACATTGGTTGTTTTTTCATAATCCGGGTTTTGCGTGATGGCCGCTCCCCAGAACATCGAGTCAAATACTCCTTCAATCTCCACTTCAATCTTCGTCAAAGGCATGGCAACGCCCTCCATTTTTTCGGCAAGGATCTTCGCGTTGCCGACGATCGAAGTGACAGTGCCAAGTCCGATCATGGTCAAGGATACGCGCGGGTTTGCCTTCACGTTGGCAGCTGTGCGGGAATTGCTGGTCACAGCGAAGCGGATGGCAGACTCGGAGTAAGCCTTCACCCAGGAAATGGCGGACGTGTTGGGCGTATTCGTCTCGGCATCAACGGTGCTCAGGAGAATCAGCGGTTTGTCATTGATAAAGGCGATCTGCTCCTGGGACAGCGTGGTCGGAATGGATTTGCTCATCATCGGGTGCCTCCTTTTGGTTATCACTTTTTTCCTCTATGATAACAGTGGAAACCTCAAACTGGAAGCAACCCCGCTCCGCTGGTCCAAAACACATCGTAGACGCCGTTTACTCCTCGAACGACCAGAGCCCTGCCGACGAGGGCAAGGCTCTTTCACCATTCAACTGTTTACATTTCAAGTTGCAGCGACAGGAATTTGTAGTCGAGATAATCTTCGATCCCGTATTTTCCGCCTTCCCGGCCGATGCCGGATTCTTTCACGCCGCCAAACGGCGCCTGGGCAACCGTCGGCATCGGGTCGTTGATTCCTACGATGCCGTAATCGAGCCGCTCGGCTACGCGGAACATGCGGGAGCCGTCCCGGGTGTAAATGTACGCGGCCAGGCCGTACGCCGTATTGTTGGCGCAGGCAATCGCTTCTTCTTCCGTCTCAAAGGTAAAGATCGGTGCGACCGGCCCAAAGGTTTCTTCATTGGCGATTTTCATCTCGTGCGTAGCGTTGGCCAGCACGGTCGGGGCAAAGAAGGTGCCTTTGGCGTACTCGCCTTCCGTCAGCCGGGTGCCGCCGCAGAGAAGCTTCGCGCCCTTGGCCACGGCGTCATCCACGTGTTCCTGCGCCTTTTGCAGCGCAGCCTCGTCAATCATCGGGCCGACGTTCACACCGTTCTCCAGCCCGTTGCCGACAACCAGCTGTTTCACTTTTTCCGCCATGATTTCGGCGAAACGGTCAGCCACCGACTTTTGCACGTAAATGCGGTTGGTGCAGACGCACGTTTGTCCGGCGTTGCGGAACTTGCTGGCCACCGCCCCTTCTGCCGCCTTTTCCAGGTCAGCGTCTTCAAAGACGAGGAACGGAGCATGTCCGCCCAATTCCATGGAGACCTTCTTCATGGTGTCGGCGGCCTGACGAACCAGTTCTTTTCCCACTTCGGTCGATCCGGTAAAGGTAATTTTCCGCACAACCGGGCTGGCCATCATCGTGCCGACCACTTCCGATGCGGAACCGTTCACCAGGTTGGCGACTCCCTTCGGCACTCCCGCTTCATGCAGGGCCTTGAACACCTCGATTGCGGCAAGCGGCGTAGCCGAAGCCGCCTTGAGAATAATGGTGCAGCCCGCCGCCAGTGCGGGAGCCAGCTTGCGGGTAATCATCGCGATCGGGAAGTTCCACGGCGTGATCGCGCCCACCACGCCTACCGGCTGGCGCAGCACGATGAGCCGTTTGCTCGGCGTCGAAGCCGGGATGGTGTCCCCGTAAATCCGCTTCGCTTCTTCCGCGTACCAGTCGAGGTAGTCGAGCGCCAGCCCGATCTCGCCGCGCGCTTCCGCCAGCGGCTTGCCCATTTCCCGCGTAATCAGCTGCGCGATTTCTTCCGTGCGGGAGCGCAGGATGTCAGCCGTTTTCCGCAGATAGGCCGAGCGCTCTTTTGCCGTCAGGCGCGACCAGGAAGGAAAGGCTGCCTGTGCCGCGTCAATGGCGGCCTGAGTGTCTTCCTTTCCTCCCTTGGCAACCGTTGCCACTACTTCCCCCGTCGCCGGGTTGATGACGTCCATCGTTTTTCCGGATGCGGCTTCGCGCCACTCGCCGTTGATGTACAACATGATGCATCCCTCCTAGTTCAGTTCGGCCAGCGACTCGCGGATGATGCGCATCGCTTCGTCGATCTCTTCCTTGCTTACCGTCGTCGGCGGAATAAAGCGGATGACGTTCTTGTCGGTTCCGCAGGTGAGCAGAATCAGCCCTTTTTCCAGCGCTTTTTCCTTCAATCCGTTCACGGTTTTGGCATCGGGCTTGCCGTCCTTGTCCAGGCACTCCATGCCGATCATCAGGCCCAGACCGCGAATTTCAGCGATTTGCGGATACTCTTCCTTCAGCTTCTGCAGTTCCTGCTTGAAGTAATCTCCCATCCGTTTGCAGTTTTCCAGTGCGCCGCCCTGCAGCACTTCAATCACCGCCAGCGATGCGGCGCAAGCAACCGGGTTGCCGCCGTAGGTGCCGCCGTGCGTACCGGCTGTCCATTGGTCCATCAGTTCCGCCTTGGCGACGATTGCGCTCAGCGGGAAGCCGTTGGCGATGCCTTTAGCCAGCGTCAGAATGTCCGGCTTCACGCCGAAATGCTGCCATGCAAACATCTCGCCGGTGCGGCCAAATCCGGTCTGGATTTCATCGAAAATCAGCAAAATGCCATGCTTGTCGCAAATCTCGCGGAGCGCTTGCAGGAAGCGTTTCGGCGGAACAATGTAGCCGCCTTCCCCTTGCACCGGCTCCAGGATGATCGCAGCCACCTGATCCGGAGCGATCAGGAAGCGGAAAATCTCGTCAAGCTGCGCCAGGCAACGCTCCACTTCCGCTTCTTCGGACAGGCCGCTGCGCAGCGCATAAGGGTATTCGGCATAGTAAACGCTCGGCAGCAATCCCTCGTAATCCTTGCGATAGGCGCTGTTGGAAGCGGTCAGGGTAGTGGTGGCCAGAGTGCGTCCGTGGAAACTGCGCTTGAAGGAGATGATGCCCGGGCGCTTGGTCACCTTTTTCGCCAGCTTGATCGCCCCTTCGTTCACCTCGGCGCCGCTGTTGGAGAAGTACACCTTGCAGCCGCCGCCGTTCAGTTCGTTCAGCTTTTCCGCAAGCTCCACGTACACCGGATAGTAGACGACGTTGTGTCCGCCGTGAATCAGCTGTTCCATTTGCGCTTTGGCGCGTTCCACCACCAGCGGATGGTTGTGGCCGATGTTGGTCACGGCGACACCGCTGGCGAAGTCCAGATACTTCCGGCCGTCTTCTCCCCAGAGATACGATCCTTCTCCCTTGACCACCCCCAGCGTCGTCGCGCGGGATGCGACAGGCGGCATGACGGCTTTGGCACGTTCGTACAGGCTCTTGGTTTCCGTTGTCATGATGGATTCTCCTCCTCGTTGTCTTACTTCTTTGCCAGCCATTGTTTGGTCATGTCCCGAATCATGTTCGGAACGGTCTCAAACGAATACGGTTTGTACACGCGTTCCGTCCAGCGGTGCGCATCCAGGCCGTACACGCCGACGTTGATCGCCGGTATGTTCAACTCCCGGATTCGCTTCACCGGAACCGGATAGATCCGCTCCCATTCCGGAAAGTTGTCGATCAGGGCCGCCACTTCCTCGTCGGTGTCATGCAGGGAAAGGTAGCTGCTGTCCGACAAGTACGGGAAGAAGCGCTTGACCGCGAACTTTTCCCCGTTCTGTTGCGCGAATTTCGCAGCAGTTTGCTCGATGACCGCCAACACTTCCTTGTCGCGCGCGGAGTCGCCTTTCAGGTAGTTGTGCGGGCAATACGGAGGCGCGTAAAAGATGATAATGCACGGCTTTCCGGTCACATCCAGCGACCGCAGCGTATCGACGATTTTAAAGCAGAGCTGCCGCTGTTCCATGCCGGCGTGTTCTTCCGCCACCTGGGCCGTCACCCGCTTGACATCCACTCCCTGCGCGGCAAGTTTGGCGCAATATTCTTCATAGGTATACACTTCAAGCTCCCAGGACGGCATATCCAGCGGGAATTGGTTGACCTGGGCGAACTTCCGGTATTGCTTCGTGTAATACTCCTGCGTCCAGGCCGCGGCCTCTTCCGCCACCTTCTTCAGCTTGCGGATGATGTCCTGCGGCGAGTCCTCCAGCACCATGTAGTTGAAATACAGACAACTCGTCACGGCCGTCTGGACATTGTAAAATTCCTTCGAGTCGCGGTGGTAGAGGGCGGACGGCGGAACGATCATTTCCCCTTCCACCTGTTCGGTCAACTCCATGTTGTTGTTGATCCGCCGGTTGATTTCCGCCGTCACCAGCGTCGGGTCAAGCCCCCCCAGCGTCTGGCCGACGTGGGTCTCCCGGCCGTACACGTAAAAGCAGGGGAGCAGTTTGCCGACAGCCCCGGTGTAAATGTATTTCAACGGATCGCCCGGATAGAGCGGCGCGACGTAGTCGTCGTTGATCGCCACCACGTAATGGAGCCCTTCTTCTTCGCGAAGGCGAAGCAGTTCATCCACTGCGGCGATCACACCCGTATGCTGGTTTTCCTCCACGGGGTTGGCCATGAACAAGATCTGTCCGTCCAGTTCATCGGTCCGCTCGCTGAAGTAAAGCAGGTTGGCCAGGTGAACGGCCACTCCGCTCTTCATATCCAGCGCGCCGCGCCCGAACATCCAGTCCCCGGAAAGGGCGTGTTCCTTCACCTCCGGGTTGCCGTCCCACTGGCTGAAAAATTGGCGGAGCGCTTCCGGATTGTTGGCAATCTCGCTCTGCTGGCCAAAATCTTCAATGCCCACCGTATCCGTATGGGAGTGGAACACTACGGTCCGTTTGGAAGTTCCGTTCCCCTTAATGCGGGCAAACACGTTCTTTCTTCCCAGCGCATCACCGGGCAGGGGCTGCGTCCAGACATAATCCGGATTCTTTTGGAAATACGGGAAGCTGCGCAGGATTTGCTCCACCTTTTCCGCAATTGCCACTTCCCCGGCCGTACCGTTGATGCTGAATGTTGCCACCAGTGATGTGGTAATGGCCTCTACCTGCTCTTTCAACGGCAGGTCTTTGATCTGTTGATACAAGCATCTCTCCCCCTTCGCGAATGGCAAGGACTAGTACTCTTTCGAAGTGTCGACTACATTTTTCAGCGGCGTCTGGTCGCGAAGTGCCTTCCAATTGTGAAGAAAGATTTCGACACAGCGGTCAATGTAGCGAATCGACTTGGCCGACATGTGCGGAGTCAGGATGAGATTGTCCAAATCCCAAAGCGGACTATCCTTGGGCAGCGGCTCTTCCTGGAACACGTCGAGCGCGGCCCCTTTCAACCGTCCCTTCCGCAGCATCTCCGCCAGGTGATTTTCGTCCACGACATCACCCCGTCCAATATTGACAAACACGGCATCCGGCTTCATGCGTTCCAGGTATTCGGCCGTAAAGAGTCCCCTCGTCTGCGGCGTGGAGGGCAGAATGGAAATGACGTAATCCGCCCGTTCATACACCTCGCCTTCTTCCCCCAGCTTGAAGGTTTGCAAAAAGGGCTCGACTGGACGTCCGCTGGTGTTGACGCCGTACACCTTCACCTGGAAAAAGCGAAGAGCCTGCGCGACAGCCGTGCCAATGACACCGGTGCCGTAAATCAAGGCTTCCCTGCCCATCAGTTCGCCTACCAGCCTGGTTCGGTCGTATTTTCTTTCTGTGCGTAGCGCGCGGTAGTGGTCCATTTCCTTTTCAAAGTGAAGCAGGCAAAGGATCACGTATTCGCTCATCGGCACGACGTGAATGCCTGAGGCGTTGGTGACCAGCACGCCTTTTTCGTGCAGGTAGCGCGCCGGCAAGTTGTCCAGACCGGCGCGAATGATTTGAATCCACTTTAACTTTGGAAAACGTCTCAGGTTTTCAACGGTCAAATCGTCCCCAAACGTAATCAGGACTTCCGTCTGATCCGCCACGTGTTGTGGAATTTCTTCCATGGCCGCAAAGACCTGCGGCGTTTCCCCTGTCTCCCGGGTGATCCACTCCACATGGCGGTGCAAAAGTTCATCCGTAGTGGAAACTATCATCCCGGCATCCTCCTAACCAAGAACTGACGGCAACCACGTTGAAAGCGGAGGCACATAGGTGATTACCATGAGCGTAATGATCATCATCAGCAAGAACGGCAAGATCCCCTTGATAATCGTCTCCAACGGCGTTTTGCTTACGCTGGATGCGACAAACAGGTTAACGCCCAGCGGCGGCGTAATAAAGCCGATGGCCAGGTTGGCAACGAGGATAATCCCGAAGTGAACCGGATCGACACCCACACTGGTTACGATCGGCAAGAGGATCGGAGACAGCACCACCAGTGCGGAAACCGTATCGATGAACATCCCGACGATCAACAGGAAGATGTTGATGACCAGCAAGATGACAAACTGGCTGTCCGAGAGGGAAGTGATGAAGCCGGCAATGGCGTTGGGCACCTTTTCCAACGTCATGATGTAGGCGAAGGAAATGGACAGCCCGATGATGATGTTGGTCGCCGCATTGAGAATCGACGCTTCCACAATCGAGTTATACACATCTTTCCAGCTGAGCTCGCGGTGAATAAACTTTCCGACGATGATCCCGTAGACGACTGCCACGACAGCGGCCTCCGTCGGGGAAAAGATCCCGCCGTAAATACCGCCGAGGATAATGACGGGGATCAGCAGCGCCCATTTGGACTCATTGAGCGCTTGCAGCACTTTCTTGAAGGTGATGCGCTCAACCGTAGCCGGTTTGTAGCCTTCCTTCTTGGCGATCAGGTAGGAAACGATCATCAGGCCAATCCCGATCACAATTCCGGGAAGAACCCCTGCCAAAAACAGGCTGCCGACCGAGACGCCAGCCACTACCCCGTACAGAACGAAGGGAATGCTGGGGGGAATGATGACCCCGATGGAACCAGCCGCTGCGGTCAACGCTGCCGAAAAGCCGGCACCGTAATTTTTCTCCCGCATCGACGGAATCATGAAGGAACCGATTGCCGCAACCGTCGCCGGGCCAGACCCGGAAATCGCGGCGAAAAACATGCAGGCTACAACCGTTACCATCGCCAGTCCGCCTGTCATCCAACCGACAAGGACGGTGGCCAGATCAAGCAGCCGCTTGGAGACGCCGCCTTTTCCCATGATGATCCCGGCCAGCATAAAGAAAGGGATCGCCATCAGCGGAAAAGAGTCAAGCGCGGTAAAAGCCTTTTGCGTGATAATGCCGATCGGCAGGTTTGTCGTCAGCGCAATCGTCAAGAGTGCCGACAACCCCAGCGAAAAGGCCACAGGCACGTTCAAGGCAATGAACAGAAACAAACTGGCAAACAACACGAGAACTGTCATTGTCCCAATCCCCCTTTCTTATGCTTTTTCTTTTTCCGGCTTGAACAGGAAGTAGATTTGCTGGATCAACCGGATTGCCATCAACAGTCCACCGAGGGGGATTGCGGAATAGACCACCCACATTGGCATTTGCATCGCCGGAGAGTTTTGGCCTCGGGTAAAGATCGTATTCACCAGGTCCGTGCCTGCGATTGCCAGGAAAACAGCGAGCCCGAACCAACTGAGGATGGCGATCAATTCGATCACTTTTTGACCTTTTGCGTTGAACAGCTTTTTAAAAGCCTCTACCCTGATGTGTTCCCTTTTCCTTACCGCCAGACTGGCACCGATCCAGATCTGCCAGACATGCACGTAACGGGCCAGCTCTTCGGACCAGGTAAGGGAATTTTCAAAAATGTACCGCGTGATGACCTGGACAAAAATCAGCAGAACCATGACGATCATCGTCGCCGCCAGAAACCACTCTTCCAGTTTTTCATCCAACAGCTTTTTCAGCGTCACGCTGCTCACCTCTTTCCGCAAGAAATGAATGTCCCTTATACCCCGCCCGAATGCGCGGCAGGGCATAAGGAACAGAATGGGTCAAGCGATTCCTTATTCGTTTGCGGCCATTGCCTTTTTCACCAGTTCTTCGCCGATTTCCGGAGTGAACTGATCGTATACAGCTTGGGCAGCCTTGATAAACGCGTCTTTTTGCTCCGGCGTCAGTTCGTTTACCTCCATGCCGCCTTCCTTCAGTTTTTCAAGCCACTCTTTGTCTTGTTGTTGCGCCAGTTGACGTTGGAAATCGCGGTATTCGACGGCAGCGTCATCGACAATTTTCTTCAGATCATCCGGCAGCGAATTGTACCAGTCGAGGTTGGCTACCAGGATCGTAGCGGCATACACGTGTCCGCTCAGCGTCAGGTACTTTTGCACTTCATAGAACTTGTTGGTGTAATACAGGGAGATGGGGCATTCCATCGCGTCGTACATCTTTTGTTGCAGGGCGGTGTACAGCTCGCCGAACGCGAACGGCGAAGCGTTGGCGCCGAAAGCGTTGAACGTTGCGGTATGCACAGGGTTTTCCAGGGTGCGGAACTTCAAGCCTTTCAAATCTTCCGGCTTGGTGATCGGTCCGTTGTTGTTGGACATGTGGCGGAAGCCGTTTTCCGCGAACACCAATCCTTTAAGACCGTTCGCTTCCAAATCTTTCAACAATTCTTGCCCAACTTCACCGTCAAGCGCCTTGTAGGCCGCCTCATGCGATTTGAACAGAAACGGCAGGTCGAACACCATGAATTTTTTGTTGAAGCCGGCCAGCGGAGCAATTGCCGGGATCGTCATCTCCACGTTGCCAAGCTGAACGGCTTCAATTGCTTCCCGGTCGGATGGGAAGAGGGCGCCGTTCGGATAAATTTCCACTTTGATTCGTCCGTTTGACTTGGATTCAATCGTTTCCTTCATCTTGAGGGCAGCAACGTGCGTCGATTGTTCTTCCGGCACCAGGTGAGCGATGCGCAGCGTGTAAGTTTTCTCATCGCCGGAAGCTCCCGTGCCTGCCGAGGAACCGCCTTGCGCTTCTCCGCCGCCTCCTCCGCCACAAGCTGTCAGCGTCATCATCATGGCTACACTCAAGCATGCCAAAAGCTTTTTCCCTTTTTTCATTCGCTTTTCCCCCTTGGTTTCATTTTTGTTCTTTTCTCTACGTTTTTGATGTGATTACGCATTGCCTCTCCCGCTGCTTTCGGATCGCGGCTCGACAATGCCTGAATGATGGCGCGGTGTTCCGTGATCGCTTCGTCTGCGCTTTCTTCAATTGTGCGCGACAAAACGAGAAAACGAAGAAGATGGTTGCTGATCTGCTCGATGAAATCCTTCAGTTTCGGATTCTGCGTCGCTTCCGCGATCAGCAAATGGAATTGCGCATCCAACTCGATGTAGGTGTAATAGTCACCCTTCTGAATCGCTTCTTTTTGGCCGAAATACGTCTTTTCCAACTCTTCCAGAAACTCTACCGTTACATGGGGTGCTGCCTTTTCCGCCGCAAATACCTCCAACAGTTCACGCAGCTGGATAAAATGTTCCAGATCCTTTTCCGTAAAGCTTGCCACACGAGCCATCTTGCCTGTTTCCAGCTCAACCAGCCCGTCAAAAGCCAGTTGGTTGATCGCCCTTCGCAAAGGGGTACGGCTGATGCCCAACATGGAGGCAATCGATTCCTCCGGAAGAGGATCTCCCGGCATAAAAACGCCTTGCAAAATGGCTTTTTTCATTTCCTTGTAGGCGCGGTCGGCAAGAGTTTCATTTTGTGGCAATTTGTTCAACATCCGTTTTTTGGTTGCACCCCCCTTCCCGCCAAGATTCAGGATACTGTATACAGGATACCGTTTATATTTTGAAATTATAGAGATTGATCTGACAATTGTAAAGAAAAAATAAGTTTATTGTTAGAAAACCTTTCGTCGCTTATCAAAAGGAACCTCCTTGATCAAAAAAACTCTCTGATCATAGAGTTCAGGTGAAGCAACCGCGCTGCAATGGAAGGTTTTCTCGTTTTTGTGGATTTTGCAAACTTACCGGCTGTCAATTCCTGCACGTGAAAAAGCCCTCTTGTCGAGGACTTTCCCAGGAGGCTCATGCGCAAAAAACGGCTCTGCCCGCAGGGAAAATCCCGCAACGACAGAGCCGTTTTTCCGTTCTTTGTTCTTCGTGTTTTGTCAGTCGCCCAAATCCACGTTGTGATAGACGTGCTGCACATCTTCCAGATCTTCCAGCGCGTCGATCAGCTTTTCAAACTGGGCCTGCGCCTCTTCCGGCAGCTTGATTTCATTTTGCGGCAGCATGGTCAGCTCGGCGACGGTAAATTCGCTTACCCCTGCCTGCTTCAGCGCATCCTGCACGGCGTGGAACTGCTCCGGTTCGGCGTAGACGATCACCTGGCCGTCTTCTTCCGAGATGTCGCGCACGTCCACATCCGCTTCCATCAGGATTTCCAGCACTTCATCCGCCGTTTTCCCTTCCAGGCCGATGACAGCCGTCTCGTCAAACATGTAGGCGACCGAGCCGCTTACGCCCATGTTGCCGCCGTTTTTGTTAAAGGCGGCGCGCACTTCCGAAGCCGTGCGGTTCACGTTGTTGGTCAGCGCGTCCACGATGATCATCGAACCATTGGGACCGAATCCCTCATAGCGCAATTCATCGTAGTTCTCGTCGGAACCGCCTTTTGCCTTTTCAATCGCCCGTTCAATGATCGCCTTTGGCACATTGTACGTCTTCGCCCGCTCCAGCACCACTTTCAACGCGCGGTTCGACTCCGGATCCGGCACTCCCCGCTTGGCGGCCACGTAAATTTCCTTGCCAAATTTGGCGTAAATTCGGCTTGTATTTGCGTCTCTGTTCGCCTTCTTTTCCTTGATATTGTTCCACTTGCGACCCATCTTGTCCCACTCTCTTTCACTTTCCAAGAATTCTCCCGCCCGCCTTGCGCGGAACGGAACGGCCGTCGCTTACTCATGCGCAAGCCCTCACACGTGACTATTATTATACCGCAAATGAAGCAGCGGGAAATGGGGATCTGTTAATAAAATCTCCGGAGCTGCCACAGTGATCGGTCTGCGGCAGCTTCGGACAAAAAAGACCCGCCTAGAGAAAACACTGCATGTGCGGCTTATCCTGCCTGTAATACTCCAGCCTGTCCTGCAGCGTGCCGGTGTGAAATTCAAACTTGTGCCCGTCCGGGTCGGTAAAGGGCAAAAACAAATAAGTCGGGCTCACGGCAGCCATGCAGCCTCCATCGCCCGACTTTTTCCATTTTTGCGCGATTTGCCTTTTCCCACCGGAATCTTCGGGATTCAGGTCAACTTAAAGAGAAGTTCTTCATTTTCCTTCTGGTAATCGAGCACCAATTGCTTGCCGTTGACATACCAGACATCGTCTTGTTCCATGTAAAAGGTGATTCCCTCAAGTGTGACGGACATGCCGATCTCCTTGGGTTCACCCTTGGCAATTCCCAATGAAAACCCTTCGTGAATCGTGCTGTTTCCGCCATACCGGACAAAAACCCGGACAAAATCGCCGCTTTTGAAACCCCATTCGCTCTGAAACCATTCCAACGCCGGTTGTGTGACAGTCATGTTCATCCCCAAGTTCCTCTCAATAGCAAGTTTTTTCCCCGCTCTTGCCGCCAACCGTCCGGCCGGACCTTCCGGAGAAAGCGCACTTGTAAACCCGCCTGCTGCAGCGGTTGTTCCGTAAGTATCTTCGCTTGAAACAAAAGAAAAGTCAACATGGCCCGCTTTGGCATTCAGCCGGTTCACTTCGGCTCACTTCGGCGTTAGTTATTCTTTGCCCCAACCCGGCATCCATACGGCGGCCGCCTTGTTGAGCCCCGTGCCTTGCCTTGTCGCCCCCCGTTTGGAGCCGGCAAAAAGGCCGGGGAAAAACAGGTGTCGGCCTGTCTTTCCCCGGCTTGGTTCGCCGCATGAACTTTTTGCCCAATCCATTCATCAAACCTTGAACCGCCTGACCGCATCCTGCAGCTCCAACGCCATTTTCGCCAGGGAGGCGGCAGACACGGAGATTTCCTCCATGGAGGCCAACTGCTCTTCGGAAGCGGCCGAAACGTTTTGGACGCCCTCAGCCGTCACTTCCGCGATTTTCGCAATCTGCCCGATGGATCGAACCGCCTGATCCGTGGCGGCGGACATTTGTCGGGCGGCAGCGGAAACTTCCCGGATCTGGCTTGTCACATTGTTCACCGCTTTTTGGATGCGTTCAAAGGATGCCCCGGAGGCATTGACGATCTCGATCCCTTCCGTCACTTGCTCCATGCCGTTTTGCATGGATTGCACCACTTTGCCCGTTTCTTCCTGGATGGCAGCAATCAGGCTGGCAATCTGCTGCGCAGAATATGCAGACTGTTCAGCCAATTTTCTCACTTCGTCGGCGACAACGGCAAATCCCCTTCCCTGCTCGCCCGCCCGCGCCGCTTCAATCGCCGCATTCAGCGCCAACAGGTTGGTTTGCTCGGCAATGCCGGTAATCGCTTCGACGATCTGTCCGATTTCCTTGGAACGTTCCCCCAGTCCTTTTACGGCCTCTGCCAACCCCTGCACGGTCAGGCTGATATGGTTCATTTGCCGAATCGCCGCCTGTACCCCCTCGTTTCCTCCCGCAGCCAGCTCGGATGCCTGATCGGCGGCACTCGTCACATGCTGGGCATTGGACGCGATTTGCTGGATGCTGGCTGACATTTCCTCTATGACCTTTGCGCTTTCTTCCACGCTGCGGGCCTGTTTCTCCGAGCCGGTTGCCACTTCCTGCACCGTGGACGCAATTTGTTCCGACGCCTTGCTGGTCTGCTCTGCAATGGCCTGCAGTTGTTCCGAAAAGGCTGCCACCTGTTCGGTGCTTCTGCCCACCTGTTGAATCAGGTTGCGCAGATTGCCTTTCATTTTATCAAATGAGCGGGCCAGGTCGCCGATTTCATCTCTGCTTTTGATCTGGATGTTGGCGCCGGAAAGATCGCCGGATGCGATTTGTTCTGCAGCTTTCGCCATGACGAGCACGGGCTTTGCGATCTTCCGGGAGATGATGAGCCCCAGGATGACAGCCATCAGCACGGCAAAGAGGCTGACAGCCAGGACAACGGCAGTGATGGAATCCAGTTCATGGTTCACCGTTTTCTTTTCTTCGTTCATCCGTTCGAACAGTTCAGCGGCAATCTGACTTGCCCGCGTTTCCATTTCCCTGCCCAAGGGAACCAGTTGGTTGCTGATCGTCTCCATCGCGGTTTGCGGATCTGAGGTCAAAATCGCCAGCACTTCATCCGTTTTTTGTCGAAATTCTTCATTCAGTTCAGCCAATTTCGTCAATTTTTCCTTTTGCTCTGCCGCGGTGACCATTTCCAACGATTGCGTGACAAAATCGGCCAAATTTTCATTGGCTGTTCTGACGTACAGCAAAACGTTCGGGTCCTGTTTCAAAAAGTACCCCTGCAGGCTGGAAACCTGTTCCGCCGCGTTGTACTGGATATCCTTGGCGTTCCCGTACAGGACGGCCTGCCGTTCCAAAAGATCTGCATAGGATTGTTTCACCCTGTTGAGCGAGAAAGAGGCAATCCCGCTGACGAGAACGAGCAGAATGGCCACAGACATGAAACCGCCGATCAATTTTTTGCTGATTGTCAATCTCATCTGGTAACCCCCATTTTCAAGACTAGGCGATGATCGATTGTCGTGATCATTTCCATTGTAAACAAATGAAAGGCGAAATTCGACTCCTTTCCCAATAAATCCCTTTTTTGATTTTATTCCAACTTTTCCCATCCAAACAATAGATTCTCTCGATGCAAGATGTTTTTCCCATGAAAAAAGCCGTGAATCCGGGAATCAGCTTCCCGGATTCGCAGCTTTCGAATTTGCAAAAGCGCTTGTCAATAGGTGGAAATTTCAATCAGGTTTTCGTCCGGATCTCTCACGTAGACAGACGTAATGTTGCCGATCGCCCCTGTCCGCGCAACCGGTCCTTCCTCAATCGGGATTCCGCACGCCTGTAAATGTTGGATTACCTCGGACATCTGGACGTTGGCGATCAAGCACAAATCCGCCGAACCGGGGGTAGGCGCTTTTGCCTTGGGCTCAAATTCTCTTCCCGCCTGGTGCAGATTGATTTTCTGCTGCCCGAAGTGAAGCGCCTTTCGCCCGTTTCCAAACGTGATGACCTTCATGCCCAGAACGCGGCTGTAGAAGTTGCAAGTTTCCTCGATGTTTTTCACCGTCAGAACCAAATGATCCAACCGATCAATCTCGATCATGGAACTTCCCCTTTCCTTACATTGCCTGACCAAAAATCACTTTCCGCCTCGTCAATGGCGAATGTCTGCCCGCTGCAGGCGAAGCGCGTTGAGCACCACGGAAACCGAGCTCAGCGCCATTGCCGCTCCGGCGACCCAGGGGGCCAGCAATCCGGCTGCGGCAATCGGAATGCCGATGATGTTGTATCCCAAGGCCCAGAAAAGATTCTGCCGGATGTTGGTCATCGTCATGCGGCTCATCCGGATGGCGTCCGCAATGCTCGACAAATCGCCGCGCATCAGGGTCACATCCGCCGCCTCCATGGCGACATCGGCTCCCGTACCGATGGCCATCCCGATGTCCGCTGCGGCCAGGGCAGGGGCATCGTTGATCCCGTCGCCGACCATCGCCACTCGCTTTCCTTGCGCCTGCAGTTTCCGGACTTCTTCCGCCTTGGCTTGCGGAAGCACTTCCGCACGCACGAGTTCAATGCCGACCTGCCGGGCGATGGCCTTCGCCGTCCGCTCGTTGTCGCCCGTAACCATCATCACCTCGATTCCCATCTCCTTCAGGCGGCTGACCGCCTCCCTGGACGTTTCCTTGACCGTATCCGCTGCGGCGACCAGCCCGGCGTACCGGCCGTCAATGGCGACCAGCATCGCCGTTTTCCCCGCTTCCTCCAGGCGTGACATGCGTTCATGCGCCTGACTCGCTTCCACCTGAAACTTCTCCAGCAACCGGCGGGTGCCGACCAGGACTTCTGTTCCCTCTACAATCGCTTGCACCCCGTAACCGGGGATGGCTTCAAAAGACTGGGGATCCGGCATTTCAATCCTTCTCTCCCGGATGCCGTTGACAATCGCTTCCGCCAGCGGATGCTCCGAAATTTTTTCCGCGGCGCCGACCAGGCGCAGAAAATCCGTTTCGTCCCCCTGGGCCAGCACATCGGTCAGCTCCGGTTTTCCTTTGGTGACCGTTCCGGTTTTGTCGAGAATGACGGTATCAATCCTGTGCGTCAACTCCAGATGTTCTCCGCCCTTGAACAGAATGCCCATTTCGGCGGCGCGGCCGGACCCGGCCATGATGGAAGTCGGGGTGGCCAATCCCAGCGCACAGGGGCAGGCGATGACGAGAACGGCAATGGCGCTCTCCAGCGCTTGCGCCAGATCGCCGGGATCCGCGAAGAAATACCAGGCCAGAAAAGTGATGACGGCGATCCCCACCACAACGGGGACAAAAATGCCGGAAATGCGGTCGGCAACCCGTTGAATGGGCGCTTTGGAGCCTTGCGCTTCTTCCACTGCCTTCACAATTTGGGCGAGAGCCGTCTCTTTCCCCACCTTCGTCGCCTGAATGCGCAGCATGCCATTTTTGTTGAGTGTCGCCCCGAAAACCGGATCGCCCGCTTTCTTGTCGACGGGCAGGCTTTCCCCAGTCAGCATCGATTCGTCCACGGAGGAGACGCCTTCCAGCACAATCCCGTCCACCGGAATCTTGGCGCCCGGCCGCACCAGCACCACATCTCCCACCTGCACTTCATCCACGGGGATGGTGATTTCACGGCCGTCCCGCAGCACCAGGGCCGTCTTGGCCGCAAGCCCCATCAGCGCCCGGATCGCATTGGACGTTCTGCCTTTGGCCAGCGATTCAAACAGTTTTCCCATGATGACCAGCGTAAGCAGAATGGCGCTCGTCTCGTAGTACAAGGCGGGTCCGTGGCGCAAATCTCCGCCCATGGCGTACCAGTCCAGCGTCAAATACAGGCTGTAGAAGTAGGCAGCCGACGTGCCAAGCGCGATCAACACATCCATGTTGGCGCTGCCGTTGCGCAACGCCTTGAACGCGCCCACGTAAAAATGCCGGCCGATGATGAACTGCACCGGAGTGGCCAAAAGAAGCTGGAACCACGGATTCATGAACAGTTCCGGCACGTACATCCAGGAAGTGAAGGAAAAGTGCCCCGCCATGCTCCACAGCAGCGGGAACGAGAGGAGGGCCGAAAAAATGAGTTTTTGCTTCTGGCGCCGGATCTCGCTTTGGCGCGGATCGCCCGCATCCGCTTCCTCCTGTTTGAGGTGCGCCTTGTAGCCAAGCTGCTTCACCTTGTTTTGGATGTCCGCCGGGGAAACCTCCCCGGGGGTATACTCCACGCGGGCCGTTTCCAGGGCAAGGTTGACGGTGGCGCTGGTCACGCCGGGAAGCCTGTTCAGCCCCTTCTCGATCCGGTTTGCGCAAGCGGCGCAGGTCATGCCTTCCAGCCGAAACTCCGCCACTTCCTTGACGGTGCCGTACCCCAGTTTTTCGATGGTTTGCTCCAGTTGGGCGACGCTAAGTTTGGCCGGGTCATAGGTGATGCTCGCCTTCTCCAGGGCAAAATTGACGTTGGCGGAGGTGACGCCCTCCAGTTTTTTCAGGCCTCTTTCAATCCGGTTCGCGCAAGCCGCACAGGTCATGCCGGTGATTTGCAGGGTTGTCTGCCTGTTTTGTCTTGCGATGGATTCCATTTCCATCTACTCCTCATCATATACCATATACCCATATGGGGTATATTTGATTGAGAAAAAAAGCCACTGGTGAGTGGCTCGCATGTTTCGTCAGACGACATCGTATCCCTGTTCTTCAATGGCTTCCTTCACCGCTTCCAGCGAAACCTTGGCCTCATCAAATTCCACGGTCACGGAGCCAGCAGACAGATCCGCCTTGCCGGATGCGCCCACTTCCTTCAGCGCCTTTTCAATGGCGTTGACACAATGCTGGCAGGACATTCCGTTTACTTGCAGCGTTACTTGTTTCATTGTTCATTTCTCCCTTCGCAATCATGATTTCATCAACTTTTTTATCGTAACCAGAAGTTCGTCGATGACTTCATGCTCCCCGGCCTGAATGCGCTCGACAATGCAGCTTTTCATATGCCCTTCCAGCAAAAGCTTGCTGACGCTGTTCAGGGCAGACTGGATGGCGGCAATCTGGTTCAGCACGTCATCGCAGTACGTGTCTTTCTCAATCATTCCCTTGACGCCGCGAATCTGGCCTTCAATGCGGTTGAGCCGGGAGATCAAGTTGTTCTTGGTCTTCTCGGAATGATGGCTTTTCCGTTCCCCGGCCGAACAGCATTGTTCTTCCCTTTCATCGGGGAGCTCATTCAAGATCACGTTTTCCTTGTTCACGCAGGTTGATCACCTCACACCACAAGAATACTATACCCCCCTATGGTATGTAAACGGAAAAATTTTATTCCCGCCCCTCCATTTCTTTGCTTGACCGTTTACGGGAATTGATGGATGAAAACCCCTGAGTTTCTCCGTCCTTGCGTTTTGTCCAAAACAGCAGAAAGACCAAGGCTCCCAGCAGCAGGGAAATGGCCAGGCGGGATTTGTTTTCCGCAAAAAAGACGAGATCGTGTCCCGCGAAAGTCTCAAACACCATGGAGGGCACTTTTCCGATCAACGTTCCCAGGAAAAAATCGAACAGGGATATTTTGGACAGCGCGGCGCCAAAGTTGACAACCCCTGACGGCAAAAGGGGGTTGATCCGCAAGAGAGCAATACCGGCAATCTGTTTGCCCCGGGAAGACTGGTTGACGCTCTCCACCCAGCGGCTTTCCGACCACTGCTTCATTTTTTTGAACAAGACGCTTCCCCTGCGGTAGAGCAAAAAGGCGATGACCGCTCCCGCCAATTCACCTGCCAGAGAAACGAAAAAACCTCCCAGGAGGCCAAATACCACTGCGTTGGCTCCCGACAAAAAAATGGAAGGAAGCACGCCGGTGATGCTGATGAAGACATTGAGCAAAATGCTGAGCACAACCGCGACAGCTCCCCAGGAGCGCAGCCATTCCGCGATGGCCTCCACGTTCATGATCCAATCCACGAGCGGCCTCCCGATTTTTCGTTGTTTTGATACGTCAACATTACGCAGATTCCCCTTTATTGTCAACGGCAACGGCCGCGCGGCGACACCGGTCAAGTTCACGAAGCGCCGCTTTCCGTTTCAAACCGAATCGGCCGTCACTCGGGTAAACGAATCCGGGGTAACGGAAGCACGGGCGAATGAACCAAAAAAGCGGCAAGCCGGCTGAAATGCCGGCTTGTTTCTTTTTGCCTCAAACTTCCTTGCGCCTCTGAGCGCCAAAACCGCATCGCGATGGCCGCATCCCGCGCAGCCGAATCCGGCTATTTCCTTCTGTTGAGAAACGCTTCCACCCGACGCTTTTTCTCCTCCGTTTCAAAGCAGGCTCCAAACAGATCCGCTTCGACGCGATCCCCTTCTTTCCCGGAACCAAACGCGCCGGCGTGAATCGCCTTCAAGGCATACGAAACGGCAATCGGACTGTTCCGCGCGATCATCTCCGCCAGCTTTCTCCCCTCTTCCTCCAGCTTTTCCGGAGGGCAGACGCCATCCAGGATTCCCAGCTTCTCCGCTTGTTCCGCCGGCAGTCTCTCCCCCGTCAAAATGAGCCGCTTGGCCTTGGAGAGACCGATCAGTTTCGGCAAGCGCTGCGTTCCGCCTGCTCCGGGAATCAGCCCCAGGGTAACCTCCGGCAGGCCGTAGATACTGCCCTCCGCTCCCAGGCGCATGTGGCAGGCCAAAGCCAGTTCCAGCCCTCCGCCCAGGCAGGCGCCTTCGATCAGGGCGATCACGAACTTGGGGAACGATTCAATGCGGTCCATCAAATGATGGCCGATGTAAGACGTTTCCGTCCCTTTTGCTTTGGTCTGGATCTGCAGGAATTCCTTCAATTCCGCCCCGGCCGCAAAATGCCCGTTGCTTCCCCTTAACAGGACCACGCTGATTTCCTCGCGCTGTTCAATTTCGCTCAACGCATCGTGCAAGTCTTGCATCGTTTGAAAACTCAACGTGTTCACAGGCGGGTTTTGAAGCGTGAGCAGCGCGACATTTCCGTCAAACTCCAGTGCAACGTTTTTCGCCAAGGAAATCCTCCTCACATCCATCGAACTACAGTCTCTCCACGACCAGGGCAACGCCCAGACCGCCGCCAACGCACAAGGTGGCGACGCCGTACCGCTTTCCATAAGAATGCAGCCCGTTCAACAAGGTGACGACCAGCCTCGTCCCGGTCGCGCCGACAGGATGCCCCAGCGCAATCGCCCCGCCAAACGGGTTTACCCTTTCCCGTTCAATTCCCAGCATCTTCAAGCAGGCCAGGGTTTGGGCGGCAAACGCTTCGTTCAACTCGAACAAGCCGATGTCCTCAATGGACAGCTTCGCCTTTTCCAACGCTTTCGGCACGGCATAGGCAGGGCCAAGCCCCATCCGTTTCGGATCGACGCCCACCGTCGCATAGGAGACAATTTTTGCCAACGGCCGAACTCCCAGCTGTTCTGCCTTCTCCCTGCACATCAACAAGACGGACGCGGCACCGTCATTCATCCCGCAGCTGTTTCCCGCCGTTACGGTTCCATCCTTCTTAAAGGCGGCTTTCATGCCGGCCAGCCTTTCCAGCGTCATCGGTTCCGCCGGCAATTCATCCTTGTCCACGACCGCCGTGTTTCCTTTTCGGTCGCGGATGGTGACAGGGCAGCATTCCCGCTCGAAAACGCCGCTGAACTGCGCCTTTCGCGCCTTTTCGTAGCTGGACAGCGCGTATTCATCCTGCTCTTCCCGGGTGATTCCGTGCTCTTCCGCCAAAACTTCCGCCGTTTCCCCCATCATCATGTGGACAAACGGATCGTACAGCATTTCCCAGACGCGGTCGGTCAACTGCTGATGCCTCGCGCCGAACCCTTCCCTCGCCCCGCGAAGGATATAAGGGATTTGGCTCATGCTTTCCGTCCCGACTGCCAGGCAAACTTCGGCATCCCCGGCCTTGATCGCCTGTGTCCCGCTGATGACCGCCTGCAAGCCGGAAGCGCAGTTTTGCGCTGTCATGTAAGCGGGAATTCCGGCCGGAAACCCCAGTTCCAATGCGGCAATTCTGCCGATGTTGGAAGCGTCTGACGGCATGTCCACGTTTCCGGCAATGATTTGGTCAATTTCCCGCGGATCCAGACGGGCTTCCTCAACGGCAGCCTTCATCGCGGTCTTGGCCAGTTCCTTGGCGCTGACCTTGCGCAAATTTCCGTTCAATTTGCCGATCGGCGTCCGTTTTGCGCTGACAATGACAACTTCCTTCATTCCAATTCCCTTCTTTCCCGGCTGCAACCTGCCTCACTCCTGTTTCGCGGCTGAAAGGTCCACGGCAAGTCGCACAAATAAGGCAGATTGATCACCGATTGGTGCAAAAGCTTGTACGCCTCTTCCACCTTGCTCATCAGGGAATATTTGTTGTTTCCCAATACCCAGCACGTCACCACTTCATCCATCGAGCCAAAAATGACTTTTCGCATCATCCGGGGCGAAACATCCTGGCGAAAGTATTGCTGCTCCTGCCCTTTGACGACGATGGATTCGATCAGGCGGAAGTAGCGGTGCATCCCTTCTTTCATCGCTTCCTTTACCGACGGGTTGGATTGCCGGGATTCCACCTGAATCACACGCGCCAGTTCAAAATCGTTGTTAAAAAACGCAAAGTGCGTTCGCACCAGCTCGTATAATTGCAAGGGCGGTTCCTGCACGTTGACCACATTCTGTTCCACCTGGGGAACGAACTCATGGTAGATGGCCTGGTGGAACAGCTTTTTTAAAATATCTTCCTTGTTCTCAAAGTAAAGGTAAACGGTCCCGTCTCCGATTCCCGCTTCCCTGGCAATTTGGGAAACGGTTGAATAATGATAGCCTTCCCGTGCAAAGACAACCTTGGCGGCGTGCAAAATCATCCCGCTTTTGTTTCCTTTCCTTCCCATACACCCTCGCCTTTATTTTTTCATCAATGCCTTTCCCATTTCCCTCAACGGCTGCTTGGTGATTTTCCCCACTGAATTTTTCGGCATTTCCTTCAAAAAGGAGACGGTCTTCGGGCAGCGGTAATCGGCCATCTTTTCCTTGCAGTGGCGGATGATGTCCGCTTCCGTCAGGCTGCTTTGTTCCTTTACCACGACAAACGCCATGACTTCCTCGCCGTACAATTCGTCCGGCACGCCAACGACTGCCGCTTCCAGCACATCGTCGAGCTGGTACAGCACTTCTTCCACCTGCTTCGGGTAAATGTTCATGCCGCCGCGGATAATCAGGTCCTTTTTCCGGTCCACGATGTAAAAATAGCCGTCCTCGTCCTGATAGCCGATGTCGCCTGTATGCAGCCAGCCGTTCACCAGGGTTTTCTTCGTTTCGTCCTCCCGTTTCAGGTACCCTTGCATCACGTTCGGTCCCTTGACGATCAATTCGCCCTTCTCCCCGACCGGCACTTCCCTTCCCTGTTCGTCCACGACCTTGACCTGCTGGCGCGGCATTGCCTTGCCGATGGAACCGACCTTGCGTTGGCCATCGATCGGATTGAGCGTGGAGGCGCAGCAGCCTTCCGACAGACCCCAGCCTTCGATCAGCTTGATTGGATAGCGCGACTCGAAGCGCTCAAACAAACTTACCGATACCGGTGCCGCGCCGCATATGCCAAAGCGCATGGAGCTGAGATCGTACTGGTGTTCCACCCCTTTGGGCAAATTGGCGAGCATCGCGTACACGGTGGGGACTCCCGACGTAAAGGTGGGTTTGTACCGGTCCACTGCGGGCAAAAACTCTTCCAGCACAAAGCGTTTGCGGATCACCGCGCTGCCGCCCTGCAAAAGCACCGCCAACAGGGTGAAGTGAATGGCGTTGACATGAAACAGGGGCAGGATGAGCAACGACCGATCCTTGTCGGTGAGCTGCAGCGATTCAATCATCATGTCGAGCATTTCCGCAATGTTCGCGTGGGAAAGCAGCACTCCCTTGGGCTTGCCGGTTGTGCCGGAGGTGTAAATAATCAGCCCGATGGTATCCGGCGCAAGCGGCAAGGGCTGGTGCTCCGCATCTGCGTAAACCTCTTCGAAGCTCCATTCCCCTTCCTGCTTCTCCCCGTTGAATACGACCCGCTGTGTCTTTCCGGCTGCTAGCCTGGCTTTCTCGGCCACATACCCTTCGAAGATGAAGCATTTCGCCTCGGAGTTTTCCAGCTGATAGCGAATTTCCTCCGCTTTGAGCGCCGGGTTCAGCGGGGTCAGGGAAATCCCGGCCCGCAAACAGGCCAGCAAAGTCAAGGCAAACTCCACCGTATTGGAGGATTGGATCGCCACGACATCCCCTTTTTGCAGCTTCAGCTTGTCGATGAACCCCTGCGCCAGCCTGCCGACCAAGGTGTTTACGGTTTCGTATGAATAGGATGCCTCATAGTAAAAAAGGGCGGTTTTGGCGGGGTCCAACGCCAACCCCGTTTTCAGGATATGAGGCAGAATCGATTCCTTCATGCTCGTCTCCCTCCTTCAACTTGGCGTCCGTCAGCGATACTCGTAGAAGCCCTTCCCGGTTTTTCTTCCCAGATGGCCCGCTGCAACCAGCTGCCTGAGCAGGTTGCTGGGCCGGTAGCGGTCCGACCCGGTTTGCCGGTACAAATCCTCCATGAAGTAGAGCAGCGTGTCCAACCCGATCAAATCGGACAATTGCAGCGGCCCCATCGGATGCCCCAGCCCCAGTTTGATCGCCTCGTCAATATCTTCCCTGGAGGCAACCCCCGATTCCAAAAGCGTCATGGCTTCGTTCAGCATTGGCGTCAAAATCCGATTGACGACGAAACCGGGGATGTCTTTCGCCTGCACCGGCTTTTTTGAAAGCGATTTCACAAATCGGCAGGCTGCTTCCCTCACTTCGCTTGCCGTTTCCAGGCCGCTGACCACTTCCACCAGCGGCATCCGGGTCGGCGGGTTGAAGAAGTGCAAACCGATCACCCTGCTCCGAAAGCGGCAGGCCGAAGCGATCGCGGTGATGGAGATGCCCGATGTGTTGGTGGCCAGGACCGCATCCTCCGCAACGACCTGCTCCAGCTCGCGGAAAATGCCTTGTTTGACATCCTGCTTTTCCGTAGCCGCCTCGATCAGCAGCGAGCATCCTGCAAGATCTTTCAGCTCGCGGCAAATCTGCAGGCGTTCCTTCTGTTCCTCATCCAGTTTCGCGGCGATTTTGGCCGCGGCCTGTTTGGCCGTTTCGTGATTTACGTCGTAAAGCGAAACCTGATAACCCGCCTGCACGCAAGTTTGGGCGATGCCAGCCCCCATAACCCCGGAACCCACAATTCCAATTTTCATCTCACAATCCATCCCACTGTTTTGATTTTTACGCAAAGTTTTCTGCAAAAGCTCGCCCGCGTCTTCCGCCTTTTTCAGCCCCATGACAGCCTGTCATGGGACGCGGCCCGCACGGCCGGCGTTTTGCGGTGCGGAAGCAAGGAAAGAAAGCGGGAACGCTCCCCCTTTCTTTCCCTGCCGCCCGCTCCTTATTTCACGGCCTGAATCTTTTCCACCAGACCGTCAAAGCTTGGACCCAGTTCGTCATATACAACTTGAACGGCCTGTTTGAACGCTTCCATATCGATATCCTTCTTCTCGACAACCTGCAGCCCCTTTGCGACCATCGACTCTTTTTGCTTGATTTCCATGTCCTGGTTGATTTTGCGCTGGATGGGAGCGAATTCTTTCCCTTTTTCCGCCAGGACTTTTTGCAGGTCTTCCGGGAGAGATTCAAACTTTTCCTTGTTCATCAGCAAGGGGGCTGCTGCATAGTAAATGCCCACTTCGCTCAAATGATTCTGCACTTCGTACATTTTCGTCGATTCCATCACCCCGTACGACTGGTCCATTCCATCCACGACACCTTGCTGCAGCGACGTGTACGTTTCCGGGAAGGCGATGGGAGTGGGATCGGCGCCAATCGCCCTGTAAGTGGCAACGTACAGGTTGTTCTCCACGGTGCGGAATTTCATCCCTTGCGTATCTGCGGGAGAATAAATCGGCTTTTTGTTGTTGGTCAAATGACGGAAGCCGTTTTCCCAGATCCCCAGGGTTTTGAATCCCGCGTCATCCAGAATTTGCGCCAGTTCTTGTCCCACTTCCCCGTCCAGTGTCTTGTAAACATGATCCAGGTCGCGGAACAAAAACGGCATTTCCAGCACCGAGAACTTTTCCGCAAAGTTTCCGACCACGCCGGCCGTCACAAGCGTCATGTCAAGCGTGCCCAACTGAACCTGTTCCAGCACTTCCCGTTCTCCGCCCAGTTCGCCGCCGCCGTGAATTTCAAACTTGAGCCTGCCGCCTGTTTCCTCCTCCACCGCTTTGGCAAACTGCTCCAGCCCCTTGGTGTAGGCATGTTCCTCCGGCGCAATGTGCGCAACCCTGATGACAACGCTTTCAGTTTGGCCCGAAGAAGCAGCGTCGGAACCCTGGCTGACGTTTTGTTCAGTTTGCGACCCACAAGCTGTAAGCGCTATCATTCCTGCCAATGCAAACACAGACAAGACGCTCAATTTTTTGGAGACCTTCAACATCGGAAAAACTCCCCCTTATTTTCTGAATCGCACATCATATTTCACAATATAAAATATTTCGTCCATTCAGTCAACGAATATTGCAAAACGGCTTCCGCCGACGGCAGAGACTGAATCAGGCTTCATTTCCGCCGGCAAGATGGGCGTGCGGCAAGGAGCGGCAAGGAGCGCAAAAAAACAGCCCTCGCAAAAACGAGGACTGAACAGGAGGGTTTGTGCATTTTGCGAAAACCAGGGTTTAGCGAAGGGCGCGTTTCGCGTTTTGATACGCGCTCACAAATTTTGCCGCTTCACGCTCGATCTCTTCCGCTGTTTCATACTGGTACAAGGCACCGCCAACCCCTACGCATACGGCGCCGTTGCGCACGTATTCGGCGAGATTTTCCAGATTGATGCCGCCCGTCGGCATAATCGGAACATGTCCCAGCGGGCCTTTCAGGTGTTTTAAGTATTGAGGCCCCACTGTTTCGGCCGGAAACACTTTCACAATGTCCGCTCCCGCCTCGTAGGCGGTCAAAATCTCTGTCGGAGTCAAGGCGCCCGCGGCGACCAAAAGGCCGTACCGGTTTGCCAGGGTGATGACATCCGTTTTCACGACCGGAGTCACGAGGAAATCAGCCCCCGCTTCCGCCGCGCGCTTCGCCGTTTCCGCATCCAGCACGGTGCCTGCCCCCAACAGCAAACCATTGCCAAACTCTTTTTTCAAAACCTCCAGCGAGGCGAATCCGTCCGGATGTTCCACCGTGATTTCCACCGCCGTGACTCCCGCGCTTTTTAGCGCAGCGGCAATTTTCGCGACGTTTTGCGGTTTCATCCGGCGCATGACGGCCACGATTCCCGATTCCTGCAAGCGCTGAAAGCTGTCAAACCGACTTGCCACCTGTGCTTCCCCCTATTCCTCCAGAGTTATCATGGACTTGATCACGCCGCGATTGGGGCGCAGCACTTCCTGGTACTCCCGCGCAAACCGCTCAAACGGAATCATTTCCGAAATGTACGCGGCAGCATCGATCCTGCCTTCATTCATGCAGCGGATGACGTACTCGAAATCCTCCAGCGTGGCATTGCGGCTGCCCATCAGCGTCAGTTCCTTTGCGTGGAAGTCCGGATCCGAGAACGTGATCTGATCCTTGACCAGACCGACATAGACAAGCGTTCCGCCATGCGCCACGTAATCGAAGGCGCCCATCATCGAGTGCTTGTTGCCGGTCGCGTCAAAAACGACGCTGGGCAGTTCCTGTCCGTTCAGCTTCAACAGCGTCTCCTTGGGCTGCTCCGAAGCAAGCACCGTCTCGTCGCATTCCGTCCACTGTTTGCAGAAGGCGAGCCGCTCCGCGCTCATATCCATTGCAATAACCTTTGCCCCTTGAAGCTTGGCAAAGCGCGCCGCGCCCAGGCCAATCGGTCCCGCTCCGATGACCAGAACAGCCTCTCCTTCCCGAAGGCGCGCGCGTCTGACGGCATGGGCTCCGATGCTGAGCGGCTCGACGAGCGCCGCTTCTTCCCATGACAGCTGCGGCACAGGCACCACATGCGAAGCAGGCACCACGATCGACTCGCGCATTCCCCCGTCAATATGCACGCCCAGGACGCGCATGCTCGTGCAGCAGTTGGTTTTGCCGCTGCGGCAGGCAATGCAGGTTCCGCAGTGCATGTACGGAATGACAGAGACCCGGTCGCCTGGTTTTACGTTTTTGACCGCTGCTCCTGCCTTCACGACCTCTCCGGACAGCTCGTGCCCCAAGATGCGGGGATAGACAAAGTAAGGCTGGTTCCCGGCAAATGCGTGAATGTCCGTGCCGCAAATGCCAATCCGTTTGATGTTTACCATAACCTCATCTTCTTTCGGCTCGGCGGGTGCCGCTGTCTCGATTAGCTCCATTTTTCCCGGTTCTTGACATATGATTGTTTTCATTGTTCTCTCATGCTCCTTCTTCGGGAAAATATCCTGCGTATCGCAATGCCAGCCGAACGCCATGTTGCACAATCGCATCCGCATGGCGGCTGACCGCTTCGGAGAGGCCCGCAATCCGGTTCAAATCCTCTCCCCAAATTTCGCTCATCCCCAGAAACTCCCCGACAATCGCGGACAAGGAAGTCCCCTGTTCCGTCCGGCGCCACAGCGCGGCAAGCGAATTCACCCACTCCGCGCGGTCGCGAATCGGGTATTCGTCTCCGTCTTTGCGGATTCCCCAGAATTGCTCCTCATCCTGTCTCTTTACGCGGTAAAAGGCAAGAAGAGCGGCAAGTCCAATCACCAACGCGTCCGGCAGCCTCCCCGTTGCCTGCAGGTAGGCATGGAGGCTGGGCAAGACCCGTGACACGTACTTGGAAAGCCCGTTCAGGCTGATGTCCAGCAGACGATGTTCCAGATAGGGATTGCAAAAGCGCTGCAGCACGTCCTGAATATAGGCGTCTGCGCGTTCACGGATGCCCGCCGGCAGGGCCTGCTTGATCTCCTCATGCATCGCCCGCAACAGGTAATTCCGCAATTGCGGGTCCTCGACCGCTTCCCGCACGGTATCGGCTCCCGCGAGAAAACCGACGGAAGCCAGCAACGTATGGGGAGCGTTCAACAGCTTCACCTTGAGTTCGCGGTACTGCTCGATGCGGTCAAAATGGACGCGCAAGCCCGCCTGTTGAAACGGCAACTCCTGCTCGAGCCCCTCCGGCCCTTCGATGACAAACAGATGATACGGTTCGCAAACGGTCAAAAGCTCATCGCGGTAGCCCAGTCTTGCCTCCCAGGCTTCCTCCTCGCCGTGCGGAAAGCCGGTCACGATCCGGTCTACCAGCGTGTTGCAAAACACACACGAATCATTCATCCACTTCACAAAGGAAGCGGGGAGCTGCCAGTGCGCGGCAGCACGCTCGCACAGTTGTTTCAGAACAGTTCCGTTGTTTTCAATCAGCTCACAGGGCAGGATGATCCACCCTGCGTTTGCCGCCCCCTGGAAGTGCTTGTAGCGGTGATACAAAAGCGCCACCAGCTTGCCGGGAAAAGAGAGCGGCGCCTGTCGGGGATCATACGGTTCCTCCGACCATTGCATCCCCGCCTCTGTCGTATTGGAAAAGACGAAGCGAATATCCGGCGATTCTGCTGTTTTGAGCGCGTCTTCCCAGTGGGTGTAAGGATTGATTCCCCGGCTGATCGCGTCGATCACCTCGACCCGCTCTGCCGCCTTTTCGTTTTCCATGCCACGCTGCACCAGGGTGTACAGGCCGTCCTGCCGATTCAGCTTGGGCACCACTTTTCCTCTTGGCGTTGGCTGAATGGCAACGGCCCGTCCCTGGAAACAACCGCTCCGGTTCATCCGGTACAGCATCCAGTCGACAAAGCCGCGCATGAAGTTTCCCTCGCCGATTTGCAAGACGCGCTCCGGCAGCAAGGCTGTCGTCTCTTCGTTCGCTGCTTTCAGCCATTCCCGATTCAGCAGCGGTGCCTGTTCATTTCTCATCTCCGCACTCTCCTACAACGTCACGCCATCTTTGAAGATCGCGATCTCTTTATAACCGTGCAGTTCGTTTTTGGTCCGGATGCGGCCGGAAGCCAGGTCGATGACGTATTGGAAGAAGTCTTCCGCCACCTGTTCCATCGCCGCACCCTGCACCAGTATGCCTGCATTGTAGTCGATCCAGTTTTTCTTCCGTTCGTACAAGGCCGTATTGGTGGAAATCTTGACGGTTGGAACCGGCCCTCCGAACGGAGTTCCCCGTCCTGTCGTGAACAGGACGATCTGGCATCCGGAAGCGGCCAGCGCCGTCACGGAGACCAGGTCATTTCCCGGCCCCTGCAGAAGACTGAGGCCGCTTTGGCGCACCCTGTCGCCGTAGGCCAGCACGTCATCCACACGCCCGAAACCGCCTTTTTGCACGCAGCCGAGCGACTTTTCCTCCAGGGTCGTAATGCCGCCTTTTTTGTTTCCGGGAGACGGGTTTTCGTAAACCGGCTGGTTGTTTTTGAGAAAGTAATGTTTGAACCCATTGATCAGTTCAACAATCTGGTTGTACACCTGCTCGTCTTTCGCCCGTTCCATCAGGATGGTTTCGGCCCCGAACATTTCCGGCACCTCGGTCAGCACGGTAGCTCCCCCCAGCGAGATGAGCCTGTCGGAGAAAGCTCCGACCAACGGATTGGCGGTAATGCCGGACAAGCCGTCGGAACCTCCGCACTTCAGACCGACTTTCAACTTCGAAACCGGCACTTCCTGGCGCTTGAACCGGGAAGTGTACTCGACGAGCTCCTCGATCAGTTCCATGCCTTGCTCAAATTCGTCTTCCACCTGCTGCACGGAAAGGAATTTGACGCGGTCGGGATGATACGGCCCGATCACTTCCTTGAACAGGTCGATGTAGTTGTTCTCACACCCCAGTCCCAGCACGAGCACACCGCCGGCATTGGGGTGGTTCACCAGGTCAGCGAGGATCTTTTGCGAATGGGCCAGATCATCGCCCAGTTGGGAGCAACCGTACGGATGGGGAAAATGGCAGATGCCATCAATATTTTCCCGTTTGAACGTTTGATCCGCCATTTTGGCCAGTTGTTCCGCCACCTTGTTGATGCAACCGACCGTGTTGATGATCCAGATTTCGTTGCGCACCCCGACATCGCCGTTCTCTCGCACATACCCGAGAAACGTGTGGTTTTCCTTTCGTGCGTACGGATACACATCGGTCGGGACCGGTTTGTAGGAATAGCTCAATTCCCCTGCCAGATTGGTCTTCACGTTGTGGCTGTGAACCCATTCCCCCTGCTCGATGTCGCGGGTGGCATGACCGATCGGAAATCCGTATTTGATGATGTTTGTTCCGGCGGCTATGAATTGGTTGGCGATCTTGTGGCCGCTCGGAATATCATCCTTTGCGGTAAGCGTTTTTCCGTTCAGCTCAATCGTTTCCCCCTTGCGCACCTCTCGCAGGGAAATCCACACATTGTCTGCCTTGTTGATCTGGATAAACCCTTGTTTCGTTTCTTCCATGTTTTCACCCTATTTCTCCAAATCCCGTCCGAATCAGGACAGCAAGTTCGGCAACCAGAGCGAGATGCCGGGGATAAACGCAATCAGCAATGCGGCAATGATCAAGAGGACGAGGAATGGAAGACTGCTTTTGACAAAATCTTCAATTCTCGTATCGGTAATGGCGCAAGTGGCAATCATGATCGTGCCGACAGGCGGTGTCAGCGTTCCAATACTGAGGCAAATGATGAAGAAAATCCCAAAATGAACCGGATCGATCTGATACGCCTGGAGCATCGGCATAAACAGCGGCGTCAAAATAATCAGCGCCACGTTCCCTTCCACAAACATCCCGATGATCAGCAGGAAGACCAGCACGATCAGGAAGAACATGGTTGAACTCTCTACATGCGACAGCATGAAGTTGGTCAACGCCTGCGGCACCTGCTCCAGCGTCAGAATCCAGCCGAATGCGGAACCGGCGGCAATGATCAGCAAAATGGAAGCGGATGTTTTCACGGTTTCCACGATGGACTCCACCATGTGCTTCCACTTCATTTCACGGTAGACAAGCAACCCCAGTATGAGGGCAAAGACGACGGCAATCGCTCCCGCTTCCGTCGCGCTGAAGATCCCGAAGCGAATCCCGCCGATGATGATGATCGGCAGCGTAAACGCAAGCAGCGCGTCTTTCAAAGAGAAGAAAAACTCTTTAGCAGTGGGCCATCCGCGGCTTTCCGTCTCGTAATTGCGTTTCTTGGCGAGAAAATGAATGTAAATCATGTAAATGACGCACAGCATCAAGCCCGGAACAACGCCCGCCATAAACAGTTTTCCAATGGAAACGTTTCCGACAAAGCCGTACATGATCATGGCGATCCCCGGTGGAATAATCGGCGTAATCAGGGAGCCAGCGGCCGTCAGAGCGGTGGAAAACGGCTTGGGGTACCCCTTTTTCACCATCTCGGGAACGAGAATTTTCGAGAGCATGGCCGCGTCCGCCACGTTGGACCCGGAAATTCCCCCCATCATGGTGCTGAGCAGAATGTTCACCTGGGCAAGGCGGCCCGGCAAAGGCTTGGTGACGATCTGCGCAAAGTTGAGCATGCGCTTGGTAATCCCGGTGTAGTTCATCAGAATCCCGGCGGCGATAAAGAAAACAATCGCCAGCAACGGAACAGATTCAATGCCCCCTACCATCCGCTGAATGAGAACGGCATCGGGCACACTGTCGTTGAACATGATGTAGAACGCAGTGCTGCCGGCCAAAGCGAAGGAAATCGGGATGTCGATAAAGAGCAGAAACAGCAGAATAATCAGTGTGAAGGTCAGCAGCATTTCAGAGATTTTCCCCCTTTTCCTTCTTCTTGGTGCGAACCAGGGAGAGGGTATAGTGGATCACGGCCAGAATCCCTCCGAGAGGCACGGCCACATCAATGTACTGATAGCTGATCCCCAATACCGGGGTGATTTTGCTTCCCGCCTGAGCAGTCAATTGGTAGCCAAACCATATGAAAATCACGAGCAGGATCGCGTAAATGATGACCACTTTCAATCCTCGCAAAAAGAGGTAAACAGGCTTCGGCATCTTCCTGACGAAGTAGTCGACGCCGATGTGTCCGTCTTCCTTGATGGAGGAGCTCATCCCGATAAACACCATCCAGATGAACAAACCGAGGGTCACTTCCTCCCCCCAGCCAATCGGACTATTGAAAACGAAACGAGCGACCACATTAATAAATGTCAGGAAAATGACCCCGGCGCATGCAATTCCTGCGATTGCGTCATCCAGTGAAAACAGCCATTTCCGCAGCATCTCGTCCCCTCCTTTCTTAAGAAGGGGAGCTTGTGCTTGCTCCCCTTCCCATCAACCGACTATTACCGATTTTTCAGCAGTTCTTGAACTGTTTCATAGAGATTTGGCGACCATTGCGGAAATGCATTGTAAACGTCCTTGGTTTTTTCCTTGAACGCATTCAGGTCGACTTCCGTTACGGTTACGCCTTGTTGTTTGAATTCTTCCAGCACTTTGTCAGCCTGCTCGAGGGTAATCGATTTTGCGTATTCGCCAGCTTCGTCCCCGGTTTCCATCAGGATTTTTTGCAGGTCTTCCGGAATGGTGTCAAAGAAGGCGGTACCGGCTACCCACGGGCTGATGATCTTGGTGTGTTCGGTAAGCGCCAGGTATTTGGCCACTTCGTTCGTTTTGGAACCTTGCAGAACCGGCAGCGGGTTCTCTGCACCGTCAATCAGGCCTTGTTGCAGCGCAGTGTAGACTTCCGCCAGCGGCATTGGCGTCGGAGTTGCGCCCAGAGCCTCAAAGGTCTTGATGTAGGTGTTGCTGTTCGGCACACGGATTTTCATCCCTTTCAGGTCATCCGGCGTCTTCACGGGCTTGGTCGTCATCAAGTGACGTTTGCCGTAAAGCGTGTTGGTGGTCACAACGACCAGCCCTTTTTCACGGAGCTGATCCTGCAGGCCTTTGAACCAATCGGTAGTGGTCAGATAGAACAGGTCTTCCACATCGTCCGTCAGGTACGGTGCGGTCATGATTCCCATGTCCGGCACGTAGTCCATCAGGAAGTCGTACCCGGTCAGAATGATCGTGTTGTTCCCCATCAACGCCTGTTCGATCACGTCTTTTTCAGAACCGAGCTGGGAGCTGGGGAACAGCTTCAGTTCCAGGCGGCCGTTACTTCTTTCTTCCGCCAGTTCCTTCCACTTGTTTGCCTGTTGGTCGATCGGTTCACCCGGCTGGTTGCCATACGCGATGTTGACGACGATTTTTTTGCTGTCATCCGAGGAAGCCTTGGATGCGTCAGAAGGCGTTTCGCTGTTTCCGGATGAACATGCTGCCAGCGACAAAGCAGTGACTACCGAAAAGATCAGTTTTGTCCACTTGAATCCTTTTTTCATGATGAATACCCCTTTTCACTTTGAGATTGGAAAGCGTTTGCTTTTATAGCAACCAACATTCATACCGCAACTTCCCCGTGGAGAAATTGCGCTTGAATGCTGTTAACGCTCAATCCATTTCTTTTGCCCGAGATGCACCTGAATGTCGTCCAGATACGGCAGACCTTCGTTGTCGCCGCGAACGCCGACCACGATGGAGCCGATCAGATTGGCGAGGTGCAGACAACGTTGCAAATCCCACTGTTGCAAAAGTCCATACAGGTAACCTACGACAAATCCGTCGCCCGCTCCAACGGTATCCACTACGACCCGGGCAGGGATGGCCGGGTGATCCAGCACTTCTCCATGCCGATAGCCAATCGCTCCCCGCTCTCCTCGTTTGATGACGACGTGGCGGACGCCAAGTTCTTCAAATTTCCGGAATACTTCGTCAGGCTCCGCTGTCCCGACAAGCAACTCGGCCTCTTCTTCACCTGCCAGCACCACGTCAATGTACGGCATGAGCGAGAGAAGTGTTTGACGCGCCTCGTCCGGAGTCCACAGTTTCAACCGGATGTTGGGGTCAAACGTCACCAGCTTCCCGTGTTTTTTAGCCAAGCGCAGCAATTGGAGCAACACTTCGCGGTTTGATTCGGCAACTGCAGGGAATACCCCGGTAACATGCACGATTTTGCCCTGTTCCACATAGCTTTCGTCAATATGCTCCGGCCGCATGGTGGAGGTTGGTGAATTTTGACGATAGTAGTAGGAGGCTACTCGTCCATCGTCAAACATTTCTTTGAAATACAGGGATGTCGGACAGCCATCCACCAACTGCACGTGAGTGGTGTCAATCCCTTCTCCGCGCGCAAATTGAAGGATGTGATGACCAAATTCATCGTTGCCCAATCGGCTGATCCAGCCCGCCTTCAAACCCAGACGGGCACACCCGATGGCCACGTTCAGTTCGGCACCGCCCACTTTTCGCTCAAACCTGTGGACGAACCGCAACCTCCCTGTGCTCAAGGGGGTCATCGCAATCAAGGCATCCCCTATTGTGATCACATCCAGCAAACCTATCTCTCCTTACGATGTCTTCATCCTTTGCTTCCTGTGCTTACGTCGATTTCCGAACTATCAGCTTCGGAGCAAACCGCTGTACCTCTCTTTGCTCGGGGTAAGGGCCCTTGATTTGCGCCAACAATTTCTCGGCCGCCATCTTTCCCATTTCAAATGCAGGCTGGGCAATCGTCGTCAGTGGCGGGTGGTAAATGCTTGAAAACGAAACCTCATCAATGCCGATGACTGCCACTTGATCCGGAATGGCCAAATTATGCTTTTTAATAAACTTCAAAATTTCCATTATCGTTAAATCGTTCCCGGCAATCAACGCTTCCGGCGGTTCCGGCAAACGGAACATCTCCTCAAGCACCGCTTCCATCCGCGAAAGTTCGACACCCGCGTAATACTCCTCCCGGACAGGAAGCGAATGCTTTTCCAATGCCTTTTTGTAGCCGTTGATTCGCTCAACGCGAGGCGTAATGCCTTGCTCGAGAGACGTGGTCAGCATTCCGATCCTTGTGTATCCGTTTTCAACAAGGTGATCAACCGCCAACCCCGCCGCTTTCTCGTTGTCCAGCAAAATGCTTTCCACCGGCAACCCCTGTACCAGACGGTCCACGAACAAAAGCGGATATTTTGCCGCCACCATTTCCTCGTAAAGTTTCATATTCCCTCCTGTCGGGAACACGATCAGACCGTCCACTTGTTTGGCGCGCAACATTTCGATGTATTCCTTTTCCTGTCGGGGGTCGTCGTCCGCATTGCAGACAATGACGTGGAAGTTGGCTTCCCTGCATACGTCTTCAATCGAGCGAATCACTTGAGTTGAAAAGGTGTGCAGGATGTTCGCGACAATGACTCCAATCGTCGATGTCTGCTTTTGCTTCAGACTTTTCGCTACATAATTGGGCTTGTAACCCAGTTGCTGAATCGCTGCCTCTATGCGGCGCTTGGTTTCTTCGCTCATGTAGTCGTAGCGGTTATTGATGTATTGGGAGACTGTGCTCTTGGACACCTTCGCGAGCGCAGCAACATCTGCCATGGTCACATGTTTCATAAAACACCCCCAACCTCTGTCACTAAACCGATTTACTAAACCGGTTTAGTAAATCGGTTTAGTGACATGATAAAGGAGAATTGTGCGAAAATCAAGTAGATTTTTTCGCAATTTCCAGCCTATTTCGCAAGGTTCATTGTAAAATGAAATGCAACAGGTAAATATCAATAAAAGCCACGGTAATACCGATGTAAGGATTAGGTCTACCAAACCAATCCATAACAGGA
>Ga0207869_1000395_pt1 | contig 36720 bp, 29 predicted proteins | sample HigsolmetaAR205D_FD_184837 | JGI IMG/M metagenome (GOLD analysis project Ga0207869, IMG submission 184837) | Ionic liquid and high solid enriched microbial communities from the Joint BioEnergy Institute, USA - AR20-5-D (SPAdes) (version 2) ...
AGTCTGCGCCAGTTGCGGCTGCAGGCGGTGAACGAGCTGGCGACGGTGCAGCGGCGCGTGGCGGAGCACGACCGGACGCTGTGGCACCTGCGGGTGGAGATCGCCTCGAGGACGACGCCGATGCGGGCGGAGGAGATGGCACGGGCGATCGGGCCGCTCGAGCCGCTGCCCGGGCCGGGGTGGAGGATGGCGCCGCCGTCGCACGTGGCCGCGGCGGGGGAGGGGCTGGAGCTGGGAGGGGCGCGATGACCAGGCTCAGGCTGGCGGGGGCGGAAGAGCCGTCCCGGCGGGCGGACCTGACGAGCGCGGCGGCGGTGGGGGTGATGGTCGTGCTGATGCTGGTGATGCTGGGGCGGGTGGCGCAGCTGCAGGTGGCCCCGAGCGAGGCGCTGGCGGCGCACATCGACGAGCGGATCACGACGGTGCGGGAGCCCGGGGTGCGCGGGGACATCCTGGACCGTCGCGGGCGGCTGCTGGCGGGGACGCGGTTCGGGTACCGGGTGTTCGTGGACCCGGTGCGGTTCCCGTCGCCGCCGGATGAGGCGATGCAGCGGCTTTCAGAGGCGACGGGGATTCCGCTGGAGACGATCGCGGAGAAGGTGGTGGGGGCGATGGCGGAGAACGAGCGCCGGGGAAGCATGGCGCGGGAGGCGAAGGCCGCGCCGCCGGGGCCGCTGGCGTCGCTGTACGAGCTGGTGCGCGGGGGGGAGCCGATGTCGGGGGCGGGAGAGGCGATCGAGGATGAGAACGAGGGGAGGGAGCCGAAGCGGCTGATCCGGTACGTGCCGCTGGGGCGGGGGCTGGAGGACTGGCGCGTCGATGTGGTGCGGGGGCTGAAGATCCCCGGCGTTCACCTGGAGCTGCGCCCGGTGCGGGAGCTGCCCGCGCCGGAGCTGACGACCAAACTGGTGGGGGCCGTCGGGATCGACCACGACGGGCTGCTGGGGGCGGAGTTGATGCTGGAGGAGCGGATCAGGGGGACGCCGGGGCGGCTGCGCTACGTGCGGGACGCGAGGAGCCGGCCGCTGTGGGTGGAGCGGGGTGGGTACGTCGCGCCGGTGCGGGGGGAGGACGTGCGGCTGTCGATCGACCTGGAGTTGCAGCGGATCGCGCACGAGGAGCTGACGCGGGCGATCGAGGAGTGCGACGCGGCGGGGGCGAGGCTGGTGCTGCTGGACCCGATCACGGGCGAGATCGTGGCGATGCTCGACCTGGTGCGGCGCCCGCCGGACGCGGTGGAGTTCGACTGGGACAACCCGCCCGCGCCGACCGGGCCGCGGCAGCGGTTCGTGACGATCAAGAAGGACCCGTCGGAGGCGCCGCACCCCGCGCTGGCGCGGAACCGGTGCGTGGAGGACGTGTACGAGCCGGGCTCCACGTTCAAGGCGTTCATGTGGGCGGCGACGACGGCGCTGGGGCTGGCGGACGTGACCGAGACGGTCAACACGGAGGGGGGCGTGTGGACGACGCCGTACGGGCGGGTGGTGCGCGACGTGGTGCGGCGGGACAAGATGACGTGGGGGGAGGTGCTGGTGAACTCGTCGAACATCGGGATGGCGAAGGTCACGCGGCGGATGAGCGACAAGCAGATGCGCGACGCCGTGCTGCGCTTCGGCTTCGGGAGCAAGACGGGGATCGGGCTGCCGGGGGAGTCGCCGGGGATCGTGACGTCGCAGAAGGACTGGACGAAGTACACGCAGACGTCGGTGGCGATGGGGTACGAGGTGGCGGTGACGCCGGTGCAGATGGTGCGGGCGTTCTCGGCGTTTGCGCGGACGGGCGAACTGGCGGGGACGATGGTGACGCCGCGGCTGCTGGCGGCGGAGGGGACGGGGCCGGCGGAAGGGGTTCGCGTGCTGCCGGCGCGGGTGGCGGAGCTGACGCGGGAGACGATGCGGGGTGTGACGCACAACCTGGACGAGCGGCTGGCGCGGGCGAACAAGGGTGATCCGCCGCCGCGGTACGAGTTGTTCGGCAAGTCGGGGACGGCGAAGATCCCGATGGGGGCGCCGCCGCCGGGGAAGCGGCGGCCCCGGGGATGGAAGGGGTACTTCGAGCACCAGTACATCACGAGTTTCATCGCGGCGGGGCCGGCGGAGTCGCCGCGGCTGGTGTGCCTGGTGGTGATCGACGACCCGGGGCCGCAACTGGTGCGGGAGAACCGGTACTACGGGGCGCTGACGGCGGGGCCGGTGGTGCGGCGGGTGATGGAGCGGGCGCTGGCGTACCTGGGCGTGCCGGCGTCATACCCGGAGGGGGCGGTTCGAGGGGATTGAGCGCGGGCGCACGCTCGTTGTTTCACCACGGAGGGCACGGAGGGGCACGGAGCGGTGGGGAAGATCCGGGCGCTCTCGTTGCATGCTTTGATCCAGTGGGATTGGGTTTGAAGAGAGGTGGGAGGGGGCGCGTGGGAGCGCTGGGTCGCTGCGGGCGGTCGGGCGGTTTTCTTGTCCGGCCTGTCCTGAAACGTGGTCGTGGTTCTTCCCGTGACCGCTCCGTGATCTCCGTGACTCCGTGGTGAAGATTGGGAGTCACCGTGTCCCTGATTGCACAGGGCTGCGGCCTTCGACGATGGCGTTGCGTGCGCCGGGGGCGACGAGGTCGGTGATGAAGGCGGCGTACTGGCGCTGCGCCTCGTCGAGGTCGGGTGTGAAGTAGGCGACGAAGGCGAGGGCGCCGCGCCGGGTGAGCATGGCGCGGCGGGCCGGGGCGGCGCCGGCGGAGGCGGCGAGGGCGCGGTGGAGCCGACCGGCGGCGGCGTCGGCGACGAGGCGCTCCAGCGCGGGGCGGTAGCGTCCATCCTCGGCTTCGCGGAGGAAATGGATCAGGGCCCAGACCTGGGCGTAGTAGGTCAGCACGCCGTCGGGGGCGCTGCCGAGAAGGCTCTGCGGCGTGGCGTCGAGGAGGTCGGTCAGAGGCATGAGGGTGCCGGCGGCCGCGGCGGCGCGGAGCTGGTCGAAGCGCTCGACGTTGGCCCAGCCGAGGAAGACGGGGGTTGCTCCGCTCTCGCTGCCGCCCCATCCGCCCCAGCGGTGGCCTTCCATGTAGGAGGCGATGCCTTCCTCAAGCCAGATGGGGAGGGCGTCGCGGAAGGTGCGCTGGGTGTACTGGTGCCACCCCTCGTGGGCGGCGATGGCCATGGTCCCCTGGGCGCCGATGTCGTAGAGGATGCTGCGGCCGGCCCAGGCGTACCCGCCGCGGGGGATGCGGAGGTAGACATCGGCGTGCTCGCCCATGGTCTGCCGCGTGAGCAGTTCCCACTGGTGGCGGGTGGAGAGGACGAAGGTGTCGAGGCGGTCGGCGGGGGGCGGGAGGGGGCCGAGGTCGGTGCGGTAGTGCTCCATCGCCCGCTCGAGGAAGATGGGAAGGCGGCCGAGAATGACGGGGTCGAGTTCGGTGGTCCAGATGCGGTAGTTGGGGGTGCGGACGAACTGACCGTCGCGTCCGGCGAAGGACCAGGGCTCGGCGTGCTCGACGGGGCTGACGGGGCGCGGGAGGACGCCGGGGGAGGCGGCGGCGCCTCGGCGGGGGGGCGCGCCGCCGCATCCGGGGGGGAGGACGAGCGTGCCGCCGACGGCGAGGACGAGAACGAGGGCGACGGCGGCACGCGGCGGGATCAACGCAGACGCTCCAGCTCCCTCACCGCGGCCTCGCGCTCGCTGATGGCCTTGGCGAGCTGGGCCTTGGTCTCCTCGACGAGCCTGGCGGGGGCCTTCTGCATGTAGCCGGGGTTGTCGAGGCGGGCGGTGCAGGCGGCGATGGTCTTGTCGCACTGGGCGATGACGCGCCCGAGTCGCTCGAGTTCGGCGGCCTTGGCCGCGCCGTCCGCGGCGTCGTCGCGGAGGTTGCTCAGGGCGAGGTCATGGATGTCGAAGCGGAAGGCGACGGAGCGGGGCGCCGGCGGGGGCTCGTCGCCGATGATCCGGTCGAGGCCGGCGCGGGTGACGACGAGGGCGGCGTCGTCGCCGAGGGTGTTCAGCAGGGCGGCGGGGGCGTGCAGCGTGACCTTCCGCTTCGGCGGGACCTGGTGCTGCGCCCTGATCTCGTTGATCTCGCTGACGATCGCCTGGACGCGGTCGAAGCGGGCCTCGGCCTCGGCGTCGCGGAGGTTGCCGGCGACCTGCGGCCAAGAACTGGTGGCCAGCAGGTCGGTGGTGGCGAGGTCGATGCCGGGGACGCGGTGGGCGGGGAGTTTGCGGAGTTCGTCGAAGATCGCCTCGGTGACGAAGGGCATGATGGGGTGGAGGAGGCGGAGGATGACGTCGAGGGTGGCGCGGAGGACGGCGCGCTGCGACGGGTCGCTGGCGACGGTGGGCTTGATGGCCTCGATGTACCAGTCGCAGAACTGCCGCCAGACGAGGTCGTACATGACCTGGGCGTACTGGCTGAACTGGTACTCCTTCAGGGCGTTTTCGACCTCGGCGACGGCCGCGGCGAGGCGGGAGAGCATCCAGCGATCCGTGAGGGACGGGGGCGGGGTGAAGCCCTCGCCGGAATCGGGGGCGGCGGAGAGGATGCCCAGGGCGAAGCGGGCGCTGTTCCAGAGTTTGTTGGCGAAGTTGCGGCCGAGGTCGAACTTGGGGGAGGTGTTCTTGCCGGTCTGCGGATCGCGGACGACGGGCATACGGACGTCCTGCGTCTGCGTGGTCATGTGGCAGAGCGTGAAGCGCATGGCGTCCGCGCCGTGGGACTCGATGATGTCCAGCGGGTTGACGCCGTTGCCCAGGGACTTGGACATCTTGCGTCCCTCGCCGTCCTGGATCATGGCGTGGATGAAGACGTCGCGGAAGGGGACGGGGCCGGTGCCGGGCTCCTGGCCGGCGTCCTGCGCGAGGAAGTAGCGGTTGAACATGACCATGCGGGAGACCCAGAGGGTGATGATCTCGCGCGCGGTGCAGAGGACGCTGGTGGGGTTGAAGGCTTCGAGGAGGCCCTTGGTCTCGGGGAAGGCATCCGGGTTGGGCCAGCCCATCGTGGAGAGGGGCCAGAGGGCGGAGGAGAACCAGGTGTCGAGGACGTCGGGGTCCTGTTGGAAGCCGTGTTGCTCCAGAGCTGAGATGACCTCTTCATCCGCTGAATCGCGAACACAGACAAACCAAAGGGGTTCACGTTCGGATGAATCGCCAGGCAGAGCGGCATTACGCGCGCCCAACCCTTGGCGCTTCGCGATTCGACCTTGCGCCTCCCACGTGTCCAACTGACCCATGAAGGCGTCAAGGTCAAATCCGGTGAGATCTTGCGAACTCCAGACTGGGATCCGGTGCCCCCACCACAGTTGCCGCGAGATGCACCAATCGCGGATGTTCTCGTGCCACGTCTCATAGGTCTTGGCGTAGCGGGCGGGGTGGAAGGTGAGGCCCTCGTCGGTGGTGCTGCGGTTCTTGAGTTTCTTCCGGTCGGTCGTCGTGCGCTGCTCATCGACCATGGCGCGCAGGGCCGCGCCCGTGAGGCGGTCGTCGGTGACCTTGACGTACCACTGGTCGCTCAGGTACGGCTCGATGGGGGCGTGGGAGCGGTAGGAGTGGCCGACGCTGTGGCGGTAGGGGCGGGTGTTCTCCAGGAGGCCGCGGTTGCTGAAGGCGTGCACGACGTCCTTGCGGGCCTGCTCGCGGCTTTTGCCCAGGAAGATGTGGGCGTCGCCGACGTCGGTCCAGCCGTGCTTGTCGCTGATGGTGGCGTCCGGGGCGAAGATGTTGATGATGGGGAGGTTGTGGCGCTGGCCGATGAGGTAGTCGTTCTCGTCGTGCGCGGGCGTCACTTTCAGGAACCCCGTGGCGTACTTCGCCTTCGGGTCCACGCCCTCGGCGTCCGGGTCCGCGGCGGGCATGACGACGTAGTCGTCCTCGATGATGGGGATGAGGCGGCCGACGATGGGGAGTTCGACCATGAGGCCGCGGAGGGCCTTGGCGCGCGGGTCCTGCGGGTTGACGGCGACGGCGGTGTCGCCGAGGTAGGTCTCGGGGCGCGTGGTGGCGACGGTGACCCAAGCCTCCGCGTCGGGGGGGTGATCGCCGGCGCCGGGGTAGCCGCGGACGGCGAGTTCGGACCAGGTGACGGGCTGGGCGTCCTCGCCGGGGGCCGGCGGGTGGACGAGCGGGTAGCGGAGGTAGTAGAAGAACCCGTCAACCTCTTCCATCTCGACCTCGTCGTCGGCGAGAGCGGTCTGGGTGACGGGGTCCCAGTTGACGAGGCGCTTGCCGCGGTAGATGAGGCCGTCGCGGAAGAGGCGGAAGAAGGCCTCGCGGACGGCGGCGGCGCACTGGGGGTCCATGGTGAAGCGCTGGCGCTCCCAGTCGCAGGAGCAGCCCATGGCGAGGAGCTGCTCGGTGATCCGGCGCTCGTACTCGTCTTTGAACGCCTGGATCTTGGCGACGAACTCCTCTCGCGAGAAGTCGGTGCGGCGCTTGCCCTCTTCGCGCAGGACGCGCTTCTCGACCATGGTTTGGGTAGCGATGCCGGCGTGGTCGGTGCCGGGCATCCAGAGCGTCTCGTAGCCCATCATGCGGTGGGCGCGGACGAGGATGTCCTGGAGGGTGTTGTTGAGGGCGTGGCCGAGGTGGAGTTCGGCGGTGACGTTGGGAGGCGGGATGAGGATGGCGTAGGGCTTCCGCGGCGAGTCGGGGCGAAGGACGTTCTGAGGATCGGCGTGGAAGGCGCGTGCGGCGTTCCAGCGCTCGCGGATACGAGGCTCGTGGTCCGCGGGGCGGTACTGCTTGGGGAGTCCGCCGGCCTGGTTGCCGGTCTGCGGGCCGTTGGCGGTGGCGACGGGCTGGGGGGCGTGCTGGGGTCGGGTGTCAGGCATGGTGGGGAAGCTCGGCAAACGTCGCGATAACGCCCCGTGCCCCCCGAGGAGTTCACCCGCCGCGGCGGGCGCCACCGGCCGCGAACGGGGCTGGACGGGGGAGTCTAGCTGGGCCGATACTGTACGGTGATGAACCGGCTGTACCGAGCGAAGAGGCGTGCTGCGGGGGGATCCGGCTTGGCTGCGTCGCACGTGCGTCGCGGCGGGGCGCGGGCGGCCGGGGTGGCGATGGTGGCGCTGGTCGTGGTGCTGGGGGTGGGCCTGGTGGTGGTGTTGCGGGGGTATCTGAGCACACCGTCAGGGGGGGCTGGTGGAACCAGTGGTGGGGGGGGAAGCGGGGGGCTGTCGGGGCCGCGGGCCGGGGGGAGCACCGTCGCGCCGGGTCGGCTGGCGCCGCACGAGACCGCGACGTTCGATACCGCGCAGAAGGCTCTGGCGGCGCAGGAGTACGCCAAGGCCGCGGCGATCCTTACGAGGCTGCTTGAGGACGACCCGGATGCGGTGGCGGACCCGGCGGTGAACCTCGCGCTGGCGGAGGCGCTGCTGGGGGAGCAGGACTACGAGGGGGCGTACCGGCAGTTCGAGCGGGTGCTCGCGATCGAGGGGGGGAAGGCCTCGCCGGTGCTGCATTTCCAGGCGGGGACGGTCGCGGCGAAGGCGGGGCGGCTGGACCGGGCGGAGGAGCACTACTCGATGGCGCAGTCGGGGGACGCGTCGCGGGTGGAGTACCCGCTGTACCTGGCGATGGTGCAACTGCGGCAGGGGAAGACGGAGCCGGGGGTGGCGAACCTGCTGCGGGCGATCAAGCTGGACCCGGAGTGCGCCGAGGCGTACGGGACGCTGGCGGAGGTGTACCTGCGGGACAACAAGCTCGAGATCGCGATGCCGAACATCGCGAGGGCCAGGGCGCTGCAGCCGCGGCTGGCGCGGTGGCGGATCGTGGAGGCGAAGATCCTCAAGCGGCAGGCCAAGCCGCGGGAGGCGCTGGAAGTCCTGCTGGCGATGGACGAGGCGGACCGGACCAGCGGGGAGGCGCTGACGGTGACGGCGGAGTGCTTCGGGATGCTGGGCATGCCGGCCGAAGCGGCGGGGCTGTACATCTCGGCGGCGAAGCGGGAGCCGACGAACGCGGAGCATCACTACCAGGCGGCGCTGTGGCTGCAACGGGCGGGGAGGGAGGCGGAGGCGCTGGCGTCGGCGAAGACGGCGTCGATGCTGGGGCACGCGGGGGCGAAGGAACTGGTGGGATCGCTCGCGGCGGCGGGGGCGGAGTAGCCGTGACGGCGGTCAGCGCAGCGAGCGCCCACCATCGAGGCGGATGATCTCGCCGGTCACGTAGGCGGCTTCGAGCGCCAGCCAGCGCACGGCGCCGGCGGCGTCCTCGGGGGTGCCGGGGCGGGCGAGGGGGACGCGGCTGAGATAGGCCTGCTGCATGGCCTCGTCGCTTTCGTAACCAGTCTCGGGCCAGGCGACGACGCCGGGAGCGACGCCGTTGACGCGGATGTGGGGGGCGAGTTCGCGGGCGAGAGCGCGGACCATCTCGGCGAGGGCGGCCTTGGACATGCCGTAGCCGATGAAGCCGGGGCGGGGGAGGCCGTGCTCGCCGAGGGCGTGGATGTCGCACATGGCGACGATCGCGCCGCCGGACTTGAGCGGGGAGGCGCGAAGGAGCGGGGCGAGGCCGCGGGAGAGGAGGACGGGGGCGGCGGCGTTGATGCGGTAGGCGCTGAGGAGGTCGTCGGCGGCGAGGGTGTCGAGCGGAGTGGGGATGTAGGTCGAGGCGTTGTGGACGAGGACGTCGAGACGGCCGAGGGAGGTTGCGAGACGGGCCGTGAGCGCCTCGACCGCGGCAAGGTCGGCGAGGTCGATCTGTTCGAGGATCACATCGGCGCCGCCGGCGTGCAGGTCGTCGGCGAGCCGGCGGGCGTGGTCGTCGCTGGCGCGGTAGGTGATGACGATGCGGCAGCGGTGGTCCCAGGCTCGCGCGAGTTCACGGGCGATGGCGGCGCCGACGCGTCTGGCGGCGCCGGTGATGAGGGCGGTGGGGGGGATCACGGGCGATCGTCCGTCGATGAGGCGCTGTCCTGATCGTGATCGTCGGTGTCGGGCGGGGGCGGGGAGGCGAGGACGGCCCGGCGGCCGGCTTCGGCCCAGGCGTCGACGCGCCGTGTGCGAGTGCGGCCGGTGGATCCGCGTGCCGCGGCGCGCTCTCCGGTGGCTGCCCTGATGCGACGGTGGAGGAAGGAGAACGCGACCAGCACGATCAGGATGACGAGCAGGGCGATGATGATGGTCAGGACGCCCAGGAGCGTGCGGGCCTCGGCGCGGCTGCCGCTTGGAGGCGTCGGGGCGGCGGCGAGGGCGCGGCTCGCGCCCTGGAGCGCGGTGGCGATGGTCCGTTCGGCCCAGGCGTTCATGGCCGGACTATAGCGGCGGCGCGGCGCGATCCCCGCCGGGGTCGAAGACGCCGGGGTGACCGGGACGGACGCGGCCGGTCCACTCGCGCCGGAGTTCCTGCATCCATGCAGGCCCGGCGTGACTGCCGGCGACGCAGGTCTGGCAGACCACGGCGACCTGGGCGCCGGTTCGGACCAGACCGAACCGCTCTCCGCCGGCTTCGTCGAGGGCCGCGAGGAGTTCGGAGTCGTCGATGCGGCGCACCAGGGGGGCCGTGGGCGGGCGCACGGCGAGGCGGGCGACGATGCCGGGATCGGTGCGGATGATGGCGACCCGGGCGGCGGGGGTGGGAGGCGGCGTGCTTTTCTGCGCAGGGGTGGGGACGTGCGCGATGGGGGGGCTTGGCGCGGCGGGCGTGCCGGTGGAGGAGGGGCCGGCGGTGCGGAGCAGGAGGGCCGTCGCCGCGGCAACGACGCACATTGCCCCTGCCGCGGCTGCGCGGGCGGCCCGACGCCGGCGGGTTCGGCGGCGGAGTTCTGTGCGGAGCACGGCGTAGATCTCACCCTTGCGTCGCTGCACCGCGGACTCGGCCTGTGTGGCGTCATGAGCGTTCATGGAACAGATTCCTCGCGGAGAGACGGAGTTTGTCGATGGCGCGGCGGAGGCGGCCGTGGGCGGCGTGGCCGGTGATCCCGGTGGCGGCGCCGGCTTCGTCGAGCGTGGAGCCATGGCCGAAACGCAGGCCCAGGAGGGATCGCTCCTCCTCGGTCAGATCCTCCAAGCGTGCTTGGAGCCACGCGATGCGCTCGGCGAGGTCGGCGGCGTCGTCCGGGTCGGTCGGGGGTGGCGGGGCGTGATCGGTGGGGCGCCGGCGCTCGCGGGCGAGTCGGCGCGACTCGCGGCGCATGCGGTCGAGGGCGGTAGTCTTGATGATGCGGGCGAGCCAGCGCTCGACGTCCTGCGCGGTCGCCATCGGGCGGATGGACCGGATCACGCGGACGAAGGCGTCCTGCACGATGTCGAGACGGGCGGCTTCCGACGAGAGCGGGGTGCGGCGTGTCGCCGCGCCGGCGAGGGAGAGGGCGCGATCGAACCAGAGCTCGTAGAGGGCGGCGAGGGCGGCCTCGTCGCCTCTGGCGATGGCGCGGGAGAGGGCGGCGAGGTCGGGAGAGGCCGGCGCGGGGGAGGGGGGCGGTGGGCGCACAGCGACGCCCGCGGCTGCTTCTACCCCCTTCCCATCCGAGTTCTGTGCGGCAGTTCGCACTTGGCCGGGGAGGCATTCGGTGCCCTTGTCCGTTTTGTCCGAGGCGGTTTCCACCGAGCACCTGCTGACCCCCCCAAACTGTCCGAGGCTCTCCCCCGCCTCAGTACAGTCGGTGCTCGTGATCGAATGTGAACTACTCGGCGAAAGAATCTCAGGTTGCAGCCTCGATCGGCCGAGCCCTTCGCCGCTCGGAGTTAGCGCTAGGTTCTGTCTCACGGCCCGAGCAGGCGTAGGTATCTGCGGATGATGGCGAGCTTGACCATGGCCAGGAAGCTGCCGGCGAGCTTCTCGTATCGGGTGCCCAGCCGCCTGTTCTCCTTGAGCCAGCCCACACACCGCTCGATGACGTTGCGTCCGCGGTAGGCCTCCCGGTCGAACCCGGGGTCCGGTCGCTGGTCCGAGCGGGTGGGGATCACCGGCGCGATCCGGCGTCGGCGCAGCCAGCGCCGCACGCGGGGGTAGCTGAAGCCCTTGTCCCCGGCCAGCCGCCCGGGCCGAGTTCGCCGGCCGATGCGCACGGCCCGCAGCGCCGGCTCCAGCGCGGTGGACTCGTGGGCCTGGCCGGGCAGGAGCACCGCGCTCAGCGGATGGCCGTGGCCGTCAGTAACCAGGACGATCTTGGTGCCGTACCCCCCTCGGCTGCGGCCCAGCGCGTGGTCGCCGGGCTCCTCGGGAGCCCCCCCTTTGGCCCGCCGGCGGCGGAGCGGCTGGCCCGGACGCTGGTCCCGTCCACGCACCAGAGATCCCAGTCGATCCGGCCCTGTTCGTCCAGCCGCACCCGCAGGCGCTCGAGGATGCGGTCAAAGAGCCCCTCGCGAGTCCAGCGTCGGAAGCGGCCGTTGGCCGTCTTCCAGGAGCCGTAGCGCTCGGGCAGCTCGCGCCACTGGGCGCCGGTGTGCAGGATCCAGAAGATGCCGTTGAGCACCTGGCGGTGATCGCGCCACTGCCCGCCCTCGCCGCCGGTGGGCGGGAGCAGATCCACGATCAGCCGCCACTGCTCGTCCGTGAGCTCGTAGCGTCGCATGGTCGGCCTCCTTGCCTTGCACGCCACTCTACGAACGCAAACCGGGCCGTGAGACAGAACCTAGTCATCGCCCGGCTTTTGTTGCTCTGTTGCCAACGCGGCCTCTATGTCACGGCGAAGGGTCGCCTCCAAGTTCGGGACTGCGCCGACATGTGCAGCAACTACGATCCCGTCTCGCCTGATCACGACCGTCAGTGGGATGGCGTCTGCTCCGAACGCGGCGGCCGCGGCCCCATCGCGGTCCATTGCAATCGGGAAGTCGAACGATCGTTTCTCCCTGATGCGAGAGATCGTCTCGTCTGTGTCTTGGATGTTCACGGTGTAGAAGGCGACGCCGCGCCCCTCAAACTCGCCCGCTACGCGGGCGACGATCGGCAGCGATCGCATGCATGGCGCGCACCAAGACGCCCAGAAATCTAGGACCACGACCTCATCCCCGGCGGCAAGATCGAGGCGGCGACCGGCCCCTCCGTGCAGCGGCAACGCGAACGAGGGCGCGGGCATTCCGATGAGCGGGTGCGGCTCGGCCTCGTCACCTTCGCCGAAGTCGATATCCCAGATGGAACTTACCTCGCGGGCGCCTAGGGGTGGGGTGAAATCGAACAATGACGCCGGGGGATCGGCATCGTTCCATGCGAATGAGATCGTCTCGCCGTCCGGACCGGGGATGACCAGCTTGCGTAGATGCGGGGGGCCGTCTGCATGGAACCATAACTCTGAAACACCCTCCGGCTCGGTCAGTCGAAGCCTGTGGCAGCGCACGCCTGCATCGTCGGCCATCCCGACATGCTCGACCTGGGTAACGCCCTCCAGCAGGCTCTCATCGACGGTGCCAGCGAGGAACGGGAGAATCACGAACATGTCGAGGCCGCCCGCCGGCATGAGGCCGAAGTCCGGATGATCCAGAAGCGAACCGATACTGCTCGGCGCCGCGCTTGCCGAGTAGAAGTGCTGGCCTGGGCCAAGGCTCATCGAGGTGTAGAGGTGCTCGCCGTCGCTTATCATGGAGGCGTCGCCCGGCGAGGCAGAGGTCGGCCGAAGGAGGAAGCGGTTCGGCGGGCGCCAAGCGAACTCGTATGCCGGCAGAGGGTACGCGGCATCCGGTGGTGGCGACATCGTGATCTGGGCCCAGAGTGGACGGGGGCTGGAGTAATGGCGGGCCGCCGACTCAAGGAGTTCATGAGGGTGAATGGCCACGGGAGACGTCCTGATGGGGCTGGTCGTATTCGCAAACCGATTCGCACGATCCCGGGCGGCCAGCCAGCGCGTGCCGACCAAAAGGCCGATCATCAAGGCTGCACCAACTAGAATTGTCGGTTTTCGGTGTATCACAAGAAGACGCTCCAGTATCGTCCTCAGAGGGCAGCGCAAGAACTCTAAGTGGTCTCTCGTAATTCGGCCACTGGTGCAGATGGACTGGGCTGCTGGCTTTCAAAAAGATTCCCACCTAGGCGAGGGTTGGCTGAATCAAGCAAGTCCATTAAGGCGGCCACAGGGCGCCTTCAAGCCGCCCTGTGGCCGATGTGTCTGATCGTCCAGTCCGACACCGGAGACGCAACTCAAATCGGGATGCGAAGCAGCGGAGCACACCCGGCGCGGCAGGCAATACGGCACGCGACTCTGCTGCGTGGATTGGCGAACGAGTTGCAGCGCTTCTGGCACCCTTGCACGCACTTCCTATAGGCGCTGCGGCCAATGGGTCCCGCGGCGAGTGTTTCAATATCGGGGTCGCCGCCGAGTGCTACATTCAGGCCCCGTTGCCATTGCTCACGAACCGCACCATCAAGAGGATTGGCGAGATAGTTCCAGAAGAGAGGATCTGCGGCCATCGGGTGCGAGGGGCCGTGGAGCGCTACGATTTGCTGCACAACGGCGTTCGCCAACGCGGCGTCGCTCCCCGGTGAGGCGACGATCGCCGCTGCTAGTTCGACGAAGAGCACGCTCCGAAGGGTCACGCCTTCGGCACCGACAGCGCCCACGTTGGAGTTCCCGTAGAACTGGATGAGTCCGTCGCCGAGCGTCGTCGATACTTCTGCGACGTGCTGGGGATCGGTCATGACCCGAAGATCGAGCGCCCAGTCGATGAGTTGCGATTGGTACTCGAAGTTGACGACCGGATTCGCCCAGTCCGTGTAGAGTTGCGAGATCAGCTTGGCGGCCAAGTGGCCGGTCGGCGGGTCGATCTCGCCCTCCGGAAGGACCGCGCCCTCGATGTACTTGCCCATGGTGTCGAGGAGCGCCTCGGGTGCGCCGCCCTGGTGATCTGCGATGGCCAGCGGCACCGTCGGCGCTTGGGCAAGTGTCGGCCTGGGCAGGAGTAGCAAGAGCCCAGCGAGAAGGGACGTGATCACGATGCGGCGCGAAGCGAGTGTTCTCATGGCTGTCCTCCTAGACCCCTCCTCTCCCGCACGAGGAAACGGCGAGGCCGAGGTGTTCCGGCGCTGACCGTCCCTTGCGCAATGCGATCTGGTAGTTCCCCCAGCCGGCCTGCACCGGCCTACACTTCCCCGGTATGCACTACGACGCCCACGGACCGGTCATTGACGACCTTGAGGCGCGGATTTTAACGATCCGCGACTCTCTTTGACTACGACCGCCGCATCCAGGACCTGGAGCAGCTGGAGGCCCAGATGGGCGAGGCCGGCTTCTGGGATGACCAGGAGAAGGCCAAGGCCGTCGTCGCGCGTCTCAAGGGCCTCAAGGCTCAGATCGAGCCGCTGAAGAAGGTCATCGCGGACTTCGAGAACGCCAAGCTGGCGTACGAGATGGCGAAGGAGTCCGGCGACAAGGACCTGCTGAAGGAGGCGGACGAGCAGCTCTTCGACCTGACGGGGCGGATGGCGAAGGTCGAGCGGCAGAGCCTTCTGTCCGGGAAGCACGACCATCGGAACGCGTTCCTGACGATCTCGGCCGGCGACGGCGGGACGGAGGCGAACGACTGGTGCGAGATGCTCTTCCGGATGTACCTGTACTACTGCGAGCGGATGGGGTGGGAGGTGGAGGAGGTGGAGAAGTCGTACGGGAGCGAGGTGGGGCTCGACTCGGTGACGCTGCACGTGAAGGGGCCGTTCGCGTTCGGGTACCTGACGTGCGAGCGCGGGACGCACCGGCTGGCGCGGGTCTCGCCGTTCAACGCGCAGGGGAAGCGGCAGACGAGCTTCGCGACCGTCGAGGTGACGCCGGAGATCGAGGAGACGGAGGTCAAGATCCCGGAGAAGGACCTGGAGATCGTGGTCTTCGCTCGCTCGGCCGGCCCGGGCGGCCAGAACGTCAACAAGGTCGCCACGGCGGTGCGGGTGACGCACAAGCCCACCGGCATCCAGGTCGTGACCAACACGTTCAAGGAGATGCCGCAGAACCGGGCGCAGGCGCTGGCCCTGCTGACGGCGAAACTCCAGCAGATCGAGGATGAGAAGCGGGAGCAGGAGATCGCCGCGGCCAGCGGCGGGACGCTGGAGCGGGGCTGGGGGACGCAGATCCGCTCGTACGTCTTCTACGACAACCGCGTCAAGGACCACCGCACCGGGCACGAGTCGGGGGATTACGAGAAGGTGCTGCGGGGCGAGATCGAGGACTTCGTGGACGCGGAGCTGCAGCGGCGCCGGAAGGAGAAGTCGGAGGCGGCGAAGAAGTAAGGCGGGCGCTGTGCTCGCGCTTGCACAAGCACGTCGGCGGCGGGTGTGGTCGTTGCTTCCGACGCGGTCTATCGGTCCGCGGCCGGTGGCGCCCTGATCGCGGGTGGACAAAGTTCCGGGGTTGGGCGCCGTCTCACCACTGATGCATAGGGGTTGGTGGGGCCTCACGCAGACGGGTCGGTTGTCGGGTGCATCCGTCGGTGATGCCGCGGAATTCCCTTGGTGCCGGGGTGCCGTTATGAGTGGAGTTGAGAAAGGTGGGGAAAGGCAGCGAGGTGATCCCCTCGAGTGTGGGGGTAGGCACACACGCGTGTGGCAGATAAGTTGAGAGCGAGACACACCGATGTGCGATGAAGTGCGATCGCGCATCAGATCGCGGGTAATTGTGCCGCAGGCTATTGACGCCGATGCGGTCTGCGGTACCATCGCGGCCGCCGTCCATCCACGATTGACACGGACGACGAGAGCGGCGCACCGGGGGCTGGAGGTTGCGTCCGTCCGGTGGGCCGCGGGACTTCTGCGTCGTGGCCGACGCCCTCAGAGAGGACGTTGGTGTCGTACTGATCGGTCCGGTCTACACCAGCAGGAGGTTCGTCATGTCGTGGAGATCAGCATCGCGCACCGTCATCGCCGTCGCCCTCGGATCGGCCGGCTTCGCCGCGGCGCCCGCGCTGGGGCAGGCGGAGTTCCTGGGGTATCCGTGCAACGCCACCGTGACCGGCTCGCTCGCCGCCGACGCGTACGTCTGGGCTGCTGGGTCCGGCATCTTCGGCCAGAGCGATTCGGACAGCCTCGCCGGGGTGTACGCGCCGACGAGCCTGGACGAGCTCGCCTTCAGCGGCGGCGCCGTGGCAGGGGTGCGGTTCCAGCGCACGTTCATGGCCGAGGGGTGCACGACGACCACACGGGCCATGGCCGTCGGCGACACGGCGTACCGCTTTATCGGCGACAACGACATCATGTCGATCGAGGTGCAGTCGGCCCAGGATCACGCGGCGAGCATCAGCCACGGGCCATTCTCCATGGGCGGCGGCGGCCTGGTGACGGTGGACACGCTGACGTACCAGCCGCATTCCGGCAAGTTCAACGCGGAGATCCCGTTCATCGTCGGCGGGGGCAACGGGGCGTACATGGTGGTGAACAACTTCGCCGCGGCGAGGACGGACTCGGGGCCGACCACGGGGTACACGTGGATGTCGTGGGAGGTGATCGCCGACGCGAACGGCAACTGCGCCGTGGACGCCGGCGAGTTCGGCATCGCGATGGGGTTCATCTCCGTGGGGCCGAACCAGGAAACCGCGGAGCCGGCAGTCAGGTTCAACCTCCCCCGCGGGCATTACGTGCTGGTCGTGCGGTACGGGACACAGGCCTTCATGCACATCGAGTCCGAGAACTGCTTGCGGGACGCGCGGGCGACGTCCGAGGTGCGCGACGTGGTCCACGTTGACTTCGAGCTGCATCATCCGTGATGGGGGGCCGTCGCCGGCGGCCGGCCGGCACGGCAGTACCACGGGATCGTGCCGCCGCGGCGGGGGAGTCTGCTCCGCAGTCCTCTGATCCCCCGCCGCGGTCTTTTCTTTGTCGCGTCGATGTCTTCGCCTTGAGGCAGGGCCACTGGTCGGGGCCTTCGGCGGTCGCGAGCGTGGCGGCGAGTGCCGAACGTGGGGGGGCGAGCCTGTCTGATCCTTCAGGGACGCCGCCTCCACCGACGCGGCGGCGCGCTTGCCCAGAGTGTCACGGCCGCGGGCGGTTCCCGGGCGGGTGTGGCTTGTTACGGCGGGCATCCATTCCGAAGGAGGATGAGGATGGCCGAAGCGCCGCAACCGACCTGTCTGGTCCCGCACCTTGTGGTTTCCGATGCCGCCGCGGCGATCGAGTTCTACAAGAAGGCTTTCGGGGCCGAGGAGATCCTCCGGGTTCCGGCGGAGGATGGGAAGCGGCTGCTGCACGCGCAACTCCGGATCGGAACGTCGATGCTGTACCTCTGCGACGACTTCCCTGAGTTCTGCGGCGGAAAGGCGCGGACGCCGGGGGCGCTGGGCGGAACGCCGGTGACGATCCACCAGCACGTGAGCGACTGCGACGCGGCGATCGACCGGGCCGCGGCGGCAGGGGCGACCGTCACGATGCCGGCGATGGACGCGTTCTGGGGGGACCGCTACGGGCAGGTGCAGGATCCGTTCGGGCACCAGTGGTCGTTCTCGACGCCCCTGAAGAAAGGGTGATCCCAGTCCACAGGGTCGTGGCGGTGACATGAACGCCGGGGACTTGCCCGGCAAGCCGGTTGCGCCTAGTCTGAGATCGCTTACCCGGCGGCCTGATTCGTGACGGGGTTCGACCGCCGGATTCTCGAGTTTCTCGCCCACAGCAATCCGGACGGATCTTCACTCGGGCTCGCCCACAACGAGCGTGAGTCGCTGTGGTCTTTTCCACGGTCGGTTTTCTCTTCGTCTTCCTGCCACTGACGGTCGGGGCGTTCGTTGCGGCGCGGAGGTGTCTCGGCGTGGGGGCGGGCCTCGCGGTGCTGACGGCGGCGTCGCTGGCGTTCTACGGGATGTGGAACCAGGGGCACCTGGCGGTGCTGCTGGGGTCCGTGGTGGTGAACTGCGTGCTCGCCGCGGGGCTGATGCCGGGGCGGCCGTGGACCCGGGCGCTGCTGTGGGCGGCGGTGGGAGCGAACCTGCTGCTGCTTGGGTGGTTCAAGTACGCGGCGTTCCTGTCGGGGGTGCTGTTCAGCGCGGGGGTCCTCGGCGCCGCGCTTCCGGCGCGGGCGCTGCCGCTTGGGATCTCGTTCTTCACGTTTCAGACGGTGGCGTACCTGGTGGACCGGGCCAGGGGGCTGGCGCCGCACATGGGGCCGTGGCGGCACCTGCTGTTCATCTCGTTCTTTCCGCAGCTGGTTGCGGGGCCGATCGTTCATCACAGCGAGATGATGCCGCAACTGGACCGGGCCAGGGCGAGCGCGGCGGACGGTGCGGCGGGGCTGTTCATCCTGGCGATCGGGCTGTTCAAGAAGGTCGTGATCGCGGACTCGCTGGCGTACTACTCGGACGTGGGGTTCGCCAACCCGGCGGGGCTGCCGCTGATCAACGCGTGGGTGCTGGCGGGGACGTACGCGCTGCAGCTGTACTTCGACTTCTCGGGGTACTCGGACATGGCGACGGGATTGGCGCGGTTCTTCGGCGTGCGGCTGCCGGCGAACTTCCTCTCGCCGTACAAGGCGACGAGCGTCGCGGCGTTCTGGCGGCGCTGGCACGTGACGCTCTCGGAGTTCCTCAAGCGGTACGTGTACATCCCGCTGGGCGGGTCGCGGGCGGGGGCGACGCGCACGGCCGTCAACCTGATGCTGACGATGCTCCTGGGCGGGATCTGGCACGGGGCGGGGTGGACGTTCATCCTGTGGGGGGCGATCCACGGGGCCGCCCTGGTGGTGAACCACGCGTGGCGGGGCCTTGGCGTCGTGATGCCCGCAGCGCTGGGGTGGGGGCTGACGATGGCGGTGGTGCTGCTGGGGTGGGTGCCGTTCCGGGCGGAGAGCCTGGCGGATGCCGCGGCGCTGTGGGAATCGATGCTCGGCGGGAGCGGAGAGATCGTTCGCGGGTACGACGGGAACCTGCTCGGGCCGGCGCCGTACCTGCTGGCCGGCGCGGCGGCGGCGCTGGCGTGCCCGAACAGCGTCGAACTCGCGGAGCGGTTCCGGCCCACGCTGCCGTGGGCGCTGTGGACGGGGGGGATGCTGGCGGTCGCGCTGGCGTACGTGCTGGGGCGGATCGAGCCCCCGGAGTTCCTCTATTATGAGTTCTGACAGGGATCATCGTGGGATGGGGGCGGGGTGGTTTCTCGTGGTATCGCTGGCGCTCGCACTGACGCCGCTGGTCGTCGGGCTCGATGGGCTGGGGTTCGGGCCGGCGGACGCGCAGTTCTGGTGGTCGGACCGGGTCGCGGCGGGTGTGGAGGGGAAAGCCGCGAGGACGGAGGGGCGCGGGCCGCGGGTGATCTTCGTCGGCGGCAGCAGCGTCCCGTTCGCGGTGCGGGCAAGGTCGCTCGAGGAGCGGATCGGGGCGCCGGTGCTCCCGTACGGGCTGAACGCCGGGCTGGGGATCGACCTGATCGCGCGTGGGGCGGCGAGGCTGATCCGGCGCGGGGACATCGTCGTGTTCGCTCCGGAGTTGCAGCACTTCCGGTCGGAGGGAACGGTCAATCCCGCGCTGCGCTCCGACTGGCTCGTCATGCGCGGGATGGAGGGGATGGAGGACCCGTTGGGGCACGCTCCGCTGCGGCAGTGGACGGCTCTTCGGTCCCGATGGAGCCGGTATCGAGGGCAGGTGGAGTGGGAGACGTACGCGGCCATCGTCCGCGCGATCGCGCGGCTCAAGGGCGACCGTGAATGGATGCAATTCCCGGGTCCGCACGGCTACGAGACGCGGTACGTGGACGACGACGGCAATGTGACGTTCCCTCGCCCCGGGCCGCGGTCGCCCGAGCAGTGGGGGGCGTGGTACGTTCTGGAGGTTGCGCCGGAGAACTACGACTTCGAGGGGAGCATCGGGGTTCGGACGCTCGAGTGGCTCGCGCGGGTGTGCGCGGAGCGTGGGGCGATGCTGATGGTGATGCCCTCGTGCCACGCGACGCCGCCGTGGGTGGGGCCGGAGTTTCTTGAGCGGGTGTCGCAGCGCGAAGAGCAGTGGATGCGGATCGCCGATCGTCTGGGGGCGACGAGGCTGCTGGAGCCGGGTGCGACGGCGGTCGGGGCGGACGGCGCGTTCGACTCCTTCCAGCACCTCAACGATCGAGGGGCCGCGGCGATCGAGGAGCGGCTCGCGGCGGCGCTGCGGGGCGTCGTCGGGGAGGCCCGGGCGAGCCGGGAGTGAGGCGTCGGGGTTCAGGGGCGCGACTCGGCGTTGTCCGGCGGGGGTTCGAGCGGGGGCGAGTTGGAGGGGGCGCCGATGGGGTGCTCCTCGGATTGCAGGACCTTCGGGATCTCGTGGCGCTCGCGCTTCTCGGGCCGCGGCCGGAGGACGAGAAGGGCGAGAAAAGCGGCGACGCTCAGGCCGGTGAGGCCCCAGAGGGTGTTGCGCAGGTAGGCGGCGTCATGGTCGATTGTTCCGCGGGAGCGGAAGAACTCGCGGCGGGCGTCGGGTTCGGCGAGGGTGGGATCGCCTTCGAGGGCCTCCTGGTACTCGGCGTTGACAACGTGGAAACGCTCGACGGTTTGTGTGCTTTTCCAGGCCCGCTGGCCGAGGGCCACGGCGAAGAGCAGAGGGACGACGAGGCCGGCATGGATGCCGATCATGCCGAGTCGGCGGTTACGACTGAACATCGCCGCCATGGCGGCGCACACGAGCACGACGGCGGCGCAGGCGCCGGGGACGATCAGGGCCGTCTTGGCGTTGGCTCCTTCCGGCGCCGCGGCATAGGCATAAAGCCCGCCGGCGAGCAGCAGGAGGGCGTAGACGACGAGGACGATTGCGGCCCGCATGGCGGTCCCTCCGTGCCCCCCTCCCCGTCGTGGACGGCGGGAAACACTTGCGCGGGACGGTAGTCCATCCGGGGCGCATGGGGATGAACCATGAGGTCGGTGGGGACGATCGGGGCCGGGTTCCCTACAGTGCAGTGATGGAGCACGCCCCCCCAGCCACCCGGGTTCGAATCGGCAGCGCCCTCTCAGGACACCTGGACCCGGTGCGGGCGGCGGAGCAGGTGTGCGAGCGGTGCATCGAGGCGTTGGGGGGGGCGGCGGCCGACCTCGCCGTGCTCTTCCTCTCGGCCCAGCACCTGGACGAAGCGGGGACGATCGCGGCGGTGGTGCAGCGGCGCCTGGGCGCCGGCGTGCTGATCGGCGCCTCGGGTGAGAGCGTGGTGGGGGGGGAGGTGGAGTTGGAGGACGCCGCGGGCGTGTCGCTGCTCGCCGCGTCGCTGCCCGGGGTCGAGCTGCGGCCGTTCCGGTTGGAGGACCTGCCTCAGATCCGGGAGGGGGGCGAAGAGGAGGTCGCCGCGATGGGGGCCGCGGCGGGGATGACCGATGACGCGGGTGGGTACCGCGGGACGATTCTGCTGGCGGATCCGTTCAGTGTGGCGATGAACGTGGTGCTGCCGGCGTTGTCGAAGGCGCGGCCGCGACCGCCGGCGGGTTCGGACTGGCCACGGGCGCCGCTGGTCGGCGGGATGGCGTCGGCGTCGAACCGGCCGCTGGGCAACGCGTTGCTGCTGGGGGACGAGGTGCTGCACCGCGGCGCGGTGGGGGTGAGCCTGCACGGGGCGGTGCGGATGGATTCGCTGGTGTCGCAGGGGTGCCGGCCGTTCGGGCCGACGTTCGTCGTGACGGCCGCGAGGAACCAGCTTGTGCAGCGGCTCGGGGGGCGGCCGGCGCTGCGGGCGCTGCACGAGGCGATCGAGTCGCTCGACGAGGATTCGAAGCAGCTGCTCAAGCGGGGCATCTTCCTCGGTCGGGTGGTCAACGAGTACAAGGAGCGTTTCGGTCGGGGGGACTTCCTGATCCGAAGCGTGGTCGGCGTGGACCAGGAGTCGGGGGCGATCGCGGTGGCGGACATGCTGCGCGTGGGGCAGACGGTGCAGTTCCACATGCGGGACGCCGCAACGGCGGACGAGGACCTCGGCCTCCTGCTGGACATGCAGAAGTTGTACGATCCGCCGGCGGGCGTGCTGCTGTTCACGTGCAACGGGCGCGGCTCGCGGCTGTTCGAGACGCCGCACCACGACGCCGCGGCGATCGTGCGGGCGTTCACGCCGGATCTGGCCGCCGAGGAGAAGGCCAAGGGGGGCAAGCCGCTGGGGCCGGTGAAGCGGGCGCCCGTGGCGTCGGGCAGCGGCGGCGGGCAGGTTCCGCTGGCGGGGTTCTTCGCGGCGGGGGAGATCGGGCCGATCGGGGACGAGGTGTTCCTGCACGGGCACACGGCGTCGGTCGCGCTCTTCCGTGATGCGGCGGTGTGAGTGGAAGGGGGATCTTCCTTTTTTCGGACGCGACGGCCGGGGCGGGCGGATCTCCGGATCGGGAGGTCGGGCTTGAGCCGGTCGATGGACTCGTCCCTCGCCGCGAAGAGTTCTGCGCGGCGGGGTCAGGCCAGCGCCTCCGCCGCCTGATCGGCGTGAACGGGCCGGGGCCCCTGCGTGTGCCTCCGGTAGACCTTCCAGTCGAACGTCTCGATCAGGGCGGTCACGGCCTCGTGGGTGGGGGTGGGGACGCCGAGACGCTGGGCGTGCTGGATGATCTGGCGGTTGAGCTGGCCGACCTCGCTCTCACGCCCGGCGCGGATGTCCTCGACCATGCTGGGGGTGTGGGGGCGTGCGCGTTCGAAGGCGGCCCAAGCCGCCGCGGCGGGATCGTCGCCCAGGTCGAGGCCCTCGGCGCGGGCGGTGGCGATGGCCTCGTTGAGGAGGCGCTCGACGAGCAGGCGTGAGGGGGAGTCGAGGACCTCGCCGACGGTGGCGTTGACCAGGGCGGCGACCGGGTTCATGGATGCGTTCAGCAGCGCCTTGGCCCAGATGCGGCGCTCGATGTCGGGGGCGAACTGCGTCGCGAGGCCGGCGCGGGAGAGGAGCGAAGCGAGGCTCTCGCAGGCCGGGCGGTGCTCCGGGGCGAGGCAACCGATGTACACCGGCGGCGCCAGAAGCGTGACGACGGCGGGGCCGGCGGGATCGGGGAGGATGGCGCCGAAGGTCAGCACCATGCGGAGGACGCGATCGCTGCCGAGGCGTCGGATCATCTCGCGCCCGGGCTCGATGCCGTTCTGGAAACTGACGATGAAGGGGGCGCCGAAGGGCAGGCGCGGGAGCAGGGTGCGGAGGTCGGCCGCGACGGCGGGGATGGCGGTGGTCTTGGTGGTGACGAAGATCGTCCTGATCGGGCCGACGCGCTCGAGGGCGGCGGTGCTCGGCACGATCAGGGGGCGGGAGGCGGCCTCGAGGGCGCCGGCGACGCGGGCGCCCTCGCGTTCGAGCGTGGCCGCGCGGTCCGGGTTGCGGCAGACCATGACGACCGGGGCGATCCGGCCGACGAGGGCGGCGAGGGTGGTGCCGGTCGCGCCGGCGCCGATGATCGCGACGAGGCCGGAGGAGGCGGGATCGTGCACGGCGGGGTGGTCACGGATCATGCGGGTGTTCCCGGGGGTGTCAGGCCGCGGCGGGCGGCCATCTCCTGTCCGACCTCGGCGAGGGCGGCCGCGTCCAGGAGCTGGGCCGCGAGCGGGAAGACGCCGTGGTCCTCCGCGGCGATGTGCTCCTCGTAGATCGACCGCAGCTCGATGAGCAGCGCGCGGAGGCGGGCGAGGTCGGCGGCGACGAGGCGCTCGTCGGCGAGCCAGGCGCGGCCGAGGCTGTCAACTTCGGCGTGGAGAGCGGCCGCGGCGTCGTGCTGGGCCTCAAGGCGTTCGACGGCCTCCATCGCAGCGCGGGCGCGGGGGTCGGGCGAGGCGCGGAGGCGGGGGAACAGCGAGTCTTCCTCGTCGGCGGTGTGCCGCGGGGCGGCCTCGCGGAAGTAGCGGAGCGCCACCTCGAGCCCCTGGCGGGCCCGCGGGGTGAGCGTTCCGTCGGGGCACTCGTCTGTGACGCGCAGGAGCGTGTCGAGGAAACGCTCGATGCGCCGGTGGCAGTCGCTGAGGAGCCCGAGGGGCGCGTCGAAGCCGTGCTCGGGCCTGGCGCCGAGGGAGATGGTCATGGCTCAGCCTCCGCAGCAGCCGAAGCCGGGCGTGCAGCAGGATGAGGCGCCGGGGGCGGCGCCGTGGCGCTCGCGCTCCAGGCGTTCGGCCTTGGGGAAGAGGATGTTGTTCTCTTTGTGAACGTGCGTGTGCATGTCGGCCTCGAGGTGCTTGAGGCCGTCGAGCATGGCGCGGTAGGTATTGCAGGCGTCCGGCGGGGGGGTGAAGCCGTCCGTGAGTTCGCTCATGCGGGCGAGGTCGGCGCCGGCGTCGTCGTGCTCGCGGATCATCTGCCGCACCGGGCGACTCACGCCGGCGGGGGCGTTGTCGCCGCCGGATTCCAGGAGGCGTATCCAGGGGAAGAGGATGCGCTCCTCCTTGGTCATGTGCGAGACGAGTTCGTGGGCGAACTTGTCGAAGACGTCGCGGAGCTCGATCAGGCTCGGACGGTGGCCGCTGTGGACCTCGGCGACGCGCCGGGTCAGGGCGATCAGGCGGGGGAGTTCACGCTTGAGGTAGGCGTGGTGGGTGGCCTCGATGTTGTCGGCGAGCTCGGCGGCGGTGGCCGCGGCCCAGTCGCGTTCAGCAGCGGGAGCAGCGGAGGCGTCGTCGGCGCGGAGTTCCTCGAGGACCATGGCGGCGTCCAGGCCGCGCTTGGCGCACGCTTCGGAAAGGGGCAGCCGGCCGCCGCAGCAGTAGTCGATGCCGAGGCGCTCGAAGACCCTGGCGCGGGCGGGACGCTCGACGACAAGTTGGCCGACGGTCATTTCAGGGACGGGCGTGGCCATCGCTGCACTCCGTCGCGGCGGGGGGCTCGGGTCCGGCGGGCCGCGGGGTGCCGGCACAATGGAAGCGTATGTTGACGATCGACAATATCAAGACCAATATATCTATCATTCCTGGGATGCGGCTGGAGGTGATGGGATAGGGGGGGCGGGGCTTCCAGCAGGATCCCCGCGGTATCATGGGATGGCCTGCTGCGAGGCCGCGGCAGGACCGGGAAGCAGCGCACCAGGGAGTTCGATGTTCTCAAGCACCGCCGAGTACGCCCTCCGGGCCGTCGTGTACCTCGCCACGCAGAAGGAGGGGCTGGCGAGTTCGCACGCGATCGCGGAGGCGACCAAGGTTCCGCAGGGGTACCTGTCGAAGGTGCTCAAGGACCTGGCGGATGCGGGGATCGTCAACTCGCAGCGCGGGCCGGGCGGGGGGTTCTCGCTCGCGAGGGAGGCCGATCAACTGACGGTGCTCGAGGTGGTCAATGCGGTCGATCGGATCGAGCGGATCCGCACGTGCCCGCTGGGGATCCCATCGCACGGGACGCAGTTGTGCCGGCTGCACCAGAAGCTGGATGATGTGATCGCGCTGATCGAGGAGACGTTCGGATCCAGCACGATCGCGGAGATGATCGAGCCGTCGAAATCGGGCACGAAGTGCATCTTCCCGACGGTCAAGGGGGCGAAGGCGCCTGCGGCGCCGCGGAGGGGAGCGGCGCGGTAGCCGCGGCGGTGATGGTGGTGAGTCCCGGAGGGCGGATCATCTGCGCAAGTGTGCTGAGTGCGGTCCATGCGGTCGTGCGGGCCCGCGAGTGCCCGATGGGGAAATCCGCTTCACAAGACCCTCCGCTCGCTGAGCCGGCGTCTTGATGATGCACCGACGGCCGATCGAGCGGGCGTTCCGGGAGACGCCCCTCGCGGAGTCGCTCGAGGGGAACGCGGGTACGGAGCGATGCAGCGCGATTGCCCCGGTCACCACGGCGCGGCCGCAGCGTTGCCAAGAGAAGGAAGGGGCGGCACATGAGCAACCCGAACCGGCGTGACTTGAATCGTCGCATGGAGAACCCGCCGCTGCCGCGGCACCCGGCCCTCCAGCCGCTCTCGCGCGAGCACTTCGGCGGCCTGGTGATCGCACGCGACCTGGCGAGGGCCTCGCGAGCCGATGCAGGGGAGGGCGAGCGCCGTGCGGCCTTGCGGCGGTTCGCCGCTGGGTGGGCCGAGGAGCTCAAGCCCCACTTCGACGATGAAGAGCGGCTGCTCGGCCCGCTGATCGCCGATCCCCGCCTCTACGAGCGGCTTGTCGGCGAGCACCGGGAGATCGAACGGCTCGCGGCCGCCGCCTCGGGGCAGGATCGCGGTGATCCGCCGGACCCCGACCTCTGCGCCCGGGCCGGTCGGCTCCTGCACGACCATATCCGCTGGGAGGAGCGGGTCCTCTTCCCGATCGTGGAGGCGGGCATGTCGCAGGCCGCGGCCGAGGAGATCGCCAAGGAGACGCGGCGGATCGAGCATCACCGGCCGGGAGCTCGGCGCCGGTCGGAACTGTTCTCCGGGCCTACGCCGCCGGCACCGGCCGACTGGGGGTGAGGTGGGTCAGGAGTTCTTCACGTCGCCGGCATGAACCCGGCTGCCGGAGTCGTGTATGCTGCCGGGATGCGGATGCTCTGAGTTCCCTCGTGAGGGCCGGGGCAGTGTTGAGAGGACGCCATGGCCGCCGGCCCCAGAGCGCCGATCGAAGGCTTCGACCGGCCCATGTCGCCCGCTCCTGGCGAGGGGTTCGGTGGGGCGGGGCCGCGAGGGCCCCTGACGCCGCCCATGCGAGAAAGACTCCGGGAGCACGCCGCGGCCGGGGCGTGGTCAATCCCTCGCCGATGTTCGACATGGAGCACGTCATGAACACCGGTCCGGGACGGTCAGGAGAGGATGCGAGATGACACAAGGCCCAGGCGACCGGCTCCGGGAGCATCCGCACGATCGATTCGCGACCGATCAGGCCGTTTTCAACCTTGCATCGGCGGTTGCGACGCTTCGCGCTGAGCCGGGCGCCGGGCAGCATGGCCACCGCCAGCAGGTTCTCTACCGCCACGGCTCGACCACCGTTGCGCTCTTCATTTTCGAGCAGGGCGCGGCCCTCCCGCCGCATACGGCGGAGGGCACGGTGATCATCCAGACCATCGAGGGGGAGCTGCGCATCGGCACGGAGGCGGCGCAGCATCTTCTGCCTGCGGGCTCGATCATGACGCTCGCGCCGGGTGTGCGGCACGAGGTGGCGGCGGTTCGGCCCAGCGTCATGCTTCTCACCGTCAGCCTTCGCTCCGGCGAGAAGCCGCAGCGGCCGGTGACCGAACGGGTCGAGTGACCGTTCCGATCAGCAGCGTGCTTCCGGCCGTGCAGCGCTGCGGTTCCATCCGCTGCGCTCCACCGGCGTGCGGCGATCGAACGTTGCTGGCTGATCCGGAGCGCCGCGATTCGGTCAGGCCGGAACGCCGAGGTCCTCCAGGGTCCAGAGCGCCCCATCTCCGACGTTCCATGACAGACGCACGAGCCCGCCGCTTTCCTCGCGTCCAAAGAGGTTCAGCGACTGCGGCTCCGTGGCGCTCGTCAGCGGACCCGTGAGAAGGACCGGATTCTGTGTCTGCTGGACGGTGATCGGCTGGGCCGTCCAGACGTCCTGGCCCGGCACCCACCAGTACACGGACACCTCTCCGGTCGCGGCGTTCCGCCCGGCGACGTTCATCCCGCCCCAGGCCGTCGTGTACGCCGTGAGGGAGTCGGCCGCGAGCGTGGGGCGTGTTCCCGCGGCGTCGTCGGTCAGGTTGTCCACCGACCACACCGTTCCGGGCGCCCACCAGGTCGCCAGCAGCTCGCCCGTCTCCACGCTCGAGCCCACGATGGTCATGCCGCCCCAAGGGGTCACCATCGACGCAAGCCGCCCGTGGAGCGCGGGCGTCCCTGCTTCGGCGCTGAGGTTGGTCAGGGTCCACAGGGTCAGGCCCGGCGCCCACCACACCGTCTGGACCTGCCCGTGCGCGTCGAGCCCGATGATGTTCATCCCGCCCCACGGCGTCCCGTACGACGTCAGGCTGCCGGCCAGCAGCGGCCGCCGAAGCCCTCTCGCCTCGACGTGGTCGCGCGACAGGTTGTCGAGGGCCCAGTTGGCGAGCGAATCGGGGGCCGCGCTGTTCGTCTGGTAGAAGACGATGAGGTCGCCGGCCGCGTCGATGCCGGCGACGTGCGCACGGCCGTCCGCGGAAGTGAAACTCGTCAGGTCGCTGACGATGGGCGCGGACCCCGCCGGCATCGGGAGTTCGCCGATGAGCACGAAGTCGCCGCGCGTCGTCTGCGCGAACCATGAGAGCGTCGCGCCGGTCCTCGCCACCGCATAGGCACGACCATCGCGCGCATCGGTATAGACGACGAGCCCGCCGGCGTCGGAGATGTACGCCGCCCCGGGCAGGGCGAGCGCGCGGGAGTCCCACCCGCCGTCGTCGCGTCGCACGACGACGAACTCGCCGCGATCGCCGATGGCGGCGAGGTACACCCCGTCGGCGGCGACCGTCGTGCTCGCCGCTAAGGGGATCCCGTGCTCGGAGCCTGGCTGCCCCTGTGGGAACATCGCCCCGGTGAGCCCGAGGAGCACGCCGTTGGCGGTGATCCGGTCGGCAAGCAGGTCGAACCGGCCCTGGCTCGGCTCGCCGGTAACCACGTCGCCGAAGGGGCGGAAGCCTTCCGCCGGGGTGAAGAGATACGACCGGGAGACGATGTTGAACGTCGGCGTTGGACCGGGGCGAAGGCCGTAGTTCCAGGTCGCCGTCGCGATGACCCGGCCGTTGTCGTCGATATCCAGCACGTGCCACGTCGGCAGGCCCCCCTCCGGCGGGGGCTCGACGGCCGGGAGGGCCTCGCGCAGCGCGCCGTCCCGCCAGAGGCCGATGCGGCCGCCGAGCGTGTTTCCGGCGACGACGCCGCTGTCGCTGACGGCCAAGGCGTCCCCGAGGGCCGGCATGTCCACGATCCGGCCATCCGGGAGGAGCGCGACGCCGACGGTGCCGGAGCCCGTGTCACGAGTTCCGACGACCATCCCCGCGCCGTTGACCGCCGCGGCGGCGCCGTCCCAGAGTTTCCGGAGCGTCCCCGCACGCAGCAGGTAGGCGCTGCGCGTCGGCGTGGCGACGTTGAGCACGATGTCCCCGTTGGCGCCGACCGCCGCGATGACGGCTTCGTCCAACTGGTGTGTGCCATCCGGGGCCGCGAGGATCGCATCCTCGATCCGGCGGCGGACGCCGTTCTGGTACATGAACAGACCGTCCGCTCCTCGCCCCACCAGCAGGCCGGAGTCGCTGACCTGCTCGACGCGGTCGCCCGGGAGGATCCCCGGCAGATGCCGGACCATCAGCGGGACGCCGTCTCGCACCAGAACCTGGATGGGGCGAAGCGGCGACTCGCCCGGCACCCGCACGTGGGCGGTGTAGACCACCCATCGGCCGTTGCGGCTGGAGGCCGTCAGACCGCTGCCGGGGGCGCCGAGGAGGACCGACGGCAGGACTCTCAGTTCGTCGCCGGCGTCCGCATCCGGAGCCCCGGCGACGAGTTCGATCGCCCCGTCGCCGTCGAGATCGGCGGCGAAGAGCCAGGAGGCGGTAGCCGCCTGGGCGGCCAGGTCGGTCACCTGGCGGTCGTGATCGGCGACGATGACCCGCGGTGAGGCGGTCGCACCGGGGGCTGTGATCCCGAACTCGCCGCCCGGCAGGCGAAGGCTGAAGATGTCCGTTCCCAGGCGGCCACCCGCCTCGGTTCCCGTCATCACATGGAAGTTCTGGGTGTCTCCGGTCGGCGGGAGGAGGCGCACACGCCCGGCGTCCGGCGCCCCAGGCGCATCGAACCCCGGCTCGCCGACGATCAGCACGGGTCTGTTGCTGATGCTGGTCGGCTGGAGCAGCACGGCGTGGCCGAAGCGATCGCCAGCCTTTCCCCCGCTCATCGAGAACCGCAGTTCCCCGGTTGCCCCGTCGATCAGGTAGGCGCGGCCGGCTTCGTCACCGCCGCCGTCGTGTCCGGGCGCTCCGATGAGAAACTCGCCGACGCCATCACCGCTCTCAGGCAGCGCGGGAGCATCGATCCCACCGTGGACAGCGAAGCCGAACCGGTCGCCATCCTGTTCGCCCGTCAGTGTGCGCACGACCGAGCCGTCGGCTCCGCTGAAGACGAAGGCGCGACCGGCGCCGCCGGCCCCCGGTGCGCCGACCAGGAGGTCATCCACGCCGTCGCCGTCGATGTCCGATACGTTCGCCAGCGCCCAGCCGAAGTCGTCGCCGGCCTGAGCGCCGTCGTAGGCGCGGATCACTGTCCCGTCGGCGCCGGAGAAGATCCAGACGCGGCCGGCGCGGGCCAGATCCTGATTCATGCCTCCGGCGAACATCGGCGAGCCGACGGCGAGGTCAGCCACGCCGTCGCCGTTGAGGTCGCCGGCGTTCGCGAGCGCAGCGCCGAAGCCGGCGTACGAGTCCGTGAGCGTGCGGATGAGCGACCGAGTCCGACCGGAGTAGAGCAGAACGCTCCCGCCCGGCCCCGTCCATGGGTCGTCAAGGCCGGTCCCGCGGCCGCCCGGAGCAGAGACCGCGAAATCGTCGACCCCATCGCCGTCGATGTCCCCGAGGCCGACGATGCGCGAGCCGAATCCCTGCGAACCCGCATCAGGGGAGGCGATCGTCTCGACCAGCCGGCCGAGGTCGAGGGCATCCTCGATCGGGACGAACTGGTGGGTCGTCAGCAGGACGCGCGGCTCGAGGCGATCGAACGACGCAGCGCCGCAAGACGCCTCGCGGCGGGCCATCCTGCGCGCTGGGCGCAGGAGGTCGGGGCTTGCTGTCGGCATGAAGCGGTCCTCGTGTGGGCACGGGCCGGCGGTCGGCGGGCAGAAGCCCGCGGCATGGGCTCCCACGAGTGTACCACCCCGGCTGACCGGGGCGAACTTGGGCGCACCGTCTACAAGGGCGTCGTGTGCTGAAGGCAGCGACGTTCTTCGAGCAAGAAGAGGTCTGCGCGAGGAACGAAACAGGCTTATTGTTTCTGCGGGAGCACGCCGGCGTGCTCGATGGGCGACGCTCGCGGCGTCATCTCGTGACGCCGCGAGCGCCGGGTCGCGGCTCGCTTGAGCGCCGCGCCGATGTCGTCGAGGATCAGGTACACCGCCGGGGTCATCAGCAGCGTCAGCAGGAGGGAGAGCGTCTGGCCGCCGATGACCACGATGGCGACGGCGCGGCGCTCCTCCGCGCCGGGGCCGGAGCCCACGGCCAGCGGGAGCATGCCGCCGACGAGGGCGAGGGTGGTCATCAGGATCGGGCGGAGCCGGTCGCGGTTGCCCTGTATGACCGCCTCCAGCCGCGGCATGCCGGCGGCGCGGAGATGGTTCATGTGGTCGATCTGGAGGATCGCGTTCTTCTTGACGACGCCGAAGAGCACGAGGATGCCCAGCGCGGAGTAGAGGTTGAGCGTCCCGCCGAGGGCCCACATCGACAGCAGCGCGAAGGGGACGGCCAGCGGCAGGGAGAGCATGATGGTGAAGGGGTGGACGAGGCTCTCGTAGTTGGCGGCGAGGATCATGTACATGAAGACCAGCGAGAGCGCGAAGGCCCAGACGAACTCGTTGAAGGTCCGTTCGAGTTCGCGCCCGCGCCCCATCACGCGCACGGTGTAGGCGGGGGGCATGTCCATCGCGGCGATCTCGGCGTGGAGCGCCTCGAGGCGGTCGGCCAGCGCGTACCCGGGGCCGACGGAGGCGCGCAGGCTCGCGGCCCGCTGCCGATCCAGGCGGTCGATGCGGGCGGCGGTGGTCGCGGGCTCGAGCGAGGCGATGCTGCGGAGCTCGACGAGGCGGGGGCCGTTCTGCCCCGCGCCGCCGGGCACGAGCAGGCGGGGGAGCTGCGACGGGTCGGACCGGTGCTTCTCCACCAGGCGGAGCTGGACGTCGTAGTCCTCGCTGGTCAGCGGGTCGCGGAAGCGGGAGATCTCCTCGTCGCCGCCGACGAGCAGGCGCAGCGCCGTTCCGATGTCGCGCGGGCTGACGCCCAGGTCCGCGGCGCGGTCGCGGTCGATGCGGACGCGGAGCTCCGGCGTGGTGAGTTTGAGCGTGGTGTCGGCGTCCACGACGCCGCCGACGTTCTGGGACCGGACGCGCAGCTCCTCGGTGTACTCGGCGAGCTTCTCCAGGTCCGGCCCGCGGATCGCGAGGTCGATGTCGAAGTTGCCGCCGCCGATGTTGAACGCGGCGAAACTGCGCGTGGAGATCCGCAGGTCCTTGTACTTCGAGAGCGTGCGCCGGATCTCGCGCATGACCTCCCCCTGGGTGTAGTTGCCCCGGAAGGCGGCGCCCGGGTCGCCGTCGAGGGTGGCCTTGATGAGGCGCTTGAAGGAGAACCGCCGCTCGTGGTGCGGGGCGATGCGGACGTAGATGTCGGCCCGGTTGACCTGGCCGAGGAACGAGCCGCCGACGGAGGCGAGCGTGGTCCGCACGGCGGGGTGGGCCCGGACGTCGTTCTCGACGGCGCGGACCGCGGCGTCGAAGGACTCGAAGCTCGTCCCCTCCGGGCCGTTGATGTTGACGCTGAACTCCCCCTCGTCCACGTTGCTGGGCAGGTAGTCCTGGCGGATCATCCCGAACAGCGGGATCGCGGAGAGCATGATCAGCACGGCGACCGCCGCGGCGAGGAGGCGGAAGCGGATGACGACCCGCAGCATCGCGGTGTACGCCGCGTCGATCACCCGGTAGAAACCGGCGCGGGAGGCCGGGCCGTGGGCGGAGAGGCTCCCGGGGCGGAGCATCCGGGCCGAGAGGGCAGGGGTGAGGGTGAAGGACACCAGGAGGCTGACCAGCACGGCGACGGCCGCCGTGATGCCGAACTGGTAGAGGAACCGCCCCGAGATGGACGACATGAACGACACGGGGACGAAGATGACCACCAGCGAGAGCGTGGTGGCGAGGACGGCGAGGCCGATCTCGGCGGTCCCCTGCCTGGCGGCCTCCATCGGGGGGAGCCCCTTCTCCTCGACGAAGCGGTAGATGTTCTCGAGGACGACGATGGCGTCGTCGATGACGATGCCGACCATCAGCACCAGGGCCAGCATGGTCACGCTGTTGAGCGTGAAGTCCAGGGCCCACATCACGGCGAAGGTCGAGACGACGGAGGTGGGGATGGCCACGCCGGCGATGATGGTGGCCCGCCAGGAGCGCATGAAGGCGAGCACGACGAGGCAGGCGAGCGTGGCGCCCAGGACAAGGTGCACGTCGATCTCGTGCAGCGCGGCGTAGATGTACTCGGACTGGTCGCGGATGACCTCCAGGCGCACGCCGCGGGGGAGTTGGGCCCGGAGCGTGTCGAGTTGGGCCTTGACCCCCTCGATGACCTCGACGGTGTTGGCGCCGGACTGGCGGCGGACCTCGAGAGAGACCGCGGGCTGGCCGTCGAGCCGCGCCGACGACCGGCGCTCCTTGGTGCCGTCCTCGGCCCGGCCGATGTCGCGGATGCGCACCGGGGCGCCGTTGACCATCGCGACGACGATGTCGTTGAAGGCCCCGGGGTTGTCGATGCGGCCGAGCGTCCGCAGCACCTGCTCGCTGGCCTCGCCGGTGAGGTTCCCGCCGGGGACGTCCGAGTTCTGCCGCACGACGGCGTCCCGCACGGCGGTGATGGGGATGCCGTACGCGGCGAGCCGGTCGGCGTCCACCCAGATGTTGATGGACCGCTCCAGCCCGCCGACGATGCTCACCTGCCCCACCCCCTTTGATCGCTCGATCTGGGGCTTGATTGTCTTGTCCGCGATCTCCGTGAGTTCTCGGACCGAGAGATTCCCCGAGAGCGCGAGGGTCATCACGGGGCTGGAGTCGTTGTCGAACTTGGATACCGTCGGCGGCTCCACGCCGTCCGGGAGGTGCCGCAGGACCGTCGAGACGCGGTCGCGCACGTCCTGGGCCGCGACGTCGATGTCCCGGTCCAGCCGGAATGTGGCGATGACGATGGAGATCCCCTGGCCGGAGATCGACCGCAGCTCGTCGATCCCCTCGACGGTGTTGACGACCTCTTCGATCCGTTGCGAGACCTCCGTCTCGACCTCCTCGGGGGCGGCGCCGGGGAGGATCGTGCGGATGCTGACCGTCGGCAGGTCCACCGAGGGGAGCCGGTCGACGGCGAGGCGGGTGTAGCTCGCGGCGCCGACGACCACCAGCGCGAGGATCAGCATCGCCGCGAAGATTGGTCGTCGGATACAGACTTCGGCCAGCTTCTGCACGTGTCGGGCTCCGGGGGCGGCTTACATCGGCTCGGGGGGCGGGGTTCCGGGGAGATTGAGGAAGGGCGAGGTCGGGGCCGGCCGATCCTGCTTCGGGGCGGCGGCAACGTCGGGCAGTGGGGGGGCGCCGGAGATCCCCGCGGCCAGGGCTCCGGTAGCGCGGAGGAGCGCGAGGTACGCCGCCTTCCGGTTGAACTCCTCGCTCGCCAGACGCACCTGGGCGCTGAGGACCTGGTCCTGGGCGCTGACCCGCTCGAGGTTGGTTCCGAGCCCGGCCTCGTACGCGGCCTCCGCCTGGCGCAGGGCCTCCGTCGCGGCGCGGAGCTGGTGCTCCAGTTCCTCGAGCCGCCGTCCCGCAGCGACGAGGTTCTCATAGGCCGTCTCGACGTCGCGTCGGATGCTCCGCCGGACCAGGGAGTAGTCCAGCACCCGCCGGCGGAACTCGGACCAGGCCGCGCGGACGTCGGCGTCGATCCGACCGGCGGAGAACAGGGGGAGGTTGACCGAGAGGAGGCCGGTCCAGTCCCGGTCCGTGGGCACGGTGTCACGGGTGAGGAAATAGTCGAGGTTCAGCGTCACCGTGGGGTAGTAGCGGCCGATCTCGGCGTCCACGAGCGTCCTGGCGGCGTGGGCGGCCGATTCCGCCGCGGCGAGGTCCTGGCGGTGGGCCATCGCCATGTCAAGGAAGACGGCGGCCTCGGGGATGGTGGCGGGCAGTTCGAATCCGTCGGTCAGCGGGCTCTCCGCGACTTCGGCCCCGGTCAGGAGCACAAGGGCGGAGCGGGCGAGGGCGAGCTGGTTCCGGGCGTCGACGAGGGCGACCCGGGTCTGGGAGGCCTGGGCTTCGATCTGGGCAACGTCCAGGGGGCGGGCGAAGCCGACCTCCGCGCGGCCGCGGACGTCGCGGAGCCGTTCCTCCTGGACCGCGACCGATGATTCCAGGACCTTGACGAGCCGTTCGGCGCTGAGAACGGCGTAGTAGGCTCGAACCGTCTCCAGCAGCAGGGCCTCGCGGACGTCCAGCAGGAGCCACCGGCGCTGCTCGATGGTGGCGTCCGCCGCCCGGACGCGGTTGAGGTTGCTGAAGCCGCTGAAGAGGGTGTACTGGGCTCCGATGCCGGCGTCGAAGAGGCGGGACTCCCCCTGCGAGGTGCGGCCGGAGCCGTCGTCGGCCGTTCCGCCGCTCGTTCGCTCCCGGAACACGTACGTGGCGAAGAGGTCAAGGGTGGGCAGGAGCGATGCCGCGGCCCGCTGGCGGTCGATCAGGGCCTGGAGGTAGTCCTCCCCCTCGAAGGAGAGACGCTCGTTGTAGGCGTTGGCGAGACGCAGGGCCTGCTCCAGGGAGAGGGGGGCCCCCGGTGCGGGAACGGGCGGGGCGGGGCCGAGGTCCACAACCGACCGGTAGAGCCGAACCTCCTTCCGCTGGTCCACGGCGCATCCGGTTGCCAGCAGTCCGCCCGCGGCCGTCGCGAGCCAGGCAACGGCGGCCACGCACCTCCCCAGCCGCCGAGCGGGGGCGCAGAACAGGTTCTTCGGGACCCTGGCCCGAGGCGCGGGGGGGAGTCGCAGCATCCGGGGCTTGCCTCCGGAACTGGGAATGATCGGATCGGACCGCCGGTTTGTGCCCGCGGACACGCTATGGTACGTACGTGTGGAAGCAGCCGAGCCCTTCAGATCTTCCCGGGCCGGTTTGATTCCGACGGTCATCTTACCAGCGGAGCGAGGGAACGATGCCGATGACTCGGACGCCCGGCGTTGTCATGCCTGTTCTGGGGCTCCTGATCCTGGTTTCTCCGCCGATCATCGCGGGGTGTACGGATCGGACGAACGCGGTCGTGCGTCCGTCCGCACCGGCGGAGGCCGATCCCGTCGAGGTGACCCTTGCACCGGTCGAGCATCGCTCCATCGCCCGGTTTATCGAGGTCATGGGCACCCTCTTTGGCGAGGTGGAGACGACGATCTCGGCGAAGCTCAGCGGCCGGATCGTCGAGATCGCCGCGGATGTAGGCGACGAGGTGCTCCCCGGCTCGACGCTCGCCCAGATCGAACGGACGGACTACGAACTGGCCCTCGCCGAGCGCCGGACGGCGGTGCAGGCGGCGTTGGCGAAGGTCGGGCTCTCCGAGATCCCGCCGGAGGAGTTCGATCCTTCCCGGGTGCCCACGGTGATTCGGGCCAGGGCCGAGGCCTCCAACGCCGAGGCCCGCTACGAGCGAGCCAGGCAGCTCTTCGAGCAGAAGCCGCCGCTGATCTCGGCGCAGGACTTCGCGGACATCCGCACGCAGTGGGAGGTCGCGGCCAGCGGGGCGGAGGTCGAACTCCTGACGGCCCGGGCGGTGCTCGCGGAGGCGAGGACCCGGCAGGCCGAGGCCGCGGTCGCGGCCCAGCGGCTGGCGGACACGACGGTGACGGCTCCCGGCATCCCGGGGAGCGCTTCGCCCCGGTACCAGGTCGCGGAGCGGCTGGTCTCGCTCGGGGAGTACGTCAGCGAGGGGCGGGCCATGTTCCGGCTCGTCGCCAGCGACCTGATCAAGTTCCGGGCGGACGTGCCGGAGCGGTTCGTCGGGCAGGTCCGCAGCGGCCAGCAGGTCCGGGTCTGGGTGGATGCGTATGGAGAGCCGGTGGAGGGGCGGGTCGCCCGCGTCTCGCCCCGGATCGACCCGCAGAGCCGGACGTTCCAGGTCGAGGTGCACATTCCCAACGATTCGGGCCGTCTGAAGCCGGGGGCCTTCGCGAGGGGGGCGATCCAGACCCGGGTGGATGACGGGGTTGCGTTCGTCCCCGAGGCGGCGGTGGTGACCTTCGCGGGGGTGCAGAAGGTCTTCAGTGTTGCCGACGGCCGAGCGGTGGAGCACCGGGTCCGTCTCGGCGACCGGGCGGACGGGC
>Ga0207869_1000401_pt1 | contig 36336 bp, 32 predicted proteins | sample HigsolmetaAR205D_FD_184837 | JGI IMG/M metagenome (GOLD analysis project Ga0207869, IMG submission 184837) | Ionic liquid and high solid enriched microbial communities from the Joint BioEnergy Institute, USA - AR20-5-D (SPAdes) (version 2) ...
TAAGTAATTCACCTTGGCCACAACCAGCATCAAGAACTGTTTCGAACTCAATTTCGCGTATGAACTTATGAATGAAGCGTCGCACATGGCGAGAGTAGGGGCCATATCGCTTCATATCGTCCCAGCGGTCTTGCCAGGCTAAATCATAGGATTGTACGTCCATGAGCGGACCTTCTAGCTATCGCTTTTGTCTCTTGTGCCGTCTGATACACGATCCGTAACCAATAATATTCCCCCCACCACGGCTGCCAGTAAGGCGACAAGCGCCCATAGTAACGAGAGCAGTACAGCCGTTTCGGCCTGTACGCCGTAAATGGCTAGCAACGCTACCAGCGCACCTTCCCTCACTCCCCAACCATTGACGGAAAGCGGCAGAATCTGAGCCACATTGATCGCGGAGAGAACGACCAGCATAGCCGTGAAGTTTATCTGGTTGATGCCTACCGCTAGCCCTAAAGCCCACAGAGCTACCGTCCAGAGCAGGAAATAAACCACACTAATGAGCAGGCTTAGCCCCATCGCAATGGGTTTCGCCGTATAGGCCCTTAATGTTTGATAGGGCACAAGTATGACGCGCGGTAGCCGGTGTTCCGGCAGTTTCGCGCGCTGGAGAACCACGTATCCGGCACTGGCGGCGAGCAAAATGAGAATAACCAGGCCAAGCGCAGTTTCCATCTCCAGCCCGAAAAGGTGGAGTATTTCCGGAGCCGCGCACAGCGCCAGCAGCCCGACCGCGCCATTCGTGGCCATACCGATGACTCGCTCGACCAGGCTCGAACTGAACATCGCGGCTTTGTCGGTTCGCGCACGAGCGACATAAATGCCGCGCACCACATCACCGCTGATACTGCTGGGAAGGAACTGGCTGTAAAAGATGCCGACAAAACTGTAGCGCAGCAGGAAGCTGAACGATACCGCCGTGGTCACACTCCGAGCCAGCACATACCAGCGAAGCGTCGCTAGGATCAGAGATACAAACCAGACCGCGAAGCCGAGCAGGACGTAGCCGGGTTGTATCGACTGCGCCTGAGCCAGCAAAACCTGAAGGTCCAGCCGAGAGACAATGTAACCGAGGACGGCAACGACAAAAACGGCGCGGATGACCAGCCAGATCGCATGACGCCATCGCACAGGCTGCGATGTGGCAGCAGATTGTATCATCGAGGCCATTTTGCATTGTCTCCACCGGCTAACAGACTATTCTCAGAATAGCCGACGAACTGCTCGAATTTGCGTAAATGTCTGCGTCATGGTGGAGCCAGATGCCCCGGCGGTGTAGCTTGCGCCACGCCTCAACCACTAGGCATACGTCTGAATGCGTTTGGCCGGGTCCAGGTACGACAGGCGTTCCATACGCGAGACAACCTGAGCGATGACCTCGTCCCTGTCGATGGTTAGCAACTGGCGGTCGCGCATGACGACCTGACCGTCGATGATGACGGTTCGCACATCGCCGGGTTGCAGGTTATAGACCAGCGAGGCCGGGATGTTGTGCAGCGGCTGGTGGTGCGCGCCGCTCAGGTCGATCAGGATCAGGTCGGCCAGATAGCCGGGCGCGACCGCGCCGAGTTCGTCCGGCATGCCGTAAACGCGGGCGCTGCCGCGCGTGGCGATATGCAGCGCCTGAGCGATGGGCATCGCTTCGCCCATTCGAGCGCGCTGTTTTTGCGTCAGCGCCATCAGGCGCAGGGGTTCCCACAGATTGAGCGTGCTGTTGCTGACCGCACCGTCAGACGCCAGCCCAACGGGCAGCCCAGCAGCGAGAAACTCTACGACCGGCGCGGTGTCCTGCCCCAGCTTGAGATAGGTCTTGACGGCGTGAGCGATGCCCACCGGGTAGCGCTCCAGCAGGCGGATATCATCCGGGGTCGCGCCACAGACATGCGCCAGAATCGTTGGCACGTCCAGAACGCCCGTCCGCTCCAGCACCTGTACCGGCGTCATGCCGCGCCGTGCCAGACTGGCAACCGTCTGATCGGTGGTTTCGGACACGTGAATGTGTATGCCGACGCCGAGTCGTTTGGCCGCCTGCGCCGAAGCGCGCAGAAAGTCGTCATCACAGGTATAGGGCGCGTGCGGGGCCATGATCGTGCGAATGCGCCCGTTGGCCGCGCCCTGATATTCCTGCACGAAACGCGCCGTCTCCTCGACCATCGCCAGCCCCTGACTGCCGAACATGGCATAGCCGAGCAGCGCGCGCGCCCCGCTTTTCTCCACCGCCTGCGCCGCCAGTTGCATGTGGAAATAGTGGTCGGCTACGGACGTTACGCCGGCCTCAATCTGCTCGATCAGGCCGAGCAGCATCCCCCAGTAGACATCCTCCGGCTGGAGATTGTTCTCCAGCGGCCACATATAGTCATTGAACCACCGCTCGATGGAAACGTCCTCTGCCAGCCCACGCCACAGCACCATCGGCACATGGGCGTGGCAGTTGATCAGTCCCGGCATCAGCAGCATGCCGCCGGCGTCGATCACGCTGTCGAACTGCGAGCGATCCGCCGTTCCTTCCGGCAGCAGCGCCTCAATCCGGTTGCCGTCGATCAGCACGTCCTGCCCGGTCCGAACCGCAACGCTATCCCCGTTCTCGCTAACATCCAGAATCCGCGCATTGGTAATGAGCAAACGGCCCATCAATCGTTCCTTTCAGGTCGGGCGGTGGCAACGGAATCGAGCGTAGCGAATCCGCCTGCGCCTGTCGAGTCGTGCGGATAATTTGAGGCATGGCGGCGCGTTTGAATGTGTTATCCTGATAACCGTCACACGAAATTAGCCGGAAAATGAGCGAAGGCGATCACCGCGCGTGCCAGCCCGGTCATCGCCTTCAGGTTCAGGGCCTACGCGCTCACCGTAAAGGCTGCGCGGACGGCGCGCATTCGTTGAGGTTTACTATGCCTGATCTGCTGATTGGAACGACCAACCCCGGCAAGCTGCGCGAATATGCCGAAATTCTGAGCGAATTGCCGCTGCGCCTGCTCAGCCTGAGCGACGTGGGACTGGAAGGCCTCGATATCGAGGAAACCGGCGATACCTATGAGGCGAATGCCGAACTGAAAGCGCGAGCCTATGCCTCGGCGTCGGGCCTGCTGAGTCTTGCCGACGACAGCGGTTTGGCGGTCGACGCGCTCAATGGCCTCCCCGGTCTCTATTCGCATCGCTATGCCGGGCCGAGCGACCGCGACCGTTACGAGAAACTCCTGAGCGACCTGCGTGACGTGCCCGACGAACAGCGCACCGCGCGCTTCATCTGTGTGATCGCGCTGGCTGATCCCCAAACCGGCGACGTGCAGTTCACACGCGGCGTCGTCGAGGGGCGCATCGGCTACGAGCCGGACCTGAGCGGCGGCGGTTTTGGCTACGATCCGATTTTCATCCCCGAAGGTTACGACATCGCGCTGAGCGCCCTGCCTGCCAGCGAGAAGAACCGCCTGAGCCACCGCGGGCGCGCCGCCGAACAGATGGTTCCCATTTTGCGCGCCCTCATCGAGCGGCAGCAAAACGAACGCTGAGGGTGCGGTCCCCAGCGCCTACAGCCGCCCCTTCGCGCGGAGCAGGTTTCGATAGAGCGTGTCGAGGTCGGCGACAAGACGGTCAATGCCATAGCGTTCGCCCATGAGACGGCGGGCGGCTGCGCCGTCATATGGCTGGCGCAGCGTTTCGAGGATGGCCTGCGCCAGCGCTCCAGCATCGCCGGAGGGCACGAGTTTGCCCAGCGCGCCGTGATCGAGCAGGTCGGGCAGGCCGCCGACCGCCGTCGCCACGACCGGGCAGCCCGTCGCCAGCGCCTCGATGACCGAAACCGGCGTTCCCTCGTTCACGCTGCTGATGACCAGCACGTCCATATCGGCGTAAGCGGGTGCGAGGTCGCGCTGCCAGCCGGTAAAGGTTATGGCCGGGCGCAGACCGAGTTCATCCACCTGCGCTTCCAGTTGCCCGCGCAATTCCCCATCGCCGATGAGCACAAACCGCGCCTCCGGGCGTTCAGCGCGCACGAGCGCCGCTGCCTGCAAAAACAGCGGGATGTTCTTGACCGGAACCATGCGCCCGACCAGACCGATCAGCGGCACGCCGGGCGGAATATTCCAGTCGCGGCGAAATGCGCCGCTGTGCCGTTCAGCGGTCAGGAACGGGCTGAGGTCGAAACCGAGCGGTAGCACGGTAATGCGCTCCCGGCTCGTGACGCGGAATTCGTCGGCCAGTTCGCTACGCAGCGTTTCCGTCAGCGTCAGCACCGCGTCCGACATGCGCGCCGCCAGCCGTTCGAGCAGCAAAAAGACGCGCGTTTTGGCCGGGCTGAAATAGCCGCGAAAAACGTGGCCGTGAAAAGTATGCACGATCACCGGCACGCCCGCCAGCCGGGCCGCCAGCCGTCCGGTAAAGCCGGCCTTGGCCGTGTGCGTGTGAACGATATCGGGCCGGTAGCGGCGCATCAGACGGTACAGCTTCCAGATCGTTCGCAGGTCGGAAACCATGTTGAGCGCGCGGCCCAGTTCCGGCAGCACCAGCGGCTCGACGCCGCGCTCGCGCGCGAAATAGGCCATGTCGCCCTCGGTCGGGTCGATGTTGCCGCAGACCAGCAGGCTTTCATATTCCGGCGGGCTTAGCCTCTCGGTCAGCAGCGCGACATGGATGGCCGGGCCGCCGACGTTCAGCCGGGCGATGATACGCAGGATGCGGATGGGGCGGTTCGCTCGTGCCACGTTGACCCGGCGCTACTCGTCGTCCTGTTCATCCGCCTGTTCGGGGCGGAAGAGCGCCGTTTCCAGCGTCGTCAGGCGATCCTGCCACGGCTCCAGGCGTTTCTTCTTCATGTTTTCGCGCACGATCCAGACGATGTCGGGGTCGGGCAGCGCGGCCAGTTCCTCCATCAGATGAAAGCCGGTTTCTGGCGACGCCGCCGTGACGACGCTCAGCGTGTAGCCAAGCGCCTGCCGCAAAGCGCGCACGTTCTCGTCACGCCGCTGTTCCGGGGAGAAATGGATGAACTGGTTGACGGCTTCGGCCTGCACCGCAAGCGCATCTTCCGCGCGTTGTTTGTCGGCCAGCAGGCCGGGTTCGGCTACGGCGGCCACGGCAGCGCGGATACGCAGCGGCTCGCCACAGGCAATCCAGCTCATCAGAGCGCCGCACGTCCGCGTCCAATCGGCTGCCAGCATGCGCTGAAGCGCCGCCGCGACCATCTCGCGCACGCGCCAGCGCGGGTCTGTCGCCGCTCGTTCCAACTTGGCGATTTCGTCATCCCACCATTCGGGGCGTGAAACCGCCGCCTGCCCGTAGGACAGCACCGCCACGCACGGCAGGATCACACGCGGGTGGTTGACCGGAGCCTGATCGACCGGCAGACGCGCCCAGGTATCGAGCAGCATCTCAAGCCGCTCGACGCGCGTTTGCGGCTCGGAGACGAGTTCGCCGACGGCATCGGCAAAATTGTTGGCCAGCCCCAGATTCATGCGCGGGCCGGGCAGGTTGCTCTTTTCCATTAGGTAATACGCCAGCCCGTCATAGGGCTGCCCGTCGAGATAGGCTGCCAGGATCACGCGGATTTCGCCGCGTTCGGCGGATGATGTCGCCATGTTGCTACCCCCTTCGACGCGCCGGCAACGACTGGTACAGCGCGAGCGTTTCGTCCACCATGCGTTCGGCGCTGAATTGTTCTTCCAGACGGTCTTCCCCCAACAGCCCCATGTGCTGGCGCAGCGGCGGGTCTGCCAGCAGCACGCGCAGCGCGCCCGCCAGCGCCCCGGTATCTCGCGGCGGAACCAGCAGGCCGGTCACGCCATGCTGCACAACTTCCGGAATGGCGCTGACACAACTGGCGACGATGGGCAAACGCTGCGACATCGCCTCCAGCAAAACGAGTCCGAAGCCTTCCCACAGGCTGGGCATCAGGAAAATATCGAGCGCGGCAAAAATACGCAGAACGTCCTCGCGCCAGCCAAGAAACTGCACGCGGTCCTTCACGCCCAGAGACGCCGCCAGCGCCTCCAGTTTGTTGCGGAGCGGCCCCTCGCCGGAAATCAGCAGCCGCGCGTCGGGATAGTCCGGCGCGACTGCGGCGAAGGCGCGCAGGCCATACTCGATGCCCTTCTGTTCGATCAACCTGCCGACCATGCCGATCACCGGCGCATCGGGCGAAAGCCGCAGTTCGGAACGGACGGCGATCCGGTCGGCCTGTCGCCGCGCCGGATCCGGCCGATCTTCCAGACCATAACGGATGGTATGCATTTTGGCGGGCGGCGCGCCTTCCACCTCGATACAGAACGCGCGCACCGCGTCGGAAACGGCGATGCCGGCATCGACGCCGCGCCACAGCGCCCGGTTGAGCAGCCGCATCGGCAGGCGGCGGCGAAAACTGTTGTCGTTGTGGCGGCTCGAAACGACCGCCGGGACACGCGCCAGACGCGCCGCCGGAATGCCGTACAGATCGGCATGCAGCAGATGCGTATGGACGATGTCCGGCTTCATCTCGGCGAACGCCCTGCGCAGCCGCCGCGACACCGAAATATCGATGTCGCTGTGAATGGCGACGCGGCCCAGCGGGATACCGCGCTCCGCCGCCGCTTGAACGAAGTCGTCCATCGGGTTGCGCGGCTCGACCAGCAGGATGATCTGACCATCAACGCCGCGCTGGCGCAGGCCGGACAACAGCATCAGCAAATGCCGCTCCGCGCCCGCAATCCGTATGACCTTGATGACGTGAGCGACGCGCATCAACTCCCGTTCCGGTTTTGATACCACTCCAACGTACGGGCCAGCCCGGCGTCAAAATCGACGACCGGCGTGAAATCGAGATATTCCCGCGCCAGCGAAATATCGGCCCGCGAATGCTTGATGTCGCCGGGGCGCGGTTCGGCATGCACCGGCTCGATCGACGTGCCAAGCAACCGGTTCAGCTTGTCGACCAATTCCAGCAGCGTCACCTGCCCGCCGGTGGCCAGATTCATCGTCATGCCGGCGACATTTGGCGCTTTCGCCGCCAGCAGGTTGCCGTGAACGACGTTGTCGATGTAAGTGAAATCGCGCGACTGCAAACCGTCGCCGTAAATCGTGGGCTGTTGGCCGCGCAGCATCGCCGCGATGAACAGCGGAATGACCGCCGAATACTGCGACGTTTCGTCCTGGCGCGGGCCGAAGACGTTGAAATAGCGCAGGCAGACGGTTTCAAGCCCGTAGACCTCGGTGAACGCCTGACAATAATATTCCCCCGCCAGCTTGGAGACACCATAGGGCGACATCGGCTTTGGCGGCATGTCCTCGCGTTTGAAATCGCCTTCGATATCGCCATAGGCCGACGACGACGCGGCATAGATCACGCGCTTGACGCCCGCGTCGCGCGCCGCCAGCAGCACCATCAGCGTGCCGGTAACGTTGGCCTCGTTGGTGCTGATCGGATCGGCGATGCTGCGCGGGACGGAAGGCAGCGCCGCCTGATGAAAGACATAATCGGCCCCGGCAAAGGCGCGGTCGAGCGCTTCGCGGTCGGTGATGCTGGCACGAAAGACCTCGAGGTCGCCGGAAAGATGGGCGATATTCTCTTCCTTGCCGCTGGAGAAATTGTCGACAATGCGAACGGTGTGTCCTTCGCGGAGCAGGCGTTCGGCAATGTGAGACCCGATAAAACCGGCTCCGCCGGTAACGACGTACGTTTCAGCCATGCATGACCACCTGTTCAATAAGCGCGCAGCCGTTAATGTCCTAACTGATATTTGCGCCGGATCGCCATCATCACCGCATAGAGCACCGCCAGCAGGACCAGCCCTGCCACACCAACGCGAAAGGCGATTCCGGTTGGGGCCACGCTGACGATGTAGCCAAGCGCCCCGAAAAATACACACGCGCCATAAAGCACCAGCAGCGTTTGACGCTGGCTCAGGCCCAGACTCATCAGCCGGTGCGAAGTATGATCCTTGCCCGCCTCGCCCGGCGACCGCCCTTCGGCGATGCGCGTGACCACCACCAGACAGATATCGAACAGCGGTAAAGCGAGCACGAGCAACGGCACCATCCAGGTCACGCCCAGTGGCTGCTCGCCAAACTCCAGTTTAATGCCGAGGATCGCCAGCACAAAGCCGAGCACAAGCGCGCCCATATCGCCCATGAACGTGCTCGCCGGATTGAAATTATAGACGAGGAAACCGACCGCGCTGCCCAGCACCGCCGCCGCCAGACTGCTCACCAGCGTTAGCCCTTCGGTATAGGCGATGGCCATGAAAAAAGCCGCCGCGATCGCCGACAGGCCGGCGGTAAGGCCATCCATATTGTCGAGGAAATTGACAGCGTTGGTGAGCGTGACGATCCAGAGCACCGTCAGCGGGTAGTCGAGCCACGACGTTTTGAACAGGCTGATGTGAATGCCCGCCGCGATCACCGTCAGAGCGGCGACCACCTGCACCACCAGCCGGATGCGGATGCCGAGGTTGTAACGATCATCGAGCAGGCCCACCAGCGCGAGTAACGCCGCGCCCGCCAGCAGCGCGCCAAACTGCACCAGATGCGCGGGAGGGCTGAACAACAACAACGACAGCGTGAAAGCGACGTAAATCGCCAGCCCGCCCATCAACGGTTTGTTATCGAGGTGAATTTTGCGCTGGCTGGGCTTGTCAACAACACCGAGGCGCATGGCTATCTGGCGCGAGAGCGGCGTGAGGCCGAGCGACGCCGCAAACCCGAACACCAGAATAGGCACGAATTGCATGGAGTCCAATGTGTTTCTCCACGATATAAATCAGGGGGCAGTATACAGCAAAAGCTGAGGGCGGTTAAGGTGCATCGCGTAACGAAAGATCCACCACAACCGTCATGAGATGAAAGACCGCAAGGCGAGCCACGAGGTTCCGCTTGGCGTCTCCGGCGCTTTGGCGGCAAAATCGAGGCGGATTCCTTACCGGCCAGCGAGAGCAACGACATGCCCACACATCATTTCACCCCCACGACCTATTACACCTCCATGGGAACGCACCCGGCGGCGCTGCGCGTCGCCGATGGCGATACCGTGATCACCACTACGGTCGATGCCTTCGGGCTGGACGCCAACCTGAACGCGGCAGCGCCGCGCGGCAACCCGATGACCGGCCCGTTCTACGTCGAAGGCGCGGCCCCAGGCGACACGCTGGCGGTCACGCTGGAGCGCATCGAGCCGAACCGGGAAACCGGCTATACGGCACACGGTCTGGCCGCGAACGTGCTCGATCCCGAATACGTGCGCGTCATGCCATGGGAAAGCGGGCTGGCGGAATGGCGCGTCGACCTGCAACGAAGGGTCGCCCGGCTGGCGCGCGAAACGGCGCTGGGCGATCTTGAGCTGCCCATCGCGCCGATGATCGGCTGTTTCGGCGTGGCCGCCAGCCGCGATCAGGCCATTTCGACCTACACCTGCGCCGAACACGGCGGCAACATGGACTATCGTGGTTTCCGTGAAGGCGTGACGGCCTACTTTCCGGTGTTCGCGCCGGGCGCGCTGTTCTACATAGGCGACGTTCACGCGCTGCAGGGCGATGGCGAAATCGCCGGGACCGGCATCGAAATTTCGGCGGAGGTGCAGTTTACGCTGCGCGTGTTGAAGGGCAAAGCAGCCAACTGGCCGCGCGGCGAAAACGAGAACTACATCTTCACCGTCGGCAATGCCCGCCCGCTCGATCAGGCGTTGCAACACGCGACAACCGAGATGGTGCGCTGGCTGGAGCAGGACTACGGGCTTGATCCGATGAGCGCGAGTTATCTCATGGGGCTGGTGGTCGAATACGAGGTCGGCAACGTCTACGATCCTGACTACACCATGATCTGCAAGCTGCCGAAGCGCCTGCTCGAACGCTACCGCAAAGGATAGGCGGTGAACGACCAGCCACAGCAGTTCAGCATCGCTTTTCAAACCGATAAAACGCCGGCGGAATACATCGCGCTGGCGAAGCTGGCGGACGCCTATGCGTTCGATGCCGTCACCGTCTACTGCGACGCGCCGTTCCAGCCCAGCTACGGGCCGCTGCTACTGATGGCCCCGCACCTGCGGCGGACGCGGCTGGGGCCTGCCGCCGTGCCGCCCGCGCGCATCCATCCCATCGACATCGCGGCGCAGACCGCGCTGCTGGCCGGGCTGGCAACCGGCGGCGTCTACATCGGTCTGGCGCGCGGCGCGTGGCTCGAAGACGTCGGCATCCGCGAAGCCGCCCGCCCGGTGCAGGCGATTCGTGAGGCGGTTGACGTCATCCGCTATCTGCTCGAAGGGCGGGAAGGCGGTTACGAAGGACAAATCTACCGGCTGGCCCCCCACGTGCGCGCGCCCTATCCCCTGCCTGAAGCGCCGGTTCCGGTGCTGATCGGCACATGGGGCCGCAGGCTGGCGCGGCTGGCAGGCGAAATCGCCGACGAGGTCAAGGTCGGCGGCTCGACCAACCCGGATTTCGCGCCGGTCATGCGCGGCTATATCAGCGCAGGCGAGCAACAGGCGCGGCGGCCAGCAGGCAGCGTCGGGCTGGTTTTCGGCGCGGTGACGGTGGTCGATGAGGATCGCGCGCTGGCGCGCGCCCGCGTTCGCCGGGCGGCGGTTCTGTACCTGCCGGTCGTCGCCCCGCTCGATCCAACCGTGCAGGTGGAACCGGAGCTGATCGAGAGGCTACGCGCCCACGCCAACGCGGGCGAATGGGACGCCGGCGCAGCCCTGATCTCCGACGAGTTGCTCGACCGTTTCGCCTTTTCCGGCCATCCCGATGACATCATCGCGCAGTGCGAGCGCCTGTTCGCGGCGGGCGTCCGGCGCATCGAGTTCGGCACGCCTCACGGCCTGACGAGCGCGAAAGGCATCCGCCTGCTAGGGGAACGGGTGCTACCGGCCTTTAAGCGCTAGCACGTTGCCGGGCGTACGGCCCGCCGGTTCGCACCCGCGCCAGACAAAGATGAAATGCTGGCCGTTCTCGTCCAGCCCGGTGAGTTCAAACTGCCCTGAGGCCAGCCGGTAGAGCGCGATTTCGCCAAACGCCCCTTCCTCTGCGACGATCAATGTATCGACAAACGGTAACGGCGGCACTTCGTCGATAACGCTGGCGGGTATCGAGAACAGGGGAACGCCCTCGCTGTTGGCGACCCGCAGGCCACCTTCGCTGTAGCTTCTGGCGGGCCGGCCTTCGGCATCGGCGCAGTAGACGACATCAACGGTCAGATTCGGGGTTTGCAGGGCCGGTTCCTCGCCGGCATAAGCGCGCATTAACGCGACTGTCGAAATTATCAGAATGACAGCAAGAGCGAGCAATGCCCCTGTTACCGAGGCATTGCGAACGCTCTTTTGTGGTTCAGGCATGATGGAACTTCCTACTGGCGGTTAACATGCTTTCATTAAAGCCCACACCGCCAGCCATGTCGTCGTCACAACGATGGAAGTGACGTCATGCTTTCGGACGATTGATTTCAGGGTTCGGCTTTGACGTAACCGGCAGCGGCGAAGTAAAGTCCGGTTTTATCGGTTTCCACGTTTCCACAGTGAGCGGTATTGTAATGTCCCATCTGTTCGCACCATTCACACTGCGCGAAGTCACGCTGCGTAACCGCATTGGCGTTTCCCCCATGTGCCAGTACAGCGCCGAGAACGGTCTGGCGAACGACTGGCATCTGGTGCATCTCGGATCGCGCGCCGTTGGCGGGGCCGGACTGGTCATCATCGAGGCGACAGCCGTCGAAGCGCGCGGCCGTATTTCGCCCCACGATCTCGGCATCTGGGATGACATGCATATCGAACCGCTGGCCCGGATCGCCCGGTTTATGGAGGCGCATGGCGCTGTCCCCGGCATTCAGATCGCCCACGCGGGGCGCAAGGCGAGCACGCATCGCCCGTGGTCGCCGGTATCGGGGCCGGTGGCGGAGGCGGAAGGCGGCTGGCCTGTCGTCGGCCCAAGCCCGATACCGTTTCGGGACGATTACCCGGTTCCACACGCGCTGACAGAGGCGGAAATCGCCGAGGTACGGGCGGCGTTCGTCGCGGCGGCCCGGCGGGCACTGGCGGCGGGTTTCCGCTGGCTTGAACTCCATGGCGCGCATGGCTATCTGCTGCACAGCTTCTGCTCGCCGCTATCCAACACGCGCTCGGATGGCTACGGCGGCTCGTTCGATAACCGCGTCCGCTTCATGCTCGAAACCGCCGAGGCGGTGCGCGCCGTCTGGCCCGAAAACCTGCCGCTGACGGTGCGCCTGTCCTGCACCGACTGGATTGAGGGCGGCTGGACGCTGGAGGAAACGGTCGAACTGGCGCGCCGGCTGCGCGATGTTGGCGTCGACCTGATCGACTGTAGCTCAGGGGGCATATCGCCACATGCCAACGTCCCGACCGGGGCGGGCTATCAGACGCCGTTTGCCGAGACTGTCCGGCGCGAAGCGGGCATTCCCACCGCCGCCGTTGGCCTGATCACCGAGCCGATGCAAGCCGACCAGATCGTCCGCAACGGTCATGCCGATCTGGTCCTGATTGGCCGGGAAAGCCTGCGCGATCCCTACTGGCCGGTGCGCGCTGCCATCACCCTGCACGGCAACGCCGATGCGCTCGTGCCGCCGCAGTATCGCCGGGCATACGAGCATCTGGCACGGTAAGGGCGCTGCTCACGGGCGTGCCAGCGCCCACACGCGGGTCGTCAGCGCGCGCGTGCGGGTGATCAGTTCCAACGCCAGAATCGACAGCGCGAACACGCCGAAGATCAGCACCCAGACCAGCCCGGAAGGCGGCTGGAAAGTGAACGTCTCGGCCAAAATGGGCAAGACATAGGGCAGCATGTAGGGGACGGCGATGGTAGCCGCGCCCAGAGACAGCCCCAGAATGAAGATCGGGCCGTGAGCGGTGATCGTTCGCGGCCTCAAAAGCTGAATGCCCATCGTGTGCCACATGACCAGCATGCCGTAAAGCACGAGGAAGATGGTCACGGCGCTGCGCGCGGCGACCGTGTTTTCACCACTCGTCAGATAGACCACGCCATAGAGCAGCGCCAGCGCCGTCCCGCCGACGATGCCGCCGTTGATGACATAATCGAGCACGTCCTCGCGGAAGCGGCGCATGTACGCCGGGCGCATCAAGCGGAAGGCGATCAGCGTCGCCGGGATGTTGACCACGCCGAACGTCACCCAGCTAATCTGAATCGGGTTGATCGGGAACGGCATGGCCATAAACCCGGCAAAGATGAACAGCAGCACACTGTAAACGTTCTTGACCAGAAACAGCTTGCTGGTTCCGAAAATCGTCTGCGTGATGAGCCGACCCTCGCGGAACGCCAGCGGCAGCGTTGACATGGCGTTGTTGAGCAGCACGATATCGCCGACATCCTTGCTGATCTGCGCGCCGTCGTTCATCACAATCGCCAGATCGGCCGCCTTGAGCGCCGGCACGTCGTTGACGCCATCGCCGACCATGGCGACGTATTCGCCGCGCTCGCGCAGCGCCGCAACCAGCTTGCGCTTGGTGTCCGGCTCGACGCGCGCGAAAATCGTGCCTTCGACCGCCGCAGTCGCCAGTTCGGCATCGGTCATCGCTTCAAGCTGGTCGCCGGTATAGGCATGTGTCACGTCAATCCCGGCTTGGCGGGCAATGGCAGTCACCGTTTGCACGTTGTCGCCGCTGATGACCTTGAGCGCGACCGACTGCTCGCGGAACATTTGCAGCGTTTCCTGAATATCCTCGCGTACGCGGTCACTGAGCAAAATCAGCGCCATCGGCTCACGCTGGCGTGGCGGCTCGTTGTCCTGCGGCGGTTCTTCCTGCCGCGCCAGCGCCAGCACGCGGTAGCCTTCCGCCGATAGGTCGCGCGCGCGTTCGGCTGCCGCCAGCGCCGTTTCGCTGCCGACCAACACACGTTCCGGCGCGCCGAGAATCAGCGTCTCGCCCGGCAGAACGATCGCGCCCCATTTGCGGGCCGATGTAAACGGAATCTCGCGCAGCTTCGTCTGCACCGGCCCCGATTTGCCGTTCACGCTGGCCGCCGCGTATTCGGCGACCGCCGCCGCCGTGCGGTTCTGGTGGGACAGATTCTGCACGTAGGTATACAACCGCTCGTTGATGGCGTCGCACGAAAGGCCGTTCAGCGGAATGATCTCCGTCACGGTAAGCTGGTTGTGCGTCAGCGTGCCGGTCTTGTCGAAACACAGCACGGTCACATTGGCCAGCGACTCGACGGCATTGACTCGCTGGATCAACGTCTGAAAGCGGCTGATGCTGATCGCGCCGAGCGTCAGCGACAGAATAGCCGTCAGCACCAACCCCTGCGGCACCAGACTGGTGACGAATACGACCGCGTTGCGAAAAACTTCCAGCGGCGGCAGGTGATTGAGATAGCCGGAAACGAACACCATCGGCCCGACAATCGCCATCACCACCACCGACAACTGCACCAACGTGACGATGCGCTGCTGGGTCGGTGTCAGCACCGTTTTGTAGGTCTTGGCAAGCTGCGCCAGCTGGTTGATGGTGCTGTCCTTGCCAACCCGCGTGGCGACCAGAACCCCCGTGCCCGCGATGCAGAACGAACCGGAGTGGATGGTATCGCCGACATCCTTGAAAACGGCGTCGGACTCGCCGGTAAGCTGCGACTCGTCCAGTTCCAGCGCGTCGCTGTAAATCACGCGACCGTCAACCACCGCCCGGTCGCCGGGTTCGATCACGAGTACATCGTCCTTGACGATCTGTTCAACCGGCAGCAATACCAGCTCGCCATCGCGCCAGACACGCGCGGCCTTAACCTGCATGGCCGCCAGTTGGTCGAGCTTGCGCTTGGCGACGATTTCCTGAATCATGCCGAGCAGCGAGTTGGTGACGACGCTGAACCCGGCGAAAAAGACGGTTGCGTAATCTTCAAAAGCCAGAACGACGATCAGAAGGGTGAAGAGGACGATGTTGAAGAGATTGAGCAGGTTATCGCGCACGATGTCCCAGTAGCTGCGCCCAACCTTGGGCTTGTAGGCGTTGGTTTCGCCACGCGCTACCCGCGCCTGTACTTCTGCACTGCTCAGCCCTGGGTATCCCGGAGGATTCGATGTCAAATCTGCTCTCCTGATCTGTCCGGAAATCCGCGTAATTTTACCCTATAACGAGTTAGCAGGCCTAAAACTTAAGGTGGCGCTGCCTCGCCTTAATATTGCGCCAGCGTACTTTTACGTACTTCTAACACGACGGTCTTGACGCTCGAAAGGGTAATGCTATAATGCAAAGTAGCTTGGCTCCGTAGCTCAATTGGCAGAGCAGTTGACTCTTAATCAATCGGTTGGAGGTTCGAGTCCTCCCGGAGTCACCACAAATCTACGAAAACGGCGTTGCAAAGTTGCAGCGCCGTTTTTTTGTTGTCGTTCAGGCGCGGTCACAGCCTCATGAAACCGGACAAGCCGCCGCGCTTCCGCTAACTCGCCCCCGAAACGGCAACTCCGGCGGTATGCGCGCCGGGGATGCCCTCCAGCGTCAGCCGCGTGCACATCGCCGCCATTTCCTCCGGCGTGTAGGGCATACCCGCTTCCAGCCACCAGAGCACCATGTTCAGCTTCATCGTGGCGGCAAACGCGGCCACGACCTCGACCGGCATCCCGAAGTCGATCTCCTCCCCACGCTGGCTCAGATCCTCGATGAACTTTTTCGTCAGATATTCCCGCACGTAGCGGGTGATCGTCGCCGAGCCATAGCCACCGAGAATCGACAGGTAGAGCCGCGAATTAGCCTGCGCGTGCTGGAAAATGGCCAGATTGATGGCGTACTGGTTGCAGTCGACCAGTGGCGTGCCGACCTCGTCAATTTCACACACCAGCTCGTCGAACATGGCGCGCAGGATCGAAATCAGCAGTTCTTCCTTGTCGCGGTAATGCAGGTAGAACGTGGCCCGGCGCAGTCCTGCCCGCTCCGTAATGTCGCTGATGGTAATGGCATCGTAGCCCCTCTCCAGAATCAGGCTGACGAGCGCGTCGCGCAGCATCTGGCGCGTACGAATCACGCGAGGATCACTCTCCCGGGGCATAACACCTTCCTGTTCTTGCAACCATCTTTTTTGACACACTGTCGACTATGGTACATGCTGATCAAGTTCGTGCTTGACCGCCATCCTGACAACTCATTATCCTGTTTTTGCGTACAGAACGTCAACAAAGTGACGCAGTGTCCGCTAAGTCAGACGTGAGGCAGCTATGACGCTTGCAAAACCTTTGCCCGCAAATCAGGTCCCCGGCCCCAAAAGCCATCCGATCTTCGGCAATCTGGGCGACTACCGGAAAGACACGCTCAATTTTGAACGGCGCATGGCGCAGACCTATGGCGACGTGGTTCATCTGCGCTTTGTCGAACGCCACGGTTATCTGATCTCCCATCCCGATGACATTCACAAGGTACTGGTACAGGAGGCTGACAAGTTCCAGAAAGCACCGATCTATCGCGTGCTGTTGACGCGCTTCCTCGGCAACGGCCTGCTGACCAGCGAAGGCGAATTCTGGAAACGACAGCGCAAACTGGCGCAGCCAGCGTTCCACGCCAAACGCATTCAGGCCTATGCCGAAACGATGGTCGGCTACACGTACCGCCTGCTCGATACGTGGTCAGAGGGTCAGGTACGCGACGTCAATCAGGAGATGATGCGGCTGACGTTGAGTGTGGTGGTCAAATCGCTGTTCAACACCGAAATCGGCGCAGAAGCGGATCGCATCGGCGAGGCGCTGACGACGGTGCTGCACGCGACCACCGAGGGCATGCAGTCGCCGTTCATGATGCTGCCGGAATGGGTGCCGCTGCCGCGCAACATCCGCAACCGGCGCGCCGTACGCCAGCTAGACGCGATTATCAACCGCATCATCGAGCAGCGGCGTGCCTCCGGCGAGGACACGGGCGACCTGCTCTCGATGCTGCTCATGGCGCAGGATGAAGACGGCAATCACATGACCGACAAGCAGCTGCGCGATGAGGTGGTCACGCTGGTGCTCGCCGGTCACGAAACGACGGCCAACGCGCTGACGTGGACGCTCTACCTGCTGTCCCAGCACCCGGAAGTCGAAGCCCGGTTGCACGAAGAAGTCGATACCGTGCTGGGCGGGCGCGCGGCGACGGTGGCCGACCTGCGCCAGTTGACCTACACCGATATGGTGATCAAAGAGGCGATGCGCCTTTATCCGCCGATCCCGTCGATTGGCCGTCAGGCCATCGTGCCGGTCACGCTGGGCGGCTATGAGCTGCCAGCGGGCGCGATCATCCTCATCAGCCCGTATAACCTGCATCATGACCCGCGCTGGTGGCCGGAGCCGGAAAAGTTCCTGCCCGAACGCTTCTCGAAGGAAAACGAAAAATCCATCGGGAAATACACCTACCTGCCGTTCGGCGGTGGCCCGCGCATCTGCATCGGCAACAGCTTTGCCGAAATGGAAGCCGTGCTGGTGCTGGCCACCATCGCCCAGCGCTATCGCCTGCGCCTCGACCCGCCCGACCAGCCGGTGATTCCCGAACCGACGCTCACGCTGCGCCCCAAACACCGGCTCACGATGCGGCTGGAAGCCCGCGAACCGGCGTACGCGCGCCGGGAAAACGTCGCCATTCCCGTCTGATGAGCGCAACGTTCCGGCCCGGCGTGCGTATACTGTGCTGACCCCTCATGAACCCGCACCAAGAGGAGGAATGCATGCGACGATGGGAATACCTGACGGTTTTTCTGGAAGCGGACGCACGCCGGGAAGAACATTTCCTGCGCGAGATCAAGGACTGGAAATCCGGCATCCCGCCGTATGCGCCGGAAGCGCTGATCCCCCAGTTGAACGCGCTTGGCGAGCTGGGATGGGAGCTGGTGACCATCCAGCCGGTGCGTGTGGGAAAGAACTACGATGTGCTGATTGAGGACAGCGCTTCCGGCACGCGCCAGTGGACAAACCGCTATCTGTGCGCCTTCAAGCGCGAAAAGCCCGACTGATCGCCCCTGTATTTCCCCTCACATCGCCGCGACGGTGTGAGGGGATGTTGTTTCAGTTGCGCGCTGGCCGCGATTCGCTACGCTATACGCCGGTTTGATGCATCCTCTGAGGAGGCATACATGCGTCGACGACGTGCGCTGCCGGCCTGCGCGCTGCTGGCGCTCCTGCTGCTGGCCTTCCCGGTCGCAGGCGCGTGGCAAACAGCCGACCTGCCGGTCGCGGCCATCACGGACGGCAACGTATGGCTATACGCGCTCAACGGTCAGGGACGGCGGTTGACCAACGCCCGGACGGGAGAAACTTTTAACGACGTTATCTGGAGTCCCGATGGGTCGCTGCTGACGTTTACAGGCGAAGTCGAAGGGCGGCAGGGGGCCAGCCTGTTTGTCGCCAGTGAAGGCGGCGGCCCGCTGGTCGAACTGGTGGGCGGGCTGCACCCGATGCTGCCGGTCAGCTTCACGCCGGATAGCGCCGAACTGGTATACGCCCAGACCGTTCCCGGCGCGTCTACCTCGACATCCGATCTGGTGCAGGTCTATCGCTACTCGCCGCTGGCGGGCGCTGCCCCCACGCCCATTGGCACGTTCACCGCCGTTACAGCCTGCAATCCGCCTCCCGGCCCGGCGCTGCCCGGCGCTGCGCGGCTTGGTTCCGAGGTGGGATCGCGCCTCACGCCCAGATACACGCTGGCGGCAACAACGTTTGGCGTGCTCTACAGCGCCAACTGCAACAATCCCGACCTGTGGCTGATGAACATGAATACCGGCGCGACGCGCCAGTTGTTCGCGTCCGTCGATGGCGTGTTTGTGGCCCGCGACGGCACGCGCGCCGTTGTCGTGATGGGCAATACGCTGGTGTTTGTGAGCAGCGAAGCCGGGCCGTATACGCAGATCGTGCCTGCCGCCCGCCCCGATCAGGTGGCCTTCGGGCTGCCCGGCAGCCGCGAGGTATTTTATAGCACGCGCGAAAGCCTCGGCCCGACGCCGCTGCCGGAAGGCGTCGGCGAAATGCTCAGCAGCGTCTATTTCCAGATGCCGGTCAGCTATCACGTCAGCATCCGGCGCTTCAGCCTCGAAACCGGGCGCGACGAACTGCTCTATGAAGCCGACGCCTATGGTATTGGCCGGATGGCGCTGACTCCCGATGGTGAAACGCTGCTCTTCAGCCAGACGCCCAATGCCGACATATGGCTGGACGCCCTCGCTCATGGCGATGTCGCCGCCGATGATACCGAGGCGGCGCTGCGGCTAACGCCAATCGAGGTATACGCGCTGTCGCTTGCAGACGGAAGCGTGCGTAAACTGGGCGAAAACTGGAACAACTTCGCCCTCAACCCGGCTGCCGATGTGACTTTCACACCGGCCAGCAGCCTGATGCCGGTCGAACCGACCTTCACGCCGGTTCCGCTGTTACCCACCGAAACCCTGCCACCCACATTGACACCCCCGCCAGAAGGCTTTATCCAACCGACTCTCTCGCCTTCGGGGATCGGCATCGGTCTGGAAATGCGGATTAGCCGCGAAGTCGGCACGCTCAACGTCCGGCGCAATCCCGGCACCGGATCGCCGGTTGTCGAGCTGATGTTCGGCGGCGAGCGCGTGACCGTGATCGACGGCCCGCAGGACGATCTGGAAGGTTTTCGCTGGTGGAAAGTGACGCTGCCCAGCGGCGCGGTGGGCTGGGTCGCCGAACGCGTGAACGGCATCCAAACGCTTGTGCCGCCGGAATAAGCGGTTTTACTCGCGGTGCGCTGCCCGCAGCCGCCCGACCACCTCGCCCAGCAAAGCCAGCAAGCGGGCCAGCGCGGCTTCGTCGCCAAGCGCGGTTGGCAGAGGCAGGTTAGGCCGCCCGTCAGCGCGTTCGGGCGCGAACCGGGCGTCCGGCGGCATGAACCCGTTCAGCGCGTCCAGCAACGCCAGACGCTCGGCGCGGTCGTCATAGGGGGCAAAACCGGCGTAATGCCGCAGCGGAATTTCCAGCACGGCAATCTGCGCGTAGGTGCGAACCGAAAAGACGACCAACCCGCCGGGGCCAAGCCACAGGTTGCCGTTGAGCGCGGGTTTCTGGCTGCCCGTGAACGTAATGCTGTCCAGCGTCGCTGTCGCCCAGCTATGCAGCGCGCGCGCCACTCGCGCCGACGTAAGCCCTTCTGGCAGCGATTCCACATAGCTGAAAAAACGATGCTCGCCCGGCGCAGGGCGCGACGGCTGCGCCCCAGCCAGCGCCCGGTGCAATGCGGCGATCAGACGTTCAAACGCAGCGTCCGGCTGGTCGCGAAAATCCGTGTACTGCCGGTTCAGCAGATGCAGCGGCATCGGCGTGTCGTCGATCAGGGCGATGAACAGCGGCTTGCCCAGATTGAGCGCCAGCAGCGTTTCGCGTTCCACCCACTCCGAGTCGCGGCCATGCTCGGACATCACCACGACCATCGCCGCGGCGTCTTCTACCGCCTTCTGAATCTCGCGCGGCCATGTGGAACCGTCGGGAATGCTTTCGACATCGATCCACGGATGAAGCCCGGCTGCGCGCAGCCGCTCGACCAGCGTGCGGGCAAACGCGGCGTCTTTCCGGCTGTGACTGATAAAAACGGATGCTGAATCTGGCATCGAAATGATCTGCGAACGGGTAGGCGCACCTGCTCATTGTACACGATGGCGCGCCGGCTGGGGGTTGCCACACGCCACTACTGGCGTTAGGATTCGCCGCGCCGGCTTGAGACCGGCGTAAGAAACCGTAAAAAATACGGGAAAGTGTAAGAGGCAGTTCATGTCCAAATCCCTATATCCTGACGAGCCGGTTCCAGATCATCTCGCGGATACCGGCCCTGTTCAGTCCGTTCGCGACCTGCCACCTGCACAATCCGGTACGCGATCCTGGCAGCGCGTCGTTGGCCTGTTCAGCCTGATTGGAGCGACGCTGCTCACCATCGGCGCCATAGTCATCATGCTCTCGCCAGAACCGAACGATCCGGAACCGCCGGTCGTTCTCAACGCCACCACTACTGCTGAAGAAGACGTTATCCCCACCGCAACGCCGCAAACCGAAACCAGCGTCGAGAACCCGGTTGGCGAACCGACCGTTTCCGTCGACGCCCTGCCGACGCTGGATCCGGCGCACTTCGCCGACCTGCTGAATGCGCCGGTCGAGGAAAAGGGGCTTGCGGAGTCAATTGACTTCGAGACCATTCGCAACATCCACAACCCGTTCACGATCATCCCTGAGCGCACGCGCAGCGGCGTCGAGCAGTACACCATCGAATCGGGCGATACGATTTTCGCCATCGCCGAGCGCTACGGCCTTCAGCCGGAAACGATTGTCTGGGGCAATGACCACACCATCACCGAGGGCCTGCGCCCCGGCAAAGTGATCAACATTCTGCCGGTAGACGGCGTCTACCATCAGGTGTTAAACGGGGATACGGTCGCGGAGATTGCAGCCAAGTACCGGGTCGATCCCTACGCCATCATCGACTCCGAATTCAACGACCTGTTCGGCGTCAATCCCGACGACCCGCTGCCGGAAGGCATGTGGGTGGTCGTGCCCGGCGGTCAGGACGTACAGCCTTCGTGGAACCCGGTGGTCCAGCGCGTCGAACCCGGTTCGGGCAACGCTCAGGGCGCGATTTCGTTCGCCGTCGGCGAGCCGGGAAGCTGCGGCCTCGTGACCAATCCCGGCGGCACAGGCTGGACGCGTCCGCTCTCCGGTTACCAGTGGATTCGCGGCTTCTCCAGCGTTCACAGCGGCGTCGATCTGTCCGCGCCGGTTGGCACGCCGGTCTACGCGGCCAATGGCGGCAGCGTCATCTTCGCCGGCTGGAACAGCTACGGCTATGGCTATACGATCGTGCTGGCGCACGGCCCGTTCACGACGCTTTACGGTCACCTGAGCCAGATCAACGTGAGCTGCGCGCAGTATGTGTCTGCAGGCCAGCCAATCGGCGCGGTCGGCAGCAGCGGCAACTCGTCCGGCCCGCACCTGCATTTCGAAATTCGCTACATGGACGTCCCGCAGGACCCGACCTACACGCTGCCGTTCTAAGCGCCAGCCGCTTCATAGCTTCGCGTAAAAAGCGCTCCCGCCGGCATGACGGGAGCGCTTTTACTTTACAGCCCGATTTCAGGAAGCGCCGTTGCCGGGCAATGCGTTCCCGCACTCCCCGACCGGCGTAATCAGACAAACAACGGCGCGATGGAGAGGCGTTCGACCTGTGCCTGCATCACCTCGTCCGATGGTCGCTCCTTGAACCGCGCCGCCGCGTCGAGCACTTTGGGCAGCAGGTGAATATCGCCCACCGTATTCAGGAAAACGCCGGGCCGGCCCAGAACCCAGTGAACCGCGAGGTCGATTTCGGACTGCTCCGTAAGCGGCTCGTACCAGGTCGTATGGGCGTGGTCGCCCTCTGTCGGCCACGGACGCCGCGTGATCGATTTGATGGTCTGCACCGCGACATTGCGCGACTCGGCCAGCGCAACCACCTGCTCGAATTCAGCCGCGTAACGCGGGTTCTGCATCAAAATGTAGTTATAGGGCAGCAAAATCGAGTCAAAATCAAAGCGTTCAAGGCTTTTCAGGTGCATGGCCGCGACGGTGATGTCATGTCCTGTAACGCCGATATAGCGCACAAGCCCTTCCTCGCGCGCTTCAATCGCCGCTTCCAGCGCGCCGCCCGGCCCCATCGCGACTTCCCACTCCTCCGGTTTAACCAGATAGTGCAGTTGAATCAGGTCGATCTGATCGACGCGCAGCCGTTTTAACGATTCGCGAATCTGCGCGCGCGCCTTTTCATAGGTGCGCTCTCCGGTTTTGGTCGCCAGAAAGAAGCGATCGCGATAGCGTTCCATCCACGGGCCGATGCGAAGTTCGGAATCGCCATAACTCGCCGCCGTGTCGATATGGTTCACGCCATATTCCAGCAACACGTCGAGCACGCTGTCGGCCTCGGCCTGCGATACGCCGGCCAGCGCCGCCGCGCCAAACAGCGTGCGCGTGCTCATGTGCCCGGTGTGCCCAAAGGGAGCTTTTTCAATCATGTGCTTCCTCGCTTACCTCGCGTGTCTGTTGCTAACAGTATAACGCGGGCTGAAAAAATGAACCCGTCAGTTCGTCCCGCAGGCAAAAACCAAATTCGCCGATAATTTATGGTAAGCTAAAGAAGATGCGGTAGCGACGCACGTCGCCTTCCAACGCGCTTTGCCCCCGTACGCTCCGCTGCACGACAGGTCTCGTTGAACAGCTCTGCCAGACGCACATCACGCGCCCGCGCCTTCGACAAGCGCGTTCGGGTGACATGCCAAGGAGTCGATACCCATGCTCGCAGCCGCTGTGACGAATGCCCGCCTGTTTCGCCTCTCCCGGATATGGCTGCTCGCGCTGCTGGCGTGCGCGCTACTACCCGGCAGCGTCATGTCAGGCCCGAATGGGCTGGCCGGCGCGCAGGCAGGTGAAATCGAACGCCGGGGCTGGCTGTCGATTCTGGTCGGCGATGCGCCCCCCGGCGCGGGCCAGCCGCCTGTGATCGAGTACATGCTGACAGACGGCTACGGACTGGTTGCCCGGCTGGTGATCGACCACGAAACCGCGCTCGCGCTGGCGGGAACCTACGTCACCGTCACCGGACGGCTGTCTGAGACAACGGCCCCCGGATCTGGCGTCGAGGTCATCGAGGTCACGTCCGTCATGGCGGCGGAGGCCGGCGTGTTCGCCCTGCCCGAAGCGCAAAATGTGACCGGCTCGTTTCCGTGGGTGACGCTGCTGTGCCGTTTTGCCGATGATCCTGATGTGCCACACCCGCCCGACTGGTACACCGCGCTCATGGGCAGCGACTATCCGGGCATGGATCATTACTGGCGCGAGATTTCCTACAACCAGATCGACCTCAGCGGCTCGATCACAGCCGGCTGGTACGATCTGCCGCAAGCGAAAGCCTATTACGCCCAGCCGAACGGCATCATCGACTGGAACCGCACGCTGAACGACTGCACGGCGGCAGCCGACGCCGACGTCTATTTCCCCGATTTTTATGGCATCAATCTCTTCTTCAGTTCGACGCTCGATGCGCGCGCCTGGGGCGTGGATGGATGGGGCGTGAGCCGCGACGGCCAGGAAAAAACTTACGCCGTCACGTGGATTCCTTCGGTCTGGGCCAGCCACTACGGCGTGGCACATGAAATGGCGCACGGCTTCGGGCTGCCGCATTCCGCCGGGCCGACCGGCGCAACCTACACATCGCAATGGGACATCGTCAGCCTGAGCGGTTGCCGGGTTTATCATCCCGATTTTGGCTGCGTTGGCAGCGGTACGATCAGTTTCAACCTCGATCACTATTTGGGGTGGATACCGGAAGAGCGCAAATTGCTCGTCCCCCCCGGCACGGAACAGATCTTTTCGCTGGAACGCCTGAACCAGCCGCAGGGGCCGGGCTATCTAATGGCGCAGATTCCGATCAGCGATTCCGAAACCCGGTTCTACACGCTCGAAACGCGGCTGTTTTCGGGTTACGACCAGAATATTCCGGGCGAAGGCGTCGTCATCCACCACGTTGACACGGAACGGCGCGATCCGTCAGGGCTGCCGGGGGCGCCCGCCTGGGTAGTCGACGGCGATGGCAATAACGACGGCAACGACGACGGGGCATGGTGGATTCCGGGCGAGGTTTTCCTCGATCCCGTGAACAATATCGAAGTGGCCATTCTCGGCGCGGAAGGTTCGGCCTTCACCGTGCGGGTTCGCAACAACGCGCCCCCATCCGGGCAAACGCTCGTCTTTGCTCCGGCGCAGGATGCCCATGTGAACGCCGCTGCGCCAGACCGGGTCTACGGTACGGCGACCTCGCTGCGCGTGCGCGGCGTGTCGAGCCCGATCTACAACAGCTATCTGAAGTTCGACGTTGTGGGAATAAACGCGCCGGTTCAGCGCGCGACGCTGCGGCTGTTCGCCAGCGACGGCAGCGCCAGCGGCGGCTCGGTGTTTGCCGTTTCCAACCATTACCTCGACACAGATACGCCGTGGCTGGAGACCGGACTCAACTGGAATAACGCGCCCGCCATCGGCGACATACCGCTGGCGACATTCCCCGCCCCTGTGGCGAACAATACGTGGATCGAGTTCGACGTGACAGCAGCGATCACCGGCGACGGCGCGTACAGCTTCGCCCTGACGTCCGATACGTCCAACAGCCTGTTGATCAATTCCAGAGAAGCGAGCGAGAACCCGCCGGAGCTTGTCATTGAGACCAGCGCGGAAACCGCCGGCAGCCCAACGCCCGAAACAACCGAAACGCCGCCCGAAGCCACGCCGGAGATGACAGGAGAAGCGCCAGTCGATGAGTTGCCTCCGGTCACGCCGTTCGAGCCGGACCCGGCAACCGAGGTGGTGGAAGCGGAAGGCGATCGAGTCGTTCGCACCGCAGGCTGGGTCGTGATGAACCTGCCGGAAGGCGCCAGCGGCGGCGCTTATGCCATCAACACGGCTGTGGACGATGTGATCGTGCTGCCGTTTGTGGGAATGCGCGTCGAAGTGGCCTACGTTCAGGGGCCGGCTTTCGGCAACTTCACCATACTGGTCGATGGGCAGCCGGTACAGGCCGTGAGCAGCCATCACGCTGAATTCCTCTTCGGGGCGCGCGCCAGCATCAGCGGGCTAAGCGACGGCGCGCACGAACTGCGCGTCATCCCTGAAGCCGGTCACGTCATCGGCATCGACGCTTTCGCTATCGCGCTGGCTGCGCCAGCAGCCCCGGCTGATGAGTCGACGCCGGAGGTCGCCATTGAAGTCACGGAGCCGGTCGCGCCTACGCTTGGCGCGCAACCGCCGGAAATGGAACTGACCGGCGAGGTATCTGCACCCGTCGAAACGCCATGGCCAACCGCCACACCATCGCAAATGCCCACGCTGCTGCCTCCCGTACCGCTGCCGGTCACGGCAACCATGGAAGAAGGCCAGGAGAATTGGGTTGCAACAGCGGGCTGGTCGCTGACGGCTGATGCAGCCTACGGCGGAAGCGCACTGGGCTGGAGAGCCGTGGCCGCAAGCCCCAACGCCGAAACGCTGACATGGCTGCAACTGATCGACCTTTCGACAGCGCGCCAGCCCCAGTTGTCATTCCAGTCTCACATGCAGGCGGGCAATGATGCCGGCGGCGCGGTGCAGGTCATGGGTGCAAGCGGCATCTGGGATACCGTCGCCATCATCCTGCCCGGCGCTGACTGGCAGACACAACTGGTCGACCTGAGCCGTTTTGCCGGGCAGGTCATCCAGTTGCGTTTCATCTGGCTGGCCGTTCCGCTTGCCGATGGTGTGCCATCCGGCGAGTGGCGTATCGACCTGCTGATGCTGCGCGATCTGCTGGCAGATGAAGCGCCCGTACCGCCTCCGGTTGATGAGCTAACGCCCCTACCGGCGACCGCTGTGCCTGACCAGAACGAGCCGCCGGCAGAAACGGCCAGCCCTCCGGTCGATACAGCTCTGCCGGTCATTCCGACGCCCGAAGAAACGGAAACGGCGATGGCAAGCCCGCCACCGACTGAACCGCCAGCCGCCGAGGAAACCGCAACCCCGGAGTGATCCACGCAAACGCTACGCGGCGACGGCCGATCTTCGAGAACATGGCTCCTTCCGGCCATAAAACCCGGCAGTTAAGCCACGTTTCGCCAATTGTTAAGTCGGGCGTGTTGAAAACACGGGCCGGACATGGTAGCGTTTCAGGTGCTATTACGACACGCAACGAGGAGCCTTTCATGCGACGATGGATAGCAGTGACAACACTGCTGGTCATAGGCATCGCTGCGAGTGCGGGACTGGCGCAGGGCACGCCGCCTCAGGTTGAGGCCGCGCTGGCCGATCTAAACCAGCGACTGGGGACCAACCTGACCCTTAACAGCCAGCAGATGTTGTGGACATGGGCTGAAAACGTCTACACGGATACCAGTCTTGGCTGCCCACAACCGGGTCAGGCGTATGCCGAGGTCATTACGCGTGGCTATGTCATCACGTTCGCGGTCGGCGGCACAATCTATGACTATCGCGCGTCGTCAGACGGCCAGTCCCTCTTTCTCTGCCGCGAATATCCGGCGGCAGAAGCCACTCAGCCTGTCGTTCCCGATTTGCCCGATGAGGAAGAGGCAACCCAGCAGCCTGTCGTAACCCTGCCGCCTGCCAACGATCTGACCCCCGCGCAGATTATCGAAGCAAACACGGCTACCGAAATACGCGAACTCTTGACGCTTGAAAACGCCGGCAGAGCGCCACTTGCATGGTCGCCTGAAGGCGATCTCCTCGCGCTGGCTGCCGAACCGCCGGCCGCAGCGCCCGACGGCGGCGCAATCGCCCTCTATAGCGCGACCGCCCCGGGCGATGGACCGGAAATCATTTCGCTGGTTGCCCCGGCGACGGCGCTGGCCTTTGCAGGCCAGACCGGATCGCTGGTAACCGGCGACCTCAACGGCACGATTTCCGTATTCCGCGCCGAACCGCGCACGCGCGATGTCCTGCGGATGGTCGATCCGGAGGCAAGCGGGCCCGTTTCTTCAGTCGTCACCAGCAGCGACGGCGCGATCATTGCCTCCACCAATGGAGCGGGCTCAGACCGCGACAACGCCATCCGCCTCTGGGATGCCGCCAGCGGCAGACTGATGCGTACGATAGAAACCGAAAACCCCGTCAGCGCCATAGCGCTCAGCGCCCCCGGTAATCGCCTCGCCTATGGCATGACCGGCGGCATCATTGTGATTGTTGACCTTGACGACCCCGACGGTGAACCGTTGGCGCTGGAAGGGCATGATGATGCCGTCAACACCCTGAAATTTCATCCGGCTGACGCGCTGCTGGCGTCCGGCAGTCTGGACGGTGTCGTACGGCTGTGGGACGTACCGGCAGTAGAAGTGGAGCGCCCGGCGCTGGAAATGGATAACGGCGCTGCGGTACTCACGCTGGCTTTCAACGCCTCCGGCAGTGTGCTGGCCACCGGCGGCGCGGACGGCGCAATCCGGTTGTGGGACACGGCTTCCGGCGAATTGCTGGCGACACTCGAAGGCCACGCGACGGGCGTCGACGGTCTGGACTTCAGCCCCGATGGCGCGTATCTGGCCTCGATTAGCGACGATGGAACGCTGCGCGTGTGGGGCATCCCTGAAGCAGAGACCGGCTAGACGCGGTGCAAAAGCGTTCCGGTCGCCAGTATGACACGTTAAAAACCCGCCTGAACCGCCAGCGCGGTTCAGGCGGCGCATTTTTTGCCCCCGGTTGTGACTGCGCTCAAAATATGCCAATATTTTGCTCGCACTTAACGATCATGGACGAAGGAATTCAATAGATGCACGCTTTCGCTGTACCCCTACGGTTTCGGCTGATTGCCGTTTTGAGCGCGCTGCTCCTGATCATTGCCGCCTGTGCGCCGCAGGCAACGCCTACGCCAACGCCATCGCCTGAACCGGAGCCGTCACCGACCGCCGAAGAAGTGATCGAGGAAGAGGCAGAAGAGGCAGAGGAAGCAGAAGCGGAAGAACCCGCTGAGACAGAGACAGCCGTCGCAACCGAGGACGCTGAGCCTGCCGAAGATGAGGCGACTGAGGAAGACGACGCAGACGCAAGCGCTACTGAAGCGGCAGACACGGAAACTGACGCCGCAGATGAACCGGCTGGCAGCCCCGAAGAAGGCTATCCCGCAGTCGTCGGTGTGACTTCGACGCGGGTGCGCGCGCAACCAGCCGTGCGCGGAGAGGTCATTGTCGAGTTGTCTCAGGGCGACGAACTGATCGTGCTGGGCGAAACGACTACGGGTTACGTGCTGGTGCGGACGGCCGATGGTCAGGAAGGCTGGGTCTCCAAGCAGACCGTCCGGTTTGACAACCCGTTCATCAGCCTGCCGGTGATCGAACCCGAAAGTTAAACTGGCGGCCCGCATTCCGAATTTCCCGCCTTCTGAAACGGGCTGATCCGGCCCCGCGCTGAACGTTCGCAACACCTGTACGGGGCCGGATCAGACACAAACTGTATCCACTTCCCAGAGCGAGCACGGCGCATGGCAATTGATTACGTGGTCGATTATTCCTGCGTGCCGAAAGAAACCCTCGGCACGGGCGGCATTTTGGAACGGCTGAAAGGTCGCGCACGGGCGCAGACCATTATCCGGCTATTTCGTGAGCACGGCGATCCACGCCCGCCTTCGGAGATGGGCTTTGAATTCACCCGCAACACGCCCGAAGGCGAGGAGGAAACTCAAATCGTCGTCGTGCAGGACCTGCTCGACAGCGCAGCCGAACTCGACCCGCTGGCCCACCACTGCGCCGGCTGTCCGGCAAACGTGACCGGCGAGCCTTTCGGCTGTATCAGTTTTATCCAGTATCCCATTTCCACCGCAGGGGAGGTCTGGTTACTGAAGCAGCTTCCCACGCCTGAGGAGCCGCTGCCGTGGCTGCTGCTGCGGCAGACGGTGACCGAAATGGGTTATAAGGGCCACAGCGTCCAGGCGTTGCGTGGGACGGGCACCTATTTCAAGGAGCCGCACGGATTTGCGCGCAATCTGGGCGAGTTTCAGGTCACGACCGACCAGCTTTTCGAGATGATGTTTATGCTCGGCCACGTGCAGCCCGCCCATGCCGGCGCGCTGCTGCTCTTTCTCAACGCAATCCCCCGCCATGGCGAGGCGAACGACGTGACGCTCGTGCTCGACCGCGCCCTGCCGGCCGATGCGCTGCGCGAGCGCTTTCCGTTCCAGCATTCTGCGGACGATAGGGACGACTCGACCATCATCGAACTCAAGCGTTTTCTGAAGGCGCTTTACTACGCCTGGAGCCTGAACGTGCGGCTGCTGCTCGACGTGTAGCCCACGCCCCGACTAGAGGAAACAAAAACGCCACTCTCGAAATAGAGAGTGGCGTTTTTTTCGTTAGTGCCGCAGGCCGGACTTGAACCGGCGACCCACGCATTTTCAGTGCGTTGCTCTACCAACTGAGCTACCGCGGCGTCCAGCTCGCTCATGTCGAGCATCATGGTCAAGTATAACGTTTCGCAAGGTCGAGTCAAGGCTGCTTTTGCCGTGGGAATTAAGGAACATTATTGCCTTACAATTTGATCTGCGGAAGCCGTTGGATAGCTGCAACAGCCGCTTTTGCCATTTGTCGGGCGTGAAGCGGAACTGCATACCCTGACACACCTTCTGGCTGCGCCAGACCGCCGCTCGCTCACGATTGCCGGCGCAGGCGAAACAGGCAAGACGCGCCTTGCCGTAGACGTTGTGCCTCTACAACCGGTCTACAGTTTTTGCCGTTCCGGCGTTGTTGCACCGGCCTCGATTCGCTAGTATTGAGCCTCTGCCAGACGAAAGGACGACAATGGGCAAGGATAATGCAGCAACGCTTGCAAAGATCGCCCAGGAAATCCAGGTTTGCCGGTTATGTCGTCTGTACCAATCGGCGACCAAGGCCGTGCCGGGGGCGGGCAATCCGAAAGCAGAGCTTCTCTTCATTGGCGAAGGGCCTGGCTTCTATGAAGACAAGTCCGGGCTGCCGTTCGTCGGCCAATCGGGCAAATATCTGGAACAACTGCTGGCGATGATCGGCCTCACGCGCGACGATGTGTTCATCACCAACGTGGTCAAGCATCGCCCGCCCGAAAACCGCGATCCGCTGCCGGATGAAATCGCCGCCTGCAAGAATTACCTCGACCGGCAAATCGAGATTATCGACCCGCTGGTGATCGCGACTCTGGGCCGGCACAGCATGAGCCGCTATTTCCCCAATGGCAAGATCACCAAAATTCACGGTGTTCCGAAGTACGACGAATACCGAGCTTATTACCCGCTGTTTCACCCGGCGGCGGTGCTGCGAAACCCGAGCTGGCAGCAAGACATGGAGCAGGATTTCCGGCGGCTGCCGGAGGTGTTGGAAAAGGTCAGGGAAATGCGGGCGACGCGCAAGTCGCCATCTACGCCCGCCGATGATGGCCCGCTGACGCAGCTCTCGCTGTTCTAAGCCGGGCCAACCGAGTTGTCACTGGCTTTCCAGAAATTCGACCAACCGCAGAATTTCCTGCCGGGCGAGCGCTGGCCGGTAGAGGCGGCTGCTTCGCGGCGGGCGCACCATCAGTTGAATATCGCGCATCAGCCTGCGGTCGCGGCCTTGATCGACGAGCAGATACATCAGATGGCCTGTTTTCAGGTGCAGCATCAACGCTCGTTGGTCGTCCACATAGCCTTCCAGCGCTTCGACGATGAACGTGCAGGGAATGCTGGCGGGGGGATAAGGCGTCAGCGTGTCCGGCCATACGATTAGGCGATAATTCGTCGCCAGCACAATCAGTGGCGGCGACGTTTTTAACCAGCCGTCCTGCTTGCGAACGACGGTTACCTGATAACTGCCCAGTTCGCGCTCACCTTCGACGAGATTATGAATGGCGACCTGCACGTCCGTTATTCCTTCTACCAGACGAATGCCATGTCTTAGTGTACCGGGAAGGCCGCGAAATCCGGTGAGTATTTTCCTCAATTATCCCCTTCAAACGGTGGGGTGACCGTCCATGTTTCCCCGCCTGTGGAGCGTTCCCGCCCGATACATACTTCATGCTAGACTTAAAGCAAAGTACTTATATGTGTCAGGGGACAAGTAAAGCCAATGGGCCTTGAAGCGAGCGTCATGTGCACCTGTTACGCCGAAGGCAAGACGACGCCATGCCCCTTTCCCGACCGTTTTTTTATCAATGACGCGGGTTTTCCCGACCTGCGCCCGGCCCCGGATTCTGATTTCGAGCGCGATCTTCAGATTTTCACCAACTGGTTGCAACATGCCTGCCCGCATCCCGGTATGCAGCGAGAGCGGGTTTACGTTTCAAATTGGGTCGATTACAACGCCTTTATCAACACGCTGTCGACCTCCGCGCCCGAAAAATTCGCGACGCTCTTGCGTGAATTGCCAGCCGAAAACGGCGGCCTGACGCCGGCGGCCACCGCCCCGGCGGCGCTGCGCGAGCTTGACGCTTTTCAGGCCATGGACGAGGTCGGCTCGAATATCTTCGTGATCGACGGCAACACGGGCGACAAGCTGTATGCCTACGTGCCGGACTACGGCGGCATTTTCATCTGGGACGGACGCCACGGCCATAACATTGGGGTAGACGAAGACGGCCTTTTCATCGTCGACGTGTGGGAGCTATCGCGGGTGGTCTTTCGCTCGCGCCGCTGCGAGCAAATCCTGCACGACCCGGCCCTAACGGAAACCACCGGCGATGGCCGTGTCGAATACGTTGATCTGGAAACCGGCCGCCGCTTCGAGTGCCACACGGCGATTCCGGGCAAGGAAATCCCCTGGCCCGACGGGCGGATGCGGAACGACGAAGGCCGCTTCCGGCTGGAATACCCGCGCCTGCTGGTCGTCGAAGAGCAGGCGCTGACCCCCGCGTATTTCGAGAGCATCGTCACCGCGCTGCGCCGCGCCTTTGAAGCCGCCGCGGAAACGGGCAATCCCGTTCGCTGGTTCTGACCGGCCTGTTGCTATAATGGCCCGTGGGGGTGCATGCGCCCCGGTGGGCGCCCCGGTCTTCAAAACCGGCGGCAGGCTGCGTGCCAGGCTGCGGTGGGTTCGACTCCCATGCATCCCCGCTGAGACCTCCATGGCCGGTTAAAGCGCGGTGCAGTGGATCGTTGAACGGCGGCGAAATTGCTACCTTTTCCATGCGCTGCAAACCCTCGCATGCCAACAGAACATGGCATGGCGGTAGAATCGTTGTGCCTGTGTTACACTCGCGTCATTCGTATCCTGCCATCATCCGACGAAACGAAACAGCCTCATCATGCGCAACCTGCCATTCGACAAACCGGGCCGCTTCTGGCGCGGCAACCTGCATACGCATACCACCCGGTCGGACGGAACGCTCTCGCCGGAGGAGGTTTGCGCGTATTACCGCGCGAACGGCTACCATTTTGTGGCCCTGACCGATCATTTCATGGAGCGCTTCGGCTACCCGCTGACCGACGCGCCCTCCTGCCGGGACGATACCTTCCTGCCGATTGTCGGCGCGGAACTGCACGCGGGAAACACCACCGCCAGCGGCCTGTGGCACATTCTCGCCGTCGGCCTGCCGCCCGACTTCCCCGGCAACCTGCCGGACGAGGATGGCCCAGCCATCGCGGCGCGGGCGATGGAGGCCGGCGCGTTCGTCGCGGTGGCGCACCCGGCATGGTACAACCTGTGCGAAGCCGATGTCATTTCGCTCGGCCCGGTGCATGCCATCGAAATCTTCAACGGCATCTCGATCGACCACAACGACCGCGCCGATAGCTGGTACATGCTGGACACACTGCTGGCGCAGGGCTACCGCTATCTGGCCTGCGCCACCGACGACGCCCATTTCCACACGCGCCATGCCGACGTCATGCGCGGCTGGGTGTGGGTGAAGGCCGAAGAACTGACGCAGGAAGCCATTCTGGCGGCGCTGAAAGCAGGCCACTTCTATTCCAGCACCGGGCCGCAAATCCTCAATATCGAAGCATCGCGCGAGCGCGTCGTGGTGGAATGCTCGCCCGTTAGCAGCATCTTCGTCACCGGCAAAGGCTGGCTGGCACGGCAGGTCCATGGCAACGGCCTGCGCCGCGCCGAATTTGAACTGGGCGATTTCGGCGATTACTGCCGCGTTACCGTGCGCGACAGCGCCGGCGGCCGCGCATGGACCAATCCAATCTGGTTCGACAGCCCGGACGCCTGAGCCAGTCGCCATCCGCCGCACTGCCACACCGGCCAGCCTGCATGCGGGCTGGCCGGACGTCTTCGCCGGTTACTTTTGACCCCTATTCCGGCATCGCAGAGCGCTTCCACACGCGAAAATCAGACCGCTTATAACCCGAATTTATACCGTTGACACCCTTTATGGACCGGCTGAAAAGTTGACTCCGAACAAAAATTCTAGTATCATGGTAGTTGTGTTCGACCAACCCAGAGGAGCGCAAGCAATGATGGGGTATGAGTTGGAACTGGTTCAGCAGCGCAACAAGGATTTACAGCGACAGGCGCAGCGCGAACGCCTGTTGCGGTTTGTAAAGGGCCAGCGCCGCGGCCCCGCCAGCCGGCTGCTTGGCTGGACAGGGCGGCAACTGGTGGCGGTTGGTCTTTATCTGCAATCCCGGCAATCCCCACCCGCTCCCGCGATTATGCCAGCGTTCGAACGCCTCCCCTGACGGCGCGGATTTATTCAGGCGTCCGGCCTACGCTTTGAGATAGCCGTTTTCGACATACCAGCGGTACGTATCTTCCAGACTTTTCCGCATCGGCACTTGCGGTTCGCCCAGTTCGTTCCAGGTTTTTGAAAAATCGAAGAAGATGGCGCGGCTGCTCAACCGTGTCTGGTCAGCATCGACCGGCGTCGGAATACCGAGCCGCCGCGCCATGTCAATAACGCCAGCAACCACCGGCAGCGCCGCATCCGGGACCGGCAAAAATGGCCGCCGCACGCCGACCACATCGGCGATCATGGCGAACCAGGTGCGATAATCGTAATTCGCCGTGCCAAGAATATAACGTTCGCCTGTGCGTCCGCGCTCCGCTGCGGCGAGCTGCAGGCGGGCGACATCGCGCACATCGATCACGGCGACGCCGCCCGACGTCACCGGAACCAGCGGCCCAAGGCGCTTGATCTGCGTGACGAAATTGCCGGAGATCATATTGAGGTCGCCTGGCCCCATCACCACCACCGGATTGGTGATCACCACGTCCAGCCCTTTGCGCGCCTCGGCACGAGCGACTTCTTCGGCCAGCCACTTGCTGTACCCATACGGGAAATGGCGCGGCGGCAGGTTGAAAGCGTCGCTCTCGCTGGCGGGACGGCCGTCCCGCCGCATACCGACCGCGGCGGCCGTGCTGGTCAGAATGACGCGCTGCACACCTGCGGCGCGGGCCGCTTTGAGAACGGTGCGCGTGCCTTCCACATTCGCCTCGAACATCTTCACGACATCCGAGCGCCAGTAGTCGGCCACCGCGGCCACGTGGAACACCCAGTCGCAGCCGTCACAGGCGCGCAGCAACGCCTCTCGATCCGTCAACTCGCCCACCGCGCTCTCGTAGGGCAGCCCCGCCAGCGCATCGAGGCGCGACGTCTGCCGGTGCAGCACGCGCACCGTATGCCCGGCCTCGACTAACACGCGTACGACGTGCGAACCGACAAATCCCGTTCCGCCTGTGACCAGTGCTTTCACCGACCCCTCCGTTCGCATGTTCCCCAATGCATGACCGCGTTAGACAGGCGAGAAACCTGTACGCGCAAAGGACGTCTACTTTATCAGGCTGCGCCACCACACGGGCAGCAAAACCTGCGGCGCGCCACTGGCGATGGCCCGCACATTGTCGCGCAGGTAATTCAGCGCCGCCGGGACGGGCGTCTCGGCCAGTTGCGGCGGCAGCGCCCCGCCCTTGCTCTCGACCATAACCAGCGGCGTGTCCTCAGGCAGGCCGGCAAGCTGGCAGGCTTTGGCCCACGCAGCGCGCAGGTCGCCCAATTCGTCTACCAGACCATGTATTTTGGCCTGCGCGCCGGTCCATACGCGGCCCGCGCCGACCTCATCGACGGCAGCGGCGCTCATGCCGCGACTCTGCGCCACGCGAGACACAAACAGTTCGTAGATTCGTCTGATGGCGGCATCGACCTGCGCGCGCTGTTCGTCGGTGAAAGGCGCGCGCGACGAGTAGAAACCGGCGTTGGGCCCGCGCGTCAGTTCAACGGACTTGACATGCAGGCGATCGAGCAGGCCGCCGGTGACCGGTTTGGCGGCGACTACCCCGATCGACCCGGTGATGGTCCCCGGCTGGGCCACAATCCAGCGGGCAGGCGTCGCGACGTAGTAACCGCCCGAAGCGGCGACCGCGTTCATATAGGCGACCACCGGGCGGTCTTTCGCCAGTTCATCCAGCGCGGAGGCCATCGCTTCGGCAGCAATGGCGACGCCGCCGGGGCTATCGATGAACAAAACCACTGCCGCTGCCTGCTCGCGTTTCATAAGCTGGCGCACGCGCCGCACGACCGTGCGATCCCCGGCCCGCGCCCCGCCGATAAACGGAACCGGCAGATCGGCCGGCGGCTGGCTGCTCTCTCCCTGCATCATCAGGCCCGAAATATCGAGCAGCGCCACATAACGCTCCGACTTGCGTTCGGGTTTCAGGTACAACCGTCGCCGCGCCTGCTCCCACGGCGTCAGGTGCTGCGACCCCAGATAACCGGGTAGCCCTTCTTCGTTCAGGACGGCATCGACATACCCGGCTGCCAGCGCATCGCGGTCGAGATGGGGAGCCGTGTCGATCAGCCGCAGCGCCTGCTCACGCGTCCAGCCGCGTCCTTCGGCAATGCCATCCAGCAGCATCTCATAACGTCATATATCCCACGCCTAAAGGCGGGGGCTTGTCCCTGGCGCGACGCCCGCAGGCGTCTCCAAGACGATAGGCGGTATGACAGCCGCCCGTGCAATGTTTCTAGCCG
>Ga0207869_1000408_pt1 | contig 36011 bp, 33 predicted proteins | sample HigsolmetaAR205D_FD_184837 | JGI IMG/M metagenome (GOLD analysis project Ga0207869, IMG submission 184837) | Ionic liquid and high solid enriched microbial communities from the Joint BioEnergy Institute, USA - AR20-5-D (SPAdes) (version 2) ...
ACTTTTGACCTTTGATAGCCATAAAAAATTCACCCCTTAAAGTAACATCGGTTATCCCAAGGGGTTTTTCCAATGTCTACTTTAAGGGGTGCACTCTAGCGGGCCGGGGCTCTTTTTTTCCCAAACGTTTGGGAATTTGCAGGCGCCAGGAATTTCTGCCGGCGCGCGGCTCATTGTATTTTGCCGCTGTTTTTCGGTACAATGGGGGAGATTGGGGGTATACGCTGTGAAAGTTGTGATCGGGTTGGGCAACCCGGGGAAAAAATATGAAGACACCCGGCATAATGCAGGTTTTATGGCCATAGATAAAATAAGCGAGAAGTGGGCCATCCCCATCCAGCAGAACAAGTTTCGCGCGCTGGTCGGGGAAGGACGCATCGACGGGGAAAAGGTATTGCTGGTCAAGCCGCAAACGTACATGAACCTGTCCGGTGAATCGGTTGCAGAAGTGATGAAGTTTTACAAGCTGGTTCCCGACGATCTGCTGGTCATCTATGACGACCTCGATTTGCCCTGCGGACAGCTTCGGTTGCGGGAAAAGGGAAGTTCGGGCGGACACAACGGCATCAAATCGATCATTCAGCACGTCGGCACGCAGGAATTCAAACGGATCAAGATCGGGATCGGGCGTCCGGAACCCGGGAGAAGCGTAAGCGATTATGTGTTGCAGCCATTTTCTGCTGCCGAGCGGGCTGTCATCGCGGAGGCCGTCAACTTTGCCGCGGAAGCCGCCGCCATGTGGGCAAGCGAACCTTTTCTGAAAGTAATGAACCATTTCAACAGTATAAAAAAGAAGTAAGAGACAGCCGGTTCCTTTGAAAAAACTGGCACATCTCCCCGTATGATTTTTTACGCCCCCGCCCATACTAGAATCAGGAAAGGGTGGGGGTGCAAAAGGTGAGCATTCGGTACAGATGCCGCTGTTGCGGCATGCGCATTGCGGAATTTGACGAAGCAGAGGTCACGGAAGCCCAGCTCGGGCTGGATTCCTTGACCGAGGAAGATCGGGCTCTTATAATATCGAAAGAACAAAACGGGGATACCGTGGTCAGTATCACGTGCGATTACTGCCGTGAAGCGCTGATGCAGAACCCCGAGCTTTCACTGGTTGGAAATCCGTTGCAATAAGTATATATGGAATGAATATATATAGAATGAATCGGAAGGCTAAATGACAAGGCCTTAGCTGGGGGAGCTAAGGCTTCTTTTCGCATGGTCAATCAATCGCCCCGTCTCGGAAGCGGCCGAGAGCTTGAGAGCTTGGATGATAGAAGAACAGAGAGGGGATTCGTGAATGCAAGTCATCATTAACCCGATGAAACAGGACGTAAACATCGGGACGATTGCGGCCGGGTTGGAAACAGGATTGAGCGAACAGCTGGTTGCCGGTTTGTCGGGGTCGGCCAGACAGACGTTCATGGCTGCGTTGTGGCAGATGACCAAACGCCCTGTTTGCGTCGTCACCCACAACATGTTTCAGGCGCAAAAAGTGTTTGAGGATTTGAGTGAACTGGTTCCAGCCGATCAGGTGCTTTTGTTTCCCCGAAACGAACTGATTGGATCGGAGTTGGCGATTGCCAGTCCGGAAATGCTGGCACAGCGCATTCATGTGTTCAACCGTTTAGCCCAGGGCTTTACGGGTTTTTTGGTTGCTCCGTTTGCCGGTTTACGCAATCTGGTGGTTCCGCCGCAGGTGTGGAAAAACGCGCAGGTCAGACTGTCTGTCGGGGATGAACTGGACCTTGAGTCGTTTTTGCAGCGATGTGTGGAACTGGGCTATGAGCGTGTCGACATGGTGGAGCGAAAAGGGGAGATGAGTGTCCGCGGCGGGATTATTGACTTGTTTCCGATCGATTCCGAACATCCGGTGCGCATCGAGCTGTTCGATGTGGAAATCGATTCGATCCGCACGTTTGACATGGTGACCCAACGCTCCCTTCAGGAAGTGCAAACTTATCTGTTTGGCCCAGCCAAGGAAGTAATCGCTTCCACATCGCTGTTGCATCAGGCGGCAGACAGACTGGAGGAAAAGCTGGGAGAAACACTGGGCAAGCTGAAAGACGGGGCAGTCAAGGAAAAAATGATGGAGAAGATCGGGTCGGATATCCAGAAAATGAGACAGGGACAGCGGTTTGCCCATCTTTATTCCTATATTTCTGTGCTCTATCCGGAACAGGAGACGATTCTGTCCTACCTGCCTCCAGAGACATTCGTGATTGTCGATGAACCAAACCGCATTCTGGATACGGCTGCCCAGCTGCAAAAGGAAGAAACGGAATGGCTGACGGAGCGGATCGGCAGAGGCGAGCACATGGCCAACCTGACCTTGTCGCGGAACTACGAGGACATATTCTCCGCGCGAAAGCGGCAGATGGTATACTTGTCCCTGTTTTTGCGGCAATCGCCTAAGACCCAGCCGCAAAACATCGTCAACATCAACTGCCGCAGCATGCAGAATTTCCACGGGCAAATGAATGTTCTGAAAACAGAACTGGCCCGCTGGAAAAAGCAGCAGGATCAAATTGTCTTTGTCGCCGCCGACACTGAGCGCGCCAAGCGGCTGGAGCGCGTGCTGCACGATTACGGCATGGAGGCCGATCTCTTGACCGAGCCGGTTGAGAGCGTGCCGCCGGGACGGCCGACCATCATATTGGGCAATCTGCAGAGCGGATTTGAGCTGCCGCTCAACAAACTGGTCGTGATTACCGAGGGCGAGGTATTTACGGCCAAACAGCGCAAGGCGCGAAAAGTCCAGCAGGCGATGAGCAACGCGGAACGCATCAAAAACTACACGGAACTGAAACCGGGCGACTACGTTGTTCACGTCAACCACGGAATCGGCAAGTACTTGGGAATTGAAACGAAAGAAATTCTCGGAATTCATAAAGATTACTTGCACATTCAATACGCGGGGGGCGACAGTCTGTTTGTTCCCATCGACCAGATTGACCACGTGCAGAAATACGTGGCCAGTGAGGATGTTCAGCCCAAGATCTACAGCCTCGGCGGCAACGAGTGGAAGCGCGTGAAAAACAAGGTGAAGTCTTCCGTAAAGGATATTGCCGAAGACCTGATCAAGCTGTACGCCGCCCGGGAAGCGGCGGTCGGACACGCGTTTTCCCCGGACACAGAGGAGCAGCGTGAATTCGAGGCGATGTTTCCGTATCAGGAGACTCCCGACCAGCTGCGGGCGATCAATGAAGTCAAGGCGGACATGGAACGAAGCCGGCCCATGGATCGTCTTGTGTGCGGAGATGTTGGCTACGGCAAGACGGAAGTGGCGATCCGCGCCGCCTTTAAAGCGGTCATGGACGGAAAGCAGGTGGCTGTCCTGGTGCCGACGACGATCCTGGCCCAGCAGCATTACGAGACATTCCGCGAGCGCTTTGCCGACTATCCGATCCGCGTCGAGGTATTGAGCCGCTTCCGCACCCGCAAAGAGCAGAACGCCACCCTGAAAGGGCTCAAGGATGGCACCGTGGATGTGGTGATTGGCACCCACAGACTGCTTTCCAAGGATTTGGCATTCCACGATCTGGGGCTGCTGATCGTCGACGAGGAGCAGCGCTTTGGCGTCAGCCATAAGGAAAAGCTGAAGCAGATGAAGACCAATGTGGACGTCATCACGCTGACCGCGACGCCGATTCCCCGCACTCTGCACATGTCCATGCTGGGCGTTCGCGATTTGTCCATTATCGAGACGCCGCCGGAGAACCGTTTTCCGGTGCAGACCTACGTCATGGAGTACAGTCCGACATTGGTGCGGGAGGCCATCGAGCGGGAATTGGCGCGGGACGGGCAGGTGTTTTTCCTCTACAACCACGTGCAGGGGATCGAACAGATGGCGGAGCAGGTCGCTATGCTGGTCCCGGAAGCCCGCGTCGCCGTGGCGCACGGGCAGATGAACGAAAACGAACTGGAAAGAGTCATTCTCGACTTTTTGGATGGCAACTTTGACGTGCTGGTCAGCACGACGATTATTGAGACGGGTGTGGACATTCCCAACGTTAACACGCTGATTATCTACAATGCGGACAAGATGGGCCTGTCCCAGCTGTATCAGCTGCGCGGGCGGGTCGGGCGTTCCAACCGCATCGCCTACGCCTACTTTACCTACCAGCCCGACAAGGTGCTGACCGAAGTGGCGGAAAAACGCCTGCAGGCCATCAAGGAATTTACCGAACTGGGTTCCGGATTTAAAATCGCGATGCGCGACCTGGCGATTCGCGGCGCAGGGAACCTGCTCGGACCGGAACAGCACGGATTTATCAACTCGGTCGGGTTTGACCTGTACAGCCAGATGTTGAAAGAGGCGATCGACGAACTGAAGGGGGAACCCAAACCGGAAAACACCGCACCCGTGGAGATCAATCTGCAACTGGATGCGTACATTCCTTCCCAGTACATTACCGACAGCCGGCAAAAAATCGAGATGTACAAAAAGTTTGTCGCCGTCTCTTCGCTGGAGGATGTGAATGACCTGGCGGATGAGTTGGTGGATCGCTACGGTCCGATTCCCAAGCCGGTGGAAAACCTGCTGACCATTTCCCGTTTGCGGGTGTACGCCCTTCAGCATCACATCACCGAGATCAGTCAGAAAAATCCGGATGAAATCAAAATCTTCCTGCATCCCAGCCAGAACAACAACATTGATGGCAGCGCCATGTTTGCGCTTGCCAGCAATTGGAGCCGGCGTTTGGGACTGACAGGTGGACAACAGATCGTCATTACTGTTAAAGTAAAAGGGTTACAGGAAGACGAGGGAGTGCAGCTGGTGGAGAAGCTTTTGCGCAATTTCCACCAGGTGCGCAAAGACACCGGTAAGGAAAGTCCCGTTTCCTGAAAGGAGACGCGTATTTTTCGGAAAGGGAGACATACGTGATGAAAAAGAACCGTACTTTGGCGATCCTGTCTGCTGCGATTCTTACCCTGGCTCTGCTGGCGGGGTGCGGCGGCGACAAGGGTCAAGCAGCCGGGGAGCAAAACCCGGCCAGTCAGACAGACGGAGGACAAGCCGACGGGGACGCGAATGTTGACCCGCTCGCCATGTTCCCGAAACTGGAGTTGCCCTACACTGCGGAAGCCGATGCGACGATCGTGGAGTATCAAGGGGGCAAATTGAATGCGCAGGAATTTGAAACGTTTTTGCGCGTCATCAACTTTATCAATCCGCAGCAAGGCGGAATGATTGCCCAGGCTGACCAGGAAATGCTGAAGTTCTTTGCCCGCGAGTACACAGGGACGAAAATTTTGGCGGCACGGGCGGATGAGGCCACCCGCAAGGCGTCGAGGGATCAGGCTGAACAAACGTTTGATCAAATCAAGAAGCAGTACGTGATGCTCCTTGGCGAGGAATCCAAGTTTGATTCCGTCATGAAGGGACAGGGGTTAACCAAGGAGACCGTGATCGAACAGATGGCGGTCATCAACGACTCGATTGCGGTGCTGAACGGCGAAATCGACGACGCCGACTTGAAACAAATTTACGACCAGCTCGATGTTGCAGAGCGCACCGTCGCTTCCGTGCGGCACATCCTGATCAGCTCGGAACAGCGTTCTGAGGAAGAAGCGTTGAAAATTGCCCAGGATTTGGAGGCCCGGCTGAAAAAAGGGGAGGACTTCGCCAAACTGGCCAAGGAGTACTCGGAGGACCCGGGCAGCAAGGACAACGGCGGGTTGTACGAAAATGCCAACGTCTCGCAGTGGGTGCCGGAATTCAAGGAAGCAGCCTTGAAACAGCCGATTGGCGAAGTGGGTTCGCCGGTGAAGACGGATTTCGGCTACCACATCGTGAAGGTGGAAAGCCGCAAGGAGAAAAGCTTCGACGAGATGAAAAACGATTTGACCGGACAAGCGCTGGAAAAGAAATATGAGGAATTTGGCAAGAGCGAACTGGACAAACTGATTGTGGCCTATCACATCCCCGAAGTGAAAAACGCCGAAGCCGAATAACAAACAAGGCCAATCGACAGGGAGTGTTCGACACTCCCTGTTTTTGCGTTTTCTCGCATATTCTTGAAATGAAAACAAATACTATAGTCACTCGCTACCGCCCGGGGGAGAGCAACCAAAAGGCTGGAAAAAAGTTGTTGTCGCTGCGCATAGGTAAAATTAGAACTTCAGGAAAAAATACAAGTAACCAGACACCACAAGCACCTATTCACTACCCACTTCTTAGGGAAAGCGAGGCAACCAGACATGAAAGCAACAGGTATCGTTCGTCGAATTGACGATCTCGGACGGGTCGTGATTCCAAAGGAGATTCGCCGCACACTTCGCATCCGTGAAGGTGACCCGCTGGAGATTTTCGTTGACCGTGACGGAGAAGTGATCCTCAAGAAGTATTCCCCTATTGGAGAACTAGGTGACTTTGCCAAAGAGTACGCTGACTCTCTGTATGAGAGCCTCAACCATATCGTGTTGATCTCAGACCGGGACAGCATCATTGCTGTTGCCGGGGCGTCCAAAAAGGAATACCTGGAAAAGGCGATCGGCAGCATTGTGGAAAAATGTCTGGAAGAAAGAAAAACCAGGCTGGAGAAGAATGCCGGCACTTATGAAATATGCCGGGACATGCGGGAAACCTATGGTTCCTTCGTGATCGCTCCCATTGTGGCTGGTGGTGACCCGATTGGTTCGGTTATATTGCTCAACAAAAACGAAGCGACGAAAATGGGCGATCTGGAGTTGAAAATGTGCGAGACAGCAGCCGGTTTTTTGGCAAAACAAATGGAACAGTAAGGATATTTTGCAAAAAAGCAGTCATCCCCAAAGGGCGGCTGCTTTTTTCCTTGCATGCACCTGTCGGAACGGGACGGACGCTTTGCTGATATTTTATCAACAATCCCTATCGGAAAAATTTACTTTAAAAGTGTAAATGTTTTAATATTGTGTGTATCCATTTCAAGGGAAGCGAATCCAGCTTTTATTCATACTAAACGGATGTGAAAAATGTGTGATTGGTGAACGCCGGGCAAAAACTGATGGAAAGGGGAGAAGAGCATGGGGGTATCGACTGAGCAAAGGGGTGTGCATGACCAATACAGGATTTTGACCGAGGAGCAGATTCTGACCTATGCGCGGGAAAAGGGCTTCTTTTCGGAACAGGAGCAGCTGACGGTCCAGGACCTGGCCGACGGCAAAATCAATCACGTGTTTCGGGTAAGGGGCGAACACTGGGTACGCCTGCCTATCTGCCCAAACGCATCGAAAATGCGCTGGAAACCTGGTACGCTTTTGCGGACACGTTCTCCCGGTTGTGGCGCGAAGAGTCTGCTGAGCCTTACACGCAGATTGACGGGTTCTTGCGCGATCTGTTGGAGGAAATTTTCGCCGACATGCTGGGGTATGCCGGCTGCGAATTGATTCGCCGTTCGATCGGCATCGCGCAAATTGAAGACCTCAATTACGAGCAGGATGGCAAAAAGCGTACCGCGCGCGCCGCAGACATGCCGTGGAACTGGGCGCAAACGCGCTTCTTTTCAACGTGCACGCCTATGGCCTGGATGTGTTGCAAGCCTTGCGGGAAAACCCCAACATCCCCATTCCCATCGTTGCCCACTCCGCCCTGTCCGGTGTGCTGGCCGGACAGCCGGGCGGCGGATATTCCTACGCGCTGCTGGTTGGCAAACTGACGCGTCTGGCGGGCGGCGACTTCTCGCTCTACCCGAGCCCGTACGGCAATGTCGCCATCTCCAGGGATGACGCCTTGGCGATTCATGCCAAGCTCACCGAAGAAAACGGTTTTGCGCAAACCTTCTCTGTCCCGTCCGCCGGGATTCACCCGGGAGTAGTTCCGCAACTGGTTGCCGATTTTGGCAAAGACGTGGTGATTAATGCCGGAGGGGGCATTTTCGGCCATCCGGACGGTCCCATCGCGGGTGTCCAGGCATTCCGCGCCTCCATTGAAGCAACGGTGAAGAACGTCTCCCTGGCGGAAGCGGCGGAAGCCTCCCGGCGCTGAAGCGGGCGATTGAGCAGTGGGGTTTGGTTGCAAACTGAGCCTGGGAATCTGACAGAAAGGCATTCTGATCTGCGGGCAGGGTGCTTTTTTTGCTTGCCTGTCTCTTGTGGTATAATGGACGAAGTTTCCGTTGGGAGGAGAACGTTCGCGCTCATGGGACAGGAAAAAACGGCACATTTGTTTGTAAAAGGCGCCGCGATTCTTGGGATTGCGGGTCTTGTCTCCAAGCTGTTGGGAGCGGTATACCGCATTCCGTATCAAAACATTGCCGGTGATATCGGCTTATACGTATACATGCAGGTTTACCCGCTGTACACCGCTCTTTTGATCCTGGCGACGGCGGGTTTTCCGATTGCGATTTCCAAGATTGTTTCGGAGCGGACGGCAATCGGGGATGTGCAGGGGGCGAACAAGGTGTTTCGCGTCGCCAGCTATTCCCTGTTTGTCCTCGGGTTTGTCTTTTTCCTGCTGCTGTTTGCAGGAGCCCCGCTGGTCGCCGCTTTCATGGGGGACAAGCATTTGGCCACTCCGCTCCGGGCGGTTGCGCTGTCGCTTCTTTTGGCACCGATGCTGGCGATCTTCCGCGGTTACTTCCAGGGGCATCAAAACATGATGCCAACGGGCGTTTCCCAGGTCGTGGAGCAGTTTGTCCGGGTGATCTTTATCCTGGTTTCCGCCTATTGGGCGATCTCCCAGTACAACGATCCTTATCTGGCGGGTACAGGCGCCGTCTTTGCCGCGTTCCCCGGCGGCATCGCCGCTGCGTTGATCCTCTGGTGGTACTGGCGCCGCGAGAAGCAAAAGGAAACGCCGGCCGCCGTGAACGCGCATGTTTCGGCCGAGAGCATCAGCAACCTGGACAACATGCAAATCCTGCGCAGCCTGCTGAAGTACGCGCTGCCCATTTGCCTTGGTTCGCTGGTGATCCCCCTGATTCCCCTGGTGGATTCCATCACGGTCATCAACATGCTGCAGTGGAGCGGAATGGAGGAAACCTCCGCCAAGCTGTGGAAGGGGGCGTTTGACCGCGGCCAGCCGCTGATTCAGTTTGGCACCTTTTTCGCGACCTCCCTTTCGCTGGCGCTTGTTCCGGCGATCAGCGAGGCCGCTGCGCAGGGGCGAAAAGAGTTGATCGCCTACCGGTCGGAGCTGGCGGTCCGCATTACCTTTCTGTTGGGCTTGCCGGCATCGTTTGGGCTTGCCATGCTGGCCGAACCGATCAATGTCATGCTCTACGGGGACAACAGCGGAACAAAGGCACTTGCCATCCAGTCCTTTACCATTCTGTTTGCCACGTTGACGATCGCCAGCGCCGGCATCCTGCAAGGACTGGGCAAAGTGATGCGGCCGGCGCGCAACCTGTTTATCGGCGTCGTCTTTAAATTGCTGCTCAACCTTGCGCTGGTGCCGATTCTGGGCATCGTAGGGGCCGCCATCGCCACGGTGATGGCATACGTCATCGCCATGACCTTAAATGTACTGGGCGTGAAGAAGTATACGGGAGCAAAGTTTGCCATGGGGCCAGCCGTGTGGAAGCCGTTTCTCGCCGTCCTGGTGATGTCGGCGATGGTGGCCGCCGTGGAGTGGGCGGGAGGACAGTTGCTGGCCGGTCTGCCCATTTCGCAGCGTCTGTATCACACGGCGGTTGGCTTGATCGCGGTGGCAGCAGGAGCGCTGGTTTACCCGCTGGCACTCATGAAGACGGGCAGTTTGACGCGGGAGGACATCCTTTACTTGCCCAAAGGGAAGCGGATTGCATCCTTGCTGACACGGCTTCGCCTGCTTGCGCCAAACCGCGATTCCATGCAAAACGGCAAGGAGGCGTGATGAGAAATGAACTCATGGAGCAGGAAAATTACGGTCGTGGGCCTGGGAGCGGGAGATCTCGACCAGTTGCCGCACGGCATTTACCGGACGATTCGACAGGCATCGCATCTCTATCTGCGGACGAAGGAGCACCCTGTCGTCGCGCAGCTGGCGGAAGAGGGAATTGTTGGAGAATCTTTTGATGACGTGTACGAACGCCATTCCGATTTTGACGGCGTGTACAACGAGATTGTGGAAACCCTGTTTGCCCGCGCTGAGGAGCTGGGAGAAATCGTGTATGCCGTGCCCGGGCATCCTCTGGTGGCGGAGCGCACGGTGCAGATGCTTCTTGAGCAGGGGGAGAAACGGGAGACGCAGATCGTGATCGGGGGCGGCCAAAGCTTTCTCGATCCGCTGTTTGCCCGCTTGAAAATCGACCCGATAGAAGGCTTCTCCCTGCTGGACGGGACTGTCCTGCAGGCGAAGCAGATTTCGCCCGGGGCTCATACGATTATTGCGCAGGTATACGATTCATTTGTCGCCTCTGACGTGAAGCTTACCCTGATGGAGGTTTTTCCTGACGAGTACGAAGTGACCGTGGTGACTGCGGTGGGGGTGGCCGGGCAGGAGCGGGTGGAAACCGTTCCGCTGTACGAACTGGACCGGCTGGATCACTTCGGCAATTTGACGCTGGTCTACGTTCCGCCGGCGCGCGATGAACGCATCTTTTACCGCCAGTTCTCCTATTTGAAGGAGATTGTTGCCATTTTGCGCAGCCCGGAAGGCTGTCCGTGGGACCGGGAGCAGACCCACAAAAGCATCCGCAAGAACCTGATCGAAGAGGCGTATGAGGTGCTGGAGGCGATCGACGACGACGATCCGGATGCGATGTGCGAAGAGCTGGGCGATCTGTTGATGCAGGTCATGCTGCACTCCCAGATGGCAGCCGAGGACGGCTATTTTACCGTGGATGACGTCGTTCAGGGGCTGAATGAAAAGCTGATTCGCCGCCATCCGCACGTGTTCGGCGAGAAGCATGCCAAGGATGCGGGCGAAGCGCTGGCCAACTGGCAGGAGATCAAGGCGCGGGAAAAGGCGGCCAAAGGCATTGATGCCGCCGGCCAGTCGGCGCTGGCCGGCATTCCCCGCGATCTGCCCGCGCTGATGTACGCTTACAAGTTGCAAAAGAAAGCGGCTCGCGCCGGTTTTGACTGGAGCGACATCGCGGACGTATACGCCAAGGTGGAAGAAGAATTCCGCGAACTGCGGGAAGCTCCGGAAGAGGAACGGGCCGGGGAACTGGGTGACCTGCTGTTCGCCGTGGTCAATCTGGCCCGCTTCCTCGATCTGGATCCGGAAGAGGCGCTGGCCTTGACCAACAAAAAGTTTATCCGGCGTTTTTCCTACATTGAAGAAAAGCTGCGCCAGACGGGGCGCACCTTTGCAGAGACCAATCTGGCAGAGATGGATCAATGGTGGCAGGAAGCCAAAGCGGTGCAAAAAAGGGGAGAGGAACGTTGAGACTGGACAAGTATTTGAAAGTGTCCCGGCTGATCAAGCGGCGCACGCTGGCCAAGGAAGTATGCGACCAGGCCCGCGTGCAAATCAACGGCCGGCCTGCCAAAGCGTCCAGCACGGTGAAGGTCGGCGATCAACTGTCCATCCGCTTCGGCCAGAAAATCGTCACCGTCCGGGTGGACGAGATCAAGGAGAACCCGCGCAAGGAAGAGGCCGCCTCGATGTACACCGTGCTGGGGGAAGTGCCGGTGCCGCGGGATGAAAAGGAAGAGGACGCCTATTTGCGGGAATCCTGACGCATGCGCAGGTTTCCGGACTGCCTGATTCAAGGCGGTCTTTTTTTACGTGTGCAGCCGATCTATAAGTCACAGGAAATCACAGGTCGGCTGCCTCGCGCAGTTCCCATGCGTTCGGCCGTGTCAAAAGGCCAGGAGCTGGCCGGGCTTTTCAAATTCCCCACAAAAAAATATCCTGTTTATAAATGAAGTGACAAAATTTGGGATTGCAAAGGGCGTGGTTCGTCGTGAACGCAAATGCAGTGCGATTGGGTTATTTCCTGGCAATTTCTCTCCTGCTGTCCGCATTGCTGTACTTTTTTGCCTCCAACTGGCCGTTGCTCGGCCGGTGGGAAAAAATCGGGGTAAGCTTTGCCATGCTGGCACTTTTTTACCTGTTCGCCTATCTGTTTTCCTTTTTGCTGAAAAGGCATGCCTTCCTTGGCAACTGGCTGCTTGTGGCGGGCGGTCTCGCCTTCGGAATCACGGTTGCCTTGCTCGGACAAATCTACAACTCGCACGCGGACAGTTACCTGCTGTTTGCCGTTTGGCTTGTTCCCAACCTGTTGTTTGCCTTCCTGACGCGGTACCAGCCGTTTTACGTCATCAGCTACGGGCTGGCTATCCTGGCTTTCTGGTTTTACGTCAACCCTTCCGTCATCGGAAGCGCACTAGATGCAGAGTCGTGGTACTGGATTTGGTGGATCTTCGCACTGGGCAATTTGGCCGTGTTTTGGCTCACCTCTGCGGAGTTGCTCGTCTCGCCGGTTTTGCGCTCGCTGTCGTTTCTGGTCTTCTCCGCCGCTTTGCTGATTTCTTCGTTTGTTTCAGCATACGGACCCATCCCGGAGATTGTGTACTTGCTGGCGAGCGGAGCCTTGTTTTTGATGTTCCTGCGCTGGAAGCCCAACCGCAGATTGCTCCTGGTGACATCGGTTTTCCTGGCGCTGTTTCTCCTGGGGAATTTCTATTGGTACATGTTCGAATACTTTGCGGAGTGGTTTTTTGTTACGGGACTGGTGGTCGCCGCCGGACTCGTGGGAGGGGCGGCGGCAGCGGCAAAATGGCTGAAAAAGGATGAGCGCCTGGCACAATCCCGCGGGCTCCGCTTCTTTCGCGAGGCGCTTGTCGTGGTGGTGACGGCGGTGGCCAGCCTGATCGGAACCTCTTCCATCCTGGGACTTGCCGCCTTGTTGTCAGCGGACTGGGAGTTGCTGGAGCTCTTCCTGTTTTTCCTGTCCGTCATTGGCTTCCTGCTGCCGGCCTTGTATGTGCGAGGATTGGATACAACCGTCCGCAATACGCTATTGACGATGGGGTTTCTCTTGGGAGGTTTTTCCAGCTTTTTCCTTGACTATCTTTGGATTCTGTTTCTGGCCGTTCTTGCCGCGGTATGGGTGCTGCACCGCGACCTGCCGGGGCGCATGATCGCACAGTTTGCCTTCCTGCTGGTTCTGTATGTCAAACTGAATGAACTGCAGTGGCTGGAGAATTTGGGGCTGTATGCCGTCTTTGTCCTGCAAATGGCGATGTACGCGCTGGTGCGTCTGCATCCTTTGCTTCGCGCCAGCTCCCTGTTTTACGCCCTGCTGGCGCTGCTCGGCCTGACGGAGATGGCGGCGGAGGGGCCGCTTCGCGTAATCGTCAATCTGGGCTTTTTTGCGCTCAGCACCATTCTGCTCTACTGGACGATGCGCAAAGGGCGCAAATGGGACTTTGCCGTCTCGCTGGCGTACTGGTTCGCCTTTTTGTTGATCAAATACTACTCCCTTTTCTGGAGCCTGCTGCACAAGTCAATCAGCCTGCTGTTCCTGAGCGCACTGTTTTTTGCCGTCAGCTTCCAGCTGGAGCGGCGCAGCCGGGAAACACTTGCTTCGACAGGGGAGAAGCTGCTGGTGGCGCAGAAGAAATGGCTGCTCTTTGCGGTCATCGTTCTGCAGTTTGCCATTGGCGGCTGGCAGGCATGGAGCAGCGAAGTGATCCTGACACAGGGAACCCTGATCAAGCTCAAGCTGGAACCGGTCGATCCGCGTTCTCTTTTGCAGGGGGACTACGTCCGCTTGCGCTACGAAATTTCCCGGCTGGACGACGAAGAGCTCACTCCGGGGGCCCCCATTCGCGTCGTGCTGCGAAGCGGGGCGGACGGGGTTTACCGCTACAGCGGTTACCACGAACAGGAAGGCGTCTGGAATCAGCCGTACCGGCAGGAGCCGGGCGATGTGTTCATCAACGGCCGGGCGTACGGTTTGGATGAGGTGGAGTACGGCATGGAAAGCTATTTCGTCCCGGAAGGAACTGGACGGGATGTGGAGGAAAAGGCGAAATACGCATGGGTCCGGGTGGGGAAAAACGGGGACGCCCTCCTGGAGAAGCTGACGGAAGAGTAGAACGCAATCGTTACCAGTCTGTAACCCTTTCCGGTGTCTCCTCCTAGTATCCTAGGAAACGAAGATTGCAGGAAAAGGAGGCGTTTCGATTGCGTAAAATTGCTCATGCCAAAGCGGCTCTGTTGCTGGCAGCAAGCGTTTTCGCCGGACCGCTCGCGTTTCCGCAGGCAACCTATGCCCTGTCTGTGGAAGATGTTTACGCGGATGACACGGGCACGGGAGAAAAAACAGAGTATACGATTGAGTTTGAAATCGACAAGTCCCTTTCGCCAGGCGATGAAATCGTTGTCAAATTCCCGTCCGGATTCAAGGTGGACAAAAATTTGGATGAAGGCGACGTCGAACTGGAAGATGAAGACGGCGATGAATACGACATCGAGAGTGTGGACGTCAGCGGAAATACGATCACCATCGAATTGGATGACAAAATCAGCAAGAATACTTTGCTGATTCTTAGAATCGACAACATCACCAACCCGAAAAGCAAGGGAGATTACAAGATCAGCGTCAAAACGTCGGAAGAAAACAGCTTCAAGAGCGAGGAAATCAGCATCGGAAAGTCTTCCAGTTCCAAAAGCAGCCGTTTCGACGTGTCGCTGGGCACTGCGAATGCGGGAGAAGTGACGACGATTCGGCTGGGCAAAATCAATTTGGATTCCAAATTGCGTGAGGGGAAGTACGTGTACGTGACCTTCCCGACCAAAGACATGCTGCCCTCCAGCATCAGCCGTGACAACGTGAAGATTAACGGCGAACGTGTGAAAAAGGTTGTGGTGTCCAGCAGCAACGTGCTGCGGCTGGAAATTCCGGAAGATGTGGACGGAGACAAGACGATGTTGCTGGAGATCGCCAAGGCGGCAGGGGTGAAAAACCCGTCCGAAGCGGGCAAATCGTACACGTTTGAAGTGGAATACGACAAAGACACTTACCGCTCCGAGGCATTTGAGATCAAGGGATCGACGGTCATCTCCGGATCCGCTTTTGACGTAACCCTTGCGGACAGCAATCCCGGCGCGCGCACCAGTTACACCCTGGACCTCCAGCTTTCTTCCAAGGTTTCGGCCGGCACGGGGGTTCAGGTGGATTTCCCCAGTGTCGAGATGGTGCCGCCGATTATCTCCAACAGCCATGTAACCGTAAACGGCAGCAGCGTGTCCAACCTGGGCGTAAACGGCAGCCGCGTCACGTTCCGCCTTCCAACCGGTTTTACCAGCACCGACAAGCTGACGATCAGGTTCGCCCAGGAAGCATACCTGATCAACCCGCGCACTGCCGGCTCCTATGAAATCCAGGTAAAGGTGGGCAACACCACCTATCGCTCGAAGAAGTTCCAGATCAGTTCCGCAAGCGTGCCCGTCAACAACAGCGCGGCAACCATTTCTTTGGGCCGCAACACGGCTTCCACACCCACCGGGATGCAAGTGAACATCCAGGCGCTCGGGGCGCCGCTTGGCGGCAAAAAGGACTTCCTGGAAATCGTGCTGCCGGTCGGCTTCAGCGTTCCCGCTTATGTGCCGGCCAACAGCGTGACGGTCAATGGAGTGGCCGCCAGTTACGTCGGCGTTCGCGGCCAAAACCTGGTCATCTATCCGTCGCAGGACATTCCCGCCAATACAGCCGTGCAGGTTGCGATTGCCGAATCCGCCAGCATCGTAAACCCGGCAACGGCCGGCACGTACAGCATTTCGGTTTACACCTCGGAACAGCAGGGCATACTGTTTGCCCGTCCGGTGCAAATCGTTGCGCTGAATGGCGTCGGCTTCAGGGCCAACGTCGCATCGTACACCAAAAACGGGCAAACGCACTCGTTGGCGGTTGCGCCGTTCATTCTCAACGGCACGACCATGATGCCCGCTTCCTTCTTCCGGGACGGACTGGGCATGTCGGTCACCTGGGATAAGACGTCGGCGCGCATCGTAAGCGGCAATACGACAATGCAATTCAAGGTGGGCTCCAAAGTCGCCACGGTGAACGGCCAAAATGTGACAATGGCGGAAGCCGTTCAGCTTCGCGGCAACATGCCTGTCATTCCATTGCGCTTTGTCGCGGAGCGGACAGGATACAAGATTATATTCGTCAACGGCATCTACACCGTCTATCGTTGAGAAAAAGCGGCATTGCCCCTTTTTGTGCAAAACCGAAAAGCCCGAAAGCGCCCGTCCGCAAAAGCGGCGCTTTCGGGTTTTTGTTGTGTCTTGCGGCATCCTTTTCCCGCTTGCCCGAAAGAAATTTCTCATAAACGGACATCCCCTCCCATACGATGGTACAAGAAGGGCACGTTTAGGGAGGGGAAGTACATGAATGAGCCAATCAGGCGGCCCCGGCATGAGGTTGTCATGATCAACCGGCGCAGTTTGGCGATTTCCGGGGTAAAAAACGTGGAGAGTTTTGACAGCGAAGAATTCCTTTTGGAAACGGAAGCGGGCTTTTTAACCATACGCGGCCAAAACCTGCACATGAAAAATCTCAGCCTGGAAAACGGAGAAGTGGCCATCGAGGGCCTCGTCCACGAAATGGCCTATCTGGAACAAGGGCAAGCCGGAGACCGGTCGAGAGGATTCTTCGGCAAGTTGTTCAAGTGAGCATTTCCGTTCAACTGCAGACGGTTTTGGCCATGTTCACGTGTGGAGCGCTGATGGGAATGGGGTTTGACACCTATCACGTATTCAAGGCAAGAACCAACATGCCCGCCTGGATGGTGTTTCTGTTTGATTTGCTGTTCTGGGTTGGAAGCATGGGGATGGTCTTCTGGATTTTGGTAAAGGTAAACGACGGCACGATTCGCTTCCCGGTGTTTTTCGGCATGCTTTTAGGAGCATGGTTGTACTTCGTGCTAGGTAGTAAGAAATATATCCATTTTTTACACCGCATGATAAAATTTTCGCAGTGGTTATACCGCACTGTCTTGCTGGTGTTGGATACCCTGATTGTTCGCCCCATTTTGTTTTTGTACCGCGTGATCTTGACGCTTTTGCTCTTCATCTGGTCTGTCCTGCGCGCGGTTCTCGGCTTTTTGTGGAAAGTGATGCGCTTGCTCGCTTCTCCCTTTGCCAGATGGGGTCAACATTTCGTAAAAAAATTGACGGGTACGGCAACAGGATTTTGGCAGCGTGGAAAGAAATGGTTTTTTGCGAAGAAAAAGAGAGAGTAATCGTCAGGGGTGAAAGCAGTGAACGGGGCAACCTCCGCGCCAATCAATCGAAAAGGTCAAAAGCGCAGAATGCGGCTCTTTTTCTTTGTCATCCTCTGCTGCTTCGTCTGGACTGGCTATACGCTCCACGTGCAAAGCGGGGTGCTTGCCGAGAAGAAAGCGGAGCTGGAGGAACTAAAAAAGGAGACTGCCGCATTGCTTCAGCAGCAGGAAGAACTTACCTATGAAGCAAGCCGCCTCAACGACGCGGAGTATCTTGCCGAATTGGCGCGGAAGCGGATTTACTTCACCAAGCCTGGCGAAAGCATATATGTGATTCCGGAATGAAGCCAATGACCATCAGCAGGCAGAGGGAGGCTTTCCGCGTTCATGGAAGTGGAAATCGGAAGCAAACTGGAAGGGACCGTAACGGGAATCACCCGATTCGGAGCGTTTGTGGAGCTGCCGGGGGGAGCAACCGGGTTGGTGCACATCAGCGAGATTGCCGATAAATTTGTTCAGGACATTCACCAGTTCCTGAAAGTGGGGGACATGGTGACAGTGAAAGTAATTCAACTGCGTGACGGCAAGATCAGCCTGTCGATCAAAAAGGCGAAGGAACCTGACGGAACATTCCGCGGTCCGCGGGGGCACTCGGAAAACTTCGAAGACAAGCTGAGCCGCTTTCTCAAAGAGAGCGAAGAACGGCTAGCCTCCCGAAAAAGGAGCGGAGAGAGAAGGAGGCGCAACCGTTGATGTGAACGCAACGAAATATTTGCACTTTTCTTTCTTTTTTATTTTAAGGTATTTCTTCTCAAAAACAGGAAGGGCATTTGCCAATGCATGGAGAATATCCTATTCATAAGCCCGTATCGCGAGCGCGATTCACCTGTAAGCCGACGTTGTCCGCCATAACGTCGGCTTTTTCTTGTCCAAACATGTCACCGAAATTGTCGCACGATTCCAAAGACGCATTCTGGTATTTTGACAAAATTTACATGCCCCCCTCCGTATAATGGGAGTCACCAAAGATCAAGAACACGGGGTGGTGCGCATGTTCATCAATAAAAACTCTACGGGTGACGGTCAGGCATGGTCCCGGCAGGTTTCCGAATCCCTGCAGACGGCGGCCGGCACGTGGACGGAAAAGCTGGTCAAGCTTGCGCAAACGTGGAAACTGCTTCCCCTGGCCATGGGCTTTCTGCTGGGACGAGCCCTCATCCTGGAAGAGCTGAGTCCTTTTGTCATTCCTTATTTCATGGTTATGTTCTATCAGCGCCGGGACTGTGTGGGCGTGACGGGACTGGCCCTGATTGCGGGGGCGTTTACGCAGTCGGTGCCGTTGGGACTGGAAACGCTGCTCGGCATCGTGATCGCCTATGCCGTCTGCAGGTTGAGCGAGCGAATGCGCCAGAAAGACTTTTCGCGAACTCCCCTGCTGGTGACGGGGACGGTTTTTCTCAGCCACCTTTTGTTTCAGGTTTTGATTAATCAGGTGAATACCTACGAACTGATCATGGTCGCAGTCGAAGCAGTGCTGGGTTTCATTCTGACGTTGATCTTCATTCAGTCGCTTTCCATCGTCTATTTGTCCAAGCCGTACGAGCCGCTGAAAACGGAAGAGATCGTCTCGCTGGTCATTCTGCTTGCTTCCTTGATGACGGGAACTGTGGACTGGGTGGTGGAAGGCATTTCCGTGGAGCATGTCTTTTCGCGCTACCTCCTGCTGCTTTTCGCTTTTGTGGGAGGCGGGACAGTGGGCGCAGCCGTCGGCGTCGTCACCGGGCTGATCCTCAGCCTCGCCAATGTGGCCGCCTTGCAGCAGATCAACCTGCTCGCCTTCTCCGGCCTGTTGGCGGGCCTGCTCAAGGAAGGCGGCAAGGCGGGGGTTTCGGCGGGGCTGTTGATCGGGACGGCTATCCTGGCCATCTACGGGGGAGCAGAGGAAACGCTCTACCTGTCCCTGGCGGAAACTTCTCTGGCGGTTCTGTTCTTCCTGCTTACGCCTGCCGCGGTCTGGAAGAAAATCGCCCGCTTCATCCCCGGCACGCCGGAAAACCAGCAGTCCCACCAGGAGTACATGCGCAAGGTGCGGGATCTGACAGCAGGCAAAATCCGGCAGTTTTCCGACCTCTTCACCCAGCTGTCCCGCAGTTTTGCGCAGACGGCAAAGGAGGAGGAAAGCGAGGAAACCGCGGATGTCTTTCTCAGCCGCGTAACGGCGTTCACCTGTCAGAAATGCTGGAAAAAAGAGCAGTGTTGGGAGAAGGATACGGAAGCCACTTATGAAAGCATGCGCTGGCTGGCGGACAAGGTGTTGGAGAACGGAACCCTGGCCGGTGTGCAGCCGCCGCGCGAATGGGAGCGCAAATGCGTCAAGACGGAAAAGGTCCTGACGGTCATGGAACAGGAATTTGAGCGGCAGCAATCAATTGAGATGCTGAAGCGGCAGGTAAGGGAAAGCCGAAAACTGGTAGCCGACCAGCTTTCCGGGGTGTCCCGGGTGATGAGCGATTTCGCCCGCGAGATCCAGCGGGAAGGGATGGAGTTGAGCTTTCAAGAAAAGCAGGTATCCAAGGCGTTGGAGAGTCTGGGCCTGTCCATTCGCCGCGTGGAGATCCACAGCCTGGAAGAGGGAAAGGTGGATATTGAAATCAGCCAGCCCTCCTGCTATGGACGGGACGAATGCGCCAAGATCGTCGCTCCGATGCTGACGGAGATTCTCGGCGAGAACATCGTGGTCAAGGAGCGTCACTGCGAGGCGCAAAAGGACGGATCGTGCACGATGTGCCTGGCATCGGCGAAAACGTTTGAAATTGAAATCGGTGTGGCTGGAGCGGCCAAGGACGGCAAACTGTTGTCGGGGGATAGCTTCCGCGCCATGGATCTGGGCAACGGCAAAATGGCGCTGGCGATCAGCGACGGCATGGGCAACGGGGAGCGGGCCCTTTTGGAAAGCCAGTCGGCGCTTGACATCCTGCAACAGCTGCTGCGCTCGGGCATGGATGAGAAGCTTTCGATCAAGACGGTCAATTCCATTCTCGCCCTGCGCTCCACGGATGAAGTGTTTGCCACCGTCGACCTGGCGCTGATCGATCTGCAGACCGCCCATACCCGCTTTGTGAAGATCGGTTCCACGCCCAGCTTTGTCAAGCGCGGGTCGGACGTGATTACGATTTCCGCCAACAATCTGCCCGTGGGGATCCTGGAGGAGATTGAGGTGGATGTGGTCTCCCGGATGCTGAAGCCGGGCGATCTGCTCATCATGATGTCGGACGGCATTTACGAGGCTCCGCGCCATATTGAAAACAGGCAGCTGTGGATGAAACGGATGATCTCGGAACTGGAAACCAACGATCCCCAGGAGGTGGCGGATTTGTTGCTGGAGAAAGTGATCCGCCAGCATTCCGGCCAGATCGTCGACGACATGACGGTGATGGTCGCCCGCATCGACCGCTTTGTGCCGAAGTGGTCGGCCATCCACGTGCACGGCATGGAAAAGCTGGAGCGGCCGCGGATTGTCAGCTGAAAAGGTATGAATCCTCCCCGCTCAGTCGATACTGTTGCTAAAACAGGCAGAATGGGGAGATTATTTGTGAAAGAAGCGACACTTCGGCAGATTTTGGTTGTGACCGACGGCTGCTCCAACTCCGGGATCAGTCCCGTGGCAGCGGCCTCCCTGGCGAGGGATCAGGGCATTACCGTCAATGTGATCGGCGTGATTGACAACAGCGAAATCAGCGAAAAGGGGGAGACGGAAATCCGCCAAATGGCAGAAGCGGGCGGCGGGTTGTACGATATCGTGCACACGCGGCATTTGGCGCAAACCGTGCAGATGCTGACGCGAAAAGCCATGACTCGCACCATCCACCAGGTGGTGAACAAGGAACTGCAGGAAATCCTGGGCGATTCCGCGCTTCGCGGGCTGGAACCGGAAAAGAGAATGCAAGTGGCGGGCCTGGTGGACGAACTGGGCGAAAAAAGCAACCTGGACGTGGTGATGCTGGTGGACACTTCGGGAAGCATGAAGCCAAAGTTGTCTGCCGTTCAGCAGGCCATACGCGATTTCAGCATCAGCCTTCGCTCGCGCAGCGGACGAAGCCGGATGGCGGTATGCACCTTTCCGGGGAAGCAGGGTTTTCTTGAGGTTCGCATTCCCTGGACGGAGAATGTGGAGCAGGCGCATCAACTGTCCGCTGGCCTGGTGATGAGCGGCCTTACGCCGACAGGTCCGGCGATTGTCGAGGCGATCGCCCTGTTTGACGAGATCAAGCTCCCGCAATTGCTGTCAGACCGCTGCCGTTCCGCCTTTGATGCGGAAGAGGACGGTTCGGACGGGACGCTGCGCGACCATGTTTTTTAAGGCGTCAACGCCCGGCTTGCCCCGCCAGTTTCGCGGCAAGTGGAACCGGAAGCTGTACCGCGTGGAGCGGGAGTTGGGACGCGGGGCCAACGGCATCGTCTATTTGGCCGCACAAGGGGGAGAAAGGCGGGCGGTCAAGGTCGGTTCCGAGGCATTGGACATTTTGATGGAAGTGAATATTTTGAAGAGCTTGCCGCAGGGGCGGGATTCCCAGGTGGGACCGCTCCTGTGTGATGTAGACGACCTCGTCCTGAGCGGCGGCCAAACCTGCACTTTTTACGCGATGGAATACCTGGACGGGAGCCAGTTGGATCTGTATGTTCAACAGGCGGGGCGGGATTGGGTTCCGGTGCTGATCGCCCAACTGCTGTCCCGCCTGGATGTCCTCCATCGGCACGGTTGGGCGTTTGGCGATTTGAAGCCGGAAAACGTCATCGTCACGCGGCCCGAAAGGCAGATTCGGCTGGTCGACTTCGGCGGGGTGACCAAACTGGGGTGCGCCGTGCGACAGTTTACCGAGGAGTATGACCGGGCGTACTGGAATGCCGGAGACAGGCGGGCGGATGTCGGCTATGACCTGTTTGCCGTTGCTGTCATGATGGTGCGGCTGATGGGGGAGGCACATGCTTGGCAGGCAGCCGTGCGTGAACGGCGGCAAACCTCGTCGCTGTGTGATATAATACGGGAAAATGGCGATCTATACCCCTACCGCGTGCCCCTGATCAAGGCATTTCACGGGAAGTACAGAACGGCGGAGGAGATGCGGAAAGAGATGCTCGCGGTCCTGCGGGTATCGGCGGCCGCTCCGGTTTCTGCTGCGGCCGCATCCCCCGGCCCCCATGCGGGGAGGGGAGCGGGGAACAGATGGATTGACATCCTGTTTGTCGCCTCGCTTTTGCTGTTGGCCGGCACGCTTTACTACGCCTGGTTTTTGTGAGGGGATGTGATGCACGTGTCTCCAGATTTGGTGATGGATACTTGTCTGTTGGCCGGTTCCATCATTTTGAACAACGGAGGAGAAACATACCGTACGGAAGAGACGATGACACGAATTGCCGAGGCGGCGGGAATGGATGAAGTAAACAGCTTTGTTACGCCGACCAGCATCATTCTCTCCTTCCGCTGCCAGGGGCAGGATCACACGCGGATGATCCGCACCCCCAACCGGACGACCAACCTGAACAAGGTCACCCTGGTCAATGAGGTTTCCCGCCGCTATGTCGGCGGCAGCATTTCGCTTTCGGAAGCGTACCAGTTGCTTCTGGAAATTGACCGGATGGAGCAGCTCTATCCTAAATGGCTCAAATATATGGCAGTCGCTGTCGCCAGCGGCTCCTTTTCCATGCTTTCCGGCGGAGCGTTTTTTGAATTTCTCCCGACTGCAATCGCCGGATTGACGGTGTATGTAAGCAGCGAGCAATTTGAAAAATTGGTAAACCTCAAGTTTTTTACCGAATTTGCATCTGCCATTCTTGGCGGATTGATCTCCTTGTTGCTGTTCAAAATGTTTCCGCAACTAAACATCAGCAGTCTGTTGATTGGCGCGTTGATCCCGCTTTTTCCGGGGATTGCCATTACCAATGCGCTGCGCGACCTGATGGCGGGAGATCTGGTGGCCGGAGTTTCGCGCGGAGTGGACGCGCTCTTGACGGCTGTTTCCGTAGCGGTAGCCGCCATACTGATCTTGTCGTTTTTGTGAGGTGAAGGGTGGATGTTGGTCAAAGGGCTGCTGCTCAGTCTGATTTCGTCGACGGCGTGGTGCATCTTGTTCAATGTCCCGGTTCGTACTATCGCCGGATGCGGAGTGACGGGCATGATTGGGTGGCTGGTCTTTTACATCATGCCGAAGCTGGGCGCCAACGTCATACTCTCCACGCTGGTTTCCGCAACGGTGGTATCGCTGTTGAGCCAGTTTCTGTCCATTCTGTTGCGGGTTCCTTCCACCAACTTCAGCGTAGCGGGGATCATCCCGCTTGTTCCCGGGTCACTGGCCTTCCGGTCGATGATGGCGTTTATCAACAACCAAAACGAGCAGGGGATCAGCCTGGCTACCCAGACGCTGATGTTGGGAGGAGCCATTGCCAGCGGTCTGATTTTTGGCATCTCGGTTATGACGATCTTGAAAGGAGCCCGTTATGCTGACAAGCGTCCGCAACGCAATTGAGCAGCAAGCCCTTTTGCTTCCGGGAGAGACCATTGTCGCAGGTGTGTCCGGGGGCAACGATTCCACCGCCTTGCTGCATATGTTGGTCACACTCAATCGGGAATATCAATACGGCTGGAAGCTGCATGCCGTTCACCTCGACCACGGCTTTCGCGGCGAAGAATCCAGACAGGATGCGGCGTTTTGCGAAGAGCTCTGCCGTCAGCTCGGCGTCACCTGCCACCTGTTTTTCCGCGACGTTCCATCTTATATGAAGAAAACGGGAATGGGCGCGCAGGAGGCAAGCCGCGAACTTCGCTACAGCCTGTACCGGGAAGTGGCGGCGAAGGCAGGCGCGTCCAAGGTGGTGCTTGCCCACCATGCCGATGACCAGGTGGAGACCATCCTGTTTCGCCTGGTGCGGGGGGCGCGCCTCAGCGGACTGGCAGGCATGCCGGTTCGCCGCTGGCTGGACGACGCTTGCACGATTGAGCTGGTTCGCCCCTTGCTGGGACTGACGCGGCAGGATTTGGAAGCCTACTGTCGGGAGCACGGACTTGCGCCGCGCGAGGACAGCAGCAACCGTTCCCGCAAGTACAAGCGCAATTTGCTTCGGCTGGAGATCATGCCGCGCTTGCAGGAGGTGAACAGCCGGTACCGCGAACACATCCTGCAGGCTGCTGAAGCGTTTCGCCAGGATGAGGCCTACCTGCAGGAACTGGCCCGGGAGCGGCTCCAGCAGGTGATTGTCGAGCAGAATCCGGACTGCGTTTCGGTTGACAACGAGAAGTTTCAAAGTTGCAACGTTGCTTTACAAAGGAGAATGATTCCACTAATATTAAGGTATCTCTCTCAACAATCCGAATGGTCTTCGCAGCACGTGGAGACCGTTTTGCACATCTCGGGAGGGAAGCGTCCCTCTGCGGAACTGCATTTGCCTCATGGACTGGAAGTATACCGGGAATATGGACAAATTCATTTCCGCCGGAATCAAAGAGGGGAACGCATACATACATATTGTTACAAGCTCGTTGTGCCGGGCGTGATCCGGCTCGTAGAGGGGAATGCTACGATACGTACATCCTTTTTGGATCGTCCGTTGCCTTGGCAGGAATTGCCGGGGAACGAAGCGGTGTTTGATTTTGACCGGCTTCCGGAAGAGCTGTTCGCGCGCAACCGCAGGCCGGGAGACCGGATGGTTCCGTATGGTTTCCATTCGTTGAAGAAAGTGAAAGAGATGCTGATTGACGCCAAGATCCCACGGAGATTGCGTGACAAGCTTCCCCTGTTGACAGCGGGTAATCAGATAATCTGGGTGCCGGGTGTGCGCCGTTCCGCCGCAGCGCCTGTGGATGAACAGACTCGGCGTTATCTACACGTGCGGGTAGAATTTGGAGAAGATTGGCGGGAGGTTTTTTCATGAATTGTGACATCGAGAGAATTCTGCTGTCAGAGGAAGAGATCAGGGCCAAAGTAAAGGAACTGGGGAGGACGCTTGCCGCAGAGTACGAAGGTAAAAATCCGCTGGTCATCTGCGTGTTGAAAGGGGCAGTCGTCTTTATGGCGGATTTGATCCGTCACATGGACATTCCCTGCGAGATGGACTTCATGGCGGTGTCCAGTTACGGCAGCGGCACGCAATCCTCTGGGATGGTAAAAATTCTGAAGGACCTGGATACCAGCGTACAGAACCGCCACGTACTGGTTGTAGAGGACATCATGGACAGCGGCCTTACCTTGAGCCGGCTGGTAGAGCTGTTGCGCCACCGGGAAGCGGCATCGGTCAAGGTGGTAACCCTGCTCAACAAGCCGGATCGTCGCAAGGTGAATATCTCGCCGGATTACAGCGGTTTTGACATTCCTGACGAGTTCGTGGTCGGGTACGGTTTGGATTACGCGGAAAAGTACCGGAATCTGCCGTACATCGGCGTGCTGAAACCGGAAGTTTACAGCAAGTAGCTTTGTTGTGGCCTCCCTGTTCGCTATGGTAAAATGTTTATTGTGTTTGTCGTGAGAGGAGGTAAGGAATGAATCGCTTTTTTCGCAATACCGGGTTTTACCTGCTTATTTTTCTTGTCACGGTCGGGATTGTCAATTTCATCCTCTCCGGTACTGAAAAGGTTGGAAAACTCTCGTATCAGGAATTTCGGGTGCAATTGTTAGCCGATAACATTGCCGAGATATCCATTCGTCCTGAAAATGGCACATACAGGGTCGATGGGGTGTTGAAAAATCCTGTTTCGGGGCAAGAAAACAAGTTTTATACCAACGTACCCCTGTATGACTCCGATATTATTGCACTGCTGGACCAAAAAATCGACGAACAGAAAATCAAACGTGTCGAGGTGAACCCTGCCGAGGGGACCAGCATTTGGCTTACCTTCCTGACCTCGATCATTCCGTTTGTGATTATTTTTATCCTCTTCTTCTTCCTGTTGAACAACGCGCAGGGCGGCGGCAGCCGGGTGATGAATTTCGGCAAAAGCCGCGCCAAGCTGTACAACGAAGACAAGAAGCGCGTCACCTTCGCCGATGTGGCAGGTGCGGACGAAGAAAAAGCCGAACTGGAGGAAGTGGTGGAATTCCTCAAGGACCCGCGCAAGTTCAACGCCGTGGGTGCGCGCATTCCCAAAGGGGTGCTTTTGGTCGGCCCTCCGGGTACGGGGAAAACCTTGCTGGCGCGGGCGGTAGCAGGGGAAGCGGGGGTTCCGTTTTTCAGCATTTCCGGTTCCGATTTCGTAGAGATGTTCGTCGGGGTGGGTGCATCCCGGGTTCGCGATTTGTTTGAAAACGCCAAGAAAAATGCACCCTGCATCATTTTTATTGACGAGATTGACGCAGTCGGCCGTCAACGCGGCGCCGGTCTTGGCGGCGGGCACGACGAACGCGAGCAGACGCTCAACCAGTTGCTGGTGGAAATGGACGGTTTTAATGGAAATGAAGGCATTATCATGATCGCCGCGACCAACCGTCCGGATATTCTCGACCCGGCGTTGTTGCGCCCGGGACGTTTTGACCGCCAGATCACCGTGGATCGCCCTGACGTGAAGGGACGCGAAGCGGTGCTCCGGGTACACGCCCGCAACAAGCCGCTGGCCGATGATGTGAAGCTGGATGTCATTGCGCGCGGGACTTCCGGATTTACCGGGGCTGACCTGGAAAACCTGCTCAACGAAGCAGCGCTCCTGACAGCCCGCCGCGGCAAGAAGCAAATCACCATGGCGGAAGTGGACGAAGCGATTGACCGCGTGATCGCCGGACCGGCGAAAAAATCGCGCGTCATCAGCGAAGAAGAGCGCCGCCTGGTCGCTTTCCACGAAGCTGGGCATACGGTCATCGGCTATCACCTGAAAAACGCCGAGATGGTCCACAAGGTGACGATCATCCCGCGGGGCCAAGCAGGCGGCTACACGGTGTTTCTGCCCAAGGAAGACCGCTTTTTCGCCACCAAGTCGGATCTGTTGGATAAAATCGTCGGGTTGCTGGGCGGCCGCGTAGCGGAAGAACTGGTGCTGGGCGACATCAGCACTGGGGCGCACAACGACTTCCAACGCGCCACAGCGATTGCCCGCAGCATGATTACCGAATACGGGATGAGCCGTCTGGGTCCGATGCAGTTCGGAAAAAGCCAGGGACAGGTCTTTCTCGGACGCGATTACGGCAGCGAGCGCAATTACTCCGACAAGATCGCGTATGAGATCGATCTGGAGATGCAAAATATCATCAACGAATGCTATCAGCGATGCAAGGAGATCCTCACCAAGCATCGCGATCAGCTTGACCTGATTGCTAACACGTTGCTTCGCGTCGAGACGCTGGATGCAGATCAGATTAAACGGTTGCTTGAGACCGGGAAATTGGAGGAAGACGAGGAAGACCCGGAAAAACAATCGGAAAACGCGTCCGATGTGGTCGTCAACATTCAGCCGAAGAAGGAAGAGACGAACGCAGCAACGGAGGAAGCAAACGACACAACCGAAAAGGAACCAAAACATTAAGGGGCGCCGTCGGGTGCTCCTTTTTGCTGCAAGCGGAAGGCGCTTTGCAATCCGGGGCTTGTCCGCGCCAAATCCTGCCGGGTGGGATTATTTTTCGGGCAGGAAGGCCGGCAGCAAAATTTACGGTTGAACCGTTGAGGGGGAGAACAAATGGTGATAACGCCGCGGTTGGCTGCCTTTGACATGGACGGAACGCTGTTGAACAAGAATTCGCAAATGACACAGGCAACCAGGGAAGCGTGCCTGGCGCTCAAGGAGCAGGGATGCCGGCTGATTTTGTCCACGGGCAGGTCGTACGACGCCGCGCTGCTTCCCATTGATGCCTTTCCCTTTGACGGGTACGTGTGCAGCAACGGCGCCCTCGTGCTGGAAGCGGACGGAACGCTGGTGCGGAAAACCTTGCTGCCGTCGCACATGGTGGAAGAGACGGTTGGCATGCTGAGGCAAAAAGGCCTGTACTTCGAATTGCACGACAGCGCCAGCAACCGCTGGATGATTGAGGAGGACCAGCCTGGGGTGGAGAAGATGCTGGCGCAGGAGCCCCAGACCGAGCAGGTTCTGTTTCGCCGCAACGTCTTTCACAAGCTGGTTCGCTTCATTCCCTTGCAGGAACTGTTTGGCAGGATGCGGGCGAAGCAGGTGGAGATGGTAAAAATCTTTGTCTGGGATCTGAAACCCGCCGTTTTGGAAGAAGTGCGGGAGGATCTGGCGGGAGCCTGGGGTGACGTGGTGGAGATTACCTCCTCAAACGCTTACAATGTGGAAGTCCTGCCCTTACATGTGTCCAAATGGGAAGGTATCCGTTATTTTTGCGAAAAGTGGGGAATTGGTGCCGAACAGGTGATGGTGTTCGGCGATGCGGACAATGACCGGGAGGCCCTCAGCCAGGCAGGGTATGCGGTGGTCATGGAAAACGCGCCGCCGGAAATTCTGCAACTGGCCGACTTTGTCGCCCCCCATCATCACGAAGACGGAGTGGCCCGCTTTCTTCGCCAGTACGTGATTGGCAAGCGATAAGCGGCGGGAGCCGGCCTGTTCCGGTTTTTCAGCCTTTTTACAGACCGCAGACAAAAAAGGAGGATTGCCGAAAGCCGGCTTTCCTCTTTTTTTTGCTTGATGGATGTCAGCAGTGACGGGTTACCTGCGGCATTCTGTCCAGGGGAGAATGTCCTTGCGGCGGTAAACGTTCAAAAGAAGCCCGATCAACAGGATTTGCATAAGAAAAGAACCTTTTCCGTGGCTGACGAACGGCAGGGTTACCGGGGCAATGGGCAGCACGCCAAGCGACATCAGGATGCTCCAAAAGTAAGGGACGAAAAAGAGCGGCATCAGCCCGGCCATCAGCATGACGCCGTATCGGTCGGGAATGCGTCTTACGGCTTTCAGCAGCCGCGCAAACAGCACAATGCCCAGCAGGATGACCGCCACGCCGGTTGCCAGTCCAAAGCTGTGGACGAGGTAGGTGAAAACAAAATCCGACTCCACGGCGGGGAGGGAAAGGCTGTTTGCCGATGTGCCCAACCCGTTGCCCCAAAGACCGGCTGATTGAATGATCTTCCGGGTCTGCAGGTACAGATAGCCGGCGCCGTCGGATTGGACATGCGGATCGAGAAACGCGGCAATGCGGCTGATCTGATAGGGCTGGATAAACAGACAGACCAGCAGGGAGGCGAAGGTCACATTCAGACCAATCAGGGCAAAGGCGGCATTCTTCCCGGCAGGCGAGGTCAGCAACAGGACTGAGAAGCAGACGAACCACATGAGCGCTGCGAACAAATCATGGGATGACAGGTAAAAGACGAAGGGCACGAGAAAAAGCGCACAAGCTTTGGGAACCATCCATTTTTTCTGCCAATCGGAAAACATTCCTGCCAGCGCAATGGCGAGCAGCAGGGTGCTTGCGCCAAACATGTCGAAGTGCATGGCTCCAAGAGAGAGGTATGGCTTGCCATTCACAGTGTAATCCTGCAAAAGTGTGACGAGCATGAGCAGCAAGGTGCCCAGAAAGAGAGGCCTGCTGTATCTTTTCCATTTTCGGTAATCCAGAAATAGAATGGCGGGCAGAAGGATGAGTGCTGCGAAGGTACCGAGCAGTTTGTTTTCAAACAGGGACCATCCTGCGGGGTGGGCCGCCTGTGTGCTGCTGAGCGAGTACATGGCCAGGAGGCCAACCCCGATCAGAACCGTTACGATCGCCACAACGCTCCATTCCATGCGCGGCCTGTGGGCGCGATGGAGCTGTCTTCCCACTTGCACGGGATCTCCCAGATCGGCAATGGCCCGGTCGATTGCCTGCTGTTCACTGTACCCCTGCGCCTCGTATTCTTCGATCTTGTCTTCCAAATGGCTTTCCAACTCGAAGGAAATGGCGGCGTGGACTTCCCTGTTGCGGATCTGGCTGCATACCAGCCGAATGTATTCCGCGATTCGCGCTTGTCGGTTCATGCCCGTCCTCCCTCCAAAATCTGATCCACCGCGGTACGGAAAAACACCCATTCCCGCTGTTTCTCCTGCAAAAGCTTTCCGCCCTTGGCGGTGATGCGGTAGTATTTTCGTTTTCTTCCGCCTTCCCCTTCGCTCCAGAAGGATTCCACCATGCCCTCCGCCTCCAGGGTGTGCAGGATGGGGTAGAGCGTTCCTTCCTTCAGGGAGAGGACGCCGCTGGAGCGCGTTTCCATCTCTTTGCTCATTTCGTACCCGTACATCGGCTTTTGTTCGAGCAGGGACAGGATCAGGATGACGGTGCTCCCTTTGACCAATTCCTTGTTGATTTTCATGAGTTCCTCCTTTACATAGAATTACGATGCATCGTATATCTAGGTATGAGTATAAGCAGTCTTCCGGAATTTGGCAAGGCCAGCCGGAAAGATTTCCGGCTGGCCTTTGCTGCTGCCTGTTTTTGTCTTGCTGGGTGCATGTGCCGGCCGATGATTTTGCTGAAGCCTTCCCGCCCGGAATGGTGATTTTGTGAAAAAGTCCCTGGGCAGGTCAGCTTTTACGATGGCATCGGCGTGGGTGTCGGGATTGCGTACCCTTCCTTGTACGTGTCGTCGATGAAGCGGCGAATTTCCTCTACGGATTTGCCTTCTGTCTTCATTTTGGAGGAGACGACGGCGATCTCCAGGCACACTCCGCAACGCGTTCCGTGATCGTCCCAAACGATGGAACCGTCGGCCCGTTCCTCCTTGATGAAGCAGTTTCCGTTGTGCTGATGCCCCGCTTCTTCGCCGCATCCGCAGTAGCACGGAATGGAGGCGAGCAGATCTCGGTTGGCGGCAGCGATGGTATAGACTTGCGCGATCATCGGATCGAGGCCGTCCAAAAAACTGGGCAGCTGGTCGACCGATGCGGTTACTTCCTGCAGGTCGCCGTTGGCTGCGTGCTGAATGTGTGCGTCTCCGTTCCCGCCGGATTGTTCTGCCGAGCCGCACCCGGAGAGCAGAGCGGCGGTGAGCAGCGCTGCGGGCAACCATGATGCTCGATTCCTGTTCATTTTGAGCCAAACCTCCTTGCCCCTATAGTAACACAGGTGAAAAACAAGGAAATAGCCAGGGTTTTTTCACATGGCAGAATCTAAATCGGAATAAATCTTATTTACACAAACATAAATTGTCCGTATAATGGGTGCAGTGATAAATCGGAATGATTATGAATTGGGTGGAGGATAGAGATGAACAGAATTCTGGGGACGGTTGTTTCGCTGGTTGCTGCTGCGGCACTCGCCGGATGCGGGGCGGCTTCTTCGGCTTCGAGCGAAAAGGCGGGAGTTGCAGGCAGCGGAGAAACCGGGGAAAAACTAAAAGTCTATACTACCCTCTATTCTCTGGAATACGTGACCAAGCGAATCGGAAGCGATCATATAGAAGTGGTAAACATGGTCCCGGCTGGCGTCGAGGCGCATGATTTTGAACCGACCGCACGGGACATGGTCGATATGGCCAAGGCCGACTTGTTCATCTACAATGGCAACGGGCTGGAACTGTGGGTGGAAAAAGCGGTTTCCAACCTCGCTTCCCATCATACACAAGTTCTTAACGCAACAGAAGGGCTGCACCTGGAGAACGAAAAGAACCATGACACGGCTGGCGGCCAGGATGCGGCGGAGAATGGGGAAAAGCAGGCCGCAGGGCATGCTGCTCACGGTGACGCGCAACCTGGAGAAGAGACTGCCGGAGTGAGCGGAGATGGACATGAGCATGGCCATAGTCACGGAGGCGACGATCCGCACGTCTGGCTCGATCCGATGCTGTTGAAGGCGCAGGCGGAGGCGATCCGGGATGCACTGGCTGCCAAGGATCCGGCACATGCGGCTGCCTACGAGGAAAACTTTCAAAAGCTGGCTGCCGATCTGGATCAGTTGGATCGGGAGTTTCAGGAGATGGTCGGGCAAGCCGCCAAAAGGGAATTCATGGTTTCCCACAGCGCTTTCGGCTACCTCGCCAACCGTTACGGGCTGAAGCAGATTGCGATTTCCGGGGTAGACCCGTCCGACGAACCTTCGCCTTCGGAGATGAAAAAGCTGGTTGAACGGGTAAGGGAGCGTGGGATTTCCTACGTGCTGCTGGAACCGCTGGCATCTGCCGAGATGGCGGAAGTGATCGCCAGGGAGGCGGGCGTAAAGACGGCCACGCTCAATCCGTTGGAAGCGATGACCGAGGAGGATTTGCAGGCAGGGAAGGATTACATGTCGATCATGCGCGAAAATCTGGAAGCTTTGCGCTTGGCGCTGAATGAATAGCGGGAATGCCGGCCAATGGTTCATGCCATCTTGCAATGGAAAAATCGGGTTTGAAGGATGATGAAGACATGGAACAGCGGGCGCGGGAGGAAGCAATTGTTGAGCTGACCTCCGTCTCCTTTCAATACGAAGACAAACTTGTCCTGGAAGATGTCAACTTTACGCTGGAACGCGGTGACTTTCTCGGCATCGTCGGGCCAAACGGCTCCGGAAAATCGACGCTGATGAAGCTGATCCTGGGGTTGCTTGTGCCGAACAAGGGGAGCGTCCGGTTGTTTGGGCAGCCTTTGAGCAAGTTTCGCGAGTGGCACCGGATTGGGTATGTGGCCCAGCAGGCGGCGCACGGTGCGGGCGGCTTTCCGGCTACGGTCCGGGAAGTGATCACCTCCGGTCTGGCTGGCAAGGTGGGCATGTTTCGCCGTTTGACGTCCGCGCATCGTCGGCGGGTCGAGGAGATGGCAGGCCGGGTTGGGCTTGACGCGAAGCTGGATCAGCGAATCGGCAGCCTGTCCGGCGGCCAGCTGCAACGCGTTTTCATCGCGCGGGCACTGGTGTCGGAGCCGGAGCTGTTGATTCTTGATGAACCGACGGTCGGGGTGGATCAGGAGTCGATTGAGCAGTTTTACGAATTGCTCCGTTCCTTGAAGGAAGAAAACGGGCTGACGATGATGATCGTCAGCCACGATGTGGGCATGATGACGCAGTGGGTGAACAAGGTCGCCTGTGTGCAGGGAAAAATTCACTTTCACGGAACTTCAAGAGAATTCGAGCATAATCATGAACAAATTTTGCAGCAGATGTACGGCGGTACGATGAAATTGCTGTCTCATCAACACTAGCCGGCAAAGTTGAACCAAGAGGGAGTCGAAAGGCATGCTTGCAGACTGGTGGCAGTATGATTTTTTGCGCTATACCCTGTTGTCCGGGGTGCTGATTGGATTGATCTGTCCCATTTTGGGCACGTTTTTGATTGTGCGCCGTCTCTCGATGATGGCGGATGGCTTGTCTCACGTCACGCTTTCCGGGGTGGCGGCGGGGATGCTGCTTTCCAAAAAGGTGGCGTTTTTTTCTGCGGTTAATCCGCTGTTCATGGGGATGCTGTTTTCCGTCATCGGCTCTTTGTTCATCGAACGGCTTCGCAAGGTGTTCAAAGCGCATCAGGACCTTGCCATTCCAATCATTCTGTCGAGCGGCCTGGGGCTTTTCACTGTTTTGATCAGCATTGCCGACGGCTTCAACGCCGATTTGTACTCGTATCTGTTTGGCAAAATCGTCACGGTGACGGTCACAGACCTGTATGCGCTGTTCGGGGTTGCCTTTCTCGTGCTGGCAACGGTATTTTTGATTTACAAGGAACTGTTCGCCGTTTCGCTGGATGAGGAATTTGCTCGTGTGTCAGGCGTGTCGTACCGCGTCATCAACCTCTGGTTTATGGTGCTGGTCGCGCTGACGATTGCCGCTTCCATGCGGATTGTGGGCGTGTTGCTGATTTCTGCCTTGATAACGCTGCCTGTGGCGGCCAGCCTGCAGATTTCCGGCAGCTTTCGGCAGACAATTTTTCTCGCCATTGTATTCGCGGAAACTTCGGTTTTGGGCGGACTTTATTTTGCCTATCTGTTCGACTGGGCATCAGGTGGTACAATTGTTTTGATGGCCGTTCTGATCTTGCTGGTGGTCCTGGCGGTAAAGAAGGTGCGGGTTCTTTTCCGCTGACAAGCTGAGAGGCAAAAACGAGAGGGAAGGAGTCGTTTGCGATGAAAGTGGAAGAAGCGTTGGAAATCTTGAAGAAGAACGGATACAAGTACACCGGCAAACGGGAGGAAATGATCCGCATTTGCGCGGAAGAGAAACGCTATCTTTCCGCCAAGGACATCATGGAACGAATCAAGGGACATTATCCCAATCTCAGCCTCGACACGGTTTATCGCAACATTTCCACTTTTGTCCGGTTGGGCATCCTGGAAGAGACGGAATTGGACGGTGAGGGAAAATTCCGGCTGGCCTGTTCCGCTGACGGACATCATCATCACCACGTGATCTGCACCGAGTGCGGCAAGACCTCTTCGCTGCCGGATTGTCCGATGGACATCCTGTCAGCCGTACCGGATGATTTTCAGGTGACGGGCCATAAATTTGAGATATACGGCAAATGCAAGGAATGCGCCGGGCAGAAAAATTGAAGAGCGGCGTTGCAAACGGTGAGGGGATGCTTGTATGCTGGTCGTCATGGACATCGGAAATTCCAATATTGTGATGGGATTGTACGAAAAAGAGGAGCTTCGGCACCATTGGCGTTTTGCCACGGATCGAAACAAGACGGAAGACGAGTACGGCATGCTGGTCAAAAGTCTGTTTGACAGCGCCGGACTTTCTTTTGCCCAGGTGCATGGCGTCATCTTCTCTTCGGTGGTTCCGCCGGTAAACGGCACGATTGAGCGGATGTGTATTCAATATTTGCGCCATAAGCCCCTCGTCGTCGGGCCGGGGATCAAGACCGGATTGAACATCAAGTACGAGTATCCGCGGGAAGTAGGTTCCGACCGAATTGTCAACGCGGTGGCCGCGCTCCATCGTTACGGAGCGCCGTTGATCGTCGTCGATTTCGGCACGGCCACGACTTTTTGTTATGTAGATGATCGGGGACAGTACTTGGGCGGGGCGATCGCGCCAGGCATCAGCATTTCCACGGATGCATTGGTCAGCCGGGCCTCCAAGTTGCCGAGAGTCGAGATCGCGAAGCCGCCAAGTGTGGTGGGGCGCAATACGGTTACGGCCATGCAGGCCGGCATCTACTACGGATTTGTGGGTCAGGTGGAAGGGATTGTGCACCGGATCATCGCCGAGTACGGGACCGAGCCGAAAGTGGTGGCCACAGGCGGGATGGCTGAGTTGATTGCAGGAGAAACCGACTGCATCCACATCGTAGACCCTTACCTGACCCTCGAAGGACTGCGGTTGATTTACGAGCGGAATCAATCATGAAATGGCGCGGAGAAGATCTGTTGGCTCATTTTGGACCAGGCGTTTTCAACAGAGTGCGGCATTATTGACGTTGATGCACGGTTCCCCAAGCGGTGGATTGGCGAGAGGAAATTATCTTGACAGCGAAAAATTTCTGGAGTATAATGTCCAATGTTCTGTCGGAAAGATTTCTGTGCAAGTGAATCTGTTTGTTACTACTAAACTTTACTATTGCTTTTTGGCGGAGAATGCATTATAATTATAATTCCGAGGAAAGGAATTATATGTGATCCTGGATGGATGTCCGAGTGGTCGAAGGAGCACGACTGGAAATCGTGTAGACGGGGAATAACCCGTCTCGTGGGTTCAAATCCCACTCCATCCGCCATCTACATAGTGGCCCGTTGGTGAAGTGGTTTAACACAGCAGCCTTTCACGCTGTCATGCAGGGGTTCGAATCCCCTACGGGTCACCATATGGGTTCCCGGCATGCTTTCATGCCGGGACATTTGGAGGCTTAGCTCAGCTGGGAGAGCATCTGCCTTACAAGCAGAGGGTCGGCGGTTCGATCCCGTCAGCCTCCACCACCATGCAGGAAGTGCGGCCAAGGTGCCGGACGAGTGCACGGTATCGTCGCGGGATGGAGCAGTCCGGTAGCTCGTCGGGCTCATAACCCGAAGGTCGCAGGTTCAAATCCTGCTCCCGCAACCATTCATTTTCCGTACTGTC